>Ga0187893_10005335_pt1 | contig 23196 bp, 17 predicted proteins | sample MA1701074metaG_FD_139574 | JGI IMG/M metagenome (GOLD analysis project Ga0187893, IMG submission 139574) | White microbial mat communities from a basaltic lava cave in the Kipuka Kanohina Cave System on the Island of Hawaii, USA - MA170107-4 metaG ...
AACCGGTGACGACGCGGCCGCGGCGGCCCGGCGCCCGTCGGTCCGGCCGTCAGACGAGGTAGGGTCGGCGGCGGAACCGCCACAGCGCGAGCGCCAGCGACACCGCGCAGATCCAGGCGAGGATCTGGAGCGATGAGGCGGCGGCGAGCCGCTCGTCCTCGAAGGGACTCGCGAGCTTCACGTAGGTCGGATCGCCGGTCCAGTGCGCGAGCAGGTTGTAGACGTGGTGCAGCACCGTGTAGCGGGCGGCCGCGCCGGGCATCGACGCCGCCCACTCCTCCCACAGGAAGAGCAGCGCGAGGCCCACCAGCAGCGGCCACTTCACCACGATCGTGAGCAGCATGAAGAAGGCGCTGTAGGCGATCAGCGAAACGGCCACGCCCAGGAGGGCGAAGCCGAGCACCGGAAGGTCGACCCAGAGCGCCTCGAGTCCCATCTGCCCCACCGACGCCGCGTAGGCCACCGCGTAGCTGGCGCCGAGCAGGACGGTGCCGGTCGCGATCGCCGTGAGCCAGCGCCCCAGCAGCAGCGCCGAGCGCGGGACCGGCCGCGACAGGAGGTAGGGCAGCGTCCTCCCCTCGATCTCCTCGCCCAGCGCGCCGCAGCCCAGGAAGAGGCCGACGATGAGGTTGACGCGCGCGAAGTACCAGTTCGTGACGGTGTCGAGGAAGCCGAGCGCGCCCTTCGCGCCCGCGCCGGCCTCCACGAGCTCGAGCGCCGGAGCGATCAGCGGGAGCGCGCACAGGAGCGAGAGCGCCACCCCGCGCCGGCCGCGCAGCAGCGAGAGCCCGGTGACGCGCACGGTGGCCGCCACGCCGTCGAACAGCCCGCGCCGCCGGGGCGAAGGCCGCCCGGCGCGCTCAGGCGACGAGGTAGTCGAAGATGGCCTGGAGGTTGTCATCCGTGGTCTCGAACTCGCGCACGTCGACGTCGCCCTCCGCCGCGATGCGGCCGAGCCGGTCGAAGAACGGCCCGGGCTGCTTCACCTCGAAGCGCGCCTCGCCGTCCTCGAAGCGGACGCTCACCACTCCCGGGGTCTCGAGCAGCATGCGCGCGAGCGCGCGCGGGTCGCTCGCGGCCACCCGCACGTGGTGGGGGCGCGCGTCGAGCGCCCGGCGGATCTCGTCGAGCGTCCCCTCCGCGAGCATCCGTCCGCGGTGGATCAGCGCGATGCGCCGCGTCATCTTCTCGACCTCGTGCAGGACGTGGCCCGAGACGAGCACCGTCCGCCCGGCGGCGCCCAGCTCGCGCACCAGGTCGATCATCTCGCGCCGTCCGACCGGGTCGAGACCGCTCAGCGGCTCGTCGAGGACCACCAGGTCGGGATCGTGCGCGACCGCCTGCGCGATGCGCAGCCGCTGGCGCATCCCCTTGCTGTACGCTCCCACCCTCTTGCGGGCGGCGGCGACGAGTCCGGCCTGCGCGATCGCCGCGTCGGCGAGCCGCACGGCCTCGCCGGGCGGGAAGCCGGCGTAATCGAGGAGCGCGACGACGTGCTCGCGGCCCGTGAGGTGGTCGTAGAGCTCCTCGTGCTCGGGGCAGAGCCCCAGCCGCATGAGCGCGCGCGGGTTGGCGAAGGGCCGCTCCCCGAACACCCGCACCTCGCCCTGGCTCGCCGGCATCTGGCCGGTCACGAGCCGCATCAGCGTCGACTTGCCGGCCCCGTTGGGTCCGAGCAGGCCGGTCACTCCCGGCCGCAGCTCGAGCGAGACGTCGTTGAGCCCGATCACCGGTCCGTACCAGTGCGAGACGCGCTGCAGCGACACCGACGGGGCGGAGCCCTCCGGCGGCGCGGCGTCGTCGGGCCGGATCGTCGAGCTCATCGGCGTGCCGAGTCCCCCGCCACGTCCTGCCGGCGCAGCATGACCAGCACGATCGCGAGCGAGAGCGTGCACCAGGCCGCCGCCGACAGCCAGCACCAGCCGGGCGGCGTGCGCCCGAACTCCTCGAGCACCTCGAAGATCGGCCGCAGGACCAGCTGGGTCGGGGCGCTCGCCTGCTGGTTCGCCTGCTCGGAGAGCTCGGCGACGTCGAAGAGGTGGTGGCCGATGCCGTAGAGCGCCTCGTTGGGCGCGATGGCGCGCAGCGAGACGAGGCCGAGCCGGGTCGCGATCACCGCCGTGAACGACGGCAGGAGGACGACCACCGCGAACCAGATCAGTCCGGCGAACATCGGCCGGCGGCACAGCGAGGAGACCGCGAGGATCGTGAGCGAGTAGACCGCGATGACGGTGAGGTTCTGCGCCACGATCGGACCGAGGCTCGGCAGCGCGTCGCGCAGGGCGTGCCCGGAGTCGTCGGCCGCCACGCCGAAGATCCACAGGAGCAGGTTGGGCGCCAGCGTGAAGGCGGCGATGAACCAGCCGATGATCCCGACCTTCCCCAGCACGTAGTCGGTGAGCGTGAGCGGGCGCGACAGGTAGAGCGGCAGGGCGCCGCTGGCGCGATCCTTGGCGATCAGCCCCGATCCGAACAGCATGGTGTAGACCGCCAGGAACGAGATGTTGAACCTCGTGAGCAGCGGGTGCTGGATCGCGCGGAAGGGCTTGAGCACGTCGAGGAAGTCGAGGAAGTCGCGCGGCAGGAAGCCCGGCTTGTAGACCAGCGCGTAGTTGGCGAAGAAGAGCAGCAGGGTCGGGACGATGCTCACCACCATGAACGCGCGCAAGAGCAGCGTGAAGAACCATCCGCCCTTCGTGGCGAGAGCGTTCCTCACCCCCATCGTCACGATCGGGACGAAGCGCAGCGTCCGGCGGCTCAGCTCGCCGTCCCAGCGCCGGTAGGAGCGGTCGTAGACCGGCATCAGGCCGCCCCCGCCCCGCCGTCGTCGAGGGTGTCGAGGAAGACCTCCTCGAGCGAGGCGCGCCTTGGCACGAAGCGGCGCACGCGCGCGCCGCTCTGCAGCGCCAGCTTGAGCACGGAGCTCGGCGCGGCGCCGGCCGGCACCTTCACCAGGCAGTCGCTGGGATCGAGCGGATCGGGCAGGAGCGCCTCCATGCCCTGCGCGCGCGCCAGCTCGAGGAAGCGCGCCGCGCTCCCCTCCATCGTGAGCCGGACGCGCTCGCCCGCGAAGCGCTGCTTGAGCTCTGCGATCGGGCCGGCGACGCGCAGCTCGCCGCGCGCCAGCACCAGGACGTGGTCGCACACCGCCTCGACGTCGTCGAGGAGGTGCGAGGAGAGCAGGACGTGGATCCCCTTCTGGTGCCCGAGGTCGCGGATCAGCTCGAGGATCTCGCTGCGTCCCCCGGGGTCGAGTCCGTTGGTCGGCTCGTCGAGCAGGAGCAGCTCGGGGTCGTGCACGAGCGCGCTCGCCAGCTTGATGCGCTGGCGCATCCCCTGCGAGTACTCCTCGATGTGGCGGTAGCGCTCCTCGCCGCAGCCGACGTACTCGAGCACCTCGTGCGCGCGCCGGCGCGCCTCGCCGCGCGGCATGCCGGCGATCATGCCGGCGTAGGAGACGTTCTCGAACCCGGTCATGCCCGGGAACGCCACCGCGCTCTCCGGCATGTAGCCGACGCGCCGTCGCACCTCGACCGCGTGGCGCGGGACCGCGCGGCCCAGGACGCTCACCGTGCCGGCCGCCGGCCGGAGCAGGCCCAGGATCGTCTTGATCAGGCTCGACTTGCCGGCGCCGTTGGGTCCGAGCAGCCCGACCGAGCCGGCGGGTCCGTCGGCGTCGAGAGACTGGATCGCCGCGTTGCGCCCGTAGCGGACGGTGAGGCCGCGGGTCTCGAAAACGGTGGAGGCTCCGGCGGGCTCGCTCATTCTCATCCGTCTGGGCGGGGCGCGGAATGATAGTCGGCGCGCGGCCGAAACCAGGGAGGCCGGCCGGGGGTTCAGGCCGCCTCGCGGCGCCGGCTCACGCCTCCGACGCCGGCTCCGCGGCGGAGGTCGGCACGGTGCGGTCGTAGGCCCCGGTGTCGGGGCTGCGGTGCACGAGGTAGCAGTCGCGGCACGGACCGTAGGGATCGGGGCCGTGCACGCGTCGGCGCATCTCGCGGTAGAGCGGGCCGTTCCACTGGGTGAAGAAGTCCGAGTCGCGCACGTTGCCGTTGGCGTGGATCCCGGAGAGGCAGCACGGCACGACGTCGCCGAACGGCCCCACGTACATGCGCTGCCACAGGAACCAGCAGCGGATCGGATCGGGCTTCGGCCCGGCGGCGGCGCCGTCGGAGAGCTCGAAGGGCGGCGGCAGGTTCACCGAGAGTCCGATCCCGCGGGCGACCTCGGCCGCGCGGGCCAGGACGTCGTTCGTGCGCTCTTTCCACTCGCGAGAGTCGTGCAGCATCTCGGCGCGCATCGCCTCCTCGAGCAGCACCATGTGCATGACCGTGACGTGCTGCGCGTCGAGATCCCTGGCGAGCCGCAGGAAGTCGGGCAGCTCGGCCAGGGTGCGCTTCATCAGGATCGTGTTGAAGTGGAGGGGCGGCCGCTCCTGCGCGGGGAGCTCGCCGCGGCGCCGGTTGTAGGCGCGCAGGTTGCCCACGACCTCGTCGAAGTCGCCGCCCACGCGCAGGGCGTTGTAGGTGGCCGCCGTCGCCCCGTCGACCGAGACGGTGAGCAGGCCCATGATCCGCACCATCCGCGCCAGCAGCGCGTCGCCCTTCATGAGGGTGGCGTTGGTCACCATCTCGAGCTTCACGCCGAACCGCTCCATGTCGGCGAGCTTCTCGGGCAGGTGCGGAGTCATCATCGGCTCGCCGTACGCGGAGAGCTGCACCGTGCCGGCCGCGGGGTAGAGCTCCTCGAGGACCCGGCGGTAGATCGGCTCCTCCATGCGCCAGTCGACGCCCTTGCCGTAGGCCTGCGGGCAGAAGGTGCAGCGCAGATTGCAGACGGTCGAGTTCGTCGTGTTGAGCCAGGTCGGGAGCGAGTCGCAGACCTCCGCGTCGCGCCGCTCGGCCTCCTCGGCGCGACGGCGGTTCTCGGCCTTGAGCGCGGCGAGCTCCTCAGGCGGCGGGATCTCCCCGCGCCGCACGCGCGCCGTCACCTCCCGCAGCCGTCCCATGAACTCCATGCGCTGCACGGCGATCCTCAGCGGCCCTCGATCTCGAGCGGCTCCTCGCGGCCGGCGAGGAAGTCGTAGCGATGGAGCGCGCGCGGCAGCAGCTCGCCGGGCAGCGCGCGCGGACCGCCGCGCGCCCGCAGGTAGTAGAGATAGCGCCCGGCCGACGCGGCGACCGGGCCCGGTTCGAGGAGGGCGTCGGCGCTCACCAGCCGCGCCGATTGCTCCCCCTCGGCGCCGGAGTCGCCGCGCCCGAGCGACTCGAACGGGACGAACTCCAGTCGGCGCGGCGCGTCGGGGGCGTCGCCCTCGCGCTCCCCGCGGACGAAGAGGAGGCCGCGGCGAGCCGGCGCGTCGGGCAGCGGCCGGTCGGGCCCGCGGTAGAGCGTGGTCCCGCGGTAGTCGCCTCCGATCTCGATTCGCGTCACCTCGTGGGCGCCCGGACCGCTCTGGGTGAAGACCAGCAGCGCGCCGGAGTCCGGGACGAAGCTCAATCCGAGCACGCGCCCCTCCACCGTCATCGAGCGGAACTCGCGACCGTGACCGTCGAAGAGCGTCACGCGGCCGCCCGTCAGCGTGTCGACCGCCGCCGCGAGGCCGAACGACTCGCGGCGGAGGATCCGCGCCGAACGCAGCAGGAGCGGCAGCTCGTGGCGCGGGCGGCCGCGGCGATCGACGATCGTCGCGCGGCCGTGCACTCCGGCCACGACCAGGTCGTCGCCTCCGGCGAGCCAGCGGACGGGTCCGCGCCGCGCCACGGGGATCGGCCAGGAGATCCCCCCCACGAGGTCGTGCAGCGTGTGCGAGAAGCTCCCTGGCGCGCGCTCGTGCGACTCGACCAGGAAGCCGCGGCGGGGGGCCACCGCGAGCGAGCCCTCGAAGGGGATGCGCGTGCCGTCCTGCACGTCGAGGAGCTGCGGCGTTCCGACCCGATCGGTCACGACGAGCGAGCGGCCGGCCACCGCCCACTCGAGCGACGCCGCCCGGTGCGCCAGCGGCTCCCAGCGCGCGACCACCAGCGCGCCGTCGGAATCGGTGCGCAGCACCGAGACGCCGCGGATCGGTTCGGGGCCGCCGCGCACCAGGGCGACCGCGAGCGCGCTCGCGTCGGGGGCCACGGCGAATCCGACGGGGGTGACTTCGAGCGGGATCGCGGGTGGCGCGCCGCCGCGGTGCGGCAGGACTCCCTTCGGATCGATCGCGACCAACCGGGGCCGCTCCGGGAGCGCGAAGCCTTCGAACCGGGTGCGCTCGCCGCCGACGAGGAGATCCTGCTGCGCCATGCGCGAATCGCCCACGAGCAGGAGGGAGATCTTGAGCATGACCGGCGGAGGCGGAACGACGACGATCTCGCCCGATGCGTAGGCGCGCCCCTGCAGCGCGTCGACCCGCCACGCTCCGAGCCGCACGTCGGCGCCCTCGCGCACCCAGCGCAGGATGGCGCGCACGTCGGGCTGGTCGAGGAAGGCGGGCTGCCCGCCTTCTTCGCCGCCGAGCCGCCGCGCGAGGAGCTCGCGCGCCGCCTCGCGCGCCGACGCCCCGAACGCGGCCCCCAGCGCGCGCCAGGCGCGCCGGCCGGCCTGGTCCGCGCCTCGCGTCCGCGGCGCAGCCGGCGCCGGGTCGGTCTCCTCGACGGGGTCGCAGCCGTCCAGGAGGAGCGCGGCGGGAAGCGCCGCCACCAGCGGGTCGCGGTTCTCGCGGGACGCGATCGAGAGCGCGCTGGCCAGCACGACATGGGCGAGTCGGGCCGCGTCGCGCGGCGGCGCGGCGGCGAACCAGCCGCCGCCGAGCTCGACCAGCGCGTCCCGCTCCAGCCCCGGCCGGAAGAGCACCGCGCGCGGCGGCCCCTCGACCGGCGCCATCTCCCGCAGGAGCCGCTCGCGCGCCGCACGCTCGAGCGCCGCATCGGGCAGGTCTGAGCCGGCGCCGACGTAGAGGATCGGACCGAAGTCCGCGCTCGCGGGCTGGGAGCGCACCCTTCCGATCACGAGCGGCGCCTCGCCGCGACGCCAGGGTCCGAGAAGGTGGCGGCCGGGACCGCGCTCGATCCGCTCCTCCGGGGCCGGACCGCCCGTCACCAGTCCGACGCCCTCCGGCACGACCACCTCGAGCTCCGTGAGACCGCCGTCGGCCGCGAGCTCGACGAGCGCGACCGCATCGAACGCACAGGGGAGCGGCTCGCCGCCCGGTCGCGTCAGCGCGCGCCGGAAGCCGATCGTCACATCGGCGGCCGGCGTGCGGGCGCGCCGCGCCGCCTTGAACCGCCGCTGCGTCCTCGACGCGGCGACCAGCGCCGAGAACCACGGCGCGGACTCCCCGGCCTGCACACCGTCCACGACCACCGACTCGATCTCGACCTCGGTCTCGGCCACGGCGTGCAGCCAGCGCAGCGGCGCGTCGGCGACCACGGTCGCGCGCAGCGTCCCGCGCAGCTCGAGCGGATCGTCCGCGAGCTCCACCGTGAGCGACGCCTCCGGACACGCCTGGCCCTCGAGGTGGCTCGCGCGCGTGTCGGAGTCGAACCGTTCCGGATCGGCGTCGAGTCGATCGGCCGCGAGGCGCGTCGCCGCTGCGATCGCGGCCACTCCGGCCCACCCTGCGGCGACGAGGAGAAGCCTCACGGGACGCTCTCCACCACGACCTGCGCCGCGAGTTCGCGCCAGCGGCCGGCGTCGAACTCGCAGACGAGGAGCTGCTCGGCGTTGGCCGAGCCGGCGGCTGCGCCGGCCCGCAGCGCGTCCTCGAGATTCCCGCCGCGATCGAGCACGAGCGCGAACGCCCCGGTGAGCGCGTCGCCTGAGCCCACCGCGTTCAGCTCGGTGACGCGCGGCGGCCTGAGCTGCAGCCTCCGCTCGCGCGTGAAACAGAGGATCGGACCGGAGCCGTCGCTGACGAGCAGGCCGTCGGCGCCGGAGCGCGCGAAGAAACGCCCCAGATCCCCGGCGCCGCTCACGCCGTGGGTCCCCGCCATCTCGTCGAGATTGGCGCGGATCCAGTGCGGCGGCACCTGCGCGGCCTCCGCGGCCGCCGCCCCGTAGGCGTCGAGGACCACGCGCTTGCCGGCGGCGCGCGCCGCCGCCACGAACTCGCGAGGCAGCGGCGAAAGGTTCCCGGCCGGCGTGCTGCCGTTGATCGTCACCGTCGTGACTCGCGGGAGCAGGGCCGCGAAGCGCCGCCGCAGCTCGTCGGCTTCGTCGCGGGTGACGTCGGATCCCTCCTCCAGGAACTCGCGGAAGCGCTGGTTCGCGAGGTCCCACAGGCAGGTCGACAGGCGCGTCGGGGTGGTGACCGCGACCAGGTCGGCCTCCACCTTCTCGCGCTCGAGGCACTGGCGCAAGAGCTCGCCGGTCGGGCCGCTGCAGGTCGAGAGGGCGACGGCGCGTCCCCCCAGCGCCGCGATCACTCGCGCCGCGTTCAACCCCTTCCCGCCCGAGCTCGCGCGCTCGCGCACGAGGCGGACGACGGTGCGCGGCGGCTGCTCCTCCCGGTAGAGGAGGTAGCGGTGAACGCACGGATTGAGCGTGACGGTGAGGATCATCCCGATCGGCTCGTCCCGGGCTCCCTGGATCGCGTCAGAACCGCGTCGCCTCGATCTCGCGCAGCAGCGGGTCGAGCTCCATCATGCGCGCCCGCACCGCCGGCGAGTCGACTCCGAGCAGCCTCCTCTCGACGAGCGCCCGCGCCTGGGCCAGCGAGGCGCGCGCCTCCTCGACCCTCCCCGTCTCGCCCAGGAGCAGGCCGTGCACCCAGTAGATCTCGGCGGCGCGCCGCCGGCGAACCCCGGCCGCCGAGGCCTCGCGCACCGCCTTCCGGGCGATGGCGAGCGCCCAGGGCAGTTTCTTCATGTCGCGGTAGCAGAGCGCGAGGGCGGCGAGTCCGCGCGTCTCCAGGCGCCCGACGGCCAGGTCGCGCGCGCGGGCGATCGCGCGGCGCGCGCACCGCACCGCCTTCGACAGCGAGTGGCGCCCGAAGCGGCGCCAGCGGTAGAGGAACGACAGCGACCCGAGCGCGCTCACGAAGAGGTAGTCGTCCTCGATCGTGCGCGCGAGCTTGAGCGCGCGCACGAAGGGCAGGAAGGCGCGGTCGGGCTCGCCGCGCCGCGCCGCGACGTCGCCGAGCACGTACCACGCCTGCGCGAGGTGGCGGAGGTCGAGGTCGGACTCGGCCGAACGGCGGGCCAGCTCGCAGGCGCGCCGCGCCCGCTCGAAGTCGGCGGTCTCGCGCAGCAGCCGCGCCGTGCCCAGCACCATCGCACGGTGGAGCGCGCGCAGCGAGGGGCCGCGCACGATGGCGCGTCCCTGCGCGTAGGCCTTCGCGGCCGCGTCGAACTGCTCGAGCTCGAGGAGGAGGTTGCCGCGCTCCTTGAAGTAGCGCCCGATCGAGGCGATCGAGACGCCGGCGTCGATCGCCTCCTCGGCCTGTTGCAGCGTCTGCGCGCAGCGCTCCTCGTCGCCGCTCCAGAGCAGCGCCTCGCCCAGGTCGAGCAGGATGAGCGAGCGCTGCACCCCCGAGTTCCGCGGCGCCTTCCGCGCGGCCTGCTCGGCGTCGCGCAGCCAGGTCTCGGCGGCGAGGAAGCGGCCGGTGCGCGACGCGAGGCGGCCGAGGCCGTGGAAGGCGTTCGCGCGGATCGCGGGGTCGTCGAGCTGGGTCGAGAGCCGCGCCGCCTCGCTCCAGATCGCGCGCTCGTCCTCGCGCCGGCCGAGCTGGTGGGCGAGCTGCCCGCGCAGCACCAGCGCCTGCGCGAGCAGCCGCGTCTCCGGCGGCGGCAGTCGCGCCGTCGTCTCGGCGGACGTGACCAGCCGCCACGCCCGCTCGAGCGCTCCCTCGAGCTCGAGCACGCGCACGGCGCCTCGCAGCGTGGCGGCGAGGATGCCGCGCTCGCGCGCCAGGTCGGCATGGATCGCGGCCTTGAGCGCGGTGCGCGGCGGCGGATGGGGCAGCGCGAGCTCGCGCTGGTAGTGGCGCGCCGCGAGCCGCTGCACCTCGCGCCGGCGCTCGCGCGGCGTCGCCGCCACGAGATGGCGGCGCAGGAGCGGCTCCCGGAAGCCGAGGTCGGCGCCGCGGCGGACGACGAGGCGGCGCTCCACCGCGAGCCGCTGCACCAGCGCCTCGAACCTCGCGGGCTCGAGACCGAGGACGTCGCGCAGCGTCTGCACGCGGAGTCCGGCCCCCAGCACCGCGGCGACCTCGAGCAGCGCGCGCTCGTCTTGCCCCAGCGCCGCGATCCGGCGCTCGAAGCGGCGCGAGAGAGCCGGCGGCAGCGGGGGGAGGCCCGCGCGGCGGGCGACGAGCGGCTCGGGCTGCCCGCGCGCGAGCAGCGAGAGGGCGAGCTCGACGGCGACGCCGGGATTCCCGGCCGAGAGCTCGTGCAGCCGCCGGGCGACCCGGTCGACGACGTCGGGCTCGAAGGCGAGGTCACGCGCCATCGTCGTGAACTCGGCGGCGTCGAGCGCGCCCAGCGCGATGGCGGTCGCGCCGCGCTCGAGCTCCGCGAGGGCCGACGCCGAGGCCGGGGCGAGGGGGACCTGGCGATCGAGCGTCACGACCAGAAGGATCGGCTCCGGGCGCCGCTCGGGCAGCAGCCCGGCGAGCAGCGCCAGCGTCCCGCCGTCGGCGCGCTCGGCGCCGTCGAGCACGAGCAGCAGCGGCGCCGTGCGGGCGATCGCCCGCAGCAGGCCGGTCAGCGCGTCGTCCAGTCCGGCCCGGGATCCGTCGCGCGGACCGACCCCCTCGAGGACGAAGCGCTCGAGCAGGCGCCTCCGGTCCTCCTCCCCTCCGAGCAGCTCGGCCAGGTGCGCGGCGACGCGCGATCGGCGCGAATCGGGGTCGCGGACGTCCTCGACGCCGCAGGCGTCGACCAGGAGCTCGCGCAGCGGCGCCAGCGGCTCCGGCGACCCGCTCCCGCGGGCGACCAGGAAGGCGGCCCGCGGTCCCGAGCGCTCGAGGCGGGCGGCGAGAGCGTCGACCAGGCGCGTCGTCCCGCTCCCCTCCTCGCCCTCGATCACCACGCGCTGCCCGCGACCGTCGAACGCGGAGCGCGCGGCATCGAGGAGCCGCGCCGCCTCCTCGCCGCGCGCGAGCAGCCGCGTCGCGCGCCGCACCGGCAGGCGGTGGCGCGCGCTCGTCACCCACGGGCTCGCCGGAGCGATCGCGGTCGCCCAGAACTGCGAGCGCTCGCCGCGCGCGAACGCCTCGGCCACGGTCTCGGCGCTGCCGATGCGGAACTCGGGATTCCGCTCGAGCAGCAGCCCGACGATCTGATCGAGGAACCAGGAGAGCTCGGGGCGCAGCTCGGTGAGCGGCGGAGCGTCGCGCGACTGCACCGCGGCGACGTAGGCGTCGTAGCCCTGGTCGCGCTCGCGCGAGAACGGATGCACGCCGGCCGCCATCTCGTGCAGCACGAGCCCGAGCGCGAAGAGATCGCTGCGCGCGGTGGCCGGCGCGCCGGAGAGCTGCTCGGGAGCGGCGTAGGCCACGGTGCCGAGGAACTTCCCGGCGGTCGTCACGCCGGTGGACGGCGGGGCGGAGGGCTCCCCGTCGCGCCCGGCCGCCGGCGCCTCGCGCTCGGTGACGAGCCGCGCGAGGCCGAAGTCGACCACCTTCACCTGGCCCCGCTCGTCGAGGAAGAGGTTGGCCGGCTTGAGGTCGCGATGGACGATGTTGCGGCGGTGAACGAAGGCGAGCGTCTCGGCCACCTGCCTGCCGACCTCGCGGATCACCGGCTCGGGCTGCGGCCCCTCGGACTCGAGCCGGCTCTGCAGGCTGCCCCCCAGCAGAAGCTCCTGCACGATGTAGTGCACCCTCCGCCCGCCGCCCGACGCCACGCGCAGGCTGCCGATCTCGAAGACGCGCGCGATGCCGGGATGGCGCGCGCCCAGGCCGACTCCCGCCTCGCGCTTGAAGCGCCGGACGATGTCGACGTCCGGGGCGTAACGCGTGTCAAGGATCTTGAGCGCCACCTCGTCGCCGCTCGAGAGGCCGCGGCGCCCTCCCGTCGCCACGGCGCGCCATACTGCTCCCATGGCGCCGGCGCCCAGGAGGGAGCGGACGCGATACCCGCGGATCACGTCGGGCGGGGCGATGGAGGGGGTCGTTTCGGTCGGCATGCGGGGTGGGGGCGGGCGCCCGCTCGCCTTGACTGGACCGAGCGGGTCCTAGAGACTACCCGCCCCTTTCCGCGCGACGACGACCCCGGCCCCGACGGCACGATGCCGATCCGTTTCCACAACACGCTGACGCGCAGGGTGGAGGCGTTCACGCCCGCCGTCCCGGGCGAGGTCCGCATGTACAACTGCGGGCCGACGGTCTACTCCTCGCCGCACGTCGGCAACTTCCGGACGTTTCTCCTCGCCGACCTGCTGCGCCGCCTCCTCGAGTGGAAGGGATTCAAGGTGACGCAGGTCATGAACCTCACCGACGTGGGGCACCTGCTCGACGACGCCGAGGAGGGCGAGGACAAGCTCGAGGCGGCCGCGCGCAAGGCGAAGCTCACCGCCTGGCAGGTCGCGGAGCGCTACATCGCCGAGTTCTTCGCGTCGCTCGACCACCTCTCCTTCCGGCGCGCCCACCACTTCCCGCGCGCCACCGACCACCTCCCTGAGATGATCGCGATGATCTCCGAGCTCGTGGCGCGAGGGATCGCCTACGTCGCGCCGAGCGGCAACGTCTACTTCGAGATCGCGAAGTTCCCGGGCTACGGCCGCCTCTCGGGCAACACCGCCGAGGCGCTCGAGGCGGGCGCGCGCGTCGAGGTGAACCCGGAGAAGAGGGATCCCCGCGACTTCGCGCTCTGGAAGATCGACCCGCGCCACCAGATGCAGTGGGACTCGCCGTGGGGCCGCGGTTTTCCGGGCTGGCACATCGAGTGCTCGGCGATGTCGAAGAAGTACCTCGGAGCGACCCTCGATCTGCACACCGGCGGGGAGGACAACGTCTTCCCCCACCACGAATGCGAGATCGCGCAGTCGGAGGCCGCGAACGACCGGCCGTTCGTGCGGCACTGGCTGCACGTGCGCCATCTGCTGGTCGACGGCGCGAAGATGAGCAAGCGGCTGGGGAACGTGCACACGATCCTCGGCCTCAAGGAGCGCGGCCACAGCGGCGACGCGCTGCGGATCGCGCTGCAGAAGGCGCACTACCGCGAGCCGCTCAATTTCACGCTGGCCGGCCTCGACGAGGCCGAGCGCAAGGCCGCGCGCTACCGCGACGTGGCCGCGCGTCTCGGCTCGGCGGCGGAACCGGGAGGCGCGGGCGGCGGCGGCGCCGACGCGCGGCGCAGCGCGCTCCGGGAGGGGTTCTCCGCGGCGCTCGAGGACGACCTCAACGTCTCGGTCGCCCTCGCGCAGCTCGACGAGTCGGTGTCGGAGGTGAACCGCCTCAAGCCCTCGGGAGCCGAGGCCGCCGCCTGGCTCTCGCTGCTGCGCGAGATGTGGAGCGTCTTCGGGCTGCTCGAGGACGGCGCCGAGCCGACGCTCGAGCCGCACGTGCTCGAGCTCGCGCGCGAGCGCTGGCGGGCGCGGGCGCGGAAGGATTACGCGGCGGCCGACCGCGCGCGCGACGCGCTCGCGAAGCTCGGCTTCCGGGAGATCCAGGACACCCCGACGGGGATGAGCCTCGTTTGCGCGCGCGGAACGATTACCATCTCGGCACCGTTGCTCGGCGCGCCGTGACCCTCGGCGACGGCCGTTGCAGGGAGCGGGAGAGATCGGGATGAAGTGGGCCCCCACGATCATCGTGCTCGGCGCCTTCGGCGTGCTGCTGTGGATGACTTCGAACAAGCCGGCGACGACGCCGGGCGCGGCGTCGGCCGAGGGCCGCGCGCCGGAGTCGCCGGTCGCGCAGGCGCCCGCGGCGCCGGGCGCGCCCGCGGCCGGTCGCGCCGGGGCGCCGGCGGCCGTCGGAACGGCCGACGAGGTCGTGAGGCCGCTCCCCGCGGCGGCGCAACCCGCGGTGCCGGCGCGCTCCCCCGACAGCATCGTCGGGACGGTCCGGGATCCCGCGGGCGCCGGCGTCGCGCAGATCGTGGTCCGGCTGACGAACGCCGCCGGGAAGGAGCTCCGCAGCACCCGATCCGACGCGAGCGGCCGCTTCGCGTTCCCCGATCTCGAGCCGGGCGCCTACACCATCACGACCTCCGACCCCGACCACCTCTACACCGCGAGCACGCCGGCTCCGGTGACCTTGCGCAAGGACGCCGTCGCCGACGCCGGGGTGCAGGTCGCCCGGGGCACGGCGGGCATCCGCGGCACCGTGACCAACGGAAGCGGCGATCCGCTCGCCGACCGCCGGGTGACGCTCGACGCGGGCGGCGCCGAGGTCTCGGTGATGACCGATTCGAAGGGGCGATTCGTGGTGAACGGTCTCGCCTCCGGCGACTGGCGCGTCATTCCCGACGGGATCGCCAGGAAGGCGCAGACCGTGCACCTCGCGGACGCGTCGATGAGCGAGGTCCGGTTCGAGCTCGCCCTTCCGGCGGCGGTGAAGGTGGCGGTGACCGGCTCGCACCTCCACCCGGCGAAGTTCGCCGGCGGCGAGAGGGCGCTCGTGCGCGCGGCGGGTGCGGCCGACGCGGCCTCTCTCGCGGCGCCCCTCGAGATCGAGCGCGACTCCGCCGGATCGCATCGCTCCGCGCGCGCCGCCGCGAGCTTCCAGAACCTCGCTCCCGGGGACTGGGAGATCGAGGTCGTCGACGCGGCCGGCGCCCGCAGCCTGCTGCACTCCGGGGCGCCCTGGTCGGCTCCGATCCCGCTGACCCTCCGCGAGGGCGAGGCGCGGGAGGTCGTCCTCCCCACGGCGCTCGCGGCGCTCGGCCGCGGCTCGGAGGTGCCGACGTGGGCCAAGGTCCTGATGTTCGTGGCGATCGGGCTGCTCGTCGTCGGCGCTCCGATCCTGTTCCCGCCGCCGCTGGTGCCGAGGAAGCCGGCGAAGACCGCCGGTCCCTGATCGCGGTCGAGGGCTCGCGAGCTACGGGGCGGGCGGATCGGCCGGCGGCGCCATGGGACCGGCCTCGTCGCGCTCCTTGCGCAGCTGCTTGAGCAGTCCGCCCATCCGGATCGCGCCCTCGACCGACTCGTCGAACTCGAAGGAGATCTGCGGCGCGACGCGGGTGCGCAGCCCCTCGGCCACGCGGCGCTGCACGAAGCCTCGCGCGTGTTCGAGCGCGTGCGACGTCCTGCTGCGATCGGAGGTGCCGCCGATCACCGACCAGAAGATCGTGCAGACCGAGAGGTCGGGCGCGAGCTTCACCCGGGTGATCGTCACGATCCCCACGCGCGGGTCGGCCAGCTCGTGCAGGATGACGTGCGCGGCGCGCTGGCGGATGATCTCCGACAGCTTCAGATTGGTCCTGCTCGGCATGCTCGGGTCGTCCTGGGGCGCCCACGATGAAGGGCGGCGCGCGTTCCTGCAAGGTTCCTGCCCTCCCCGCCGCGTACGATCGGGGCCCCATGATGGAAGTGGGAGTCCTCCAGTTCACGCTCCGCCTGCGCGGCTGCCGTTCGCTCAAGGAGAAGCGCCACGTCCTGAAGTCGATCAAGGATCGCCTGCGCGCCCGCTTCAACGTCGCGGTCGCCGAGGTCGACGATCACGAGCTGTGGCAGAAGGGGACCCTCGGGCTCGTGACCTGCAGCAACGACCCCGTGCGCGTGCGGTCGATGCTCGACAAGATCGTGATGATGATCCGCCTGCACCCGACCGCCGAGCTCGTCGACCACCAGATCGACATCCTCTGACGGCGCGAGGGCGAGCGGCGCCGGGACGCACCCGGCAGGGCCGGTTCCCCGGAGGTGAACCCCGATGAGAGAGATGCAGCCCGGGTACGTGGTGGGATGGGGCACGCTGGCGCTCATCAACGCCGGCCTCGCTCAGGGCAAGCGGCGCAGCGGCCTGGCGTGGTTCCTGCTCTCGCTGCTCCTCGGCCCGATCGCGACCTTCGTCCTGGTGGCGTTCTGCGATCCGCTCCCGGAGCGCGCCGGATGAACCCGGCCCGGTCGCGCGCCGCGCGCGCCGCGTTCCTGCTCGCCCTCGCCGCCTGCGCGCGCGAGGCGGTCGCCGACGACGCCGAGGCGCAGCGGACGCGGCGGCTCGCCCGCCAGCGGGCCGTGATCGAGGCGCAGATCGCGGCGATGGAGCGGTTCGGCCAGGAGGAGAGCTTTCGCGCCGCGCTGCGCGCCGTCGTCGACGCCGCGCCCCCCGCCGACGACGAGGCGGCCGCCTTCCGCGCGGTGAAGGAGGGGCTCGTGCCGATCGGCGCGTTCACGTCGTTCGTGCGCTGGCAGTCTCCGCGCGCGAACCGCGACCGCCCGGTGGCGCTCGACTTCGACCTGCAAAACCACCCCTACGCCGCCATCCTCGACTTCGACCGCCAGGTGCGGGCGCGCGGGGTCGACTTCCTGCTGGTGGTGCTCCCGTCGCGCCTCGAGATCTACCCCGAGCTGGTGTGCGATCTCGCCCCCGGGGGAGTCTTCGCGGGCATGGGGATCGCGACCCAGCGGTTCCTGCTCGAGCTCAACCGCGCCGGGGTGGAGGGGATGAGCCTGACCGGCGCGTTCGCCGACGTGCGCTACGCCGGCGGCGATCCGGCCGACCAGATGTTCCTGCGCTTCGACCCGCACTGGACGCCGCACGGCGCCGAGCTCGCGGCGAAGCTGGTCGCCGACCAGATCGTGACCCGCCCGTGGTTCGAGCGCGGACCGCATGTCGAGGGCCGCGACTTCCGGGTCGAGCCGCGCGAGTTCGGCTACCAGCCGAACGAGACGCTCGCGCGGCGCGGGGCGCAGCTCGAGCCCGTGGTGGGGAACGTCCTGGTGGCGGGCGACGCGCTCTTCGAGTCGATCGACCCGAAGAGCCCGATCGTCGTGCTGGGCGACAGCTTCGTGCGCGTGCACAGCATGACGGCCTGCGACTTCTGCACCCAGCTGCTGCGCTTCACCGGCTGGCGGATCGACGTGATCGAGTCGCGCGGCGGCGCCGCCGAACAGGTGCGCCGCACGCTCGCGCGCCGCACGGCCGACCAGTGGACGGGGAAGCGGCTGGTCGTGTGGCTGATCCCCGAGACGCTGCTCGTCACCTCCGAGTCGTGGAAGCCGGTGAAGCTCGAGCCGCCGCGCTGAGACCCGCGCCGGACGCGCGCCTCATCCGAGCGTCAGCTCGCGCTCCTGCTTCACGATCTCGAACACCTCGAGGGTGTCGCCCACCTTCACGTCGTCGAAGTTCAGCAGCTTGACGCCGCACTCGAAGCCTTCCTTCACCTCGCGCACGTCGTCCTTGAACCGCCGCAGCGAGTCGAGCCCGGCGGTGTAGATCACCCTGCCGTCGCGCAGCACGCGAACCTTGTCGGTGCGGCGGATGAGGCCGTCCGTGACCATGCAGCCGGCGATGGTGCCGACCTTGCTGACCTTGAACGTCTCGCGCACCGTGAGGTGGCCGAGGATCTTCTCCTTCTCCTCCGGCTTGAGCAGCCCCGCCATCGCCTTCTTCAGGTCGTCGGTGAGCTCGTAGATGATGTTGTAGGCGCGCACGTCGACGCCGAGCTGATCGGCCAGCCTCCGGGCCTTGGGGTCCGGCACCACGCCGAAGCCGAAGACCATCGCGCCGCTCGTGCTCGCGAGCATCACGTCCTCCTCGGTGATGCCGCCGACGGCCGCGCGCAGGAGCCTGATCTTGATCTCGTCGTGCTTGAGCTCCTCGAGCTGCGTCGTGAGCGTGCGCACCGAGCCCTGCACGTCGGCCTTGACGATGAGGGGGATCTCGGTCACCTTCTCGGTCCCGAGCGTCTGGAACAGGTTCTCGAGGGTGACCTTGGGCCGCTCCACGACCTGGCCGGTGCGCGCAGCGCGCAGCCGCTCGCCGGCCACCTCCTCGGCGCCCTTCTCGTCGTCGACGGCGAGGAAGGGATCCCCCGCGTCGGGCACGTCGCCCTTGAAACCGAAGACGCGCACCGGCATCGACGGCGGCGCCTCCTCGACCTTCGCTCCGGTGTCGTCCTCGATGATGCGCACGCGTCCCCAGGTCTTTCCGCACAGGAACGGGTCGCGAACGCGCAGCGTGCCGCGCTGCACGAGCACGGTCGCGACCACGCCCTTCCCCTCCTCCTTGGTGGCCTCGAGCACGATCCCCTGCGCGCGGCCCTTGGGGTCGGCGCGCAGGTCGTGGATCTCGGCCTCGAGCTCGATGCGTTCGAGCAGGGCGTCGATGCCCTTCCCGGTCGTGGCCGAGGTCTCGATGACGCCCACCTTCCCGCCGAACTCCTCCGGCAGCAGGTTGAGCCCCATGATCTGCTGTTTCACGCGCATGGCGTTGGCTTCGCGCTTGTCGATCTTGTTGAGCGCGACGACGATGGCCATGTCCGGGTTGGCGGCGCGCGCGTGCTCCACCGACTCCACCGTCTGCGGCATCACGCCGTCGTCCGCCGCCACGACCAGCACGACGATGTCGGTGACGTTGGCGCCGCGCGAGCGCATCTCGGTGAAGGCGCGGTGACCCGGGGTATCGAGGAAGGTGATCCGCCCACCCTTGGACGAGGTGACCTGGTAGGCGCGCATGTGCTGCGTGATGCCGCCGTGTTCGGTGTCCACGACCTTGGTCTTGCGGATGGCGTCGAGGAGCGAGGTCTTGCCGTGGTCGACGTGGCCCATGACCACCACCACCGGCGGCCGCGGGTCCCCCTCCTTCTTCGGGCCCGCCGCCGCGTCGGCCTTCTTCTGCTCCTTCTCGAGGAACCGGGTCTCCTCGGACTTCTCGCGCGCCACCTCGACGTCGCGCCCGAACTCGACGGCGATGGTGAGCACGGTCTCCTCGTCGAGCGGCTGGTTGAGCCCGACCGCCAGCTCCTTGACCGTGAGGAGCTTGCTGATGATCTCGGCGGCGCGGATGCCCAGGAGCGCCGACAGCTCCTTCACGGAGGTCGGGAGCTGCACGGCGACCTTCCGGACCGCGACCGACTTGGGCGCCACCGCGAGACGCTTGGTCTTGGTGCGCTGCTGGCGCCGGGTGGGGCCCCGCTCCCAGAACTTCGGCTTGGCGACCTGCGCCTCCGAGACCGGGGCGAAGTCCTCGACCTCGGCCTCCCACTTCACGTTCTTGGTCTGGAGCGCCTTCTGCTTCTTGCGCTGGGCCGCGAGCTCCTGCTCGCGATCGAGCTCGGCCTTGGTCTTGCGCCCCGTCGGCGCCGGAGTGAGCGTCTTCTCCAGCTCCGCGTGCGTCGCCTCGGACTTGGCGACGTCGGCCTTGCTGAGCTCGATGCGGCCGAGGATCTTGGCGCCGCGACGCGCGGGCGGCGGCGCGGCGGGCGCCCCCTTGTGCGCGGCGGAGGCCGCCTCGTCGGACGCGACCGGCTCGGCCGGTGTTCCGTCGGCCGCCGGTTCGACCGCGCCCGGTTCCGCCTCGACGACCTCGGTCGCCTCCGCGGCCGCCCCGGTCGACGCTTCCTCGGCCTCCGCCGCCGCCGCCGGCTCCTCCTCGCCGACCTCGTCGTCGGGGGAGACCCACGCCTCGGCGGGCGCCTCGGCCGCCTCCGCTTCCGCCTTCGCCTTCGCCTTGGCCTCGCGCTCGTGGCGATCGTGCGCCGAGCGGACGGCGTCGAGCTTCTGCCTCTCCTCGCTCGCCTTCTTCTCGGCCTCCTTCTGCGTCGCCGCCTCCTCGAGCTTTTCGAGGATCTGGTCCTCGTCGAGGTCGCGGTAGCGCCACGCGGCCTTGAGGATCCCCACCTGCCCCGGCTCGAGGTTCGACGAGTGGCTCTTGACGGCCAGGCCGAGCTTCTTCGCCAGCGCGAGAAGATCCTTGGAGTCGGCGACCAGCTCCTTGGCGAGTTCGTGCAACCTCAAGCGGCGACTCCTCGGGCGTGCTGCAACGCGAGCCTACGCGATCCGGGTCAGGACGACGCGGCGCTCTCGCCGCCCGGCGGCGGCGGCGGTGGTGGTTCGGGCGGGATCTCCGCCGGAGCGGAGAGCTCCGGGGGCTTGGGGGCGGCGTCTCCGTCGGCGGGGCGCTTCGCCTGCCCCGGCGGGATCGGCGTGCCGTCGGCCCGGATCGGCTGCAGGTTGATCTCCCAGCCGGTCAGCTTGCTGGCGAGGCGCACGTTCTGGCCGCGCCGGCCGATCGCCAGCGAGAGCTGGTCCTCGGTCACGCTGACGGTGGCGACGTTCTTCGCCGGATCGAGCTTGATGTCGGTGATCTCGGCCGGCCGCAGCGCGTTCAGGATCAGCGCCTCGACCGACTCGTTCCAGCGGATGATGTCGATCTTCTCGCCGTTGAGCTCCTCGGTGATGGACTTGATGCGGGTGCCCCGGATGCCGACGCAGGCGCCGATGCAGTCGACGCGCATGTCGGCCGAGGCCACCGCGATCTTGGTGCGGTAGCCCGGCTCCCGGGCGACCCGCTTGATCTCGATCACGTGGTCGGCGATCTCGGGCACCTCGATCTCGAACAGGCGGCGCACCAGGTCGGGATGCGTGCGCGAGCAGATGATGCGCACGCGCAGCCCGACCTTCTTCACCTCGGTGATGAGCGCCTTGATGCGGTCCCCGACGGAGTAGGCCTCCCCGCGCACCGTCTCGGAGCGGGGGAGGATCCCCTCGCACTTGCCGAGGTTCACGATCACGTTGCCCGCCTCGATGCGCTGCACCACCCCGGTGACGAGCTGGCCGATCTTCTCGGCGTACTGGCTGAGCACCACGTCCTGCTCGGCCTCGCGATTGCGTTGGATCATCACCTGCTTGGCGCCCTGGGCCCCGATGCGGCCGAGGTCGCCGAGCTCGACCGGCTCCTCCCCGAGGTAGGCTTCCACCTTGCCGGTCTTGCGATCGATGTGGACCTGCAGCTCCTCCCCCGCCTCGAACTTCTTGCGCGCCGCGCTGGCGAGCGCGAACTCGACCGACTGGAACAGCTGCTCCTTGTCGATGTCCTTCTCGCGATGGAGGGCGTCGATGATCCGCAGGATTTCTGCGCCATCCATGGAAGGACTCCTGCCTTGCCGGAGGATCGTGGCCGGGCGCGCTGCCCCGGCGCAGCGCGCGCGCCGCTCACTCCCTCGCGCCGCCGCCGCCGCCGGGCAGTCGAGCCGGCCGGAGACGAAAAGAAGTGGGCAGGGCCCACTTCTTCGCGCGGCACCAGGGAAAAGCCGGGGGATCGTAGCGCCCCGGGAGCCGGAGGGTCAACCGCGCCGAGGGGGCGCGCGGGGGCGGACGGGCCCGAGCGCGCCGGGCGCGCCGATCGCGGCCGCGCTCGCGCTCCTCGCGGCGCCCGCCCTTCAGGAGCCGGCCGACCCCTTCGGGAGCGGCCCCGCCCGCGCGCAGGCGATCGCTCGCGCGTGGGTCTTCGCGCGCCCGCAGGAGGCGGTCGCCGCGACGCTCGACTCCCTCGTCGCGGGAGCGGACGACGACGCGGCGCTCGAGCTCGTGCGCCGCGTCCCGCTACCCGAGGAGCCGGGACGCGTCGCGAGCCTCGTGGAGGAGCTGGGACGCGGAGCGCTGCACGACCAGCTCGTGCTCGAGCGCATCGCCGCCGCGCCCCCCCCGGCGCGCGACGCGGCGCTGCGGGCCGCGAGCCGTCAGGCCCGGGAGGGACGGTTCGCACCCTCCTTCGCCGCGGCGGTCGCCTTCCTGCGCGGGGCGACCGAGCGCGCCGGCGGCGCGGCCGACCTCTTCGAGGACTCGCTGCGCCCGGAGCTCGACGTCGCCGCCTACGCGCGCCTCGCCTTCGATCGCGTGGTCGCGCGGGAGGTGGCGCGCGGGCGCGGAGCCGCCGTCGCCGACCTCGAGCTCGCGCTCGCGGCGAGCCACCCCGGCCGGCCGGAGCTCCTCGTCGCCGCCGCCACGGCGCTCCTGGCCGCGGGAGAACTCGACCGGGCGGAGACCGCCTTCGCCGCCGCCGTCGCGGCCGACGATCGCGCCCGCTCGACGGCTGCGCTCGAGCGGCGCGGCTGCGCGGAGCTGGGTCGCGCATGGATCGCGCTCCTCCGCGGCGCGGCGGCGGAGACGGCGGCGGCGCTCGAGCGCGCGGTCCACTGGCCGCGCCCGCTCCTCCCCCACGAGGACCCGCTGCGCGTGGTGGAGCTGCGGGCCGCCCTGGTCGCCGCCGTGGCGGGCGAGCTCACCGGCCGCCCGGCGCCGGCCGCCCTCGCCGAGGCGATCGCGAGCGCACCGGTCGACGTGCAGCGCTGCTTCGTCGACGAGGCGTGGTTCGGGACCCTGGGGCCGGCGGCGCTCCTGGGGACGCTGCGCGAGGCGGGGCAGCGGGAGGCGCTGCTGCGCGCGGCCCTCGGGCTGTGCGAGGCGATCGAGGCCACGCACGGGCTGCACGGCCATGGACTGCTCTCGACCGCCGCCGAGGACGATCTCGCCGACCGCGAGCGGCTGGCGAGCTGGCTCTTCGTCGGCGCCGCCGAGCGCATCCTCTCCGACCGCGGCGACCCCGAAGGAGCGCTCGCCTTCCTCGCTCCGCGGCTCGAGCGGCTCGAGCGGCGCCAGCGTCCCGCCAACCAGGAGCTGGCGGTCGAGGCGAAGCTGCTGGCGGCTAGATGCGCGATGCGCGCGGGCGACGCGGCGTCGGCCCGCCGCGCCGCCGACGGCGCGCTCGAGGTGGCGCGCGCGCTGAGCGGGAGCGCGGGGCGCGAGTACGTGCGGCGCGTCGTGCACGAGGAGTCGCCGGTCCCGCCGGCATCGCGCCTGCTCTTCCGCTCCGATCCGCCCTACTCGGCGCTCGTCGCCCGCGCGCTGGCGCTGCGAGCGGGCCTGCGCGCCACGCTCGCGGGCGACGTCGACGGGGCCGCCGCCGACCTGTTCGAGGCGGGGGCCGCGTGGCCGTGGGACGAGGCGCGCTGGCTCACGTGCGCGCTCGACCTGGCGCGGCGCGGGAGGGGCCCCGACGCGCGGCGCTGCCTCGCGCTCGTTGAGGCGGCGCCGGAGCACGCCTATGATCGCGCCTGCGTCCTCGCGCAGCTCGGCGAGCGGGAGACGGCCCTCGCGCTGTCGATGTCGATGGACACCTACACTGATCTCGATGTGCGCAGGATTGAACAGGACGCCACGGGGACGGTGACCTGCTCGTACGCTCTCGTCCCGCGACACGTCGGCCGCGGTGGTCTGGTCATCGCAGGCCTGAGCATCGAGCCCCGCTTGCTCGTCGTCACCATCCCCCGGACCGACGCCCCCGTCCAGTTCGTTCGGGTCCCGTAGCGGCCCGAAGCACCGGAC
>Ga0187893_10005336_pt1 | contig 23192 bp, 17 predicted proteins | sample MA1701074metaG_FD_139574 | JGI IMG/M metagenome (GOLD analysis project Ga0187893, IMG submission 139574) | White microbial mat communities from a basaltic lava cave in the Kipuka Kanohina Cave System on the Island of Hawaii, USA - MA170107-4 metaG ...
AGACTGCCAACGGCGCCCGAGCCCCTCCTTCTGGAACGTTCCCCTCCCCATGACACGTCAACTCCGTCGATTCCCTAATATTCGTATGCCTCCACTCCCATCCAGCCTCCTATCCCTCGACATCCCGACATGGCCTCGAGTGCTCGCCGACCTCAGATTCCTCTCCCAGACTCATCCTTCATGTCCACGACCGCCAATTCTTCGATCCGTCCTCTCCGCCGCCCCGATTGAAGTTCCTATCCATGTCGGGTTGCTGGGTTAGCGCGAGAAGAACGAAGCCGAGCCACATCGGGGCACCTCCAAAGCTCACCCGGGCGAAGTCGCTTCCCCACCCGTGAACCGTTTCTCGAAGCGCGTCGGCAAGATGACCTCGAACGTGCTTCCGCTCCCGACCTCGCTCTTGGCCTCGATCGAGCCCCCGTGCCTCTGAACGATCTGGTACGCGGTCGCAAGCCCGGCCCCCATCTTCACCCGAGGACCTCGACCTGAGAAATCGAACTCGAAGATCCGCTTGAGTTTTTCCGGGCCAATACCGCGCCCGGTGTCCGAGATCTGGACGCGAACCCCATCCTTCGCTTCGAACGTCTTGATTCGAATCGTTCCCTTCCCTTCGATGGCCTCGACGGCGTTTCTCAGAATTCCCATGAACACTTGATTGAGCTGCCCCGCAAAGCAGGCTACCTTCGGGATCTCGCCGAACTCCTTCATGAGCACGATGCGCTCTGGGATCTCGCCGGCCATCACCGACAGGGTGCTCTCGATCCCTTCGTGGAGGCTCACCAGCTGGTATTCGGCCTCGTCCGGTCGAGCGAAATTCTTCAAGCTCGCGACCAGGGCGCCGATGCGATCGGCCGCCGCGCCGACAACCGCGGTATTGCCTTTCACAATATCGATCACCGTTCGAAACGCATCGCCCGCTTTCTCTTCCATCTTCACGACGCACCGCGCGGTCGTGTCGTTCGCGGCACGGGCGGCCCCAAGGGGGCTATTGATCTCGTGAAGGAGCCCTGCCACCAACCCGCCCAGAGACGCCATCTTCTCTTGCATGACGAGCAGGTTCTCCATCTGACGTCGCTCTTCGCTCACACGAAAGAGCGTGTGCGTCATCCCCACGTGCAGGGCGTAGATGGTGCCGAGGGTGTTCAGCATCGCCTGGTCGGCCTCCTCCATCCCGCCCGTCGCGAAGAGCATCGCTCCCACGTTTCTCCCCTTTACTCGCAACGGAACGACGAATAGCATCTCGGGTCGATCGTGGACGAGCCATCGGGCAAACTCATCGCCCGACTCCTCGAGCATCCTCCATGGTTCGGCCATCCACTGAGCCGTTGGCTGCGAGAGCGCGCGTCTGAGCTCTGCTTGCCCCGGGTCGAACCTCGATTCCCTCGGGCTCCGGAATTTTCCTCCTTCGAACATTCCGACCACTTCGCAGCCGCCATCCGACGCGGACACCACGATGCCCAGGCGCTTCGACGGAATGAACCAGCGCGCGTTCACGCACACCGAAGGCCAGAAGGTCTCCAAGCTCTCCTGGCTCGAGAACGCCAGCACCGCCTCGTAGAGGCTTCCGAGGGTCAGGGTGCTGACCGAGACCTGGAAACTCATGGTCCGGCATCTACCTCGACGCCGCTCACGTCCGCCCAACTGTTGATGAAGTTACTGAAGGCGGCGACCATGGCGACTTCCATGATCTCTCCGTCGTCGAATCCGTGCCCGCGCAACGTCTCGAAGTCGTCATCCGTGACGGAACGGGGATCTTGCGCGGTCTTGACGCCGAATCGAACGATCGCCCGTTGCGGCGGCGTAAGCTTTTCGAGGTTCACGTCGGTAGTGAGATTGTCGATGACTTCGGCGGGTACTCCCATGGCCTCGAGGGCGGTGGTGTGGAGCACACGGCAGTAGTGACACCGGTTCTGCATCGAGACCTTGACGACGATCATCTGCTTGACCGTGGGAGGGAGCTGGCCCGAGAAAAGTAGCCCTTTCGTCAGCTGCCAGGTGGCCTCGAGAATATCGGGGCGCTCGCCTTGCGACGTGAACCAGTTGATAGGGTGGTCCGTCCCCAAGCCGCTCTCGACAATCTCCTGGTACAACGCAGCCAGTCGAGAGTTCCTCTCCGGAATCTCAATTTGCCGGAACCGTGCCATGCCGACCCGCCTCGACATCGGGACTGCTCGCCTCCTCTTCTCCGTCCGGTTTGACCCCGCTGATCTCGGCGAAAAAATCGAGGAAGCTCGCGCAACCGACGGTCATCACCACCTCCGTGATCTCGCCGTCGCTCAAACCGCATTCGCGGAGAGATTGGAAGTCCGCGTCGTTCACCGACTTCGGATCGTTCGCCGCTTTGAGGGCGAACTTGAGCAGGCTCCGCTGGGTGGGCGGAAGCTCCGCGAATTCGGGATCGCCGGCACAGCTTTCGATGACCCGCGTGGGAACGCCCATCGCTTCGAGCGCGTTCGTATGGGCGACGGAACAGTAGCGGCAATCGTTCTGCACCGCGACGGTCATCGCGATCATCTCCTTCACCGTCGGGGGAAGGACTCCGCTCATCAGGGTCCCTTTGGTGAAAGCCCACATGGCTCTGAGGATGTCCGGCCGCTCCGAGAAGGCCGTCACCACGTTGCAGGGGACGCCTGGCTCGGCGCCGACCCATCCGGCGTCGACGATCTCGCGATAGATGGCGGAAAGCTCCGTGCCCTCGGCAGGTTGCTTGATTTGTTGAAACCGGGACATTTTTGACCCTCCGTTTCTTCACTCATTGGCCGCACCGAAAGGGCGCCTGAGCCTTCTCGATGCGGAATTGCGAGTCCGAGGACAATATATTCGAAAGGGGGGGATTTGTCCTTCCTGGGAAGGGAACGCTGATGCAAGCCCTCGCGCATCACCGTGTCGATTGGGATTCCGCTCGATTAGAGCCTGTCTCGGACCGTCCCTTGCATTCGAGCCGAAATTCGTGTCGGCGGCCCAGCAGACCTCGCCCTTCGCGCCGTCGAGCACTGCGTTGATGCGCTATAGCGCCCTTTGGGCACGGAGGCCTGGCGTGATATTCTCAGTTAGCGAGCGCATGCGAGGGCGCTCAGCCATGACGGGGAAACGCTACACCGCGACCGATGGCAAACTGGTTCTCTACCTCCAGGAAGCCGCGGAGGGTGGATACGTGGTTACTTCCCCGCTCGATCCCGAGCTCATCACGCAAGCCGAGACAATCCGAGAAGCCTTCTTGAATGCTCATGACGCTGTGAAAGCCCTTCGGACATCGCGGAAGAAGCTCCTGAAGAAACTGCAGTCTTCGTCCGCCACCGCAGGGCGCGGTCGGTGAAGCGGCGTGACTTCGAACGTCACCTCCGGGCCCATGGTTGTGTTGTCCACCACCACGGAGCCCGGCATGACGTCTGGTTGAATCCCGTAACCCTGGCGCAGGCCCCCATACCACGACACCGTCAGATCAAGCGCGGCACGGTTTTGGGGATTTGCCGTATTCTGGGCATTCCGCGGCCGAATGGCCTTTGAACGGCACCACCTCGCGGACGTCCAGGGCCTTCTCGAAGCTTACGGTTGTGCCACGGGAGTCGGCGGGCCCACGATCGACTGGTAGACGAGGGTGCGGAACTTCCGTTGCAGGTCCGAGTTCCCGGCCGGCAGGAGCTGCACCATCAGGAGCGCCACCAGCTTCTCCTCGGGATCGACCCAGAAGCTGGTGTGGTAGGCGCCGCCCCATCCGAAGGCGCCCGGTGAGACCGACAATTTCGGTGAAACCGAGCTCATCCGGATTCCCCACGCTTCCGGCGGCCACGGCGGCGGAGACTCATTAATGATGGACCACATCTTCCGCGACCGCGCAGCTCGGTGGTCCTTCGATCGACGGGTACAACTTCCTCCTGCGCTCGAGCCAAGGAAACGACGGCGCATCCCATCGTGATCGCGACGGCAAAACTCTTCACCACGCGCGTATTGTGCACGAGGCACACCCCGGTGACTACTCCGGACGGAGGCTTCCGTAGATCTTCTCCCGATTAGAAGCGCTTCACGGTCGAGGGCTCGCACGCGAGACGCACCGAAAAGACACACCGCGAGCGCGAAGAGGAGAAGCCGCATACTTCGAGTCTACCAGATGCGAGAATCCAGACCTGTTACCTCCTCGCCCTCGCTTTCACCCTGACCGCTCGGGTTTGACAGCCTAGAGCGACAAGCGTAGTGTTTCTCGTGCGCCGGGCTGGAGCTCAGGCTTCCGGTTCCGAGATCCCTCACCTCGGTCAGGACCGGCTTCAGGAATGATCGGGGAACCCAACCGCGAAAAGAAGGTCACCAAGAAAATCGAGGGGAGGTTGGCGATGTGCCCTATTCCCATGCCATTTCGCGGCTTGTGCTGTGTTTTTCTCGTTTTCGCTCTCCCATTTCAAGCTCAAGCGGAGAACGATACCCCGCAGTTTTATCTGGGCCGGGAGAGATTGCCCGAGGTTGCGCTTTCCAGACCCGGGTGTGATGACGACTCGTGTCCCTGGTGGGTTTATGGGAACACCTACGGCACCGCCCGGGATCTGGCAGTAGGTTTGGTGTTCCGAGCGCTCTCCTCCGGCCCCATAAGCAGCCGTATGCACTGCTTTCACGCGGGGTGCCGCGGCGCCGACTCGATGTTTGCGGATTCCAGCGACAATTTCAACGAGACGGGGGACTACTACTGCGCAGCCGGTTCTCACGACGGGCTTTCGCCGTCTCAGATATGCGGCTCCGTCGCCCCCACGGCTCATGTTCTCCATTTGGGGAACAATTTTCCCTTCAACGCAGCCGAATACTTAACGGGTGGATTCAAGACCGGCGGAGACAGAAGGGTAGATGCTTCCGTGCGGGTTCATGATATCCGTTTCGTTTATTTTGGTGTGCCTACAACGGGTCCCACCCCGGATCCGACGGCGGTGCCCATCAAGCTCCTGGTGGTGATCTATGACCCCATCCTCGAATCGAGCGGGGGCGAGCGACTTCATCAGGCGCTGGGCTGGCAGGACCCCGACGTGCTTACGACCGAGCTCATCGATGACTTCGCCTTCGTCAGCCACGGTGTGGCGAAGTACCAGATCGTGGGGCGGATCGTGAGGGATGAGTGGCCCCTTCATCTGAACGGACAGCGGTACACCGACGAGCTCTATCTGGAGGAGACGGCGGCGCACAACTGGACTTTGGGCCCTGGCGATTGGCAAGCGATCATCGCCGATAACGGGATTGCGGGGAAAGTGAACTCGGGCCGGGTCGATGAGGTCTGGCTTTGGGGAGCCCCTGGCTTCGGATGGCCGGAATCCGCGATGGCAGGAAACGGTGCCTACTGGATCAACGGCGGGCCGATTTCGGGAGTGGATAGCAAGGCATTCGTCCTGATGGGGTTCAACTACGAGCGCGGCATGGCCGAGGCGCTAGAAGCCTACGGTCATCGGACGGAAAGCATCCTGAGAAGGATCTACGGAAGCTGGGAGGCCGCGGAGACCCATGACTGGAATCGATTCACCCTTCTGGATCGAGACGTCGCCGGCCGCGGAGGCCTCGGCAACGCTCACAATGCCTTCAATGCCGAGCCCGGCACCGATTACAACCGCTCCTCGACGCGCATGGCCTCGACCTCCGCGGAAGACTGGTACTACTTTCCTAACATGACCGGCTCCCGCAACGACAACAACTGCGAGGCCTGGGGTTGCGACGGCTACGGTTACCTGAAATGGTGGTACGACCACATGCCGCATGTGGCAGGCGTCAAGAACGGTCTGCTGAATAACTGGTGGCGCTATATCGTCGACGCCGATCAGTACAAGGCGAACTGGGAGTTTCTCTCTCCCGCCGAATTCGACTTCGCGGAAAACAACGCCGACGAGTGGGACTGCTGGGCCGATTCGGCGGATTGCACGCTCGCAAACTCCACCGAACGATGGAAAGCGGGGAGCTCTTCCGTCGAATTCTCCACCACCGGCGCTTTCGACACCGCCGTCCAGTATCCGAAAAGCGCCACGGCCAACTGGGACCTCAGCGGCAAGACCTATTTCACCTTCTGGGCCTTTGCCGAAAACGCGAACGAGCCCGGCTTCCAGAACAACTCCCCCATTGCATATCTCTTTAACTCCGACGGAAGCTTCTTCAAGTACGAGGGCAGCTCCGATGCCATGAACTACGCCATCGGCAACTGGAAAAAATTCACCGTCCCGCTGGCCGGAGCCGACGGTTGGACAAGGACCAGCTCAGGAACACCGACGCTCGCCGATGTCGACTGGATCGAAATTCACAACGATACCTGGGGTGGTGGGTTCACCATTTTCTTCGACGGCGTGGGATTCGGCTCTTCAACAACGCAGGATGAGCTTTCGCCCACGGTCTCCTTCACAAGGCCAAAGCGTAGGGGCAGGATTCCGGTTATTTCGAGCAAGTTGCCCATAGAAGTGGCCGCATCGGACGACTCCGTCGTTCTCCGGGTGGACCTCTATATCGACGGTCGATATCGGGAAACGGACGCCATCTGGCCCTACATATTCTTGTTACGGAGGGGCAGCGTGCCCAACGGGTTACATCGTCTCCGGGCCACTGCCTATGACTTGTTCGGCAACACCGCGACCGCCAAGCTCACCGTCTACGTGCGCAATTAAACCCCGTCCTCTGACTGTTGCCAGCGGTTGCGCAGGACTTCGGGCTCGTCCGACTGCTTCAGCTCGTCGATCCGGTCGAGCTCGTCGGCCGTGAACGTCGGGCCGCGTTCTCGGCAGAGCCTCAACCAACGGTCCGCGCTGATGGTGTGCCCGCTCGCCCGGACTTCGACATTGCTAGCGCACTCACCTTGATAGCGTTTCGTCGTCACGTGCGAATTATGCATGGACACGGCTGAAGATCGAAAGCGGAAGGACCCGATGGCTGCTCGGGAGGAAGGTCCGGAGATTCTGTCGATACCGGATGCTAGAATCCACACGTGTTGAGTCTCTCTCGCCCCCGCTTTCGCCCTGAGGAAGCCGAGCGGCTCGTCCGCGACCGCTACGGAGTCGATGCGAAGGTCGTCTCGGAGCTTCCGAGCGAGCGGGACCAGAACTTCCACTTGAGGACGGAGTCCGGGTGCGAGCTCGTCCTCAAGATCGCGAGCTCCGCCGAGCCGCGCTCGATCCTCGACTTCCAGAACCAGGCGCTCGAGCGGGTCGCGGAGCGCGACCCGGGGCTCCCCATCCCGAGGATGCGGCGGACCTCCGGCGGAGACCGGCTCGCCACTCTCTCCGCCGGGAACGGGACGTCGTACTTCTGCCGCCTCTTCGAGCACCTTCCCGGGAAACCCCTGGCGCTCGTCCGGCCGCATTCGGAGGGGCTTCTGCGATCGATCGGGAGCTCGCTCGGAAGGCTTGACCGGGCTCTCGAAGGCTTCACCCACCCGGAACAGAAACGCTTCTTGAAATGGAACGCCGCGCACGCCAGCGACGTCGTCGAAGACGCCCTCGAGCTGATCGAGCCGGGCGAAAAACGCAACCTCCTGCGCGGCTTTCTCGAGCTCATCAAGTCCAAGGTCGCTCCCGGACTCTCCGCGCTCCCCCGGGGCGTCATCCACAACGACGCGAACGACTACAACCTCCTCGTGAACGACGGGAGCGTCTCGGGGATACTCGACTTCGGCGACATGGTCGAAAGCGCCCTCGTCTGCGACCTCGCGAACGCCTGCGCGTACGTGATGTTCGACAAGACCGACCCGCTCCGGGCGGCGCGCGCGGTCGCCGCCGGCTACCACCGGGAGCGGCCCCTTCGTGAGGACGAGCTCCGCCTCCTGTTCCCGCTCATCGTGACACGTCTTTCGATGAGCGTCGCCATCTCCGCCCGGCAGTTCCGGAATGAGCCCGAAAAAGAATACCTCCGGGTGAGCGAGGCATCCGCCTGGGAGCTTCTCGCGTGGCTCCGCGAGGAGTCGGCCGACCTCGCCCACTATGGATTCCGTGCCGCCTGCGGCATGCCACCTCACCCGCGGGCAGCAGCCGTCACCGCCCATCTCGATTCCGCTTCCGCCGCGAGCGTTCTCCCCTGGAAGCTTGATTCGGAGGCGATCCATGTCTTCGATCTCGGCGTGGGCTCGCCCACGATCGCGACTACCGAGGCTCTCTTTTCAGAAATAGAGCGGGGAGGCGCGCGCCTCGGCATCGGAAGGTACGACGAGGCCCGCCTCCTCTATACGACCGATGCCTTCCGGAACAAGTTCGGCGAGGCCCGCACCGTGCACCTCGGGGTGGATCTCTTCGTCGAGGCGGGCACCGAGGTCCGCGCTTCCCTCGCGGGACGCGTTCACAGCTTCGCTCTCAACGACGCTCCCCTCGACTACGGCCCGACCATCCTCCTCGAGCACCTGACGGGAGAGGGCGATCGCTTCTACACGCTCTATGGCCATCTTTCGCTCGACTCTCTCGACGGACTCACGCTGGGAAAGCCGGTCGCCCGTGGCGCGGCGATCGGCCGCGTCGGCGACTCCACGGTGAATGGGAACTGGCCTCCGCACCTCCACTTTCAGATCGTCCTCGATCTCCTCGGCAAAGTTGGCGACTTCCCCGGCGTCGCAGCCCCTTCGGAGCGCGATCTGTGGCTGGGGCTCTCGCCGGATCCGAGCCGTCTTCTCGGTCTCCCCGAAGCCGCGCGCGCACCCCGCGAGGAGCCCGAGAGGATTCGACTCCGCCGCCGGGAACGGTTGTCCGGGACCCTCAGCCTCTCCTATGAAAACCCGCTCCACATCGTGCGCGGGCAAGGCACTTATCTCTATGACTCGACAGGACGACGCTACCTCGACTTGGTGAACAACGTCTGCCACGTGGGTCATTCGCACCCCCGCGTGGTCGAAGCGCTCTCCCGACAGGCCGCGGTCCTCAACACCAACACCCGCTACCTCCACCGGAACGTCGTGGATCTCGCGGAGAGGCTGACGTCGCTCCTTCCGCCGCCGCTCGAGGTCGCGTTCTTCGTGAACTCCGGAAGCGAGGCGAACGATCTCGCTCTGAGGCTCGCGCGCGCGCGCACTCGAAGGAAGGACACTCTCGTCTTTGACGGCGCTTACCATGGCAACCTCACGTCGCTCATCGAGATCAGTCCCTACAAGTTCGATGGCCCGGGAGGCGAGGGTGCCCCTCCCTCGACGCACAAGCTCGACATGCCCGATCCCTATCGCGGGCGGCACCGGCGTTCGGACCCGGCGCATGGAGAACGCTACCTGGAAGATGCGCGAAGCCTCATCCAATCTCTCGCCCACCGCGGAGCTCCCGCGGGAGCGGTGATGGCGGAGGCAATCCTGAGCTGCGGGGGTCAGATCGTGCTCCCGCCCGGCTACCTCGCGGCTCTGTTCGGCGAAGTGCGCAAAGCGCGGGGCGTCGCCATCTCCGACGAGGTCCAGGTCGGCTTCGGGCGCGTCGGCAGCCGGTTCTGGGGTTTCGACGCGGAGGGCGCCGTTCCCGACATCGTCACGATGGGAAAACCTTTCGGAAACGGGCACCCGCTCGGCGCCGTCGTCACCACGCGCGAAGTCGCGAGCGCGTTCCAGACGGGGATGGAGTACTTCAACACGTTCGGCGGGAACCCCGTCTCCTGTGCCGTCGGGCTCGCGGTCCTCGACGTTCTCGAAGACGAGCACCTTCAGGAGAACGCCCTCTCCATGGGCGAGCTCCTCCTCACGGAGCTGCGCGGGCTGCAGCCCTGCCACCCCATCCTGGGCGACGTCCGGGGCCGCGGGCTCTTCCTCGGATTCGAGATGGTGACGAACCCCGAGACCCTGACTCCGGCGACCTCCGAAGCGAAAGCCCTCGTCAACCGCATGAAGGAAGAAGGAGTTCTCTTGAGTACCGATGGACCGCTTGCGAACGTCATCAAGATCAAGCCTCCTCTCGTTTTCTCCCGTGCCGACGCGGACTTCTTCCTGACGCGGCTCGAACGAGTCCTTCGCGAGGATCGCTTCCAGGTATGAGCGAAGCCCTCCTTCCCGCGGTCGAGATCGCGCCCGCCGGAGAGACGAAGGCCTCCGTCATCTGGCTCCACGGCCTCGGGGCCGACGGCCACGACTTCGAGCCCATCGTCCCCGAGCTCGGCCTGCCGCGCGACGCCGGCGTGCGCTTCGTCTTCCCCCATGCCCCCATGCGCCCGGTCACCATCAACGGCGGCTACGTCATGCGCGCCTGGTACGACATCAAGACCCTGGATCTCGAGCGCATGGTCGCGGAGGCCGATCTCGAAGCTTCGCGGCGGGAGCTCGAGGCGTGGATCCGTCACGAGGAGGCATCGGGGGTGCCACCCGAGAGGATCGTGGCCGCGGGCTTCTCTCAGGGAGGGGCCATCGCCCTCTACGGAGGCCTCCAGTTCGAAAAACGGCTCGCAGGCATCATCGCCCTCTCCTGCTATCACCCTCTTCCCCACCTCATCCGGGGGCGGAGCTCGAAGGCGAACGCCGGGATTCCGATCTTCATGGCCCATGGCACGTACGATCCCATCGTACCCCTGCCGCTCGCCGAGGCGACGGTCGGGACTCTTCGCGCCTGCGGGTACGCCCCCGAATGGCGCACGTATCCCATCCCGCACAGCGTCTCCCCCGAAGAGATCGCCGACATCGGGCGGTTCCTTTCGGATCGACTTCGCTTCTGAAAGCGACTACCATCCCCGCGCATGCGGAAGAAAGTCACGCTCGTCACCGGGGCCGCCGGGGAGGTGGGAACGTCCCTCGTCCAGAAGCTCGTCGAGACTTCACCGCGAGCGGTGCTGAGCCTCGATCTGAGCGCGCGCTCTCCTGCCCTTCCTCCGGGCCACGTCCACGTGCAGGGAGACATCCTCGACGAAGGCCTGCTTTCCCGGCTCGTAGCCGAGTACGAGATCGAGTGCATCTTCCACCTGGCGGCGCTGCTCTCGACGCGGTCGGAGTTCACGCCCGAGCAGGCCCACCGGGTGAACGTGGAGGGGACCCTTCAACTCCTGAGACTCGCATCCGAGCAGTCGCAGTGGCGGGGGACGCCGGTGCAGTTCATCTTTCCGAGCTCTATCGCCGTCTACGGGCTTCCCACACCGGAGGCGAAGGCACGCTACTCCCGCGTGCGCGAGTGGGAGTGGACCAACCCCACCACGATGTACGGCTGCAACAAGCTGTACTGCGAGCTCCTCGGAAGCTACCTGAGCCAGCACTACAAGCAGCTCTCCGCAGAAAAGCCGGTGATGATCGACTTCCGCTCGGTGCGCTTTCCCGGCCTCATCAGTGCCTTCACCCTTCCGAGCGGAGGCACCAGCGACTACGCGCCCGAAATGATTCACGCTGCCGCCCGGGGCGAGCCCTACCGGTGTTTCGTCGCCCCCGAGGTGCAGATTCCGTTCATGGCGATGCCCGACGCCATCCACGCGCTCCAGCTTCTCGCGGCCGCGCCCAAAGAGTCGCTGAGCCGGCTCGTCTACAACGTCACCGCGTTCAGCCTCACCGCCGCCGAGGTGCGGGATCGCGTGCTCTCCGCGTTTCCCGGCGCCCGGGTCGAGTTCGTCCCCGACAAGAAGCGCCAGGCCATCGTCGATACCTGGCCTGCGGATCTCGACGACACGGCCGCCCACCGGGACTGGAAATGGGAGCCCGAGTACGGCGCCGACCGCGCGTTCTCGGAGTACCTCGTCCCCAACATCGTCAACCGCTACCGCCCCTGACCGCTCGTTGACTCCCGTTTCCGATCCACGTACCCTGGAAGTAGTTCCACAATAAGAGGAAGTGCGTGTGTCCGCCGCTCGAGGCGGCCGGGCAGCGAGTCGTGTCGTGTCGAAATTCGGAATCGAGAGCTGCGGATGAACGCTCCGGACACAGGGGTCGGGGAAGAGCTCCGTACGACCGGCCGGGTGATCGGCTGGGCGCGGAAGCCTCCCGTTCCCGTCGGAGAGACGACTCTTTCCACGCGAGAGACGGCGCTTCTCGACTTTCTGCGCGCGGAAGCCAATCAGAATCTCACGCCCACCGAGGTTGCCAGCCGGTCGCCGCTCGGAAGCGTCGAGACACTCCAAATCCTCTCGAAGCTCATCGCAACGGGCGTTCTCGAGCTTCGGGATCACTCGTCCACGTCCGAGAACCCGCCGAACCCACCGTTCGGCCAGGCTTCTCTCCCGAAAAAGCTCGGGCGCTTCGAGGTGGACCGGCTTCTCGGGCAAGGATCGATGGGCGCGGTCCTGCTGGCGCGGGACCCGGCGATCGATCGGGTGGTCGCGATCAAGCTCGTCCAGACCACAGGGCACCTCACCCCTTCTCAGCGCGACAAATATCGAGAGCGCTTCTATCGTGAGGCGAGCGCGGCCGGACAACTCCACCATCCCGCAATCGCGACCGTGTTCGACGTGAGCCATACCGAGGACGGGACCCCCTTTCTCGTAATGGAGTACGTGAAGGGAGAAACGCTGGGCGAGATCCTGGAGACGCGCAAGCCCACTCTCGCCGAGATCTTCCGGATCGCGCGAGACGTCCTCGAAGCGCTCGCCTTCGCCCACGGCCGCGGCATCGTTCACCGGGACGTCAAGCCCTCGAACATCATGGTCACCGAGGAGGGCCGCGGGAAGATCATGGACTTCGGGATCGCGCACGTCATGGGCTCGGAGCTGAGCGCGGGCGGAGACCTCTTGGGAAGTCCGTACTACATGGCGCCGGAGCAGCTCACCAAGGGCCCCATCACCGCGCGCACCGACCTCTTTTCCTTCGCCGTGGTTCTCTACCGAACGCTCACGGGATTCCTCCCCTTCACCGGCGACTCCTTCGCCGCCGTGGCCCACGCCATCCTTCATGAGAAGCCCGTCCCGCCCGATCGCCTGGACCCGAAAATCCCCAAGGCGCTCTCGAACCTCGTGCTCTACTGCCTTGAGAAGTCGCCCGAGGACCGAGCGGGAAGCGCGCCGGAAGTCCTGCGAGTGCTCGACGCCGCCGAATCCGGGAAGCCCGTGAAGTTCCAACGGCCGAGCCGAAGTCCGAGACGCACTCTCGCGCTTTCGCTCGTGCTCGTGTTCGTCGCGCTCGTCGCGCTCTGGTTGCACGGACCGGAGCCGCAGGCCGCCCCATTTGTGAATTCCCCTCCTCCCCCGCCGCCCGCGGTTGCGGTCGGGCCGCCGGCCCCCCCTCCCGAGCCACCGCCACCGGTGGCGACACCGGTGGTGACGTCGTCCCCTTCCACGCCGCCGGCGAAGCCATCGGTGGCGCGTACCGACCTCGGGTCAGCCGCCCAAAGATCACAGCGTGCGCTACAGCCAGCGCCACATGCCACCGTTGAAGGAGGCAGCCGTGTTCCTACGGAAGCCGACCTCTTCTACGAAGCTCGCCTGGCGCTGGAGCGCGGCGAGCTCGAGGAGAGCCGGGCAACGCTCGAAGCCCTCCTCGCGCGAAACCCGACGCTCGCCGGCGCCACCGACCTCTACGTCGAGGTCACTGATGAGATCTGGGAAACCGGACTTCCGCTCGTGCTCCGCGCCAACCATAAACACCGCCTCGGAGGATGCGTGGGAGAGCTGTACCTCGCGTCTCTCGGAGTTCGCTTCCAATCGCCGGACCACGACTTGGCCTTCCGCCCTGAGGACATCCGGGTGATGGAACGCCCGGAGGAGACGACGTTCATTGTCGAGACGTTCGAGAAGGACACGCTGAGCCTGGGGAAGAACAAGCGCTACCGGTTCGAGCTCGACACCCCTCTCGCGGATGCGGACTGGACCCGCTACCAGAGGCTTCTGAAGTAGAGGCGGGGATCAGGCTCGCCACCTTCACATCGTCCGGATCAGTCTCCACATCTTTTCCGGCGTGAGCGGGGTGTCGATGTGCCGGACGCCCTTGTGGGAGAAGGCGTCGACCACCGCGTTCACGATGGCCGGCGTCGATCCGATGGTCGCGGCTTCGCCCACCCCCTTCGCTCCCAGAGGATTCAGCGGGGTTGGTGTTTCCGTACGGTGGCACTCGAACGAGGGGAGCATCCCCGCGCGCGGAACGGCGTACTCCATCAGGTTCGCGGTGACGAGATTTCCCTGCTCGTCGTGGAACGCCTGCTCGAAGAGCGCCTGCCCGATCCCTTGCGCGATGCCGCCGTGAATCTGGCCTTCGACGAGGAGCGGATTCAGGACCCGCCCGCAATCGTCCACGGTCAAGAAGCGCAGGATCCGGATCTCGCCCGTCTCGCGGTCGATCTCGACGACGGCGACGTGAGCGCCGAAAGGATAGGTCTCGCCCTTCGGGCGGAAATCGGTCTCGGCGGCGAGCTTCGTTCGGAGGGGCTCGGGGGCCTTTTCGGAATTTCCGAAAGAGGCGACTTCTGTCCAGGTGATGCTCCGCCCGGGAACTCCCACCACATGAAATCGCCCTTCTTCGAGAGCGATGTCCGCCGCCGCGGCCTCGAGCAAGTGGCCGGCGATCTCTTTAGCGCCCTCGCGAACGGAAACCGCGCTCTCCTGGACGGCCGCGCCTCCGACGGGAGCGCTGCGGCTCCCGAAGGTCCCGATTCCCCGGGGAACGATGGCCGTGTCCCCGTGAAGGACGACGATGTCCTCGATCGGGATCTGGAGAGTGTCGGCCGCGATCTGGGCCCAGCTCGTCTCGTGTCCCTGGCCGTGAGGTGACGTCCCGGTGAGGACGGTGACTTTCCCGTCCGCGCCGACCTTCACCGACCCGAGCTCCCACGGCCCGAAACCGCAGATCTCGACGTAGCACGCGAGCCCGATGCCAAGAAGGTTTCCCCCTTCCTTCCTGCGCCTTCTCTGCTCCTCCCGATAGCGTGGATAGTCGATCCTTTTCAGCGCTTCGTCGAGCGCGCGCTCGTAGTCGCCGGTGTCGTAAGTGAGGCCGGTCGCCGTTCGGTAGGGGAACCGATCGGGCCGGACGAAGTTCCGCCGCCGAATCTCGACGGGGTCGAGCTTGAGCTCGGCCGCGAGGATGTCCATGGCCCTCTCGATGAGATACGCCGCTTCAGGACGCCCCGCACCCCGATAGGGCTCGCTCCAGACCTTGTTGGTGAAGACCCCGACGGCCCGGGCGCGAGCGCTCGCGATGTCGTAGCAGCCGGTCATCATGAGCCCGGTGAGAGGAGGGATGCCCGGAGTCGCGCGGCTGTGGTAGGCGCCGCAGTCCATGACGAGCGAGAGATCGGCGGCGGAAACCTTGCCTTTGCCGTCCGCGGCGAGTCGGAGGACCGCCTTCTGATCCCGCCCGTGCGTCGTCGCGAAGTAATCCTCGCTCCTTGTCGCCGACCAGCGCACCGGGCGCATCAGGTGCCGCGCGAGGGCGAGCGCGAGAACCTCCTCACCGTAGACGTTGCACTTCGCGCCGAAGCCTCCCCCGACCTCGGGTGCAACGACGCGAATCGACTTCTCGTCGACTCCAAGCATCTCGGCGAGGTGATCGCGCAGCAGATGAGGGATCTGGGTCGATGACCAGAGGGTGAACCCCGCCTTCCGGTCGTATCGGGCCGCGACTGCCCGCGGTTCCATGGCGTTCGGAACGAGCCTTTGAACCGCAGCCTCGAGGGTGACGACCGTTGCGGCTTGCTTGAAAGCTCCTTCCACATCGCCCCCGGATAGCGTCCAGACGAACGCGCGGTTTCCGCGAGGCGAGTCGTGGAGCGGACGAGCGCCCTCGGAAAGCGCCTGCTCGGGCGTGACCAGCGGATCGAGCGGCTCGTACTCGACGGTGACGGCGGCGGCGCCGTCAGCCGCGGCGTAGGGCTCGCTCGCCACCACCACCGCCACAGGATCGCCCACGTGGCGGACTCGATCGGACGCGAGAGGATAGCGCTCGGTCGAGAACACCTCCTCGAAAGTGCCGCCATCCGCTTCCGCGATCACCGGGAGAGGGAGCTTCACGAGCGGAAGCAGATCCTCGAGGGTGAAGACGGTGAGAACGCCCCGGATCGCCAGTGCTCCGGAGGCGTCGATGCTGGTCACCCGCGCGTGCGCATACGGACTCCGCACGAACGCCATCGAGGCCGCGCCCTCGAGAGAGATGTCGGGGGTGTACTTCCCTGCGCCGGTCACGAGCGCGGGGTCTTCCCGCCTCTTGACGCTAGCGCCGATGAACTTCGGAATCGTTTTTGCCATGAGATCGCAGCAGATCGCGGCCCTCGGCGCTCGGGAGCGAGACCCCGAGAATGGCAGCGAGAGTCGGGGCGACGTCCCGCATGTCGATGCGGCCCAGGTCGAGACCGCGAGGAATCCCTTCCCCCGCGAGGAAGAAAGCGGAATCCATGTCGGGAACGCTCGGCAGATACCCGTGAGTTCCTCCCAGCTTCACGGGACGGACGACGGGGCTCGAAAACCCTCCGCCGTTCCGGAAGCCCTTCGCGAGACCCACGAGGAAGGCCGCCTCGGGATAACCCCCGAGAGAGCGAGCTTCCTCTTTCTCGAGGACCCGGTCGATGCCCGGCAGGCCCCGCAGGATCTCGCGAACCCTATCCCGGCTCTTCGCGTCCTCGGGCTTCGCGAGGATGATCATCGCCGAGCCACCCTGATCCCAGGAGAGAGCTCTCCAAGAGGCTACGGCACCCGAAGCGCCGTCGAGATCGATGAGCCCGGCCTCGCGGAGGGCCGCATTGAGGTGGAGCTCGCGCTCGGACGGCAGAAAGCCGTGGTCGGAGACCACGGCGAGCACGCGCGCCTTCGCGCGCAGCCGCCCTACCAGACCGTCCAGAACTTCGAGAGCTTCGAACGTCTCCCGGCTGTACGGCCCCGACTGGTGCTCGACGGTGTCGAGCCCGGAAAAGTACGCGGTGAGAAGCGCCGGCTGTTTCGTGTCGGTGACGTACTCGATGAACTCCGTCCGCCTTCGATCGGCCGCGATCGAGTAGTCGTTCCCCTCCGGATAGGAGCCGAGCGCCGCCTCCGCCTCTTCGAGTAGCCCTTTCGTCGAAAGCGCCCGGATCACCTTGAGGTCCTCGGCGTTTCCTGCGCGCCAATACTGCGCGATGTTGAAGGTGACTCTGGCGCCGACGCTCACGGGCCAGTCCACGCTCGCGGTCCGGAGACCCGCCTTCTCCGCGGCCTCCCAGAGCGTCTCCGCCTTCAAGTCGGAGGCGTACCAGTACCAGCCGTCCAGGTTTCGCGAGAGCGGGTCGAACGGGTGGTTCGAGTAGATGCCGTGCCGCGCGGGCGCCACTCCCGTCAGCATGGTCGCGTGGCTCGGATAAGTGACGGTCGGAACGACGCCTTCGACCGCCGTCGCGTGCGTGCCGTCTTCCACCAGACGGCGCAGGTTCGGGACCTTCAGTCCATGCGCATCCGCCTCGAGCACGTAGTCCGGTTTCAGCCCGTCGATGGAAAGAAGAACGACGGTGGCCGCCGCGAGGGTTCCCGTGAGCATGGGGCCGGATTCTATAACACCTTGGTGCTCGCCCATACTCGACCCGTGCCGTCTTGACCGGCTCGCCGCCGTTCTCCACAATGATCTTGGGGGATGAATCAAACCACGAAGGCCGCGAAGAGCGTCTCCGACCATCTCCGCGCGCTCTACCAGCGTCTGACGGAGCTCGATTCGAGGCTCGCGAAGCTCGAGAGCAAGAGCGCGAGCGCGCCAGCGAGAGCCGGAACTCCGCCCGTCGACGCCGAGGTCCTGGCCCAGGTGGTGGAGCTCGAGCATCGTTTGAAGCAGCTCGAGAACGAGAACAAGTCCCTGACCGAGCTCTGCGGCCAGCTCCAGGAGCAGAACGAGGCCATCTCCAACCTCTACGTGGCCAAGCACCGCCTCCACGCTTCTTTCGACGCTGCCGAGGTCATGAGAATCGTGCGCGAGATCATGGTCGAGCTCGTGGGTGCGGGCGAGTTCGCGATCTACCTCCTCGACCCCCGCCAGAAAATGCTTCGGCGCGTGACGGGCGGCGGAAGCGTGAAGCACCCGGAGACGGTTGCGCTCGGAGAGGGCCATCTCGGACGGGTCGCGGGCGCGGGAAGGCCGTTCTACGCGGAGATGGTGGGCGAGCAGGAACGACCACGCGACTTCCCTCTCGCCGTCATCCCCCTCCGGAGCGAATCGGAGAGCATCGGGATCATCGCCATCTGGCAGCTCCTTCCGCACAAGAGCGGATTCACCCCGGTCGACCACCAGCTCCTCGAGCTCGTGGCCGAGCACGCCCCCAGCGCCCTCAAATCCGCCCACCTGCACCAGAAGAGCCGCACCCGCGGCGGCAAGGCCGATTGATACAATAGCCAGCCTGGTGCGCGTCGGTCTCGTCGTCTACGGAAGCCTCGACGTCCTCTCCGGCGGGAACCTCTACGACCGCATGCTCGTCGAGAGCCTGCGGGAGTCCGGACACGAAGTTGAGGTGTTCTCGATTCCACTCCGCAGCTACCCGCTCAACCTGGCGCAGAGCTTCCTCCCCGGGCTCCGGCGCCGCCTCTCTTCTTCTACCGTCGACGTCCTCCTCGAGGACGAGCTCGCCCATCCATCTCTCATCCGCGTCGACGGGCGCCTCCGCGTTCCGCGGGTGAGCATCGTCCACCACCTTCGGTCGAGCGAGGAGCGGGCGGAGTGGCAGAACGACCTCTACCGCTCGGTCGAGCAGCGATACCTCCTTTCCGTCGACGCCTTCGTCTTCAACAGCGAGACGACGCGCGAGACCGTCGAAGCCCTGCTGAGAAGGAAGACGCGGAGCGTGGTCGCGACGCCGGGAGGAGACCGTCTCCCGCGATCCTTGACCGCGGCCGACGTCGCCGCGCGAGCGGCGGAAGGGGGAGAGCTCCGAATTCTCTTCGTTGGAAACCTCATTCCTCGAAAGGGCCTGCGGCATCTCCTGAAGGCGCTTCACTCTCTCGCGGGGCGCCCCTTCCAGCTCGACGTCGTGGGACGGGAGGATGCCGACCGGCGCTGCGCCGCGGCGATGAAGGCGGAGGTCCGTACTCTCGGCCTCGAGAACCGCGTTCGCTTCCATGGCGCGCTTACGGGAGAACGCCTCGAGGAGCGGTTCCGGAGCGCCCACGTCCTCGCGGTGCCCTCGAGCTACGAGGGATTCGGCATCGTGTACCTGGAGGCGATGGGCTTCGGCCTTCCGGTCATCGCCTCCGCGTCGGGGGCGACCGACGAGATCGTTCGCCATGAGTCGACGGGCTTCCTCGTGCCCCCGGGAGACGCATGGAGCCTCGCCCGTCGAATCCACTCCCTCATCGAGGATCGCAGGCTCTTGTCCGAGATGAGCCTCGCAGCCTTCGATGCCTTCGGCGATCATCCGGGATGGAAAGCCTCGATGCGGAAAGTGGAGCGATTTCTCGTCGAAGTCATCGAAGGCGGGAAGACACGAAGAGCCAGTCCCGCAGAAACATGAGGAGCGTCGCGGCCCCGAGCGGGTAGGCCGCGGCGAGGGAGAGCGCCTTCGGCATCTGCGGCCAGAGGACGGCGGCGAGAAAACCCATCTGAAAGCCGGCGAGGATCCGGCGGAGCGATGAGGGATCGAGATCGCGAACGCGTCCTCCCAAGGCCTTCCGCACGGCCATTCCGAGGATGAAGACATAGCGAGCGAGCCCGACGGCCGCGTAGCCGAGCGGAAGCTTTCCGAGGAGAATTCCCCCCAGACTCGCGACCAGGATGCCGATGGCATCGATCTCCATGTCGAGCTTCCATCCCAGGACGGTCTCGCGCTTCGAACGTCGCGCGACGAGCCCATCGACGCCGTCGAGAACCGCGGCGGCGGTGTAGGCGGGAGCGGCGACCGACGGAACCGGGAGAAACCCGGACGCGAGCGCGACGAGTGAGCCTCGCACCATGGTGAGCCACGTCGGAGCACCAAGCCCCTGGAGGACCTCCGCCCCGCCCGCTCTTCTGTTGTCGGACAGCCCGCGATAGAGGAGCCACGCGCACCAGGCCCATACCGGCACCGAGCCCGCGAGAGACGCCGGCCGGAGGAGAGCGGCCCCCGAGAGCGCGACGACACCCGCTCCCGTGACGAGCGCCCACTCGCGGTGGAGGGAATCCTTCAATCCGCCGTCCCGCCGTAGATCGCAAGGAAGCGGTCGAGGAAGTCGGCCATGCGAAGCGAGCTCTCCTCGCGCGGCACCAGCCCCTCCTTGAACCCGAGGGCATCGAAGGCGCGCACGAGGTCTTGCCGCTTGCTGAGAACGTGCATGGGGACCGCCCAACTGTCGCTGTCGTGCGTCGCGAGCTTCGGCGGCTGATGATCTCCCACGATGATGACGAGAGCGTTCCCGCGCACGTAGTTCAGGAGAAACCCCTCGAGGACGTCGAGCTCGTACCGGAACGCCGTCACGTACCATGTGGAGAGCTCCATCAGGTCCCGGTACGCGTCGTGGGCCACCGACTTCAGGGGAGCGGCGTAGGCGGTTCCGTCGTCGAACCGGCTCCAGTCGGGAACGTAGTCGGGAACGGGATAGTAGGGAATGTGGGTCATGATGAGAGACGCCTTCACGAAGAGGGGCTTCCGCGCGGGCGCAATCTCGGCCTGGTACAGTCGGTAGAGAGTGAACTGATCGGGGATCTTCCACCACCCCATGGCGGGGCCCTGATAGTCGAGGGCCTCGAAGTCGTAGATCCGGTCGAAGCCGTAGAAGAGGCCGTCCGGCCAGTACCACTTGATGCCGGGCTCGGCCGCGATGGTGCGATAGCCCTTTTCCTTCAGGACATGGACCAGGGTCTTCCGCCTGGAGGAGAGGAGCGCTTCGTATCGCGGCTCCGACCCGGCATCGAAGCCGGAGAGGAAGGTCGCATGCGCCCGCCACGATCCGCCGCCGAACGTCGGAGATTGAATCTGGCTCGACGAGAACGAGTAGCCTGCGCTGCGAAGGCGCAACTCGAGGTCGTGGTAACGGGGAGCGATTCTCTCGAAGTGGCGAGGGTCCTCGAAAAGGGCAACCCCGTACGACTCGACGAAGATCAGGATCACATCGGCACCATGGAGGCGCGAGAGATTCGAGTCCGGGACTTCAGCCGGAACGTCAATGGGAGCGGATGCGATCCTTCCCGACATTCCTTCGCGGACGTGTCCGATCTGACGCGCCGCGATCGAAAAGACGGGCTGCGCAAAGGCTTTCGCGGGGGCGACGAAGAAAGCGGCGATCCCGGCCGCCGACGCGAGGGCGAAACCGCGGCGGTACCCGGCGCTCGCGATCGCCCGGTCGAGCGCGCCGAGCCCGGCCCAGTTGAGAAAGAAGGCGAGCGCCGCGAGCAGCAGAAGGACCGAGCCGACGAGCAATCCGAGCCCCGGCGTCATGACCTGGAAGAACATCGCGAGCACCCGGTGAACGTGAGGGAAGTCACCGTAGAGATCGAACTCGCGCCCCAGGACGCCGTAGGCGGTGACGTCGACGTAACGGACGAGAAAAGCGACGAGAAGGAGGAAAGCGAGGCTCGCGCGGGCACAACGAGACAGAGCGATTCCCTTCGCTTTCACCGCGACGAAGAGCAGGACCAGGATCAATACCTCGATCGAGAGCTTCGGGACGAACCGGATCGAGGGCATCGAGGGGACGTTCTCGAACGTGAAGAGAACGTTCCAGTAGAGGAGGAAGCCGAGGGCGAGAGACAACCGGGCGCCCATCGGGGCCTATGATAACGCGCTCACGACGGGGGATGGCCCTTCGGCCACACTCGCACCCTGCGGATGGCGGAACCAACCCCAATGGAATAGAATCTCCCCCGCTGTGCTCCACCGGATCGCGATCATCGCTCTCGGCTTGTCCGTGACCGCCGTTTCTTTCTCAGCGGGTAGCCCAAGGCTCAAGGACGACGACGTCAAGAAGCTGATGGAGGAGGTGAAGAAGGACGTCGAACGCTTCACCGACGCCGTCGATTCGAAGTACCGCACGGCGAAGATTCGCACCGCGACGTCGGAAGTGGCGATCGACGGGTACCTCAAGGACTTGAAGAACCGCGCGGAAGCCATGCGGGATCGTTTCAAGGAGGACTACGCGGCGAGCCGCGAGGTGCTCTCGTTCCTGCAGCAGGCGAGCGCGATTGAGAAGCGGTCGGCCGGGAAAGAGACGCTCTTCGGCGCCGAGAAGGAATGGCCGCGACTTCGAGGCACCCTCGGGCGGCTCTCTCAGGTGTACGGAGTCGATGGGAACGCGAGCCCGGAGAGCTGGACCGCGCGCCGCATGAACGACCGGGAGCTCGTGGAAGCGATCGAGACGTACGCGAAGTTCGCGGAGTCCCTGAAGAAGAGCCTGGAGGAGGCGCTCAAGTACGTCGGCGACGTCGGCAAAGAGGAGCGCAAGGCCGTCATGGCCGCGGTCGACCGCCTCCCGGACGTGGCGGACGACCTGAAAGGGGCCGTCGAGGACGGAAAGGACGCCGCGGGCGAGCTCGGACTCCTGAAATCCGCGTCCGACGAGATCGAGAAGTTCCTTTCGAAGCACGGCCTCACGAACGCCGTGGGATCGACGTTTCGCACTCTCGCGGCGCAACATGCGGCGATCGCAGCCGCTTTCCACTGAGCCGACCGACCTTCAGGAGGGCGGGGCCACCGCCTGAAGGCCGAGAAGGAGCTCCGCCACCACGTACAGCCAGGCGTCGCCCGGGATGCGCCACTTCCGTCCCGCGTTCGACACGAGGAACGGATAGAACGCCTCGAGAGCGTCGTCGCGATCGAGAGCGACCGCGAGCCGGACGAGAGACGCCCAGGCCTCGATTCCCGGTCTCTTGTCGCGGGCGATCTCTCCCGTACGCCCGTAGTACGTGCCTTTGAGGTGGGGCATGCGCGCGTGGCAGAAGTCGAGGACGCGGCGTGCGACACGGGGCCTTCCCTTCACCGACCAGGCGGCGACGGCCGCCGAGTTCGAGATCTGGATGGCGTCGTTCGGCGAGAAGATCGCCATGCGCTCGTCGTCGAGGAGGGTCGTCACCTCGGGCTGGACGACGTCGTAGAGAAGTCCCGAGTCCGACTGGGCGCGCTCGATGAGCGCATAGGACTTCTCCGCGATCTCCGCGAGCTCGGCGCTCCCCGTCGCCTCCGCCACCTCGGCGAGGAAATCGGGAGCGTAATCGACGAGAAACGAGTTGGTCGCGAAGCTCCTCGTGCCCAGGTTGAAGTAGTTGCGGATCATCCAGATGCCCTGCTCTTCCGTCTGGTGCCGGGCGTAGCCCTCGAGGATTGTCAGAGCGCGCTCGCGGTCCTCCGGGCGTTTGAAGGCTCCCCCTCCGCGCCAGAATCCCTCGGCGAGGCGAAGGGCCTCCGTGGTCCCCGAGGCGTCGGGAGCGACACCCTCGCGAAACCGCCAGACGACGAACCCGCCGGTATACGGATCCTCTTGGG
>Ga0187893_10005337_pt1 | contig 23189 bp, 18 predicted proteins | sample MA1701074metaG_FD_139574 | JGI IMG/M metagenome (GOLD analysis project Ga0187893, IMG submission 139574) | White microbial mat communities from a basaltic lava cave in the Kipuka Kanohina Cave System on the Island of Hawaii, USA - MA170107-4 metaG ...
CGGGCTTGATGCCAAGGCCAGTCGAGCCATTGACTTCAGTGAAGGCGACAGGATTCACCGCTCCGCCTTGAAGGACCTAGTTCGCGCCGCGGTTGCCCATAATCTGTCCGCCGGGACAAAGAAATGACAGACAAAGGAGAACACTAATGAAATCGGAGACCCCAATGGCTTCTAGCTCTAGCTCGCGAGCGATACTTTGGACGAGTCACATCATGAGTTTACTGCCGACCCTGTTTCTGCTTCTCGATGCTGTCATGAAGTTCATCAAGCCCGAGGTCGTTGTGAAGACGACCGTTCAGCTCGGCTATCCAGAGAGCGTCATTGTCGGCCTCGGGATCGTCTTGCTCACGTGCACGGTCCTCTAGTTAACACCTATGGGGCAGCCTAACCGGAGCGTTCGGCGTCATCCAATCGGCATCGCGCGAGTCCGGCTAGTCTTGAAAACCGCAGGAGGCTCAAATGTCTGTATCGGTGCTGTTCATGTCCATGTCACTCGACGGATACATCGCGGGTCCGAACGACGAGCCGAACAACCCCGGCGGCGACGGATTCATGCGGCTACACGAGTGGTTCGGGGACTTCTCCCGACCAGCCGGGGCGGTTGGAGATATGTGGGACGAATGGAACCCGCCGGGTGCGATAGTGGCGGGTCGGCGCACCGTGGAGCAGGTCGATCACTGGGGTGGCGACAATCAAGGTGTCCCGATCTTCGTGCCCAGTCATCGGCCACCAGGTCCTTCGGTGGCGAACTATCCGCTGGTGAAGTACGTGCTCGACGGGATTGAGAGCACGATGACGCAGGCGAAGGCCGCCGCCGGGGATCGCATTGTGCTAGTGCATGGCGCGTACACGGCGCAGCGAGCGCTTGAGGCTGGTGTGCTGGACGAGTTGCAGATCCACCAGATCCCGGTGTTGTTCGGTGGTGGCCGTCGAATGTTCGAGGTGTTGCCGTCGCAAGTCGAGCTGGAGATCGTCCGGGTGATCGACACACCGGAAGCCACACACATCCGCTATCGCGTTCGTCGCGGAAGCGAAGACATTCCGGATGAGAGGGAACCAGCATGAGCTCACATACTTCGCAACCTGAGAACGAGGCGGCCGTCCGCGCCCTCTACGCGCAACTGATGGATGGCTGGAACAAGGGCAGTGGTGAGGCTTTTTCCGCTCCCTTCACCGAGGACGGTCATCTGGTCGCGTTCGACGGCATGCGCTTCAAAGGGCGAGACGAAATTGCCTCATTTCATCAACCCCTGTTCGAGAAATGGCTCAAGGGGACGCAGCTCGTAGGAAAAATCGAGAACGTGTATTTCCTGAGTCCCGACATCGCCTTGATGCACGCTCTGGGTGGAACGGTGATGCGTGGGAAATCCCGACCTTCACCAGAGCGGGACTCGATTCAGACCCTCGTTGCGATCAAACGTGATGGCGAATGGCGTCTCGCCGCGTTTCAGAATACGAGGGTCAGGCCCATGGGCCTGAATGCTCGGAATACTTTCTTCTGGCTGTTTACGGACTGGCTGTGGAAAGTGTTTGGTCGCAACAAATAGATGGCCCAGTTCAGCTCTGACCTGCGGCTGCCATCTAACGGCTTGCAGTGGACCTCGCTGCGCTCGGCCACTGAAGCCAAGCGTTGAGCGGCTTCGCTAGAAAATGAACAAAGGCGAGACAAGCACAGAGCAACGGAGACAAACAATGAGCGCGAAGAAGAAGAAGTTCAAGACAGTAGACGAATACATTGCAAGTCAGCCAGAGGATACCAGGAGAACTCTGCTGGCCTTGCGGGCGATCATCATGAAAGCAGTTCCTGATGCCACAGAACTGTTCAATTACGACATCCCCGCCTACGCATTAGTAAAAGGCGGGAAACGAGACAAGCAGATCATGATTGCCGGGTACAAGACCTTTGCCGGGTTTTACACTGGTACCGGCATTTTGGAGCGTTTTTCAAAAGAACTGTCAGGCTACAAAGTTGGAAAGGCTTCCGTGCAGTTCCCCAACAACCAGCCATTGCCCGAGGCTTTAATTGTTGAAATCATCAAGTTCAAAAAAAAGACTTTGACCGATTCGTCAAAATCGTAAGCGGTTCGGAACCGAGGGCGGGCACGCTGAGGAGATTGAGCAGGTCATCGTGGGCAAAGCGTCGGAGCCGATCTTGTCCTTTGTAGTCCGAAAGGACCTGTCGGATAACGCCGCCCAACCGGAGCGTTAGGCGTCTCGGGGTCGGTGTCGCTCAGATAAAGGAGTCAAGAATGCCAATCGAAAACACCAACATGTCGGATGAAACCCAGATCCGCATGTTGTTACAGAAATGGGCACAAGCCACTCGTCAGGGGAAGAACGATGAGGTTCTATCCAACCATGCTTCAGATGCCCTGATATTCGACGTCCTGCCGCCTCTCAAGTACGAGGGGACCGACGCGTATCGAAAAAGTTGGGACCAGTGGCAACCGTCCTTTGAAATACCGTCTCTCTTCGAGATTCACGAACTCATCATCACGGCGGGTCGAGATGTTGCCTTCTCGCACTTCCTCATCCAGTGCGGAGGCGCCCTGCCGAACGGAAAGAAGGTCGAGGATTGGGTGCGCGCGACGGTCTGCTTCCGTAAGGAACAAGGCCAGTGGAAGGTCTCCCATCAGCACATATCCATGCCTATGCGCGGGAGCGGGAGCGGCAGTTGACGCGACGCAACTAGCATCCGCCTAACGTCAATCATCAAGATGAAATTCGCCGGATCAATCAAACCCCTGTCCGTTTTTTTGCTCCTCGTTCTGTGGTTGCCTGCCGGCGCCTCACAAGCACAGCAGAAAGTCGAGGCGAGAATCAATGCGCTGCTGGCGCGGATGACGCTCGAAGAGAAACTCGGCCAGCTTCAGATACTCGACGGCGAAGCGAATGGGAACTATCGCCCCGAACACCCGGAGATGATTCGACAGGGACTGCTCGGCTCGACGCTCAATGTGCGCGGGGCGAAAAGAACGAATGAGCTGCAGCGCATTGCCATGGAGCAATCGCGGCTGAAGATTCCCGTGCTCTTCGCTTTCGATGTGATTCACGGCTACCGCACCATCTTTCCTGTCCCGCTCGGTGAGGCGGCAAGCTGGGATCCGGCGGCGGTCGAACGCGCGGCGAGCATTGCCGCCGCGGAAGCTTCTGCCGCCGGGGTTCGTTGGACGTTTGCTCCGATGGTGGACATCGCGCGCGATCCGCGCTGGGGCCGCATCGTCGAAGGCTCGGGCGAAGACCCATACCTCGGCGCGATGCTCGCCGCCGCGCGGGTGCGCGGGTTTCAAGGCAATGATTACAGCGCGCCTGACAAGATCGTCGCTTGCGCCAAACACTGGGCCGGCTATGGCGCAGCCGAAGGCGGGCGCGATTACAACACCACCGAGATTTCCGAGAACACGCTGCGCAACGTCTACTTTCCGCCGTTCAAAGCAGCGGTTGACGCGGGCGTCGGAACGTTTATGAGCGCCTTCAATGATCTCAACGGCGTGCCCACTTCAGCCAATCCTTTCACTCTGACGCAGGTGCTGCGCGGCGAATGGAAGTTCGATGGCTTTGTCGTCAGCGACTACACTTCGGTACAGGAACTCATCAATCACGGCATTGCGGCGAACGGCGCCGAAGCTGCGCGTCTGGCGCTCACTGCCGGCGTCGAGATGGAGATGGTTAGCCGCCTTTACAACAAGCACCTGCCGCAACTCGTCAAAGACGGCAAAACCCCGATGGCCGTGATTGACGAAGCCGTGCGGCGCGTGTTGCGCATCAAGTTCCGGCTTGGCTTGTTTGAAAAGCCGTATACCGATGAAACACGCGAGCAGTCCGTGATGTTGAATCCTGAACATAAGGGAGCCGCGCGCGAAATCGCCGCGCGTTCGATGGCGCTGCTGAAAAACGAACACGACGTTCTGCCCTTAAGCAAAGACCTGAAATCAATCGCCGTCATCGGCCCGCTGGCCGATGACCAGGTTCATCCGATGGGCTCCTGGACGGGCGATGGCCGCAAGGAAGACGTGGTCACGCTGCTCGCGGGCATCAAAGCCAAAGTGGCGCCGGCAACGACAATCAACTACGCCAGAGGCTGCGAGATCACCGGCGCCGGCGCCAACGGCTTTGCTGAAGGCGACAAGGATGGCTTTGCCGAAGCCGTGCGCGCCGCGCGCAATTCCGATGCGGTCATCGTGGCGGTGGGCGAATCATCAGAGATGAGCGGCGAAGCGGCAGCGCGCGCCTCGCTCGATCTGCCGGGACGCCAGTTGGAATTGGTCAAAGCTCTCCACGCAACGGGCCGGCCGGTCATCGTCGTGCTGATGAACGGACGCCCACTGACGATCAACTGGATCGCTGAAAATACGCCCGCGATTCTGGAAACGTGGTTTGCGGGCACGCAGGCGGGCAATGCGATTGCCGATGTGTTGTTCGGCGATGTCAACCCTGGCGGCAAATTGCCCGTGACTTTTCCGCGCACAGTCGGGCAGGTTCCGCTTTACTACAACCACAAAAACACGGGCCGTCCGCCGGACGCGAAGAACCGGTACACGTCGAAATACTACGACGCGCCGTGGACGCCGCTCTATCCCTTTGGTTATGGTTTGAGCTACACGCAATTTCGTCTTCGCAACCTGCAATTGAGCGCCACGCTCGTGCGTCCTGATGGGCGCATCACCGCGAGCGTCGAAGTCGAAAACATTGGCAAACGTGCGGGCGACGAGGTGGCGCAGCTTTACATCCGGGATGTCGCCGCGAGTATGACGCGGCCGGTGAAGGAGTTGAAAGGCTTCCAGCGCGTGTCGCTGAAACCGGGCGAGCGGCGGCGTGTTGAATTCACTCTGTCGGCGGAACACCTAAGCTTCTGGAACCGCGAAAATCGCTTCGTCGTCGAGCCGGGTGAATTCAGGGTGATGATCGGCAACAACTCAGTTGATCTGCTCGAAGCGAGCTTTGAAGTAATTGGGAGGTAGTCGGCATGCTTTTCTTCGCAAAACATCTCCGGCGTGCGGCGCGGTTGTTTTTGTTGTGTTGTGCAGTCGTGGCGCCTGCCGGCACGGTTCCGGCGCAACGTTCATCCCCGGCGCCTGCTGCATCCCGGCTGGCGCCCCGGAACGAAGCATTCCTCGAAGACCTCTCCCGCCGCTCCTTCCGCTACTTCGAGGAGCAAACCGACCCGCGCACCGGTCTGGCACGGGATCGAGCGCGCACCGACGGTGTGCCGCACGGTGAACAGCAAAAGAAGATCGCCAGCATCGCCGCGACAGGGTTCGGCCTGACGGCGTGGTGTATTGCGGCGGAACGCGGTTGGGTCAGCCAACAGACAGCGCGAGAGCGCGTGCTGGTCACGCTGCGTTTTTTGGCTGACCGGCAGGAACACAAACACGGCTGGTTTTATCACTTCGTCAATGTCAGCACAGGCGAGCGCGAATGGAAGAGCGAAGTTTCGTCAATTGACACTTCTTTGCTGCTCGGCGGCGTACTGACGGCGCGCGGTTATTTTCACCGCGACAAAGAAATCGTGCGGCTGGCGACGAAGGTTTACCACCGCATTGATTTTCAATGGATGCTCAACGGCGATCCGCATCTGCTCTCGCACGGCTGGCGGCCTGAGAGCGGCTTCATCGCACACCGCTGGAATGATTACAGCGAAAGCGCCATGCTTTACCTGCTGGCTATCGGCTCGCCGGGGCGCCCGATCCCGGCGGAGTCGTGGTACGCGTGGAAGCGCGACTGGGTCACTTACGGCGCATACAAATATCTGAGCGCGCCGGCGCCGCTCTTCATTCATCAGTATTCGCACGTCTGGGTTGATTTTCGGCGACGGCGTGAGAGCAGACCTCCGCACACCGATTATTTTGAAAACTCCGTGATCGCCACGCGCGCGCATCGCCAGTTCTGCCTCGATCTGGCGAAGGAATTTCCCGGCTACTCGGAAAACATCTGGGGCATCACGGCCTCGGATAGCGCGAAGGGTTATGTTGCCTGGGGCGGGCCGCCGCGCCATGAAGCGATTGACGGTTCGGTCGTGCCTTGTGCGGCGGGAGGCTCGCTGATGTTCACGCCGGACATCACGCTGCCCGCCCTGCGCGAGATGAAAGACAAATTCGGCGAGAAGATTTATGGCCGCTACGGATTCACTGACGCTTTCAATCCGGCGACCGGTTGGGTCAATCCCGATGTCATCGGCATTGATATTGGCGTCACGCTGCTCAGCGCCGAGAATCTGCGTAGCGGGAATGTCTGGCGCTGGTTTATGCGCAACGCGGAGATTCGCCGCGCCATGGGACTGATCGGGCTGGGCGTGCGCGAATCGAAAAGGCGCGCCGCGCAGCCGATGACGGCGCCCCTGCCCTCTTTCAGGAACAGCACAACACCTACACCATGATCCAGGCGCTCCAGTCGTGGCTTACGCTCTCCCCCTACAATAGCCCGGCTCCACAGACCCCTGCCTGGTGACGACAGTCCCCAACGACCGCACGACAGCCGTCAGCGGGCCTGAGGTGGGCATTCAGCACGCCTATCAGACCTTTGGCTGCCGCTATTTTGAAATCTACCTGTCAGACCTGCTGCATCCGGGATTTGCCGACGAATTTGAGCAATGGAGCAAGATTCTCAGATCTCCCCTCACCAGCGTTTCGGCGGCCAGCTACAGCGCCGCCGCACTGGCCAGAGAATCCATCGTTGCCGCCTTCGGCGCCGGTCTGGCGTCGGCGCCGGTAGCGGCTACGACGACTCCTCTGCCAACTATGCTCGGCGGCGCCACTGTCAAGGTGCGCGACAGCGCCGGGACTGATCGTCTCGCGCCGCTCTTCTTCGTCTCGCCAACACAGATCAATTACCCAATCCCTGCCGGCACGGCGACCGGCGCCGCAATGGTGACGATCACGACCGGAGACAGCATTGCCTCTGCCGGTACTGTGCAGATCGCTTCGGTCGCTCCCGGACTGTTCACCGCCAATGCCAGCGGGCAGGGCTTTGCTGCCGCCATGGCGCTGCGCGTCAAAGCTGACGGCACGCAGAGCTTCGAGCCGGTGGCGCGGTTCGACGCCACGCAGAACAAGTTTGTCGCCGCGCTGATTGATCTTGGCCCGGAAACTGATCAGGTCTTTCTGATTCTCTTCGGCACAGGACTACGGTTTTGCAGCTCGCTCAGCGGCGTGAGCGCAAGTATCGGCGGCCCCAATGGTGTGGATTCGCAAGTGACATTTGCCGGAGCGCAGGGTGGATTCGTCGGACTTGATCAGGTCAATGTACGTATCCCCCTCAATCTCATCGGGCGCGGCGAGGTTGACGTGACACTGACAGTTGATGGTCAGGCGGCCAATACCGTCAGGATCAACATTGGCGGATAACCAACCGTCAGTCAGTTTATCTCTCTTCGCGCCTCGTTCGGCCTGCTGCGCAATGCCATCTCCAGCCCGCTGCGCAGCAGGTAACTCATCACATCAGCTTCGGCATAACCCGTCTGCCGAAGCGCGACCTCGCCGTCCGGATGGTAGATCACAAACGCTGGCGAACCAACCAACTCCAGCTCTTCGGCAAGCTTCGCGCCCGCCTCGGTCTCCAGGTCAATCTTGACGTTGACGAATTTGCGCGAAAGGGCGACCACTCTGTTTTGGATACGTTTCAGCTTCAATCTACCATTGGGTTAGATTTGAAGACGAGTGCGAAAGTTGAGAAAAGTTGTAACCTGAACTGTTCTTCACGGGACTATATTGTTGAAAGCGATGTCCGGATTGTCCCGGAAAGCCAGGCGCCTTTCAGACTCAGGAGAGAGTGGATTACTCATCAGGCATGGATCACTCCGCCGACAGTTCGGGCCTCATCGGAGCGCCGGGTTTATCGCCAATGGATAGTGAACTGGTGGCGGCTGTCCTGGCCGGAGACGACAGAGCTTTCGCTCTCCTGTTCGAGCGGTACCGGCCGATGGTGGCTCGCGTGGCCTGCCGTTTCTTTTTCCGGCGCGAAGAGGCCGAGGATGTGGTCCAGGAAAGCTTTGCTGAAGCCTGGTTCGCGCTGAAAAGTTTTCAGGGAAGACATGAGAAATCCTTTGCCGCCTGGCTTTCGAGGATCACGCTCCACACCTGCTACAACGAGTTAGGACGGCGCTCGCGGCGGGGCGAAAGCCTGATGAGCGAGTTGAGTGAGGAACAGGTAACCTGGCTGACGGAGCGGTTGCGGGACGAGGGCGCGGAGAATGCGGTCGAGCGCCAGAGTATCTCGCGCGACCTGGCCGCAAAGCTGCTCGACCGGTTGAAGCCGGAAGACAGGCTGGTTCTGATTCTGCTCGAAATTGAAGAGCGATCGGTGGCTGAGACCGCCGGAATCATGGGTTGGTCGGTCTCGAAAGTGAAAGTGCGGGCGCATCGGGCGCGGGCTGCGCTGCGCAAAGCGCTGAAGCGGTTTTGTTAGCCCGGCCATCTGGCTAAATGAAAAAAGAGGCGAGGTGAAGATGTTCAGGAATCATGACAAACGGCGCGCGCGCCTCGACCGGTTGCGTCTGGAGGCGCTGCGTGCGTTAGAAGTGAGCGAGGCGGAAGTGGAAGCCGTGGCCTCATCGCCCGAAAGCTATGAGCGTGTACAGGCGCGGATTGCAGCCAAACGCCGGCAGCGGGATGAGAGCGCCAGAAGCGGCGGCCGGCGCACATCGGCCTGGCTCTTGACTGAGTTGTCGAAGAGGCGACGCCTGGCTTTCGCCGCCGCGGTTGCGCTCATCCTGCTGGCCGCCACGGCCTACTGGCTGCGGACGGCGCCAAACACACAAACAGATGCGCAAAAGCAGATCGGGATCCTCCCTCACCCGGCGGCAACAGAACATCCCGTCACGCCCGTCACAAGAGATACCGCGCGGGGGGCCGGCGCCGAACTGAAACCGGAGAAACCGGCGGCGCTTCGCCGAACAGGGCGCACGGCCAGACGCCGCCCCGCGCCCGACCAGGTAAACATTGAAGAAGTGGCCACCGCTTACATCCCGCTGACTTACATCAACGAGGCGACTGGCGCCGATAGCGGGCAGGTGATGCGCATTCGGGTGCCGCGCGCAATGCTCGCTTCGATGGGCGTGCCGGCGAGCATCGAGCGGACAGACGGCTTCGTGTTGGCGGACGTGGTGATTGGCGACGATGGGCTGGCGCGCGCGATTCGCCTTGTGAATTGATCGGAGGAAGAGATGACGACGAAAAGAGAAAGATTGTGGGTTGTGGCCGCGACCTGTCTGTTGGCGATGCCGTCCGGCGGCGCGGGTACGAGCGCGCAGGAGACGAAGCAAGACTCTACCATCAGCTTCGTCTCGTCCGAGATGCGCTACGGAGGCAGTGTCGTCAAAGGCCGCCCCTACTCGGCGGAGGCAGTCACTGAGAACATCCAGACGCTGCGGGACGGCACGCGGCTGGCGAGCAAGGCCACTGTGAGGCTCTATCGCGACAGCGAGGGGCGCACGCGGCGCGATCAGGAATTCAGCGCGGTCGGCCCGTTCGCCGCCGACGAACCGATACGGACGATTTTCATCAACGATCCGGTGGCGCGCGTGCAGTACCGCCTCGACCCTCGCACGCGCACAGCGATCAAGGCGCCGTTCGCCAGCGGAAGCCCGCCGGCAGACTCGCGCCCGCCCGCCGCCGCCGCGCGGAAGATCGAACCGCTCGGCAAACGGATGATCGAGGGCGTCGAGGCCGAAGGCCGGCGCTCGACTATCACCCTTCCAGCCGGCCAGGTCGGCAACGACCGCCCGCTGGAGATCGTCTCTGAGCGCTGGTACTCGCGTGAGTTAGCGATCTTTGTCATGAGCAGGCACTCCGATCCGCGCCTTGGCGAAAACACCTATCAGGTGACGAACCTCAAACGCGAGGAGCCTGATCCTTCGCTCTTCCGCGTGCCGGCGGATTACAGGATTCAGGAGGGTAACTTCGTCCCCGGCCCCGGCCATCACAGCCCGGCGCGAGCGCGTAAGCCCGATGGCCACTAGCCGGCGCGGCCATATGGCCTGCTATTCCTGCCCGCAGCGACAGGCCGATTTTCATTGAGCGTTCGATTATTCGCACAGCGATGAGGCGGAGTCGCGCTTCATCGTCGGGTTGAAAAGGGTCTGTTCGGCGAGACGCAGCTAACAACCATCAGCAACCTTTCGAGCTGAGTGAAATTGAGGATATGGTTATGCAACGACTTCCGAGGTTCCCGCGCCAGGCGGTGAAGCAACTTGTTTTTCTCCTCCTTCTGCTGCCTCTGGCGATGCACACAACAACTTTGCCTGCGGTCGTCCCGGTCGGCGGCGACTGTTCTCGCACTTCCATTGGTCTCGTCCCGCTGAATGACCTGGGATCCAATCTCTATTTGGGGCAGTTTATGGGGGGGCTGTACCCGAACGGGGAGAAGACGATGCCTGCCAGCCACGCCGCTGTTGGTCTGGCTCGCGGGCAGTCGGTTCAGCCACTGGACCTGAACGGGAATCCGAGTCCTTCGGGCAAATACGTGCTGCTCTCAGTCGGCTATTCGGGGCCGAACCGGGAGTTTTGCAGCCCGCCAGGGGCTGAGGGCACTACAAACTGTTCGCCCCAATCGTTCATGGGCCAGGCGGCAACCGACCCGGTTGTCAACCATGCCACCCTGGCGGTCGTGAACGGGGCGAAAGCGGCTGAGCCGGCGGCGAACTGGGACAGTCCGACCGACGCCAATTATGACCGGGTGCGCGACTCTCTGCTCGTCTCCAACGGCCTGAGCGAAAAGCAGGTCCAGGCAGTCTGGCTCAAGCAAACGGTCGGAGCTATCGGCAGTCGGCCCGTGACAAAATTGCCGGTCGCCGGCGCGGATGCCTTCACGTTGAAGAGGTTGCTCGGGAGCATCGTCCGCGCCTTGAAGGTTCGTTACCCGAACCTCAAGCAGGTCTTTCTCTCCAGCCGTGTCTACGGCGGTTACATCCCACTGCAACAGATCCCGATGTTTGTTCCCGAGCCGGAATCCTACGAGAGCGGGTTCGGCGTCAAGTGGCTGATCGAGTCCCAGATCAGACAAATGGAGACGGGCGAGGTTGACAGCCTGGCCGGAGACTTGAATTACAACACGGGCATCGCTCCCTGGCTCGCCTGGGGGCCGTATTTTTGGGCCGACGGGGCTAAGCCCAGGAGCGACGGACTCACCTGGGTCTGCGACGACTTCATCACCGACGGCGCCCACACCAGCGAGTCTGGCACGCAGAAGGCTGGGCAGATGCTGCTCGATTTCTTTAAGACCGAGAGCGCCGCACGGACCTGGTTTCTCGCTTCGGGGCCGGCGGGCGGCGCAGTCACCAGCGTTTCAGCCGCCAGTTTCAGTGGCTCCGCCCTGGCAACGGAGGCGATCATCGCTTCCTTCGGTTCCAACCTCGCTACCGCAACGCAAGCCGCCACTGCCACGCCGCTCCCGACCACGCTCGCCGGAACTACGGTCAAAGTCCGTGACAACGCAGGCGCGGAACGCCTCGCCCCGCTCTTCTTCGTCTCGCCGGCGCAGGTCAACTATCAGATTCCGGCGGGCACAGCCGCCGGAACAGCAACCATCACGATCACCGGCAGTGACGGCTCATTTTCCACCGGGAGCGCGCAAATCGTCCCGGTCGCGCCGGGTCTGTTTGCGGCGGATGCGAGCGGGCGCGGGCTGGCGGCGGCGACGGCGTTGCGCGTCAGGCCTGATGGCTCGCAGCAGTTCGAGGCGGCGGCGCGCTTCGATGCGGCGCAAAACAAATACGTCGCTGTCCCCATTGATCTGGGGCCGGAAAGCGACCAGGTCTTTCTGATCCTATTCGGCACGGGGATCCGCTTTCGCGCCGCGCTTTCAGCCGTGAACGCGCGCATCGGTGGCCCCAATGGTGTGGATGCGCAAGTGGCCTTCGCCGGAGCGCAGGGCGGCTTCGTCGGACTCGATCAGGTCAACGTGCGTTTGTCACGCAGTCTTATCGGGCGCGGCGAGGTGGATGTCACGCTGATGGCGGATGGCCGGGCCGCCAACACAGTTAAGGTTGCAATCAAATGAATTACAACGGAGGCAATACCATGCTCAGAACTTTAAGGATATGTTTGATATTGCTCGCCATCGCTTTTAGCGGGAGCGGCCAGAGCGCTTTGTATGACATTGAATCTCAGGCAGGCGCTTACGGCGCGCCCAGTGGGCCAATGGCATCGTCTACAATTCAGGCATCGTCTCAATTTCAGCGGCCCACCGGGATCTACGCAATTGGCCTGCGCGCCCAGCCGCCGCCAAGGGAGCTGCTGGAAAAACCATTTGTAGATGGCGTCGCCCTGGCCCAAGAGTGGCGAACCGTGGAGATTGCCAAAGGCAATTACGATTTCTCCACCATTGACGCGACTCTGGCCCTGCTTGAGCAGTACAAAAAGAAGCTCGTGCTTACTATTTTTCCTTTCCGGGCGCCGGACTATCTGATCAATGATCCCCAGGCGCAAACCTACCTCGTGGCGCACGCTGGGCCTAATATCACCTTGCCCGTGCCCTGGGACGCGACGGGGCTGGCGCGCCACGAAGCGCTGTTTAAGGCGCTGGGTAATCATCTCGTGCCCAATGCGGCGCAGGGCGGAGCGCAAGTCCGGTTCCGCGATCACCCGCTGATGGCCGGCATGCCGGCCTGGCCCATGGGGATGAACGGCATTCGTGATGTCTGTCTGGCCGGCAACCGCTGCCCGGCGATATACGATGTGCCTAACTACTCTCGTGAGACGCTGACCAATGGCATCATCCGCTCGCTCCACGTGATAGTGGATCAGTTCCCCAACCAATTTCACTACGTTCCGCTCTTTCGGATCAACGACCGAACTACCTCGCCGGCGCTGGATGAACATCTGCTGGCCGTGATCAAGCAGGACTTCTTCAATGGATCGAAGCCGACGCAGATGGGCCTCTATCAGGAAAACCTGAGTTGTCGGGGGCCCAACACGGCGGGCGCCCCTGCTCTCTTTCGGGAACAGAACAACACCTACACCATGATCCAGGCGCTCCAGTCGTGGCTTACGCTCGCCCCCTTCAATAGCCCCGGCTCGACAGACCCCTGCCTGGTGACAACAGTCCCCAACGACCGAACGACAGCGATCAGCGGGCCTGAGGTGGGCATCCAGCACGCCTATCAGACCTTTGGCTGCCGCTATTTTGAGATCTACCTGTCAGACCTGCTGCATCCGGGATTTGCCAACGAATTTGAGCAATGGAGCAAGATTCTCAACTCTCCCCTGACCAGCGTTTCGGCGGCCAGCTACAGCGGCGCCACACTGGCCAGAGAATCCATCGTTGCCGCCTTTGGCGCTGGTCTGGCGTCGGCGCCGGTAGCGGCTACGACGACTTCTCTGCCTACGACGCTCGGCGGCTCCACCGTCAAAGTGCGCGATAGCGCCGGGACGGAGCGCCTTGCCCCGCTCTTTTTCGTCTCGCCGGCGCAGATCAATTACCAGATCCCCGCCGGCACGGCGACCGGCCCCGCAATGATGACGATCACGACCGGAGACAGCATTGCCTCTGCCGGTACTGTGCAGATCGCGGCTGTAGCTCCCGGACTGTTCACCGTCAATGCCAGCGGGCAGGGCCTTGCCGCCGCCGTGGCGCTGCGCGTCAAAGCCGACGGCACGCAGAGCTTCGAGCCGGTCGCGCAATTCGACGCAGGACAGAACAAGTTCGTCGCCATCCCGATTGATCTGGGGCCGGAAACTGATCAGGTCTTTTTGATTCTGTTCGGCACAGGGCTGAGATTTCGCAGTGGTTTGAACGGCGTGAGCGCGAAGATCGGCGGCGCGGACGCGCAAGTCGCCTTTGCGGACGCGCAAGGAAGCTTCGTCGGACTCGATCAGGCCAACGTGCGTTTGTCGCGCAGTCTTATCGGGCGCGGCGAAGTGGATGTCATGCTGACGGTAGACGGGCAAGCGGCGAATACACTCAAGGTTCATCTCAAGTGAGAAGGAAGAAAATGATGCAACAACGAAGGGTTCTTTCAGCCTTTCTCCGCCAAATGATTGTCCTAGATCGGTTTGCAAATCAATGTACGGTAGACTGTCTAGTCTGCCGATGTTTTCGCTAGTGTGAGACTGCGGCAGACTAGACAGTCTACCGTACATCCAATCGCAAACCGATCTAATGATGTTGCTCGCTGTTATTCTCGACGCCAGCGGCAAGAGCACTTCAAACGGAATTAAATTTCATGCAGGGGTCTCTAGCTTGCCAACCTCAAGCGGGCTAATGGCGCCGCGGGAACCGAAGCTCGACATAGATCAAGCAACTCCTGGCTGATTTTTTTCTTCCGCGGCTGTCACAAACTCCCGCCTCATACGCTGTTCATAGTGCAGACTGAATGATATTTATCACGGTCTGTCATCACACGCTCCGGACAATGTGAACAACTCAGACGCATCAACCAGATTCGAGGAGTTTTATCGCCACGAAGCGCAGGCGGTCTATCGCTTCGTGTATGCGCGCGTGGGCAATCACGAAGACGCGCTCGAGATTGTGCAGGAGAGTTTTTTGACGTTGTACCAGTTACAAGAACGCGGCGAAGCCAGCGAACACGAACGCGCATTGCTTTTTCGCCTGGCGCGCAACCGGGCGATTGATCTGTTGCGCCGCCGCCGCACGCGTGACAGCTTCGGGCAGGAAACGGCAGCCGGCAAGGTGCTTGCCTTCCGGCCTGCTGAAACGCGCACGCCTGAAGATGTGCTGTTGGATAAGGAACGGCAACATTGCGCGGCGCTGGCGCTGGCGCAATTAAGTGAACGCGATCAGGAATGTCTGGCGCTCCGTCGCAGCGGCCTGAGTTACCGCGAAGTCGCTGAAGCGCTGCACGTCAGTTCAAACTCGGTCGGACAAATCATCAACCGCGCGCTGCGGCGTTTTGCGGAAAGTTACGAAGCTTTGCCGGGAAAGAAAGGTACGGATGAAGAAGCCGGAAAAACCAGACGAGAGTGAACTGCTCGCCTTCCTCGACGAAGAATTGACACCGGAGCGGCAGGACGAGATTCGGCAGATGCTGGGCGCGAACTGGGAGTTGCGCGCGCAACTCGCCCGGCTGGAAAAGCGCATCGAGCTGTATGTGGAAGCGACGGCGCAGCAGGCGTCAATCGCGACGCCGCCGGTTGACGATTTGTGGCAAGACTTTTCCGGCAGGCTCAGTCGCACGAAAGCGGTCCCGGCCGCGTCCACAAGCCTCCGTGCGGGACTCCAATCATTAACTGCAAAGCTGACCGGATGGGGGCGCCACAACCAGCCCGGAGCCTTGCGCCTGGCCATCGGCGCGGCAGTGAGTTTGCTGCTGGTTGTCGCTTTCATTGCGATGTTGCGGCGAACGGAGCGGGCGGTTTCAGCGCACGAACTGCTCGAACGCACTGCGCAAGCCGAAGCCGCCAGTTTGCGTCGTGTCGGCGACCCCGTCGTTTATCGCAAGATTCAGGTCAAACGCAGCGGCGCGGGCGCCTCCGTAATGTGGGAAAGCTGGAATGACGCGCGCGGCGTTTCGGGTGGGCAGTTCCGGCAACGCGTCGCCGACAAGGACGGGCTGCGGTTTCTGAGCGAGCGAGACACGCCCGCCATCCTCACCGAGCTGGCGCAAATCCTGCGGGCAAATCATCTGGATGCCCATCATCCGCTTTCGGCCGCAGCCTATGCCGAATGGCGGAAAACGATCCGCCCTCAAGCCGAAAGCGTCGTGGAAATAGCGTTACCGGGCAAGGCGCCGGGGTTGAAGCTGACGACTGCTGTGGTAACTCCAGTCGCTGACAACCAAATTATCGAAGCGTCATTCATTATTCGCCGTGCCGACTGGCACGCGGTTGCATTGCATTTGAATGTGCGGAGCGAGGATGCAATCCGCAGCTACGAATTGAGCGAGACGGCGTATGAAGTGCTCCCCTGGCAGGCGCTGACGGCCTTCGCCGATCTTGCGCCCGCGCCATCCCTGACGCCATCAATCATCGCTACTGCCTCGCCCGCTGTTTCTCCTGCCAGCGTTCCCACCGCTTCGCCTGCCACCAAGCCGTTGCCGACCGAAGCTGAATTGCAGGAAGCCGAAGTCGCGGCGCTCTATGCGCTGCACCAGGCGCAGGCGGATTTGGGCGAACAGATCGAAGTCGTGCGGGAAGCGGGCCACGGCGTCGTCGTGCGCGGGCTGGTGGAGCAAGCAGAACGCAAGCAGCAACTGATACAGGCGCTCAACGGCATTCCCCACATCACGCCCCGGTTGCTGACCATCGCAGAAGCCGTGCAGCAATCGCAACAGAAATCCGGGCAATCGCGCGCGCCGGAAAACAGCGGAGCGACGGGCGCCTCAATCGTTGTGCCCAACGAGGCGCCGATGACGACTTCAGCAGAGACGGCGAGCGCCAATGCTTTTCAGCAGCGATTGGCGGAATCTGCTGGCGGGCGCGGCTCTTTGAGCGAAGCTGAACGCCTTGAGGTCAATCGCAAAGTTTCGCAGTTCTACAACGCCATCGAAGCCGACGCTTCGGCGGCCCAGGCCCAGGCGTGGGCGTTGCGTCGCCTGTCAGATCGTTTCGCCCATCAGACCAACACCGACGCCAGCCCGGCGGCGCGAGAGCATATTGACGAGATGATTGGGAACCATGCCGCGCGGTTGAAAAATCGGACGCGCAATCTGCGCGCGCGGCTGGAACCGATTCTGGTCCCCCTGGCAGGGACCTCACCCGTGATTTCGTCCGCGCCCGAAGGCACGCGGCAGGCGCGCATCACAGCGGTTTTCAAAGCCGCCGAGCAAATCAGCCAACTGACCGACAGATTGATTGGCGGAAGCGGAATGCCCGCAGCCGCGGTCGAACAAGCGGCGCGCCAACTGCTGACGGAATTCGCGCGGATCGAGCAGGCGTTGCTCGCGCTCGAACGGTAAAACTACAGACAGTAGGTCACGAAATGGACGAAGAGTTTTATTTTCCATTTGTCATTTGAGATTTGAGATTTGACATTGCCCGGAGATTGACCAATGTTCATCGGGCATTGCCCAATGTGGCCTGCGGGCAATCTCAAATCTCAAATGACAAATGGAAAATGCTCTTCCTTCCTGATTTTGCGATCTACTGACAGAAGGAATTTCAGGAATTGCCCTACCAACAGGAGATATTTATGAAGCACCGACATTTCATCCATTTTTGGTTCATCAGCTTTTTGTTGCTCGCGGCCGGAACGACGGCCTTCGGCCAGACAGCGCAACTGTCCGGGCGGATCAGCGATCAGTCCGGCGCCGTCGTGCCGGGCGCGCAGGTTACGCTCACCAACCTCAACACGGGGCTAATCCGCGAATCGGTCTCCAATGGCGAAGGCCACTTCACGATTCCTTTATTACCGCCGGGCGAGTATCGGATTGCCGTGAAGAAAGACGGCTTCAAACCGGTCATTCAATCCGGCGTCACGTTGGAGGTTGCACAGGCGCAGCGGCTGGATTACACGCTGGAAACCGGCGCGTTGACCGAGACGATCAATGTCACGGAGGAGGCGACGCGGCTCGAGTTGGCGGATGCTTCGCGCGGCGAAGTGATCAGTGGGCGCACGCTGGTGGATATGCCGCTCAACGGGCGCAACACGTATAGGCTGGCGGCGCTCGTGCCAGGAGCCGTTTTTACGGCGCGTGGGCAGACTAATGCGTTTGCCCGCGTGACGGCCACTGGCGCCAACGTGTCACTCTCCGGTTCGCAGCCGGGTTTTAATGAACAGTTGCTGGATGGCGTGCCGGTCACCGGCAGCGATGGGGGGGTTCAATATACTCCTTCGGTCGATGCGACGCAGGAGTTCAAGGTGCAGACCAACGCGTTCGACGCGGAATTCGGGCGCATTGCGGGCGGCGTCATCAACGCGACGACCAAAGCCGGAACGAATGATCTGCACGGGTCGTTGTTTGAGTTCCTGCGCAATTCGAAGCTCAACGCGCGCGACCCCTTTGCGACCAGCATCCCGCAATTCGGCTACAACCAGTATGGCGGCACGGTGGGCGGCCCCATCTATCTGCCGCGCTTTGGCGAAGGGGGCAAACTCTTCTTTCGCGGCCAGAATCGCTCGTTCTTCTTTTTCAATTACGAAGGCTCGCGCGAAGGCTCGCCCCGCACCTTTGTTGAGACCGTGCCGACTGCATTGCAACGCCAGGGCGATTTTTCACAGACCTTCGTGCGGGTCAATAACGCGGCCGCGAAGGTCGTGATCTACGATCCGGCCACGACGCGGCAAGTGGGAGCAGCCTTTGTGCGCGATCCCTTCCTCGACAATAAGATTCCGGCCAACCGCATCAACCCCCTGGCGGCAAAGCTCCTCGATCTATATCCCTTGCCCAATGCGGCAGGCGATCCGATTACGAACGCCAACAACTACCTGCTGTCGTACAAAGATCCCATCGGGATTGGCGGTTATGTCCTCCGGCTGGATCACCGGTTCAGCGAACGGCATCAGATTTTCGGGCGGTTTTCAAAACGCAAATTTAACAACCTGCGATCCGGCCCTTTCAATAACGAAGTCACGCGGGAAAACGACGATCGCTACGCGTCAGGGTTTGCTTTTGACGATACGCTGACGCTCAGCCCGCGGATGGTGCTCAATTTCCGTTATGGCTTTTCGCGGTTATTCGTAGACGCGGGGCCCGAGAATATGGACCCAACCTTGTTCGGCTTTCCCGCCGCGCTCAGCGCGCAACTGCCGGTCAAGGCGATTCCGATAATTTCCGTCTCGGGCTATGTGAACATCAGAGGCACCGGCGGGAACAGATTTATTAATGATGCCGATGATTCGCACAGCTTTCGCGCCGCGCTGACGAAAATCGTGGGCAAACAGACGTTCCGCTTCGGCGGCGAGTTTCGTTTGTTCCGGGCAAATCTCGGAACACAAAGCAATGACGCAGCCGGGAGCTTCAGCTTCAATTCCGTTTTCACGCGCGGGCCAAATCCGCAAGCGAATACGGTCACGGGCGGCCAGGCGCTGGCTTCGTTCCTGCTCGGACTTGGCTCAGGCGGCGCCGTGGGGAACACCTCGGCGAACGCCGAACAGTCCACGTATTACGGGTTCTACATTCAGGACGATTTTCGCATCAGCAAAAAGCTGACGGTCAACCTCGGCCTGCGCTACGACTGGGAAGGCGCATACACCGAGCGTTACAACCGGCTCAATCGCGGTTTTGATTTCAATGCCGCGAGTCCGCTCGAACAGCAGGCCAAGGCGAATTACGCCGCGAATCCGATTCCCGAGGTGCCCGTGTCGAGTTTCAGCGTCAAAGGCGGATTGCTCTTTATGGGCGTGGACGGTCAGCCGCGCAACCTGACCAACCCCGATCGCAACAATCTTTCACCGCGTCTGGGCGTCGCCTACAGCTTGACGCCCAAAACCGTGCTGCGTGGCGGCTATGGTCTGTTTTATGGCGCGACGACTTTGCTCAGCGAAACGCGGCAGGGTTTCAGCGCCTCGACGCCGTGGGTCGTTTCCAATGACGGCGGCTTGACGCCGGCGACGACGCTCAGCAACCCGTTTCCGACCGGGGTGCTCGTGCCTCCCGGCGCAAGTCTCGGTCTGAATACGCAGGTCGGGCAGGGCGTCAGCTTTACGAACCTGGATCGCCAGAACCCCTTCACACATCAATACCAGTTCAGCATTCAACGCGAATTGCCGTGGCAGACGCTACTGGATGTCGCTTATGTCGGAGCGCTCGGACGCGACCTGGCCGTGAACCAGCAGCTCAACGCGATCCCGCTGCGATTTATCACCGAGGCGCGGCAGACGTTCCTGGCGACAGGCCGCAACATCCTGAACGATACCGTGCCGAATCCGTTCTTCGGCCTGATCACCACGGGCAACCTGGCGGCACGCACGGTCACGCGCGGACAATTGCTGCGCCCGTACCCGCAATTCACCGGCGTCTCGGCGCTCAATCTCAGCATCGGCAGCAACCGTTACGACGCCTTACAACTGAAAGTCTCGCGCCGGTTTTCGCAGGGCTTCAGCTTGCTGGCTGCCTACACCCTGGCGAAGGATCTCGACCGCCTCAGGTATCTCAACGACACTGACACGGAGCTGACAAAGGAGTTGGCCGGCTTCGACATCCCGCAGCGGCTGGTCGTCAGCGGCAGCTACGAATTGCCCTTCGGCAAAGGGAAGCGCTTTTTCGGCGGCGCCAGCGGCATCGGCGGCAAGCTGGCCGAAGGCTGGCAATTCAACGTCATCTATCAAGCGATGAGCGGCGTGCCGGTTGACATCGTCGGCGCTGAGAGCCTGGGCCAAAGCGCCGAGCTTCCCACCGGTGAACGCACAACGGATCGTTGGTTTAATACGACGGTCTTCCGCCAGCGAGAGACGCTGGAATTGGTGGGGCTGTCGCGGCTGCCCGATGTGCGCACCCTGGGCAGGAACAACTTCGACATCTCGCTGTTCAAAACCACCAGCATCAGCGAGGCGCTTCGCTTACAGTTCCGCTGCGAGGCGTTCAATGCCTTCAACCGGCCTGAATTCTCTGGGCCGAACACCGGGTTCGGCTCGGCGAACTTTGGCAGGATCACCAGCGCGAACACCTTTGCGCGGCAATTTCAATTCGGGCTGAAACTGTTATGGTGAAAATGAATCGAACCGTGCTCCTTTTCGTTGCGTCGGCCGTCATTGCCTCCGGCTTCGGCGCTAACACGCGCGCGACATCACGCGCAACGCAGTCAATTCCGGCCCGACCCAACATCCTTTGGATCAGCGCCGAAGACCTCAGCCCCGATCTCGGCTGTTACAGCGACGCTTATGCGCGCACGCCGAATCTGGATCGGCTCGCAAGCCTGGGCACGCGATACACTAACGCGTTTTCATCCGCGCCCGTCTGCGCGCCGAGCCGCTCGGCGATCATCACCGGGATGTACCCGACGAGCATCGGCTCGATGCATATGCGGTCGAAGGCCGTGCCGCCCGCGGGCGTCAAAGCCTTTCCCGAATACTTGCGCGCCGCCGGTTACTACTGCACGAACAATTCCAAAACCGATTACAACTTTGAAGCGCCGCCCGCGCACAGTCCGCCGGACACAATCTGGGACGAAACCAGCCTGCGCGCGCACTGGCGCAATCGACCTGACAAAAATCAACCGTTCTTCGCCGTCTTCAACTTAATGGTCACGCACGAAGGCCAGATTCGCGCAAAAGCCGAGCAGTTCGCCAGGAATACCGCCGCGCTCCGGCCCGAAGACCGTCACGACCCGGCGAAGGCGGCGCCGCCGCCCTACTATCCCGATACGCCGATCGTGCGCCGGGATTGGGCCAACTACTACGACCTGATCACCGCGATGGATATGCAAGCCGGCGCGCTGCTCAAACAACTCGAAGAAGACGGGCTGGCCGAAAACACCGTGGTCTTCTTTTGGGGCGATCACGGGCGCGGCTTGCCGCGCGCCAAGCGGTGGGTCTACGACTCCGGCATCCGCGTGCCGCTGATCGTGCGTTGGCCCGGGCGGATTCAGCCGGGGACAGCGAACACTGATCTCGTCAGCTTGATTGATCTCGGCCCGACCGCGCTCTCGCTCGCGGGCGTGAAGATTCCCGCGCATCTGCAGGGCCAGGCGTTTCTCGGCGAGCAAAGACGCGCGCCGCGCGAGTATATATTTGCGCACCGCGACCGGATGGATGAAGCCTACGATATGATGCGCGCCGTGCACGACGGGCGCTACTCATACATCCGCAACTTCTTCCCCGGCCGCCCTTACGCGCAGCACATTGGTTATATGGAAGAGATGCCGACGATGCAGGAGTTGCGACGGCTATACAAGGAGCACTACAACGCGCTCTCGCCGAATTACGGCCGGGCGCTCGATCCGACGCAGCTTCTCTTCTTCCGACCGGAGAAGCCCCCGGAAGAACTCTACGACACGACGCTTGATCCGCATCAGATCGACAATCTCGCCGCCGCGCCGCAGCGCCAGGCCGCGCTCAAGCGCCTGCGCGCGGCGCTGAATCAATGGATGAAGGAGACCAAAGATCTCGGCCTCGTGCCCGAAGACAAATTGAATGAGCGAATGCGGCCCGGCGGCGTGTGGGCGCAGGTGGCTGAGCCGGTGATCAACCTGACAGTCATTGCCCCCGATTCAGTGAAAGTGAAACTTAGCTGCGCGACCGAGGGGGCTTCGATTGCCTACACGAGTGAAATGGGCAAGGACGCGCGCTGGAAGCTGTACACCGGCGAGCTGACTTTGCCGCGTTCCGTGACGCTGCGAGTCAAAGCCTGCCGCCTGGGCTATCTGGACAGCAAGGAAGTCGTTAAGTAAAACTCCCGGTTCGCCATGAAGAACACATACGTCATCCGAATCACACTGGCCCTGCTGCTTTTCGCAGGTTCTATTACAACTTCAACTACGGCGCCCCTCAACCCGTTGAAGAACGTGCGGGCGTTGCCTGGTCAAATCATCATCGATCCGGAGCATCCGCAATGGCTCATGCGCGAGGGCGGGAAGCACGTCTTCATCTGCGGTCCCGGCGACCCCGAAGACTTCCTGTATCTCGGCCAGCGCAACCCCGACGGCACGCGCGACGGCGATCAGGTCGCGCGGATCAACAAGCTCGCCGAGCACGGCGGCAACTCGATCTACATGCACGTCGTGCTCACGCACGGCGGCGATGCGAAGACCGACAAAACGCAGAACCCGTTCGTTGATTCCGACCCTGCCAAGGGGCTGGACGAGGACATCCTCAAGCAGTGGGAAGAGTGGTTCACGTTGATGGACCGCCACGACATCCTTATCTACCTGTTCTTCTACGACGATGGAGCCCGCATCTGGAACACTGGCGATCGCGTGGGGCCGGACGAAAAGGTGTTCGTTGAACCCATCGTCAAGCGGTTCAAGCATCACAAGAACCTGATCTGGATTGTCGGCGAGGAATCGGAAGAGGCCTACACGACCGCGCGCGTGCAGGCCATCGCGGAAATCATCAAGAACGCGGACGATCATGGTCACATCATTGGCAACCATCATCTGTCGGGGACGACGTTCAAGGCCTGGCAGCCGGGCGGAGCGCTCAGTCATTTCTCGATGCAGCTCGCGAAGACGGGCGACGACGCGCACGCCGGCGCCATCGAAGCGCTTCAGAAAGCGGCCGGCAAATACCAGATTATCTACTCGGAAAGCACGGCCCAGCGGACCGACGTGGAGGGGATGCGGCGGCACGCCTGGTCGGTCGCGATGGCCGGCCTGATGCCTATGCTCCTGCGAATGAACATCGCCAACACGCCCGTTGAA
>Ga0187893_10005338_pt1 | contig 23187 bp, 16 predicted proteins | sample MA1701074metaG_FD_139574 | JGI IMG/M metagenome (GOLD analysis project Ga0187893, IMG submission 139574) | White microbial mat communities from a basaltic lava cave in the Kipuka Kanohina Cave System on the Island of Hawaii, USA - MA170107-4 metaG ...
CCCAAACGTGAGCCCTCGCGTGAGTGCCATCCCGGATGGTTCCCGGGATGGTCCCCGCTCGTCCCGTCCCGCCGCCTGACCTGCGACTACCCGCGCCGCCACTGCCGGTGGCTGCGAGCGTCCCGGCTGCCGACGGGACGGTCCCGTGCGTCCCGGCCGGCGTCCCGGATCGACACGGGACGCAAACAGGAACGCGAACAGGAACGAAAACGGGACGCCCTCGCGGACCATCCGCCCGATCCGCAGTCCAGCGAGAGGAGGTCCGGTGGAACGTCGCCGCTGCGAGCCGGTGAAGCCGGCTCGTGAACCAGCCCGGCGGGCGCCGACCGACCCGTCGGTCGTCTACACGGTCAGAGAGGTCGCCGACCGCCTGAAGGTCTCGCCCGGGACGGTCCGCAACATGATCGACGAGGGCCAGCTCTACGCCGTGCGGCTCCACAAGCGCCGCATCGTCGTGCCGAAGTGGGCCCTCGACGACCTCGTCGCCCGCCCGTCGACCGTCATCGATCTCACCCAGCGCGCCCGCCATGCCTGACGCGCCCACGACCCCTCGACGCGCATCCCGGCACCCGTCCCGCGATCACTCACGCGCGCCGTCACCCACCCCTACCACGCCCTCAAAGACTTGCAGGTTCCGCCTGCGGCGGACCCTGCGGGATCCCGGGTGCGTCCCGTGCTGAACATCGGCAAGCTCCGGCCCGGCGGCGGCGAGTACTACGTCCGGGAGGTCGCCTCCTCCGCCGAGGACTACTACCTGGGACGCGGCGAGGCGCCCGGCCGCTGGGTCGGCTCACTCGCCGCCGAGATGGGCCTCCACGGCGAGGTCGACCCCGAGCACTTCCGCGCCTTGCTCGACGGCCGCCACCCGCTCAGCGGCGAGCAGCTCGTCGCTCCACCCCGCGCCAAGACACGCGGCGTCTCGCCGTGGCCGCCAGAGGAGTGGCTCACTGCCGAGGAGGCCGCCGTCCAGCTGCACGTCAGCGCCACGTTCATCCGCCGGCTCCTGCGGACCGGGAAGCTCGAGGGTGAGAAGGCCTCCGCCGAGGCGACCCGCCGCCTCACCTGGCGCGTGCAGCGCGCGCAGGTCAACACCTACGCCGCCGAGCACAAGCCGCCCCGGCGGCGACCCGGCTTCGACCACACCCTCCGGCCGCCGAAGAGCGTTAGCGTCCTGTGGGCGCTCGCCGACCCCGACCGGCGAGCCGCCATCCGGCAGGCGCACCGGGAGGCCGTCGACGAGGTCGTGCGCTACTACGAGGACCAGGTCATCATCGCCCGCGAGCGCGGCGAGCGGATCCAGACCGCCGGTCTTGTCGCCGCCGCCTTCGACCACCGCAGCAGCCGGGCCGGCGACCCGCTCCTGCACACCCATGTCGTCGTCACCAACCTCACCCTCACGGTCGCCGACCACTGGCGTTGCCTCGACGCGCGGCCGCTGTTCGACCATTCGCTGTCCGGCGGCTACCTCTACCAAGCGCACCTCCGGCACCTGCTTACCAACCGCCTCGGCATCGAGTGGGGGCCGGTCATCGAAGGCATGGCCGACGTCGCCGGTGTTCCCCAAGCGGTGATCGACGAGTTCAGCCAGCGCCGCGACGAGATCGAGGAGATGCTCGCCGAGTCCGGGTACACCTCGGCCCGCGCCCGCCAGAAGGCGACGCTCGCCACCCGTCGCCCGAAGGACCGCACCGTCGACCCCGACACGCTCGCTACGGCCTGGCGCGAGCGCTCCGCTGCGCTCGGCTTCGACGACCGCGCCGTCGACGCGTGCTTCGCTCGCGCCAAGGTCCAGGAGCGCTCAACCCGCGACGTTGAGCGGCTCTACGACCACCTCGCCGGTCCGCTCGGGCTGACCGAGCGCGCCTCAACCTTCACTCGGCGCGACGTCGTCCGAGACATCGCCGCCGCCGTCGGCGCATCCGCCCCAGCTGCCGAGGTCGAGCGGCTCGCCGACCGGTTCCTCGCCTCGCACCGTGTCGTCGTGCTCGCCGGCCCCACCTCCGGGCGCAACTCGCAGGTCGTCGTCGGGCTCGACAACCGCCGCATCCGCACCGGCGGCACCGCGGCTTTCAGCACGCCGGAGCTGATCGACATCGAGACCCGGCTCCTGCGTTGGGCCGACGAACCGGCGACGCCCGCCGCCTCCAACACCACGATCGAGTCCGTGCTCGCGCTACAGCCCGACCTCAGCGACGAGCAGGCTGCCATGGTCCGCGCCGTCTGCTCCCCGAGCGCACGCATACAGCCTGTCGTCGGCCGCCCCGGATCGGGCAAGACCTACGCGGCATCGGCGTGCGTCCAGGCGTTCGCCGCCTCCGGCGTCCCCGTCGTCGGCTGCGCCGTCAGCGCCACCGCCGCCGCCGAGCTCGAATCCTCCGTCGGCCTCGCCCGCCACACCGGACGACCCGCGCAGACGATCGCCAGCCTGCTCATCGACCTCGAACAGCGCGGCGACCGCCTCGCCCAGGGGACGGTCCTGCTCGTCGACGAGGCATCGATGGTGGGCACTCGAGACCTCGCTCGCCTCGCCGCCCATGTCAGCGCCGTCGACGGGTGCATCAAGCTCATCGGCGATCCCGACCAGCACACCGCCGTCGACACCGGCGGCGTTTTCAAGGCGCTCGCCGCCCGCAACGACCCGACGCTCGTCCGACTCGTCGAGAACCGCCGCCAGCGCGACCACACCGAGCGCGCCGCCATCGACGAGTACCGCCAGGGCGACGTCGCCGCCGCGCTCGATCGGTACGACACCGCTGGGAAGGTCCACCGCGGCGACACCGCCGCCGACACCTACGACGCGCTCGTCCGGGACTGGTGGGCCGATCGCTGCACTGGCTCGGCGTCGCCGATGCTCGCCGGCACCAACGCAGCAAGGCGGGCCTTGAACGACCGTGCCCGTGCGCTCCTCAAGTCCGAAGGCATCCTCACCGGCGAGCCGCTCGTCGCGCACGGCCGCGAGTTCCTCGTGGGCGACGAGGTCGTTGCCCGCCGCAACGATCGCTCGTTGCGAGCGCCCGGCCGGCGCGAGTTCGTGAAGAACAGCAGCGTCGGACGCGTCGTCGCCATCGACCACGAGCGCGGGCAGGTCGACGTCGCCTTCGAGCACGAGGGCGTCGTCCGCATCCCGACCACGTACCTCAGCGCCGGTCACCTCGAGCACGCCTACGCGCGTACGACATACGGCGTGCAGGGCGCCACCCTGGGCCGGGCCCGGTACCACGCGTCCGACGCGTCACGGTTCGAAGAGGGCTACGTGGCCATCACGCGCGCGACCGACATCACTATCCTATACGTCGTCGAAGGCGACCTCGATATGGATTGCGAGGATGACCCGCGAGCGATCGAACCGGACCGGTCGGGCCTCGGCACCGTGATCGGCGCGCTGGAGCGGCGCAGCAACCAGCGTCTCGCGGTCGAGACCGACCCCAGGGCGAGCCAAGCGTCCGCGCTCGCGCAGACGCACACGTTGAAGGAGCTTACGGAGCAGTCGCGTCGCCTCGACTCGGTGCTCGCCAAGCAGCCGCCGTCCGTCGCCGACGAGATCGAGCGAGAAGAACGGGGCCTCGCATCGGCGCGAGCGCGGCTCGACGCCCTGCAGCGCGCCAATCCGGGCTGGAAGCCGAGCGCGCGCCGGCGATTCACGGAGAGAGTCGCGTCCACCGAGCGCGCCATCGCTCGGCACGCCGACCGCCTCGCCGAGCTGCGTGCGCGGCAAGATTCGCACGATGCGTTCGCGGTCGAACATGCCGCCGAGTTCGAGCAGGCGCGCATCCTCACCCTTGCAACCTCAGCCCGGCGCCTCACCGTGCAGATCACCGCCGTCGCCGACCCGCCGCAAGCCGCGCTGGATCTCGTCGGTCCTCGACCGACGACGCAGCGAGAGCGGCTCCGCTGGGACAGCGCCGTCGAGCAGCTCGCCGTCTACCTCGACGAGACCGGGCGGCAGTGGCCGGAGCGAGCCGAAACCGTCCGCGACGTGATTGGTCCGCAGCCTGAGCGCGCACTCGACCGGTTCGAGCACGGGCGTATCGCCAAGACCGTCCACCAAGTGCATGTCGCCGAGCGTGACATCGGCCGCTCGCTCGGCATCTCGTAGAGCCCGGGACCGACGGTCGCTCAATCAGAGCTCCCCTGGGTGCCACCAATGTGCGTACTTTCTGAGCATGTCCGGCCCTGCGAGGCATGTCGGAGACCCGTGTGAGGAGAGATGCGGGATTCATCACTGCTCGCAGGGGGGTGCAGATCTGAGACGCAGCGGGTGACACGGAGCTCCGCAGCGTTCCTTCACCGGAGTGTGACAACTCGTAACGTCGCCGAGAAGGCCGCGCCGTGACCGGGTACCTCCGGTACCACCCCGTGATCGGCGACTCCGACCGCGAGGTCGAGGCTGCGCGTCCGGCCCGCCTTCTAGTTGTCGGCACGCAGGTTCCCGACTCAGTCGCAGCAGCGGAGACGGCGCGGCAGCAGGAGCGGGCCGAAGTTCAACTCCCCATCGGCGTCTACATCTTCGACGACGGCGCGCAGGTGGAGGTCATGGTCGTCTCGACGGGTGCCACCCCTGCTGCTCCCGCTGAAATCGACTGGACGGTCGACGAGCACCCTCTCGTCTCGGCATACGACTGGATGGGCGCGTGGTGGGAGGACGCCGCCGCGGTATCGAAGCCGATGTTCGATGTCAGAGAGTCCGCCATCACTCGCGGAGCTGGGCAGGAAGCCGTCGTCCGGAGTCGGGACTTCTCCAGCGGTCAGTGGTGGTACCGCGTTCGGGTTGATGGCAGGACTATCAACGTTCCCGAGAGGGACTTGCTGGCACCTGAGCTCGACGACGATCCGTACGAGTGGATCGCCCGACACCCGGCAGCTGTGGACAGGTTCGCTGCGACGCTCACGAGGGCGAAGCTCGGGGAGCGGCTGACCGACACGGTGTACTCGTTTCGAGCGACGCGGACGATCTTCCGGGCGTACCAGTTTCGGCCCATTATCCGCCTGCTCCAGACCGGTTCGCTCCGGCTGTTGATCGCTGACGAGGTCGGCCTTGGGAAGACGATCGAGGCTGGACTCGTGTGGACCGAGCTCGATGCTCGGAGCCAGGCCGACAGGGTGCTTGTCGTGTGCCCGTCGATGCTCGTCTCGAAGTGGCGCGCCGAGATGCAGGAGCGGTTCGACCATGAGCTCGTGAACCTTGACCGCGCGCAGCTCGATGAACTGCTCGAGCGCGTGGCCGAGGACCGCATGCCAGCTCGGTACGCCGCGGTGTGCAGTCTGGAGCGCCTTCGCGTCTGGAACGGCCTGGAGGAGCTGGCGGAGCTCGCTCCCCGCTTCGACCTCGTAATCGTCGACGAGGCGCATGCCTTCCGGAACTCGGAGACGAAGAGCCACGCGCTCGGCGCACTCCTGTCGGATTGGGCGGACGCGCTGGTATTCCTCTCGGCAACACCACTCAACCTCGGAAACGACGATCTGTACAGCCTGCTGGAGCTCCTGGCACCTGGCGAGTTCGACGATCGATTCGTGTTGGAACAGCGTCTCGAGCCGAACGCCGTCCTGCATCGCCTCAGCGCGAGCCTCTTCGAGCCAAGTCAGTCGAACACCGACCGGCTTCGTATGCTCGAGACGATTGGTGACCTCCGATTCGGCCCCGCTGTGATGGCCCGGCCGGAGTACCAAGAGCTGGAGCAACTACTCCGACTACCAGTTCTCTCGCCGAGCCAGGTCGCGTTGGCAAAGCGCCTCATCTCTCCGCTTCACGCGCTATCCGCAGTGGTTACACGCACGAGGAAGGTCGAGGTTCAGGAGCAGAAGGCGATCCGCGAAGCAGTGCCCATTGCCGTCGAGTGGACCGATCTGGAGGCAGAGTTCTACGCCGCCTTCGAACGATGGCAGGTCGATCGCGCTCGAGCCCTCCGTCTGCCCGTGGGATTCGTCACGCAGATGCCGCTACGGCTCGCGAGCACGTGCCTCCCCGCTGCACGCGACCGGGTCTTGAACTGGCGCGACGAGCAAGGTGACGAGGACCTCGACGCTCTCGAGGGTGACGAGGCATGGGACATCACCAGGCCACCCCCAGAGGTGGTCGAGCTCGCGACGATGCTCGGAGAGATCGATACCAAGTTCGACGCGTTCATCAAGCGGCTTGTACCGATCGTCGAGAGCGGCCGGCGCGTCTTGGTCTTCACGTTTTCACGTCGAGCGCTCGCCTACCTGGAACGCCGGCTCTCTGACGTTGTGCGGATCGGTGTTATGCATGGAGGCGTCGACCGAGAGGCTCGCCACCTGATCATGCGGCGCTTTCGGGACCACGAGTTCGACGTGCTCCTCGCAAGTCGAGTCGCAAGCGAAGGTCTCGATTTCGAGTTCTGCTCAGCCGTCGTCAACTACGACCTGCCGTGGAATCCGATGGAAGTCGAGCAGCGAATCGGCCGAGTCGATCGCTTCGGTCAGACCGAAGAGAAGATCTTGATCCTCAACTTCCACACCCCGGGCACCATCGAGTCGAACATCATCGAGAGGGTTCACCAACGAATTGGAGTCTTCAAGGACTCGATCGGCGAGCTCGAGCCCATCCTTCAGTCTCGGATGGCGGACTTGCGACGAACGATGTTCGACTTCAACCTGACCGACGCAGAGCGCCAGCGACGACTCGACGAGATGCTCGCGGCGATCGAGGAGCAGAGGCTCGCTCTCGACGACCTCGAGACAGCAGCCTCGTTCCTCTCGTCGACCGACCATGCCGAGATCGACGGCCTGGAGCGAGACCTGCTCACGAACGGTCGCTACATCGGGCAACCGGAGCTAGTTCACCTTCTGAGCGATTGGGCGGCGAACGCACCTGGTTCCAGCTGCAGCCTCGACAAGTCAGGAACCCACCTCACCTTCCGCGGAACGGCGGCGCTCGAGCTTCACTTGCGCGGGGTGCAGGCTGCTGGCGAGCGGTCACGATCCGAGATCGACCAACTCGCCAAGGCGATGCTCGACGAACGGGATGTCGTTCTCTGCCTCGATCAGGAGCACGCTCGGATGACCGGCCACCAGCTCCTCTCGGCGACCCACCCGCTTGTCCGAGCTGCGCTGCGAGTCCCGGGCTCGTCGCAAGCGCGATACTCGGCCGTTCGTATCCGAACCGATGACATCCCGCCGGGCCAGTACCTCGTCCTCATCGCAGTCTCCCGTTGGAATGGGCTACGTCCATCCACGGAGTTCTGGACGACATCGGTCGACATCGACAGTGGTGCCCTCACCGAGCACGACGCCGGTGCCGTCGTGCTTGCCGCCCTGGCGGAGTCGCATCTCGAGCAGTCGCGGTCGTTGCCCGGCTCCGACTTAACGAACGCGCTTCGACAAGCGGAACGGGCGCTGCGACGCCGACAGGAGCAAGAGGCGGAAAAGCGACGTGCCATGAACGAGTCGCTCGTGGAGACGCGCCGCATCAGCCTTCGCGAGACGCACGCTCGAAAGGTCGAGCAGATCGAGCGGCGAATTGGCACGCTGCGGGCTCGGGGAAGTACCGGAGTGGTGCACCTACAGGAAGCGCAACGAGCAAACCAAGATCGCCTGCTTCGCGACGCGGAAGCGCGGCTTGAACAGCACCGCGACGGCACGATGGATGTGGAGGCGATAGCCGTCTGCGCACTCGAGGTCGTGCCGGCATGAGCAGAGCGACTCGCGATGCAGATCGACAAGCTGTGCTTGATGCGGAGCGCGCGATCAACGAGCAGTACCTCCGCGAAATCCAACGTCTGCTCGAAGAGCAGCCCCACCTCATCAAGCAGATCTCGGTAGTCCAGAGCCAGCACTGGACTACCTCGTCACTACCTCGTCCCGGAATCGATGCAGGAGCCGTCTCCGCCGTCATCGGTCGGGTCGCGCTCGAGGAAGGTCACCCCTTCTCCGACTCGCTCGGCGACAGCTTCTACATCGCCGGTTGGCGGATCGAGAAGGGTGACTTCGAGACCGTTAACTGGGCGGCACCCATCGCGAGCTTGTTCTTCGAAGGCCGTGCCTCCAACTACGAGCTCGCACCGTCATTGATCGGACGACGCACCTTCGTGCTCCGGCTCGACGACTTGGTTGACTACGACGACGAATCGGAGGTGGCCGGTACCGCCCCGTTCGAGCGCAAACGCCGGACACTCGAGGTTCCGACCGCCCCGCGGCGACGGCGGCAGGTAGACGAGCGTCGGCCCGACGGCGCGCCGATGACGGATGCGACGTCGGACGAGCGTCGCGCTGAGGCGGCGCCAAGCGACGTCGAGGCAGAGCCCCGTCACGAGGCCACAGCGCCGGACACTCTGCCCGAGCCGCGACGTGACGAGCAGCCTGCCGAGGTGCTGGCGGATTCGACGCATCCGGACCTGGCCACCGAAGCGGTCGAGGAGTTGCGTGAGGTCCACGCAGTGCTCGACCGCGTTCAGGACCTCCGAGCGGCGAGTGCCGTCCTCAAGGTCATGGAGATGCCGAAGACAGGACGCATGGGAGTCGTCCTTCCGACGATGCAGCCCGATCAGTACCGATACGTCTCGTGGCCGGGGGATCGAGCGCTCATCGTGCAGGGTCAGCCCGGTACAGGGAAGACCGTTATCGCCGCGCATCGAGCCGTGTATCTGACGAGTACCGAGCGGGAGGAACAGCGGGTCGCTCGCATCGCCATCATCGGGCCGTCCGACAACTACGTCGAGCACGTGGCACCCATCGTCTCCGAGCTCAAGGAGCCACAGGCTGAGGTGCGGGTTCTGAGCCTGCCGGCGTTCCTCCAGTCGATCGTTGGACTACGCAGCCGGCCGAAGCCCGGGACGATCGGTCGAATCGAGTCGTCCTGGGAGCTGGGTCGAGCGCTCGAGGACTTCGTGCGCTCGATGTCAGCCCGGCCCGTTGGCGGCTCGATCGAGCGACGCGTTCGTCAGGTCGTCGAAGCCCTGTCGTCGGTGGACAAGTCTGTCGTGGCTGATGATGAGCTCCGGTCTTGGCTTCGCGCTTTGCCGGATTGGAGCCAGCTCTCGTCGCAGGCCAGATACCTTCCGATGCTGGCCACGGTTGCCCTCGCGCTGAGCCCCCGGGCTGTCGGTGACTGGGTCGGTCATCTCATCGTCGACGAGGCACAAGATGTGCGACCTCTCGAGTGGAGGATCCTCACGCACTCCTTGCTCGAGCCAGGGGGTCATCTGTCCCTCTTCGGCGACATGAACCAGCGGCGATCCGATTGGAGTGCCGCGTCCTGGCACCAGGTCGCCATCGATCTGGAGCTGACCGATGACGACGGGCGATCCAGCGTCGAGGAGCTAGAGAACGGCTACCGCTCGACGAAGCAGATCCTTCGGTTCGCCAACAAGCTCCTGCCCAGGGGAGCACGCGCGGAACGGGCACTCAGTGAGGGACCTGAACCGCTGGTCCGCAAGGTTTCAGTGATCGATCGCACCCGAGCGGCGGTGGACGAGGCTGCGGCACTCGCATCGCGCCATGGCGGCATGATCGCGGTGATCTCCGTCGACCCGACTCCGATCTCGACCGAGTTCCGGAAGCGCAACTGGGTCCGAGGTCGCTTCCAGCACAGCTGGACGCACGACAGCCGAACGGTCATCGTGCTTCACCCCGACGAGGCACGAGGGCTCGAGTTCGACGGAGCGGTGGTCGTCGAGCCGGGCGACTTCCCTGAGAACGTCGGCAGGCACGGGGTGCTCTACACGAGTCTCACGCGGGCCAACAAGGAGCTCTCCGTGATCCACTCAGCGGCCCTCCCGAAGGAGCTCCGACCGCAGCGAGCGCACTAGCCAACCGCCCTGCGGCGGCATCCTGCTGCTCACCCGCGCCCGAATGACCTATGACATAGGGTCGTGCTGACATGCACGCGTTGGGGGATCCCTGTCACCGTGTGGGAAGAGCTGCGACGACAACTAGGCGCTGAGTTCTCGTATGGCCCCGGCCACTGGTTCTGCGTGCCCCACGGTGACGTTCGTCGATCCGACGGTCGACTGTTCTCCGAAAAGACGGGAGGGAGCGGCCGGCGAGTCGTGCTGGCGAACCGTTACGGCCCCAACGCCATCCTCTTCGCACGGTCGGCGTCGGTGGAGAGCCGGTTCGCCCACCCCGCGCACAAGCACTCGGATGGTCCGGGCCGATGCCGCATCGACACCGACGGCTGGATCAACCTGCGCATCCCGATCAACGTCCCCGCATCCGCGCTCTGTGACGAGAACTACTCCTGCGAAGAGCCCGCCGGGACATCGCTCCTCACGGAGATCGAGCGGGCGGTCTCGATATGAGCTTCCAGGAGCTTCGCCGGCAGTGCGATCGGGACGGGATCGGGCCGCTCTTCTGGGACTTGTTGGTCGAGGTCTGCGGACGAATCGCCCGTCGGTACCCCCCTGAGTCGTACAACCACGGGGAGTCGTGGTCCGAGGAGGCATTCCGGGATCTCGCGCAGGAGGTGGCGCTCGACCGCCTCCTCAGCGAGAACCAGCTCGAGTACGTGCTCAGCCTCGCCACCGACGAGGACTCGCTGAGCCGACTCCTGGCGTTCCAGGCGCGGCGTGTGCTCGCGCATCGGCGCACGACAACAGTGGTCGATCGTGTCACCACACGTGTGCGTGCTATCGCCCAAGCGCCGCCCTATGTAGTTGTCACGGTCGGCTCGGATCTCTTCGTCTCCCCGGCTGGTGGGGGACGGGACCCGGCCTATCTCTCGGACGCCGACCTCCGGCGCGGCGCCGACCTCATCGATTCCATCCCCAGGCTCCCTTCGAGTCCGGGTGCCGCACGCGAGTCGAAGGTGTACGCCGGTGCGGACGTCCAAGAGCTCCTGCAGCGGCTCGTTTCGACCTTCGATGGGGTCACCCTCGGTGACATCCGGAAGATCCTCGAGATCACGTTGACAGCGTGGCTCCCAACGATCCTTCGGGATGGCGAGGAGGATCATCCCTCCGGATCCGCCCCCGAACTGGAGCTCCAACGGTCACAAATGACAACGCTCATCGATTCGCTCGTGCGAGAGCTCGACCCGATCCACCGCCTCGTTCTGCTGGGGAAGAGCCAAGGCGTGTCGGATGGCCAGCTGGCTACGCGAATGGGGCGGTCACGCCCATGGCTCGCCGACCGCAAGAGCGAGGTGCTGAACATCGTGGAGTCCCGCCTCATTGCGGAGCTGCCCGAAGAGCTGCACACCGAGGCGACTCGAAACCTGCTGGACGAGCTTGCGATTCTCGAGGAGACCCCATGAGCGTCCTGCCCCCCGAGGTGGCACGCGCGCTCGAGCTGCGAGCGAAGCAGCGATCCCAGCCGACAGACGTTCACGTCCCGTCGAACCGGATCGCACGCGGCGACCTGCGGATCGTGCACGCCCTCCCGCACATGCCGGCCGACCCGCGCATCGGGCTGGTGCTGGCCGTCGACCCGGACAACGAGTTCACCGACGTGCTGCTCGGGCACACCGCAACCGAACTCGCCTGCGACTTCGACGGCGTCGTGCCGCGCTGGGTCTCCTCGGCGCCGTACGACGTCGTCGTCGAAACAGATCTTCGAGGTGTCGTCTGGACGTGGCAGCTCGGCGCGCCGATCGGCTCGCTCGATGACCGTGCACTCGACGCGATCCGATCCATCGCGTCACGGAGTCGGCAGGGCTCGGGCGCGTCCGCCGGGGTTACAGAGGCCGGAGGCATCCATTCCGGCCTACGTCTCGCAGGTCCTGCGGACCCGCGGTGGTCGTTCAAGGAGACCGAAGGCCATGCGCTTCGACGCTTGTCCGAGGATTGCACGACCGCACTGCTCGACAGTGGGCTCGTCTGGCAGGTGGACCCCGGGCTGCTGCGTCCAGACCTCCTCGACCAGGCGGAAGCCTCGACCGACGTCCTCGATGAGCTGCTGCACTGGGTGATGACCCGGAAGTTGACGCTGACGGAAGTCGACCTCGAGGAGCTCAACCTTCTCGGCATGCTCGATCTCGACGCCTGGAATGCGATCGGCGACCTCGGTCTCGACGTATGGACGGCTCTACAAGAGGTGCTGCTCGACGCGGCGAGCGGCGGGTCCACTCGTGTCCAGTCGAGTCGTTGCCTTCTCACGGCGGCGCATCTGAGCGCGGGCGAGCACGTGTCCTTCGAAGTCGTGCACGTGCTCGGCGTGCAAGAGGAGGCACGCGCGTGATCGAGCACCCGTTCCAGCTGCGACGCATCGAGCTCCAGGACTTCAAGTCCGTCGCGCAAACGTCTGTCGAACTACGGCCGCTTACGGTGGTTGTCGGGGCGAACAGCTCGGGCAAGAGCACCCTGCTGCAGTCGATTCTCGCGGTCACGCAGGCGGTTCGCGCCGGCACGGGGACTGCCGAGTTCCCGCTCAACGGCGAATTCGTTCGGCTGGGCACGTTCGACGAGACGCGCAACTTCCTCACCCCCGATGACGGACGACCGATGTCCGTAGCTTTCGAACTCGTAGACACCCTCGACTCAACACGCCAACTGCGCGGGCCTCGGCAGCTCGAGTCAGAGAGACCGTTGACGCAGATGGTCTGGCGAGCGGAGATCACCGATGCACGGTCGGGGGTCGGCGACGGCGGCACACCGAGCGGCTTCGCACGCCTCAAGTCACTGCACATCGACGTCGGCTCGATTTGGCCCGACGGCGACGGAGAGGTCGCCCGTGTGCTCTCGTGCGAGGTCAATCACATCGGTGAAGGGGTCGATACCACACGGGAGCTACACCTCATGGGAGCGCGGCTTCCGCGCCTGGCGAGGCGCCCGCTCGTCGCCGCCGGTCGCGTGCAGGACTGGGTGTCCGGCGTCGCCACCCCCGTCAATGCGGTCGTCCTCGCCGGCGGCGTACCCCAGTCGCTCCTGAGTCGGAAGAATGAGTTCGATCGTCTCGCGGACATGTGGTGGCGGGTCGCCCTGGAGCTCTTCAGTGACGAGCTGCAGGAGTACCGCCGAACTGGTTCAGAAGAGACCGACACCGTGGGCGGGCGTCGACCCGTAGCCGTTCGCCAGGCGAGCGAGGACATCGAAGCTCTGAAGGCGGGTCCGGTGCCGAGTGAGGCTCAGTCCGCCGAACTGACCGATGTCGAATCACAGGTCGCTGCCGTGAATGACCGACTCCTGTATAGACGGTTGGCGAAGCTGCGGCCGAACCGACGAGTGCAAGTCGTGAAGAGCATGGCGGAGCTCGGCGAGAGCGAGTTTCGGCAGCAACTCTCCCAGGAGCTGAGTAATCAACCATGGATCGGTGAGGAGGTCCTGGTAAGCGTCGGAGGGCCCGCTGGCGAGGCTCTCTGGATATGTGGCGTCGCCTCGCAGCGGTTCTTCCGGTCATCAGTGCGCTACCTGGGACCGCTCCGCGAGGCACCCCACGTCCTCTACGACCCGGGGCCTTCCAAGCTCGACCTCGGGGTACGAGGCGAGTACGCCGCGGCGGTCTTGCATGCCCAGGCGCAGACGATCGTCCTCATGCCCACGCCCGAAGGAGCGGGAGCAAGACGCCCACTGAGTGACGCGCTGAACTTCTGGCTCCAGGAGTTCGGCCTGGCAGAGAGGGCACGCTCCGAGGACCGGGGCCGGATCGGCATCGGTCTGAGCGTCACGCCGAAGGCTGTCGATCGGGAGGTCGACCTCACGTCGGTCGGCGTCGGAGTCAGCCAGATCCTTCCAGTCATCCTGCTCTGTCTGCTCGCGGACCCGGGATCCCTCGTCGTACTGGAACAACCCGAGCTCCACCTCCACCCCAAGCTCCAGCATGACCTGGCGGACTTCCTCCTCGCGTGCGCTCGCTCCGGCCGGCAGCTCGTCATCGAGACGCACAGCGAGCACCTGGTCAACCGCCTCCGCTACCGCATCGCCAAGGACGACACCAGCGACACGCATGACCACATTGGGCTCGTCTTCGCCGAGAACGAGGCTGGCGTCACCTCATATCGCGAACCGGAGATCAACGCCTACGGCGGCCTCGGCGACGACTGGCCCGCTGGCTTCCTGGATCTGACGGCTCGGGAGTCGCAGGAGCTCGTCCGGGAGAGCCTCGCAAAGCGCAAGCGTGAAGCAGCGACGTCGACCGACGATTGACACCATCCGCTCCTACGTGCCTTCAGCGAAGCGACCGGTGACGATCGCCCGACGAAAGCGTGACATTGTCCAACCTCGGTGAGCGCAGCCTCGAATCGATGCTCTGGGATGCCGCGAACATCCTTCGCGGCCCGGTGGACGCGTCCGACTTCAAGGCCTATGTGTTTCCGTTGCTGTTCCTCAAGCGCATCAGTGACGTATACGACGAAGAGCGCGACGCAGCACTCGAGGAGTCGGAGGGCGACCAGGAGTACGCCGATCTGCCCGAACAGCACCGCTTCCAGATCCCGGAGGGTTGCCACTGGGCCGACCTGCGCGCACGGAGCACGAACGTGGGGCAGGCGATCCAGCGCGCGATGCGCGAGATCGAGAAGGCCAACCCGAAGACGCTGTACGGCATCTTCGGTGATGTGCAGTGGACCAACAAGGCTCGACTTTCTGACGAGCTCCTGGTCGACCTCGTCGACCACTTCAGCCAGCTCGACCTACGCAACGGAGCCGTTCCGAACGACGTCCTCGGCGACGCCTACGAGTACCTGATCAAGAAGTTCGCCGACCTCACCAATCGAAAGGCCGGCGAGTTCTACACGCCTCGTTCGATCGTCGGCCTCATGGTGAGGATGCTTGCGCCCCGCGCCGGTGAGACCGTGTACGACCCTGCCTGTGGCACCGGCGGCATGCTGCTCGAGACGCTTCACCAGGTGCGGGAGGCAGGCGGCGACGAACGGCTCATGCTCGGCCATCTGTTCGGTCAGGAGAAGAACCTGACGACAGCGGCCATTGCCCGCATGAACCTCTTCCTCCACGGCGCCGAGGACTTCGAGATCGTTCGCGGTGACACCCTCCGCCAACCAGCGTTCTTCTCAGGCGATCGACTGGCCACGTTCGACTGCGTGATCGCCAATCCGCCGTTCTCGCTCGAGGCTTGGGGTGAAGATGCGTGGGCGACCGACCCCTGGGGTCGGAACGTCGCCGGTACTCCGCCCAAGAAGTACGGCGACTGGGCCTGGGTGCAGCACATGATCGCCTCCACGGCGCCGGCGACCGGCCGACTGGCCGTGGTCCTCCCTCACGGTGCCCTGTTCCGCATGACCGCCGAGGGTGCGATCCGATCGAAGGTGCTCGACCTCGATCTGATCGAAGCCGTGATCGGCCTCGGGCCCAACCTCTTCTACGGCACGCAGCTGGCCGCGTGCATCCTCGTCGCTCGTCGCCGCAAGACGCCCGACCGGCAAGGCAGAATCCTGCTCGTCGACGCGTCGGACCTCTTCCGTCGCGGCAAGAACCAGAACACCCTCGAGGCAGAGCACGTCGAGGCCATCGTGGATTGCTACGAGCGGTTCACCGACGAGGAGGGCCGATCACGCGTCGTTTCACTGGACGAGGTCCGGGCGCAGGGCGGCAGCCTGAACCTCGCCGGGTACATCTCGAAGCGGGACGAATCCGACATCCCGTCAGTGGGCGAGGCGGCTGCGGCATTGCAGGAAGCGCTCCAGGCCGCGTGGGCGGCGGAGGACCGCCTCAACCAGCTGCTCGCCGACAGGGGCATCGCATGACCGCCCGAATCGGCCAGTCCCAGCTCGAGTCCTACCTCTGGGGTGCCGCAACGCTCCTGCGCGGGACCATCGACGCCGGGGAGTACAAGTCGTTCATCTTCCCCCTGCTGTTCCTCAAGCGGCTCAGCGACGTCTACGACGAGGAGTACGCAGCGGCGCTCGAGGAGTCCGAGGGCGACAAGCGGTATGCCGAACTGCCCGAGCAGCATCGCTTCCAGATCCCTGCGGGAGCGCACTGGGAAGACGTGAGGAACGCGGCGAGCAACGTCGGGCGCGCGATTACGCGCTCCATGCGGGAGATCGAGCGGGTCAACCCTCGTCTCGACGGGGTGTTCGGCGACGCTCCGTGGACGAACAAGGAGCGCCTGCCGGACTCGACGCTCAAGGAGCTCATCGAGCACTACTCACAGCTCACGCTCAGCCTCGCCAACGTGCCCGAGGACGAGCTCGGCGTCGCGTACGAGTACCTCATCAAGAAGTTCGCCGACGACTCCGGCCACACGGCGGCCGAGTTCTACACGAACCGCACGCTCGTGCATCTGATGACGCAGGTGCTCGAGATCGGGCCGGGCGAAAGCGTGTACGACCCGACCTGCGGTTCCGGGGGCATGCTCCTGTCGGCCGCCGAGGAGCTCCGCCGGCAGGGCCAGGAACACCGGACCCTTCGCCTGTTCGGGCAGGAACGGAACCTCACGACGTCCGCGATCGCGCGCATGAACCTCTTCCTGCACGGCATCGAGGACTTCGACATCGTCCGCGGCGACACGTTGTCCAGACCCGCGTTCACCGATGGCGACCGCCTCCGCCGCTTCGATGTCGTGCTGGCCAACCCTCCATACTCGATCAAGGCCTGGGGCCGTGACGCGTGGTCTTCAGATCCCTGGGGCAGGAACCGGTACGGGACGCCGCCGCAGGGGCGAGCCGACTACGCGTTCTGGCAGCACATCCTCGCTTCGATGGACCCCCGGACGGGACGGTGCGCCGTCCTCTTCCCGCACGGCGTGCTGTTCCGGGACGAAGAGCGGGAGATGCGCAACCGGATCGTCGCCGCTGACCTCGTCGAGGCAATCATCGGACTCGGTCCGAACCTCTTCTACAACTCGCCCATGGAGGCGTGCATCGTCATCTGCCGATCGACGAAGCCCGCAGAGCGGACCGGCAAGGTGCTGTTCATCGACGCGCTAAGGGAGGTGACGCGCGAGAGGGCCCAGAGCTTCCTGACCCCGGACCACATCGATCGCATCGCGGCGACGTACCGGTCGTTCGGCGACGAGGACGGCTTCTCGGCCGTCGTGACGGTGGACGAGATCGCCAGTCGCAACGGCAACCTCTCGATCCCGTTGTACGTGCGCCGCGCAAACGGCGACCAGGTTCACGACCTCGCCCAGGCGTTGGTTGCGTGGCGGCTGAGGGCAGCCGAGCTGCGAGACTCTGCCGGAGAACTGTTCGCGCTCCTCGAGACAGAGGCGTCGAGCTGATGCCCACCCAGGAGCTACCGGGCGAATGTCGGACCGTGAAGTTCGGTGACGTCGTTCGACAGGTCAAGGACCGCGTTGACCCGGAGACCTCAGGTCTCGAGCGCTACGTCGCCGGCGAGCACATGGACACCGACGATCTCCGTATCCGCCGGTGGGGAACAATCGGCGACGGATATCTCGGCCCTGCCTTCCACATGCGGTTCAGGTCGGGTCAGGTGCTGTACGGCAGTCGACGCACCTATCTCCGCAAGGTCGCCGTCGCTGACTTCGATGGGATCTGCGCCAACACCACCTTCGTCGTCGAACCCAATACCCCCGAGTTGTTGCCGGAGTTCCTGCCCCTCGTCATGACGACCGAAGCCTTTCACGCCCACTCGATCGATCGAGCAGAGCAAGGGTTCCGTCAACCCGTACATCAACTTCCGAGACCTGACGTGGTACGAGTTCGGACTGCCGACGATCGACGAGCAGCGAGCGATCTGCTCCCGCGTTCGCGAGGCAACTCAGGTGCAATGGTGCTATGAGCTCGTTCAAGACCGGCTAAGTGCATTGCGATCCGCCGCTGCCGCCGAGGCATGGTCCGAGACAGCGGCGACGGCCGAGCTGGGCCGGCTTGCAGACGTCACCGTTGGGATTGTCGTTCGTCCGGCCGCTCTTTACGTCGAGACCGGTGGCGTCCCTGCACTGCGGTCTCTGAACGTATTCCCGAACCGACTGCAAGAAGCCGACTCTGTGCGGATCTCTGAGGAGGGTCACGAAAGGCACATGAAATCGGCGCTTCGCGGCGGCGAGGTGGTCGTCGTTCGGAGCGGTAGGCCTGGCGACGCTGCCGTGATCCCGGCCGATGGTGTCACCCGCAACGCCGTCGACCTTCTCATCGTCCGCTGTGGCAATGAACTCGACCCCTACTTCCTGGCCTCCTTTCTGAACTCAGCGTCCGGTCGGTCGCTGATGCTCGGTAGGTCGGCAGGAACGGCACAACAACATCTCAACGCGTCACAGCTGAAACGAGTACAGCTCCCGCTGTTGTCGCTTGAGTCGCAGAAGCGTCTGAGCGAGCGCTTCAGGGCGATCGACACTCTCGCACGTCATGTCGATGACACCGGGAGTGCGGCGCGGGATCTGGTCGCCAGAGCGCGGCAGCGTCTGATGAGCCCGGAGGTCGCAGATGTTCGATGAGGCGAACACGGTCGAGGCGATGGTGCTCGACCGGATGACGAAGCTCAGGTGGGCCTACATCCACGGTCCCTCCCTCGGGCGGGCGACGACGGACGTCCTGCTCGAGTCGGTGCTCGCAGGTGCGCTCGTCCGGCTCAACCCCGACATCGCGGCGCAGCCGGAGCGCGCCGACGAGGTCATCTACAAGCTGCGCGCCGTCATCGGTGGCGTCGTCGGTGGCGGTCTCGTCGGCGCGAACGAGGAGTTCACGTCGTGGGTCCGCGGCGAGCAGTCGATGCCGTTCGGTCCTGACGGCGAGCACGTCACCATCCACCTCGTCGAATTCGACGACATCGAGCTCAACACGTTCATCGTCGCCAACCAAGTGACCTTCACCCTCGGCCCCCCGAAGCGCTTCGACATCGTCGGCTACGTCAACGGCCTGCCCCTGGTGGTGGGAGAAGCGAAGACGCCTGTCCGGAAGGCGGTGACGTGGATCGACGGTGCCGCCCAGGTGCACGACGACTACGAGAACAACGTCCCGAGCTTCTTCGTGCCGAACGCGTTCTCGTTCGCAACGGAGGGCAAGGAGTACCGCTACGGATCGATCCGACTGCCTGTGCACCTCTGGGCGCCGTGGAGACTCTCCGACGAAGCCACCGCAGGACTCCAGGAGGTCGACCGAGCCGCCCAGTCGATGCTCCGGCCGGAGGTCGTCCTCGACATCGCGCGGAACTTCTCGGTTTTCGCCACCGACCGCAGCCACCGCAGGATCAAGATCATCTGCCGGTACCAGCAGTACGAGGCGGCCAACCAGATCCTGCAGCGCGTACTGGACGGCCGCATCCGCAAAGGGCTGATCTGGCACTTCCAGGGCTCCGGCAAGAGCCTGCTCATGGTGTTCACGGCGAACAAGCTGCGCCAGCACGAGGATCTGGGGAACCCGACGGTCGTGATCGTGGTCGACAGGATCGACCTCGACACCCAGATCACGGCCACCTTCAGCGCCGCCGACGTCCCCAACATGGTCGCGACCGAGTCGCGCAGCGAGCTGCACGGCCTGCTCGCCCGGGACGCGCGGAAGGTCATCATCACGACCATCCACAAGTTCGCCGAGGCGGACGGCGTCCTCAACGAGCGCGACAACATCGTCGTGCTGGTCGACGAGGCCCACCGAACCCAGGAGGGCGACCTCGGCCGCCAGATGCGCAACGCACTGCCGAACGCGTTCCTCTTCGGCCTCACGGGAACGCCGATCAACACCCGGGAGCGGAACACCTTCTTCGCGTTCGGCGCGCCCGAAGACCCCGGCGGCTACCTGAACCGGTACAGCTTCGAGGAATCGATCCGCGACGAGGCGACCTTGCCGCTTCGCTTCGAGACGCGGTCGGTCGACCTCCGCATCGACCGGGCCGCCCTCGACGAGGAGTTCGACGAGCTGACCCGAGGCCTCACCGACGACGACCGCGCCGAGATGTCTCGGCGCGCCGGGCGGTTTGCGTTGCTGGTGAAGGCACCGGCGCGAGTGGCCGCCGTCGTGGCTGACATCCGACAGCACTACATCGATCGGGTAGCACCCGAAGGCTTCGGCGCCATGATCGTCACCGTCGACCAGGAAGCCTGCGTGCTCTACAAGGACGCGCTCGACGCCCTCGCGGACGACGATCTCCCCGCCGACGTCAGCGACGTCGTGATCAACATCGGCCAAGGTGCTCCGCAGGAGTGGCGGCAGCGTTTCGGGCGCTCGAAGGACGACGAGGCGGCTCTGCTCGACCGCTTTCGCGACCCGGCAGATCCACTGAAGATCCTCATCGTCACGGCGAAGCTGCTCACCGGGTTCGACGCCCCCAACCTGCAGTGCATGTACCTCGATCGGTCGCTGCGCGACCACACCCTGCTGCAGGCGATCTGTCGCACCAACCGGCCGGCTCCCGGGAAATCCCACGGGCTCGTCGTCGACTACCTGGGGATCTTCGATGACGTCGCTCAGGCCCTGGCGTTCGACGAGGCATCCATCGAGACGGTCATCACGAACCTCGACGAGCTCAAGGACCACCTCGAGCCTGCGATGGCCAAGTGCCTCGGGTGGTTCCCCGACATCGACCGCACCATCGGCGGATGGGAAGGACTCCTCGCCGCCCAGGAGTGCCTGCCCGACACCGAGCGGCGCGACGCGTTCGCGGAGGACTTCTCCGGATTGGCCCTCCTCTGGGAGGCCCTCTCACCGGACCCAGTGCTCGAGCCGTACGAGACCGACTACCGATGGCTCGCCCAGGTGTACGACTCCCTGAGGCCTCCGTCCGGCCACGGCAAGCTGCTCTGGCACGCCCTGGGAGCGAAGACGATCGAGCTGATTCACAAGCACGTGGCCGTTCAAGCCGTCCGGGACAACCTGGAGACGCTCGTGATGGACGCAGCCGTCCTCGAGGAGCTGTTGGACGAACCCGATCGGAACGTCCTCGAGGTCGAGATCAAGATCTCGACACGCCTCCGGCGCCATGGCAACAACCCCATCTTCGTGGCGCTCTCCGAGCGACTCGAAGCGCTCCGGCTGAAGCACGAACAAGGCCTCCTGGCGTCCCTGGAGTTCCTCAAGCAGCTCATCGATCTCGCCAAGGACGTCGTGCAGGCCGAGAAGGACGTCCCTGACGCCATCCAGGAGGATGCCGGGAAGGCCGCGCTGACGGAGCTCTTCGAGACCGTCAAGAACGGCGACACCCCGGTGATCGTCGAGCGGGTCGTGGCCGACATCGACGACATCGTCCGGCAGGTCCGCTTCCCGGGCTGGCAACACACCGATGCCGGCGAGCGCGAGGTCAAGAAGGCACTCCGCCGCAGCCTGCTCAAGTACAAGCTCCACACCGATCAGGACCTGTTCGACCGCGCCTACGGCTACATCGTCCAGTACTAGTGACATCGACCCTGGGCCGTATCGGCGGGGACCCGGCCGTTGACATCGGCGTCTGCAACGGTTCTTCGTCCCGGTGATGGCGCAGGGCACACACGAAGCGAAGCGGGCGAACAACGGGGCCGGGAGCGCCCTCGACGTCGATGAGGTCCGGGCCTGGTTCAGCGAGGCGCACCGGCTCTTCATGGAGGCCGAGGAGCGGCTCGACGATGGCAGCGTGCTTCCCGCTCTGTCCTCGCTCGCGGCCGTACCGCCCCTGCACCGGATGCTGGTCGAGCGCTGCTCGGAGATGCTCGGCAGCGAGGAAGGCGAGCACGCCGACAAGCCGGCTGTGCCGTGCGGGCGGTACCTGTGAACGCGCGACCCTCGCTCGGAGTGCCGATGCTGGATGCGCTCGCGACGGCGTTGCCCACTCGGGGAGCGACCGCCCGTTCGACAGCGGCGCTGCTGAACAACCCCGGGTGCGTGCGCCGAGCGGTGCTCGACGCCGCTCGTGTCGATCTCGGGGGCATCGCTTCGATGCTCGGTGCTCCCACCCAGTTCGGGCAGTCGCCGTTCGCGCTCGGCCAGGGCAACCGGTTCGAGCAGCGGGTCAAGGCCGAGGGATACTCGGCGCTGGTCGCTTCGGTCAACGAGCTCCTCGGGATCTTCGACGACATGGAGACACTGCGCACCGTCAACCTCGATCGGGTTGCGACGGGCAACCGCTCGCTCATCGAGGCTCGTGCGGACGCGACGGCTGATGTGCTCGTCGCAATCGCCACCGGTGCGGAAGATGCGCCGCACGTCGTCGACCATGGCGTCACGACGCTGGAGGTCGGCGGCACCAGGGTCTTCCTCGAACAGGATGCGCTCGCGTTCCGGGAGGGAGAGCACCTGCGCATCTGCGAGGTGAAGGGCTTCCCGATCATCGACGGGCGCGCTGATCCCGAGAAGGTCGGTGCGGCGGCGCGACAGACCGCCGTGTACCTGGCATCAATCCAGGACACGCTCGCGGCTCGGAACCTCGATCCCTCAGTGGTGAGCGACGAGGTCATCCTCATCTGCCCTAGGAACTTCTCGGTGCAGCCCGTCGCTGCCCGCGTGGACGTGTCCCGCGAGCTGCGGGCTCTTCGGCGGCAGCTGCGGCGCCGCGCCGAGATCGGCGCACTCGTCGGAGCTGTCGAAGCGACGGCGATGGCCGCCGGAGTCGACATGAATTCGCTCGTGTCGCGGCTGGATGCCAGCGGTGAAGACACGGGGCTCATCGTCTCCCGGTTGGTGGAGGAGCTCCCGTACGCGTACGCCCCGGCGTGCCTGTCGGCGTGTGATCTCGGTCGCCACTGTCGCAACTGTGCAGAGGCCGCCGACGATCCTCGACGGCTCGGAGGCGCAGTGGTCGATCTCGTGCCCGCCGACGCTTCCGTGTCCGCAGTGATCTCGCTCGCAGACGACCCGACGCCGCCACCCGAAGTCGCCGAAGTGGCGGTGCTCTTGAGCAGCGCCCGCAGGGCACTCGTTGAAGCTCGGAGAGTCGCGTCGTGACCGCCGTCGACGTTCTCCTCCAGCTCGAGGCCGCACACGACGGCGACGCCCACCCCCGGGTTACGAAGCGCCACCGTCACCTCGAGCCTGAGCCGCTCGTCGTTGTCGCCTACCGCCTCGCGGGAGAGGCAGCGGCGCCCCTCGGCCTGTTGTACGGGACGTACTTGGATAGCGGGGCGCGACAGGTCGATTTGACTGAATGATGCTGTACGGCCCGCCGGTTTCAGGTAAAGAGGCTGAGCGAGGACGGGTCGCGGGCCCGGGCCAGGCGGGTGAGGAAGTCGATGGCGTCGACGCCCTGCTGGGAGGCGGTGCGCAGCACGCTCATCATCCGGCCCTGGGTGGCGGCTCCCCTCCAAGTCCTGTTGCCGCCCCAGACCTTGCGGTTGACGACGGCCGGGCGAATGGCCTGCTCCGCTCGCCAGTTCGTGGCGTCTACTCCGGGATCGAGGAGGAACCGCAACAGCGCCTCCCGCCCGTGCTCGGCGGCCATGTGGGTGACGAGTCGGCGGTTGTCGTCGTGGGGA
>Ga0187893_10005339_pt1 | contig 23180 bp, 16 predicted proteins | sample MA1701074metaG_FD_139574 | JGI IMG/M metagenome (GOLD analysis project Ga0187893, IMG submission 139574) | White microbial mat communities from a basaltic lava cave in the Kipuka Kanohina Cave System on the Island of Hawaii, USA - MA170107-4 metaG ...
CTGGCCGACCTCCGGAACGACTTCCGGCTGGTCTACGGCCTCGTCTTCAAGAACGTGGGGGACAGGGCGGGGGCCTCCCTCGAGCACACCCACTCCCAGCTCATCGTGACGCCGATCGTGCCGCTGCGCGTCCAGACCGAGATCGACCGCTGCCTCAAGTACCTCGAGTACCGCGGCCGCTGCCTGCTCTGCGACATGGTCCTCCAGGAGCTCTCGAGCGGCGTCCGGATCGTCCTCGAGAGCCCGAACTTCGTGGCGTTCGAGCCCTTCGCGTCGCGCTTCCCGTTCGAGACCCACCTCATGCCCAAGCGGCACCTTTCGCACTTCGAGCGCACGGAGGACGCGCTCCTCCCCGAGCTCGCCCGGGCGCTCCGGGGGACGCTCGCCCGGATCGAGAGCGCCGTGGACCGCCCGCCCTACAACTACCTGATCCACACGAGCCCCCTCAACGCGGGCCCCCTCGAGCACTATCACTGGCACTTCGAGATCATCCCGCGGATCACGCGGGTGGCGGGCTTTGAGTGGGGGACCGGCTTCTACATCAACCCCGTTCCGCCCGAGCAGGCCGCGCAGTTCCTCCGGGAAGTGCGGGGGTGAGGGTCGCCTTCGTCGCCTCCGAGGTCGCCCCCTTTTCGAAGACGGGCGGGCTGGGAGACGTGGCGGGCGCCCTGCCCGGGGCCCTCCGGGACTTGGGCGCCGAGGTCGTGGTCGTCAGCCCCCTCCACCGCTCCGCGCGGCGGCACCCGCTCCGGGAGACGCCCCATCGCCTGGCGGTCCCGGTCGGGGCCTCGACCGTCCCCGTCGCCGTCCGGCGCTCCGGGGACGCCTACTTCATCGAGCACGACCCGTCGTTCGACCGGGAGGGGCTCTACGGGACGCCCGAGGGCGAGTACGGGGACAACGCGGCGCGCTTCGTGCTGTTCTCGCGGGCGGCGCTCCTCCTCCTCCGCGAGCTCGGCGCGCCGGACGTCGTCCACGCCCACGACTGGCAGTCGGGTCTCGTCCCGATCTACGCGCGGACGCTCCACGCCGCGGGCTTCGAGCGGACGCGCACCGTCTTCACGATCCACAACCTCGCCTACCAGGGGCGCTTCCCGCCCGAGGCCGTGCCGCTCACGGGCCTGGACTGGGGCCACTACACGTGGCGGGAGCTGGAGTTCCACGGGACCCTGAGCTTCCTCAAGGCCGGCCTCGTCTGGGCCGACGCCCTGACGACCGTCAGCCCCACCTACGCCCGCGAGATCCAGACCCCCGAGCAGGGATACGGCCTGGACGGGGTGCTTCGCGAGCGGTCGGGGGACCTCCACGGGATCCTGAACGGGGCGGACACGGACGCGTGGGACCCCTCGCGGGACCCGCGGCTTCCGGCGCGGTACTCGGCGCGGTCGCTCGCGGGCAAGGCGGCGTGCAAGGCGGCGCTCCAGCGCCGTTTCGGGCTGGCCGAGGATCCGGCGGTGCCGTTGCTCGGGATGGTGACGCGTCTCACCGTGCAGAAGGGGATCGACCTCCTCCTCGGGGCGCTCGACGACATCTTTTCGGGCCCGGGCCAGCTCGCGGTCCTCGGGTCGGGCGAGCGCCCGTACGAGGAAGCGGTGCGGGCGGCGGCGGCGCGGCGGCCGGGCCGGATGGGGGCGGTGATCGGCTTTGACGACGGGCTCGCGCACCTGGTCGAGGCGGGGAGCGACGTCTTCCTCATGCCGTCGCGCTACGAGCCCTGCGGCCTGAACCAGATCTACAGCCTCCGATACGGCGCGGTGCCGGTGGTGCGGAGCACCGGGGGGCTTGCCGACACGGTGGAGGAAGGCGTGACGGGCTTCACGTTCGGCCCCTACGCCCCGGGCGCGCTCGCGGGGGCGCTGCGCCGCGCGCTTTCGGCCTTCCGGGACCGGGAGGCGTGGGCGCGGATGATGCGGGCGGGGATGGCGAAGGACTTCGGCTGGGCCGCCCCGGCCCGGCGCTACCTCGAGCTCTACGCCTCGCTCGGCCGCGGCTCCTCGGTCCGGACGGCGTTGCGGTAGCGTGGCGGCGGAACCGCCGCGGCTCCGTTCGCATCTCCTCCGTTACCGCGGGGTGCTCGCGCCGCACGCGAGAGTGCGTTCGAGGGTCATGCCTCCGGAGTCCCCGCCGCTCCCCCGGAGGGAGTCTCCCGACTCCCTCGCCGGAGGCGGCACCGACGGAAGAGGCCCGACTCCGACGACGCCCGGCTTCGCCGTCCTCGCCGGGGCCGCCGGCGCCGGACGCCGTGGGCGGAGCTGCTCCGCCGGACGTCCGGGGTCGAGGTGCTCCGCTGCGCCCGTTGCGCGGGCCGGATGGAGGTCTTGGCGTGCGTCACTTCCCCTTGGCCGCGGCTTCGGCCTTCAGGCGGTCCAGCTCGGCGCGGTTGGCGAAGACGGAGACGACCGCCTTGTCCCCCAGGATCTCGAACTGACGGTTCGCCTCGCGGTGCCGTCCGCAGTAGCTCGCGAGCTTCGCGTACCAGGTTCGGTCCTGCGCCGAGTCCGGGTGCCTGGCGAGGTACGTCTCGTAGACGGCTTGGACGTCCTTCCAGACCTCCTCCCGCTGGTAATAGGCGGGCTTGTCCTTCTCGTAGCCCGCCAGCGTGAGGTGCGCGTCCATGAGCTGGAAGGGCAAGCGGGCCTCCCAGTTCCCGCCCGCCAGGAGCTGCCGCCCGAACTCGATCATGTCGTCGGCGCTTCCGTGCCACTTCGGCTCCAGGTAGTATATCTTCTTCTTGCAGGCCTCCAGGTTGTCGGGATCGGCCTCCATGGCCCGCCGGAACCAGGTCTCCATCGCCGGGCGCCCCTTGCCCTGGCCCAGCTCCACTCCGATCATGAGCGTCGCCGCCTGGGCGTCGGACGGATCCTTCTCCCAGGCCCGCGTCAGCGCCGCCTCGGATTCCGCGAGGCGCTCCCGCATGAGTCTCCAGCCCTCCTCGGTCACCGAACTCGCCCACCCGGATCCGCGGGCATCCCAGGCGTAGCTGATGTAGACGGCTCCCTTGAGGACGAGCGACACGCGGCTGTCGGGACGCCCCTGCGTGAGGACTTCGGCGACCTTGTCGAATCCCGCCTTCCGGTCGCCCGCCAGCCGCTTCCAGGTTCCGATCAACGCCTCCCCGCATTCGAAGAGCAGCGTATCGGGCACGGCGGGGTCCTTGGCCGCTTCGGCGAAGCGGGCGAGGGCCAGCTCGAGCCAGACCCGGGTCTCCTCGCGATCGCCTTCGGCGGGCTCCTTCTTGGACCTCAGCCGGAAATCGGCCGCGCGGGCGTAGACGAAGGCCTGCCGGATCGGGGGGTATTCGGAGCCCCGCTCCTTCATCGCCTGTCCCGCGCCGACATGGAGCTTCACGGCCTCCTGCCAGTCCTTTCGGATGGCGGTGTCGTACATCCGGGCGAGGACATAGAGGACGAGCGGATCGTCGCATCCGGACCGGACCGCCTCTTCGCTCAGCTCGTAAGCGCGCTTGGCGGGATCGGCCACGGGCGACTTCGACTGGGACCACATCGAGACGACCAGAGGAAGGAGCTCCCGGACCTTCGGATCCCAGCGGGGATCCTTCCTTCCCGCCCTTTCGTAGGCGTCGACCACCGTCCGGTGCGTCCAGGCGTGCACGGCCTCGTTCCTCCGAGCGAGGACCTGCCGGTGGACCTTCGCCTGGAGCCCGGGCACGAGACGTTCGAGCCGCGAACGCACCTCGAGCTCGAGATCCTTCTTCTTGAGTTCCGCCTCGACCAGCCGGAGCGCGTCGGCGGGCAGCTCCGCGATCGCGCGGGACGCCGCCTCCCGCTCCTCGTAGTCCTCCGACGAGAGCTTTCGGAGGGACTTCTCGAATCGCGCCGCCGTGTCGGCGGGGGCGTCCTGGGCGACCGCGATTCCGGGTCCTGCGAGGGGAAGGGCGACCGCCCATGCCATCCAGATGCGCCGCATTCCGAAATCTCCTAAGCGACGGACCTCCTACAGGATGCGGAGCGGGATGCGGGAATGAGGCTACCCGACCGGCCGGCCAAGTTCAATGGTGAGTCGGCCCTAAACAGTCACTTCCGCACGGGCGACTCGCCACGCCGCAGCGGCGGCCGCAGACGCCGCGAAGGCGGGTCGCTCAACCCATTGCCGGCCAGAGTCCTTTTCAGGCCCTTCGCAAGGAATCGACTTGTTGCGGAGGGCTCAATGGTGACCGGGAGCCGCGTCAGGGCCAAGGGATGGGTTCCCCCTCCTCCCGAATCCAGGAAGCGCGCTTTCCCGCCGGATTCCCGTTAACATCCGAAGGGCCTCTCGTCATGGTAGGGCGGAGGACCGTCGATGGACCAGGGCACGCTCTCCGCCGTCCGGCGGGGCGATCCCGAGGCGCTGGGGGCGCTCGTGTCGGCCCACCACCGCCGGCTCCGGGGCTTCGTCGCCGTGCTCGGGGTCCCCCCGGACTCCGTGGACGACGTGTCCCAGGAGGTCTTTCTCCGCGGCTTCCGGCTCCTCGACCGCGTCGACGACCTCCGGCAGTTCGACCGCTTCCTCCGGGGGATCGCGCGGAACGTCGTCAAGGAGCACTTCCGGGCCCGGCTCCCGGCCCACCGGAGCTTCGAGGAACTCGTGGACCGGCTCTCCGCCCGCGAGCCCGCCGATCGGAGCGACGGCTCCGAGGTCATGGAGGCCCTGCGGCGCTGCCTCGAGCGCCTGACGCCCCGGAGCCGGCGCATGCTGGACCTCCGGTATGCGGAGGAGAAAAGCCCCGACGAGATCGCCTCCGAATTGGGGCTGAAGGGCGGCTCGGTAAGAGTCCTCCTCGTCCGGATCCGCGAGGCGCTCGTCAAGTGCATGCGCCCCGAGGCGAGGGCCGGGGAGGCGATGCCGTGACCGCCGAGCGCTGGGAGGAACTGGTCGGAAGGCTGCTCGACGGAGCCCTCAGTCCCGAGGAGCACCTCGAGCTGCTCGGCGAGGTCGAGTCCCGGCCCGACCGGAGGCGGCAGTACGAGGAGCTGCTCTCCTTGGAGCCGTTCCTTGCGGACCTCCTGCGGGGCGACCGCGAGGGGCGGGGCTTCGTCGGTCTCGTCGAGCACGGTCTCCGCAAAGGGAGCGACACGGCCTTCCTCCGGCGGGTCGTCTCGAAGGCCCAGCGGCGGGCGCGGTGGGCGCCGAGGCGGCCTGCGGGCTCCGGCGGGTGGAGGCTCGGCCTGGCCGCGGCGGCCGCGCTGGTGACGATCGTCCTGGCGGCGACGCTGTCGTCCCGACCGGCGGCGCCGTCGAAGGGATCGCCCGCCGCGGCGGACGCCGGGCCGGCGGCGCCCCCCTCGGTCCGCGAGCGGGCCCGGGAGGAACGCGAGGAGGCCGAGGCGAGGCTGGCCGAGAGCGAGCGAAGGCTCCGCCAGGCCCGTCAGAAGGCCGACGAAGCCCGGGAGGACGATCTCCGGCGCAAGGCGGAAGAGGCGTTCCTGGCCATCGCGGCGGAGCGCCGGGCGATCGAGGAGCGGCTCCGGGTCGCGCGGGAGCGCGAAACGGCGGCGGCGCGCGAGGCGCCGGCTCCTCCCAAGGCCGCCGAGGAGCCCCCGCCTCGGGCCGTCACCGGGGCGGCGGCGGCGACCCTGGAAGGCGTCGCGGGCGAGGTCCACGTCCTCGATCCGGCGGGCCGGCGGGCGGCCCGGGAAGGGGACGCCCTCCGGGTCTCCCAAGGCCTCGAGACGGCGGGACCGGGAAGCGCGGCGGTCCTGGTCTTTCCGGACCGGACGCGGGTGGAGGTCGCCGCGGGCACCGTGCTCACGGGCGTGACCCTGGCCCCGGGAACGACGATCGGCATCCGCGCGGGGAGCGTCTCGGCCCGGGTGTCGCGGCAGCCGGCCGGCCGCCCCTTCGTCTTCGCGAGCCCCCACGGCGAGGCGGTCGTCCTGGGGACGACCCTGCGGATCTCCGTCGATCCGGACCCCGGGACGGGCATGCGCCTGGACGTCGTGGAAGGGAAGGTCCGGTTGAAGAACCTCGCGGGACGGACGGCGGACGTGCCGGGCGGGCATTTCGCCGTCGCCGCCGCGGGGACCGAGCTGCGCGTGGAATCGCTCCTCCCCGACAGCCTGGCCCTGGAGCTGCTCCGGACGAAAGGGGCCCTGGGCATCAACTTCGGGCCCGAAGGCTCCGCATCGCCGGACGGTTTCCTGGGGGACTTCGGGGGGCTCTTCGATCCCAAGCGCGGGTTCGGATGGCAGGAGCCGATCGTGCAGGTCCACCAGCAGCTCGACATGGGTCGGCCGCTGATGACGCGCAACCCGAAGCAGGCCGTGCCGGTAAAGGACCTCCTCAAGGACACGTGGATCGGCGCCGGGTGGAAGGACATCACGCAGACGTGGCGGATGCCGGTCCCCAACGGGAAGTATCTGGTCAGCGTCGTCGTGGGGGATCCCGGATGGCCGCAGGGCCCCCACCACGTCTGGGTCGAGGGCGCCCAGGTTCTCGACGCGGTCGTCACGCGGGCGGGCGAGTACGTCGAGCGCAGCGCCCGCGTGGACGTGAGGGACCTGGAGCTGACGCTGCGGGTCGGAGGGTCCGGCAAGGACTTCGATTCGACCAGCGACACGATGCTCTGCTATCTGATCGTCCGCAAGGTCGAGCGGTAGGGGACCCGCTCGGATCGGTTCCGGGGGCGAGCCTGCGAAACGAGGTGAACGATGGCGCGCTCAGAGTCTGTCCGGAGCCTGGCGTGGTTCGGCGTGGCCGTCCTGGCCGGGGCCCTGGCCTCGTCCTCGGCGGCGTCCCCGCCGGCGCAGGCGTCGCTTCTTCCCTACGACCAGACCAGCCTCGTGCTCTACGACAACGACTGGACGAACGACTACATCGACTGGTACCTGATGGCGCTGGCGAGCGCGGGAGACATCTCCTACCGGGGCATCAGCACGACCTCGTCGCTCCCTCCGTACAACCGCCACATGCCCGCGGCCGACCTGGATGCGCAGGTGCGGATGAGGACGGACATCGTCCGGGCGGGGAGGAACAGCGGGTTCCGCAACGTGCCCGATCCGGTTCCGGGGCCGCGGGGCAACCTCGTCCGGCCCGCCTCCGGCAGGATCGAGGACACGCTCCCGCTCGATTCCGCGGGGAGCCGGGCCATCGTCGCGCTGGCCCGGAACGCCACGGCGGCGCGGCCGATCGTCGTCTGCCTGGGCGGTCCGCTGACGGCGGTGGCGGACGCCTATCTCCTGGACCCGTCGATCGCCGACAAGGTGGTGGCGGCCTGGACGGGCGGCGGGTTCAACCACCTGAGCGACTACAACGGGTGGGCCGACGGATGGGCGGCGTACATCGTCCTGGAGCGGATGCGGCTCGTCCAGTTCCCGGTCCACGGATCCTTCTTCCCCCGCCTGACCAAGCAGTGGATCCAGGGCAACCTCCCCGAGAGCGAGGCGAAGGCCACCATGCTCTCGCTCGGGCTGGACGTCGTGAACGGATCCGACGGCGACGCCGACGGCATGCCCGCCGTCTCCGTCCGCCGGCCCGACTACGTCCAGGCGGTGAAGCGGGTGTCGTTCGCGGGCTGGCAGACGCTCGACGGCCACGACATTCCCTACACGCGGGACGATCCGAACGGGCGGACGATCGTGGTCACGCAGGCCAGCGGCGCGATCGCGTCGCAGGAGTATCAGCGCGCGCTCTCGAATCCTTCGGCCTGGGGCGGGGCCCCACCGCCGCCGCCCCCCGGGGGAGATCTCCTGGGCCACTGGAGGCTCGACGAGGGCGGCGGGACGTTCGCGGAAGACGCGTCGGGGAACGGCAACCACGGCACGCTGATGTCCGGCGCGTCCTGGACGGGCGGGGTGGAGGGCGGCGCGCTGAGCCTGGACGGGGTGGACGACGGTCTCGAGGTCCCGGACTCCCCGAGCCTGAGCGTCACCGGGGCGGTGACGGTCGCGCTGTGGTTCCGCTACGGCGGACGGGGTGGCGGCTGGGACCGGATCGCGGTGAAGGACTGGGGCCAGGCGCAGGCTCCCTGGCTCGCGTACGGGCTGACCCTCGACGACGGGCCGGAAGGGGGCCAGAAGGTGCTCTTTTCGGCCAACGGATCGGCGACCCAAGGGGCCGGGGTATCGTCCATGTCGTTCCCGGTCGCGGGCGAATGGACGCACCTGGCCGGCGTGTACGACCCGGCCGCCGGCACGGTGGCGCTCTACGTGAACGGGGTCCGGGAGTCGGACGCGGCGGCGTCGTTCGGGGCCGTCGTGGATTCTCCGGGACCCTTTCTCGTGGGCCGCGCCTCGTGGGGCCACCCGCTCCAGGGCGCGGTGGACGACGTGAGGGTCTACGGCCGCGCGCTGAGCGCCGCGGAGATCGCGGCGCTCGCGGATCCCCAGGCCGCCGGCGGGGGAACGACGCCTCCGCCCCCCGGCGGGCGGGAAGGGTCCAACGGCGACGGCGGCCTCAACGACTCGATGTGCGGCGCGCTCGGGATCGAGGTCCTGCTCCTCCTCGCGCTCGTCCGGCCGTTCCGCCGCCGCTGACCGGAGGTCGGAGGAAGCGGCGGATCCCGAGCACGCCAAAGGGGAGCCGGCCGGGGAGGGGAGTCTTCTCTCCCGGCAACCCGTCCATCGGACGTAGTATAGCGGTCCGGCGGCAGGTCGGCGAGCGGCCCGGCCGCATGGAATCCTTGCAGAGTTCCCGGGTGGGCGCCAAAGAGCCCCTTCGAGCCCATTCGCCGTGCGGAGGGCATCAAGCGCTTCCTCGCGGACGCGGAGACGATCGCTGTACACGGGCTCCTGACCGGAGCCGTGGGAGGGGTCGCGGATGAAGGTCCTTTTTCTCCTCCTGGCGCTTGCCCCGGGTCGGCAGGACCCTCCGCTCGACGGCCCGACGCGGGAGGTCCTGGAGCGGCTCTGGCGCGCGCTGGACGACGACGACCCCGCCCGGCGGCGCACCGCGCGGGGCGAGCTCGAGAAGTTCGTGGTCGACGACGCCCGCGCCGCCTGGGTCAGGGCCGCGTTGCCCGGCGCGTCCGCCGAGGCGAGGGCCGTCGGGAAGGCCCTTCTCGACGAGTACGAGGGCCGGAAGGGGCCGCGCTTGGTCTTCATCGAGGGCCCGCTCGGGTCGGGGATCGGGCCGGGGCCGGAGGAGAACCAGGTCTGCGTGGTCCGGCCCGACGGGACGGGCCGCCGGGCGCTCACGCGGGGGAAGGGGCTCCGCTGGGGCCCCAGCCCCAGCCCGGACGGGCGGCGCGTCGCGTTCACCCGCGAGAACCAGGTCTGGGTGGTCGAGACGACCGGAAACGGGGAGCGGGCGCTGACCTCCGGCAAGGAGGAGAAGAGCTGGGCGAAGTTCACGCCCGACGGGAAGAGGGTCGTCTACCTGGCGGGGCCGTACCGGGAACAGCGGATCCGCATCGTCGACCTCGACGGCTCCAACGACCGGGCGCTTTCCGCGGGACCGGACGACGCGGGCGTGTCGTTCCTGCCGGACGGCCGCATGCTCTTCACCCGGGAGGACGACCAGTCCTCCGTGATCTGGATCATGGACGCCGACGGGCGCGGAGCCCGGCCGCTCAGCACCGATCGGAAGGGGTACAGGGCGGCCCCCAGTCCCGACGGGCGGCACGCGGTCTACGTCCACTGGATGGGCGACAGCGACGAGAGCTTCCTCAAGGCGATCGACCTGCGGGACGGGTCCAGCCGGCGGCTCACCCGGGGCGAGGGCGTCACCGAGAGGGACCCGGTTTTCCTCGGGCCGGACCGGATCCTCTACCTCCACTCCCCGAGCGGGAGCGGCGAGGAAGACCGGAAGGCGCGGCGGATCGTGAAGCTGTCGCTCGACGGCCGGGAGCGGGAGGACTTCCTGTCGAACGACGACATCCGGGGCGGCCACGCCCACTCGCTCCAGGTCAGCCCCGACGGCCGCTGGCTCCTCTACCAGACGGGGGGGCCCTACGTGATGGGGATGACGGTCGTCGACGTCGCCACGAGGACGGCGCGCTCGCTGGGGGAGGGAAGCCACGCGGCCTGGGCGCGGGGGCAGTAGGGGGCGGAACCCCCTCTTTGCAGGACTGATCCCCGGCGGTGCAGGCCCTGCCGGTCCGGAGGGGGAGTCCAACCCGCGCCCCCACAATGTGCGACAAGGCCCCTCGCGCTGCAGTCCGCCGGGCCCCTTTGCTCCGGTACGGGCTGCGATCGACCCGTCCGGAATCGGCGAGCCCGAAAGAAAGGCCCGTTTGAATGCCGGACCCGCCGCGCAAGCGTTCCCTAGTCGGGGGCTAGACGATGAGCCACGGGGCGAGAAGGGCACGGGGCACGGTCGGGCGGATCGCGGCGGTCTTGCTCCTGGCGGTCTCCGCGCCCGCCCCGGGAAACGTCCAGGAGGCCCCCTCCGGGAGGTATGTCTCGAAGGTCAGGGACAACAAGGCCTACAAGGGACATGAGCCGTGGAGCTGGGAGGACCTCAAGGCCCAGTCCATCGAGTCGAAGAACCGCCCCGAGCCGCCGTGGCTCAAGCCCGCCGAGGGCGCCAGGCACCCGATCGTCCTCTTCGATCCCGCCGAGCTCCCCCGGATCCGCGCTCGCCTCAAAGAAGGTGCCGGGCCGCGCATCCTGGCCTACCTCCAGAGGAGCGCGGCCGAAGGATCGCCCGCCGAGGCCGGCCTCTACTCCCTCCTGGCGGAGGATCCCGCCCCCGCCAAGAAGGCCGTCCCACGCCTGCTGCGGGAGGCCGCGCGCCCGTCCGGAAGCGGGCTCGCCCTGGGACGTCAGGTGCAGGGCCTGGCCCTGGGCTACGACCTCCTCTATCCCTTCATGGCCGTCCCGGAGCGCGAGAAGGCCCGGGAGGCCCTCGACCGCTTCGCCCGCGACCTCTTCCTCGCGGGGTTCGGCCACACGAACGGGAACTGGCTGGGGAACAACCAGGTCTCCCTCGGGATCGCGGGCTACGCCCTCCGGGAGGAGAACCGCTACGCCGAGAGCTGGATCCTCCAGGCGCGCTGGGCGGTCTCGCTCTACCTCCACAACACGTACGACCCCGAGGGGGCGGACTTCGAGGCGCTGTCGCGGTACTTCGCGATGGGCATGGACCCCACCCTCGTCTTCTGCGCCGCCGAGCGCCGGCAGGGACGCGACTGGTTCGACTACCGCGGCGGCCTCTTCAACGGGATCGTCGAGTTCTCCGCGTACATGCTGCTGCCGACGCGCCGGGCCTGGGTGCCCTTCGACGACGCCTTCCTCAAGGACGTGGACTGCCCGGCCACCTTCGCGGCGATCGCGGGCCTGATCCGCGACCCCCTCGCCCAGGGGATCTTCGACGCGGTCTACCGCGCGCCCCAGACCTGGGTCGGCAACGGCCTCCTCGCCGCGGCCTACTACGACCCGTCCGTCCCCGTCGAGAAGCCGGAGGAGTCCAAGCGCCTGCCGCTCGGCCGGGCCTGGTGGGGCTTCTCGGGGGAGCGCGAGGGGGAGTCGAGCTCCGGGCACGTCTTCCTCCGCACCGGCTTCGACCGCCGCGAGGACATCCTCTTCGCCGCCCAGTGCGGCGACACGGGCGGCTGGCACGGCCACGCGGACCAGTCCAGCATCTACCTCCACGCCTACGGGGACGTCCTCGTCCAGGACCCCGCCATCATCGGCGACTACGAGACGCCGCTCTGCGAATGGATGAAGGGGTCGGAGGCCCACAGCCTGGTCCTGGTCGACGGGGAGAGCTCGCCGCACTACACCGTGGGCGACCGGCTGAACTGGCCGATCCGCTACTTCAAGGGAGGCGAGGTGGACGGGTTCGTCCATACGCCCACGCTGGACTTCGTCTCGATGGACTTCCGCCGGGGGCTGGCGCTCAACCCGAAGCTCAAGGCGGCCGAGCGCGCCAACCGCACGGCGCTCTTCTTCCGCCTCCCCGACCGCCAGGGCTACTTCGTGATCGTGGACGAGGTGGTCAAGGACGCCGCGCCTCGCCGCTACGACTGGCTGCTCCAGCCGGACGAGGAGCACAAGGCGGTGAAGCGGGGCCCGGGTCACTTCGCCTTCACGGGTCGGGTCGACCTCGAGATCCGCATGATCGAGCCCGCCAACCCGGACCATAGCGTCGACACCTACCCCGGATACCCGGCCGGCTACCTCCGCGTGCGGTCCCGGGAGAACCGCCCCCGCGGGCTCTTCCTCACGGTGCTCTACCCCAGGAAGAAGGAGATGGCGCTGCCGGAAATCGCCGAGGTCCGCCAGGGCGGCGCGATCGGCGTCCGGATCGGGGAGGACCTGGTCCTCTTCGGCACCGCGCCCGGCGGCGGCGTCCGCGCGGCCGGGGTGGAGACGGACGGGAGGCTGGCGGCGCTCCGGATCTCCGGCGGGACGGTGCGGAACGCCGTCGTCGTGGGCGGGTCGTCGCTCTCCCGGAACGGGACCCCGGTCGCCTTCGTCCGCCCCGAGCCCAGGCGCCGCCCTCGCTAGTCCGGCGTTGCGGCGGGCGCCCGGAATCCTTAGAATCGCCCCCCGCGTCCCAGGGAGGCGTCGCGCCAGGCGGAGACACGATGACCCCGAGCCCCGTCCGCCCCCCGGCCGGCCCCGAGCGCGGGAGCCGGGCGTGAGGATCCTCATTCTATCCCGAAAGCGCGCGCTCTACTCCACCCGGCGCCTGAAGGAGGAGGGAGAGGCGGCGGGGCACGAGGTGGACGTCCTGGACCCGCTCAAGGCGGTGCTCCTCATCCGGGGCAAGGAACCCGCGATCCTGGCGGGCGGGCGGCAGATCGCGCGTCCGGACGTGGTCATCCCCCGGATCGGGACGACGGGGACGGCCTACTCTCTGGCGGTCGTCCGGCAGTTCGACCTCATGAAGGTCCCCGTCCTCAACAACCACGGCCCGATCGCGCGCGCGAAGAACAAGCTGGGATGCCTCCAGGTCCTGGCCTCGAAGGGGATCCCGGTCCCGGACACGCTCATGTCGCGCTATCCCCGGGACCTGGACCGGATGATGAAGCTGGTGGGAGGGCCCCCGCTCATCATGAAGCTCCTGCGGGGGACCCAGGGGACGGGCGTCATCTTCGCCGAGGGCCGGGCCTCCGTGGAGTCGATGCTCGAGACCCTCTGGAGCCTGGGGGAGGACATCCTCCTCCAGCGCTTCATCGCGGAGTCGAAGGGGAGGGACGTGCGCGTCCTCGTGGTGGACGGGAAGGTCCGGGGCTCGATGCGCCGGACCGGGATGGACGGCGAGTTCCGGTCCAACATCCATCGCGGCGGCGTGGGGGAGGAGGTCCGGATCGAGAAGCCCATGAAGCGCCTGGCCCTGGCCTCGGTCCGGGCCCTGGGCCTGCGCGTGGCGGGCGTGGACCTCCTCGAGTCCTCCGGCGGCCCGCTCGTCCTCGAGGTGAACGCCTCGCCGGGCTTCGAGGGCCTGGAGGCCGCCACCGGAAAGAACGCGGCGCGGTGGTTCATCGACGCCGCCGCGCGGCTGGCGAGGGCCGGGCGGTGAAGGCCTTCGAGATCGCCGGGATGAAGGTCCCCGCGGGCCGGCGGAAGGACCTCAAGATCCGGATCAGCGAGTTCTCGACCGCCACCCCGGTCTTCATCCCGGTCACCGTGGCTCACGGCGCCCGCTCCGGGCCCGTCCTCTTCGTCGCGGCGGCGGTCCACGGGAACGAGATCAACGGGGTGGAGATGGTTCGGCGGGTGCGGACGCTCGTGGATCCCGCCAAGCTCCGCGGGACGCTCATCCTGATCATGATCGCCAACCCGATCTCGTTCCTCACGATGACCCGCGACCTCCCGGACGGGCGGGACCTGAACCGCTTCTTCCCCGGTCGCGATCGGGGCTCGATGGCCTCGGTCATCGCCGACGCCATCTTCGGCAAGGTCGTGCGCCTGGCGGACTACGGGATCGACCTCCACACCGCGGCGGTCGGCCGGACGAACCTCCCTCACGTGCGGGCCGACATGAAGGGGCCGGTCGTCCGCCGGATGGCGGCGGCCTTCGGCTGCGAGGTGATCTTCGACATGCCCGGGGACGAGGGGATGCTCCGGCGCGCGGCCACGCAGGCGGGGGTCCCGACGATCGTCTACGAGGCGGGAGAGCCCCTCAAGTTCCAGAAGCCGCTGATCCGGAGGGGGGTCGAGGGCATCTGCAACGTGCTCGCGGAGCTCCGGATGTACCCGTTCGAGCGGGTCCCGCCGCCCTTCCAGCTCGTGGTGGACGACCACCGCTGGATCCGGGCCAAGCGGGGGGGCATCCTCGACCTCCAGGTGAGGCCGGGTGATATAATCGACCGGGGCGGGGTGATCGCGGTGAACACGAAGCCCTTCGGCACGGAGGTCCGCCGCATCCTCGCCCCGTACACGGGCCTCGTCGCGGGCTGCGCGACGATCCCGATGGTGATCCCGGGCTCGGCCGTCTGCCACCTCGTCTCGCTGGGGTCCCGGACCGAGGCGGTGCGGCGCATGCTCGAACGCCGCGCCCTTCCGTTCGAATAGGCGGGCGCGGAAAGGGAGGCCATGGACCTGTCGCGCGTGGTGACCATCGTCCTGGCGGGAGGGAAGGGGCAGCGCCTGGAGCCCCTGACGCGCGACCGCGCCAAACCGGCCGTTCCCTTCGGCGGGATCTACCGGATCGTCGACTTCGCGCTCTCGAACTGCGCGAACTCCGGCCTCAAGAAGCTCTCGGTCCTCGTCCAGTACCGCTCGCGCTCGCTCAACCGGCACCTTCGCGACGGATGGCAGGTCCTCTTCAACCCGGCGGTGGGGGAGTACCTCGAGTCGCTCCCTCCGCAGTTCCACGCGGGCGAGGCCTACCAGGGGACCGCGGACGCGGTCTACCAGAACCTCTTCGCCATCCGGGAGGAGGAGCCCGAGCACATCCTGGTCCTGGCCGGGGACCACATCTACAAGATGGACTACCGGCACATCCTCAAGCACCACGTGGACCACAAGGCGGACGCCACGGTGGGGGCGGTCGAGGTGCCGGTCCGTGAGGCGGCCGGCCAGTTCGGCGTCCTCCAGGTGGACACCCAGAACCGGATCATCGGCTTCGAGGAGAAGCCCGCCGACCCGAAGCCCCTCCCCAACAACCCGGAGATCTGCCTGGGCTCGATGGGCATCTACGTCTTCAAGCCCGACGCGCTCTACAAGATGCTCGAGGAGGACGCCCGGGATCCCGCGAGCGCCCACGACTTCGGCCGGAACATCGTCCCGCGCATGGTCCGAAACCAGGAGCCGGTGTACAGCTTCAGCTTCATCGACGAGAACAAGAAGGAGGCCAAGTACTGGCGGGACGTGGGGACCATCGAGGCCTACTACGCGGCCAACCTCGACCTGGTCGCCGTGACCCCCGAGCTCAACCTCTACGACGACCACTGGCCGATCCGGACCATGCCGATCACCGCCCCGCCCCCGAAGTTCGTCTTCGCCCAGCAGGAGCCCGGGCGCGTCGGCCTCGCGCTCGACTCCCTCGTCTCGTCGGGCTGCATCGTCTCGGGCGGCCGCGTGGAGCGCTCCGTCCTCTCCCCGAACGTCCGGATCAACAGCTACTCGCTCGTCACCGACTCGATCCTCTTCGAGGACGTCGTGGTCGGCCGCCACTCGAAGCTCCACCGCACCATCGTCGACAAGGGCGTGAAGATCCCCGAGGGCATGCAGATCGGCTTCTTCCCCGAGGAGGACCGGAAGCGATTCACGGTTACCGAGAGCGGGATCGTCGTCATCTCGAAGCGGACGGTGCTTTAGGATGGAGGCCGGAATCCGGAATCCGGAATCCCGCCGGTCCCCCGCTCTCCCGGGGGACGGAGGCCGGAAGCCAGGGGGCCGGATCCGCGGGCCGGGGGAAGGGGCGGTCGCCGGAATCAGGAAACCCGACACCGGAATTGCGGATCCGAGGGGTTCCTGGCGGTCGGCTTCATCATCGCGGCTCTGGCCCTCGCCGGCGGAGTCCTGCTTTCGGTGGTCTGTCCGGCCTGCACTCCCGAGCGACAGGCCCAGACCGTGGGAGGCTTCCGGTGCGGGTATTGCATGGAGACGGAACGGGTCGGGCTCGTCCGGTCGCTTGTTTGGAAGCTTCGCTACGACCCCTAATCCTTGATTCCCCTCTCGGGATTTCCCTATAACGACTCGGCGTTTCACCAAGGGAGCGATCGATGCCGGACTTCGACGTCGTCATCATCGGGAGCGGGCCGGGCGGCTACGTGGCCGCGATCCGCGCCGCCCAGCTCAAGCTCAAGACCGCCATCGTCGAGAAGGGCCCCAAGCCCGAGTGGGGCGGGACCTGCCTCCACTGGGGCTGCATCCCCACGAAGGCCCTCCTCCACGACGCCTACCTCTTCGAGCAGATCCAGCATGCCGACAAGTTCGGCGTCGACGTGCCGGCCCCGAAGCTCAACCTCGAAAAGGTCATGAAGCACAAGGAACTCGTCGTCAAGCGCGGGTTCATGGGGGTCGACGGGCTCCTGAAGAAGAACAAGGTGACCCAGCTCGTCGGGTTCGGAAAGGTCGCCAAGCCCGGCGTCGTCGAGGTCGACGGGAAGCAGCACAGCACCAAGGCCATCGTCCTCGCCACGGGCTCCTCGGTGAAGTGGTTCCCGGGGATGGAGCCGGACGGGAAGGGAATCATCACGAGCAACGAGGCCCTCTCGCTCAAGCAGGTTCCGAAGTCGATGGTCGTAATCGGCGCGGGCGCCGTGGGCCTTGAGTTCGCCTCCGTCTACCACCGCTTCGGGTCGCAGATGTCGGTCGTCGAGCTCATGCCCCACATCCTCCCGATCGAGGACGAGGAGGTGGCCGACGAGCTCCAGAAGATCCTGAGCAAGCGGGGGATGAAGTTCCACGTCGGGTCGAAGGTGGAGTCGATCAAGCCCGCGGCGGGCGGCTACGAGGTCGAGGTCTCGAAGGACGGGAAGCAGGAGAAGCTCCCGGCCGAGGTCGTGCTCGTCGCGGTCGGCCGGAAGCCCAACACCGAGAAGATCGGGCTCGAGGGGACGAAGGTCGTCCTCGAGAAGGGATTCGTGAAGGTCGACGGCTTCATGCGGACCGGCGAGCCCGGGATCTACGCGATCGGCGACATCGTGCCCACGCCGCTCCTGGCCCACGTGGCGAGCGCCGAGGGGATCCTCGCGGTCGAGCACATCGCGGGGAAGCCCGTGAAACCCATCCACTACGACCGGATCCCGAGCGTGACCTATTGCGACCCGCAAGTCGCCTCCGTCGGCCTCACGGAGCGCGAGGCCAGGAAGCGGGGGAAGCAGGTGAAGGTCGGGAAGTTCCCCTTCGTCGGGATCGGCAAGGCCTCGATCGAGGACGAGCGGGACGGCTTCGTCAAGATCGTGGGCGACGCGACGTACGACGAGATCCTGGGCGTCCACATCCTCCACGCCCACGCCGGGGAGATGATCTCGGAGGGCGTGGCGGTCCTGAACGGGGAGATGACCGCCGAGGACCTCGCGCACTCGGTCCACCCGCACCCCACGCTCTCCGAGGGGGTCCTCGAGGCCGCCCACGCGTATTACGGTCACGCCATCCACATCTGACCGGCCCGCGAGGGACTATGGTCAATTCCTCGCGGGCCGGTTATGGTGGGAGAGCGAGGGGAGTCGAACTTTAAGCACGGCCCGGGGAGTCGGCAAGGATCGTGAAGTCCTCAGGCACGTAGGGAGATGCGAGGATGGGGAAGGATCAGGTGATGGGAAACCTCGCGAGTCCATCGAAAACGGGGCGGGAAGGCGTGCTCACCGCCCCTTCCGTTCACATCCCCGGATCCTGCGACATCACGGGGTCCCCCTCCGTGCCCGAGTCTTTGCGAACCTGCTTGGAGTGACCTGGAATGGGATCTTTGCCGATGATGAAACCCTGCCCGTTCTGCGCGGAGCCGATCCCGGCCGAGTCGAGGGTCTGCAAGTTCTGCCACACGGCGCTCATCCGGAAGTGCCCCTTCTGCGCCGAGGAGATCGGGGCGCTCGAGAAGTCCTGCCCGCTCTGCAAGAGCGACCTCGCGGCGCCGGGGGAGGGGGCCGCCGGCCGCCCGACCGGCTCGCGCCGGCGCGCCCACGGGCCCCTCGGGGAGGAGCGGGGGATCGCCGTCACGATCATCCTCATGATCCTCACCTGCGGGATCTGGGGGCTCTACGTCCAGTACAAGATCGGGGACGAGCTGGGGCGCCACGAGGGGAAGGGGCGGATCAACGCGGGCCTCGACCTCCTCCTCGTCTTCCTCACCTGCGGGATCTGGGGGATCTACCTCATGTACAAGTACCCCCAGACGCTCCACGACATCACGGTGGAGGAGGAGATGCCGCCCGTCGACCTGACGGTGGCCTGCCTCCTCCTGGCGATCTTCGGGATGCACATCGTCTCCCTCGCGATCCTCCAGAACGAGCTCAACAAGCACTGGGAGGCGCACCGGACCCGGAGGGCCTAGGTCCCGTGCCCGAGTGCCGCTGGCGCGACCTCGGGACCCTCCCCTACGCCGAGGCGCTGGCCGTCCAGAAGGACCACGTCCGGCGCCGCATCGCCCGCGAGATCCCGGACACCCTCCTCTTCGTCGAGCACCCGCACGTCGTGACGCTCGGGAAGACCGCGCGGCGGGAGCACCTGCTCGCGGGTCGGCCGGAGGTCGAGGTGGTCGAGACCGATCGGGGGGGCGACGTGACCTACCACGGGCCCGGGCAGGTCGTGGGGTACCCGATCCTCGACCTCTCGGAGCTCCGGCGGGACGTGAAGTGGTACCTCGAGCGGCTGGAGGACGTCCTGACCCGGACCTGCGCGCGCTACGGGGTGGCCGCGGGTCGCGCGGAGGGGATGACGGGGGCCTGGGTGGGCGGCGCCAAGATCGCGGCGATCGGCGTCCGCGTCGAGAAGTGGGTCGCTTCCCACGGCTTCGCCCTCAACGCCAACACCGACCTCTCCTACTTCGACCTCATAATCCCTTGCGGGCTCCGGGGGCGGGCCGTAACATCGCTCGCCAAGGAGACCGGCCGCGCCGTCGACCTCGACCCGCTCCGCCGCGCCCTGGCGGAGGACCTGGGGGAGGTCTTCGGACGCACGATGGTCCATGAAGCGGAAGCCCGTCGCTGACCCTCCGCGCCCCGTCCGGCTCGAGATGTACCGCTTCCTCCGGCTCACGCGCGCGCTCGACGAGCGGGCCCACGCCCTCCACAAGCAGGGCAAGGTCGTGGGCGGTCTCTTCTCGAACCTCGGCCAGGAGGCGATCTCGATCGGCTCGGCCTTCGCGCTCGAGAAGGGGGACTACCTCGGGCCCATGATCCGAAACATGGGCGCGGTCCTCGTCCGGGGCCACACGGCCCGCGACGTCATGACCCAGTACCTGGCGCGGGCGAGCTCCCCCACCCGCGGGAAGGACAACAGCCAGCACTTCGGCGATCCCGAGCGGACGGGGGTGATCGCCTACATCTCGATGCTGGGCACGATGATCTCGGTCATGGCGGGCGTCGCGCTCGGCGCCCGGATCAAGGGCGAGAAGCGCGTCGCCCTCGTCTACATCGGCGACGGGGCGACCTCGACGGGCGACTTCTACGAGGGCCTCTGCTTCGCCTCGGTGCAGAAGCTCCCGCTCGTCGTCATCATCGAGAACAACCAGTACGCCTACTCCACGCCGACCTCGAGGCAGACCCTCCTCGAGGACCTGGCCGAGAAGTCCAAGGCCTTCGGGATCCCCGGATACGTCGGGGACGGGAACGACGTCCTCGAGGTCTATCGGATGACGCGGCGCTGCGTGCAGGACGCCCGCGCGGGAGGCGGAGCCCAGATCCTCGAGCTCAAGACCTTCCGGATGAGGGGGCACGCGCCCCATGACGCGGCGGACTACGTCTCCGCGAAGGTCCTCGAGGAATGGAAGGCCAAGGATCCGATCCTCCGCTTCGAGGAGGCCCTCGGGCTGACGCCCGGCGAGAAGGAGGAGCTGGGGCGGAAGGTCCAGGCCGAGGTGGACGACGCGGTCGAGTTCGCCGAGCGCTCGCCGTTCCCGGACGGGGCCGAGGCCGTCCGGGGCGTCTTCGAGGACGATTCCATCATCCGCTTCGAGCCCTGGTGGAAGCGCCATGCCTGAGCTCACGTTCCTGGACGCGATCTCGAGCGCCCTCCGGGAGGAGATGGACGCCGACCCCTCCGTCATCCTCATGGGCGAGGACATCGGGTCCTACGGCGGCGCCTTCAAGGTGACCAAGGGCTTCCTCGAGCGGTTCGGGCCGGACCGGGTCATCGAGACGACGCTGGGGGAGGAGGGCTTCGTGGGGGCCGCGATCGGCGCCTCCTACGTGGGGCTCCGGCCGGTGGTCGAGTTCCAGTTCCTGGACTTCATCGCCTGCGCGTTCGACGTGATCGTGAACTTCGCGGCGACCAGCCGGTACCGCTGGGGCAGAGGAGTCCCCGTCACCTTCCGCGGACCCTGGGGGGCGGGGCTGCGGGCCGGGCCGTTCCACTCCCGGAGCATGGAGATGTGGTTCGCCCACTCGCCCGGGATCAAGGTGGTGGCGCCCTCGACGCCGTCCGACGCGAAGGGCCTCCTCAAGGCGTGCATCCGGGACAACGACCCCTGCATCTTCCTCGAGCACAAGTACCTCTACCGCCGCCTGAAGGAGGAGGTCCCCGACGGCTCGCCCCCGATCCCCATCGGGAAGGCCCGGACCGTGCGGGAGGGGGAGGACCTGACCGTGGTGAGCTACGGCATGATGCTCCACCGCTGCCTGGAGGCGATGAAGGCGATGCCCGGGATCTCGGCCGAGCTGATCGACCTCCGGACGGTCTATCCCCTCGACCGGGCGGCGGTCGTGGAGAGCGTGAAGAAGACGGGCAAGGTCATGGTCGTCGTCGAGGACACGCGGACCGGGAGCGTGGCGTCGGAGATCGCGGCGCTGCTGAACGAGGAGGCGTTCGATCGTCTGGACGGGCCGGTCGTGCGGCTGACGGCGCCCGACGCGCCCGTGCCCTTCGCGCCCACGCTCGAGGACGCGTTCCTCCCTTCCGTGGCCGACATCGTCGACGCGGCCCGCGCCCTGGCGGCCTACTGAGGACCGAGCCGCGGAAGCTCGAGACCCGGCCCGTTTTTTCGCGTCTCCGCGTCTCTGCGTCTCCGCGGTGGAGTTCCGTTTTCATGGACGATGGCGGGGCCCAGAGCACAATGGGCGACCTTGCGGTGGAGTCGCTGCGGTCGCAAATCCTAGAAGCGCTCCGGCGTCACGGTGTATCATGCGGGCCAGTCAGATTTCCCGAGGGATCCGAGCGATGCCGACCAACATCCCGATGCCCCAGATGGGCGAGTCCATCTTCGAGGGGACGATCACCAAGTGGCTCAAGAAGGAGGGCGACCGCGTCGAGCGCGACGAGGCGCTCTTCGAGATCTCCACGGACAAGGTGGACACGGAGATCCCCTCGCCCGTAGCCGGGGTCGTCCTCAAGATCATGTTCCCGGTCGGAGCGAAGGTCCCGATCAACACCGTGGTGGCGACCGTTGAGGAGGGGGAGGGAGGCAAGGCCGCGGCCCCGCCCGCGAAGGCTCCGGAGCCCGCCGCGGCGCCGCCTCCCGACCGGGCGAAGGCCCCGGAACCGGCCCCGGCGAAGGGCCGGGAACCGGCGCCCTCGCCCGCGGGGGTGGACGGCGGAGAGAAGCGGGTCTTCTCCTCTCCCCTCGTCCGGAGGATCGCCCGCGAGGAGGGGGTCGATCTCCACCAGGTGGAGGGATCCGGCTGGAAGGGCCGGATCACGAAGAAGGACATCGAGGAGCACCTGGCCAAGGGCGGCGCTCCCGCGGCGCCGCCCGCCGCCGCCCCGGCGGCCCGCCCGGCGGCCCCCGTCCCGGCGCGGGCCCCCGCCGCCGCTCCCGAGGCCCCCGCCCCGGCGCCCGGCGCGCGCGACCAGGTCGTCCCGATGACCCCCATGCGGGTCAAGATCGCCGAGCACATGGTGATGTCCCGCCGCACCTCGGCCCACGTCACCACCTGCCACGAGGTCGACCTCTCGAAAGTGGTCGAGATCCGGGAGCGGGAGAAGGACGACTACGAGAAGGTCTTCGGCACGAAGCTGACCTACACCCACTTCTTCGCCGCGGCCGCGGTCCAGGCGCTCAAGGAGCACCCGATCCTCAACGCCTCCGTGAGCGGGAACCAGATCCTGCTCCACCGGGACATCCACCTCGGCGTGGCGGTCGCGATCCCGGAGGGCCTGATCGTCCCCGTGGTCCGGAACGCCGAGGAAAAGAGCTTCCTCGGGATCGCCCGAGCGGTGAACGACGTGGCCGAACGGGCCCGGTCGAAGAAGCTGACGGTGAACGACATCCAGGGCGGCACCTTCACGATCACGAACCCGGGGAACTTCGGCGCCCTCATGTTCACGCCCATCATCAACCAGCCGCAGGTGGCCATCCTGGGCGTCGGGACCGTGGAGAAGCGCCCCGTCGTGCTGAACGACGCGATCGCGATCCGCCCCATGTGCAACCTCTGCCTCTCGTTCGACCACCGCATCGTGGACGGGATCGACGCCGAGCGGTTCATCGCCAAGGTCAAGGAGATCCTGACGTCGTGGCCCATCCCGATCCGGTGACCGCGCTTCGGAAGCCCCCCTGGCTCAAGGTCCGCCTGCCCTCCGGGGAGGGCTACCGGGAGACGCTCCGGGTCGCCCGCGAGCGGGGCCTCCACACCGTGTGCGAGGACGCCCTCTGCCCCAACATCGCCGAGTGCTGGGGCCGGAAAACGGCGACCTTCATGATCCTGGGAGACCTCTGCACCCGCTCCTGCGGCTTCTGCGCGGTCAAGAGCGGCCGGCCCACGGAGCTCGACCTCGACGAGCCGCGGCGGACGGCGCTGGCCGTCCGCGAGCTCGGCATCCGGCATGCGGTGATCACGAGCGTGAACCGGGACGAGCTCGAGGACGGGGGCGCCGCGATCTTCGCGGAGACGATCCGGCGGATCCGGGAGGAGAGCCCGGGGACGCGGGTCGAGGTCCTGACGCCCGACTTCCTCGGGAAGCGTCCCGCGCTCGAAACGGTCTGGGACGCGCGGCCGGACGTCCACGCGCACAACGTGGAGTGCGTCCCCCGCCTCCAGCGGATCGTCCGGAGCGCCGCGAACTACGGACGTTCGATCATGGTCCTGGAGGAGACGAAGAAGCGCGGCCTCCTCTCCAAGACCGGGATCCAGGTGGGCCACGGGGAGGCCTGGGACGAGCTCCTGGGCGTGATGGACGACCTGGCGCGGATCCGCGTCGACGTCGTCACGATCGGGCAGTATCTCCAGCCGACGCGCGGGCACCTGCCGGTCC
>Ga0187893_10005340_pt1 | contig 23175 bp, 20 predicted proteins | sample MA1701074metaG_FD_139574 | JGI IMG/M metagenome (GOLD analysis project Ga0187893, IMG submission 139574) | White microbial mat communities from a basaltic lava cave in the Kipuka Kanohina Cave System on the Island of Hawaii, USA - MA170107-4 metaG ...
CTTCGAGCGCACCGCGATAGTCGCCGGCGCCGGCGATCTCGAGCACCGCGTCCGTCGCCGCCATGCGGGCGAACGACCGGATGACGTGCTGCACACCCTTGTACTTCTTGAGGCGCCCGAGGTACGCGAACGTCGGCCGCGGCGCGCGGAGTGACGGGTCGGGGGTGTGCCCCGCCGAGTCGATGCCGGGATAGATGACGCGGACGTTGGCGCGTGGAATGCCGCGCTCCACGAGGTCGTCGCGCGTCGATTCGCTGATCGCCTCGAACGGCGCGTCGCCGTACAGGACGCCAAGGGGCCGTTCCGACAGCCAGACCGCCGCCGCCACCGGCGCCGGCAGCGCCTCGAACGCCGTCGACCCGAAGAGATGCGGGACGAGCGCCAGCACGCGCCGCGCGCCCCAGAGCGGCGTGTAGAGCGGGATCTTGTTGATGTCCTCCACCAGCACGTCCCAGGACTGCCCCGATAGCCGGCGCCGCCAGTACGGGTAGGCCTGAAATGCGAACGTCGCCCGGGTGCCGATGCGATGCACGTCCATGGCATCGATGCGGACGCGAGGCGCGCACCCCTTCCAGCCGCCGCAAAGCAACGTGACCTCGTGTCCGCGCTTCGCGATCCGGCCGAAGATCTCGTGCAGGTGGATCTCCGCGCCGCCACCGAGCGGGTTCTCGATGTCCTGCCAGTTGACGACCAGGATGCGCACTAGAGGCGCCCCGCCTTGCGCGCCAGCGCATCGAGCACGCCGTTCACGAACCGGGCGCTGTCCGAACTCCCGTACCGCTCCGCGAGCCGGATCGATTCGCGGAGGACGACCTTGGGCGGCGTCGCCCCCAGGCGCAGCTCGGCCGCCGCCAGCCGCAGCACGCTCCGCTCCACCACGCCGAGCCGGTCGAGCCGCCAGTTGGAGGTAACTGCGCCGAGTTGCGTGTCGAGCTCGGGCAGGTGGTCGCGCGCCGCGGTCAGGAGGCGGTCGGCGAACCGGCGCTCCTCGACGCCGACCGCCAAGTCGTCCCACAGCTGGTTCGCCGCACGGACGAGATCGGCGCCCCCGCCCCGCAACTCCCACGCATAGAGCGCCTGCATGGCGCGCGCGCGGGCGCGCGACTCAACGCGCATCGGAGTCGAGACGATCGAACAGATCCGTCATCTCGAGCGCGGCGAGCGCCGCATCCCACCCCTTGTTGCCGTGGTCGCCGCCGGCCCGCGCCTCGGCCTGCTCCATCGTGTCACACGTCAGGAGGCCGAATCCAATCGGCCGGTCGAACTCCGCGCTGGCGCGCGCCAAGCCACGCGCCGCCTCGCCGGCGACGTAATCGAAGTGCGGGGTCTCGCCGCGCACCACGGCGCCAAGCGCCACCAGCGCGTCGTACGCGTTGGCCGCCATCGCGCGGCGCGCCGCTGCCGGCAGTTCCCACGCACCCGGCACCCAGACGACGTCCACGTCATCGTCCTTGACGCCATGGCGCTTGAGCGCGTCCCGCGCGCCGTCAAGCAGCTTCGTCGTGATCGCCTCGTTGAAGCGACTCACGAGGATTGCAAAGCGACGGCCGCGGCCCGCGGGCGTGCCCCGAAACTCGGTCATGTCGGCTCTCGGCTCGCGTCCCGCGGCTCTGCGGCTCTGCGGCGCCCAGCTCCGGCTCGGGACCGGCGCGCCGCCGAGTCCACGAGCCACGAGCTACGACGCCAGCAGGTGGCCCAGCTTGTCGCGCTTCGTCTGGAGATACCCGGCGTTCTCACCATGCGCCGGCTGCTCGAGCGGAACGCGTTCGCCGAGTCGCAGCCCGTAGCCCTCGAGCCCGACCATCTTGCGCGGGTTGTTCGTGATCGGGCGAATCGAGTGAAGACCGAGGTCGAGCAGGACCTGCGCCCCGATGCCGTAGTTGCGCAGGTCGGGCTTGAAGCCAAGCCGTTCGTTGGCTTCCACCGTGTCGGCGCCCTTGTCCTGCAACTCGTACGCCTTGAGCTTGTTGAGCAGGCCGATGCCGCGGCCTTCCTGGTCGAGGTACACGACGACGCCGCGGCCTTCGGCGTGGATCATCCGCATCGCGGCGTCGAGCTGCCAGCCGCAATCGCAGCGTTGCGAGTGGAACACGTCACCGGTGAGGCACTTCGAGTGCATCCGGACGAGCGTGTTCTCGCCGTCACCGAGGTCGCCGTACACCAGCGCGACGTGCTCGTGGTCATCGACGTCATTCTTGTAGCCGACGATGCGCCATTCACCGTGATCGGTGGGCAACCGCGCCTCCGCGACACGGTGCACGAGACGCTCCGTCTTGAGCCGGTGCGCCACGACCTGTGCCACGGTGATGAACGTGAGCGCATGCCGCTCGGCGAAGGCCTCGAGCGCCGGACGACGGGCCGCGCTGCCGTCCTCGCTCAGGATCTCGCAGATGACGCCGGCGGGCGTGAGGCCGGCCAGGCGGGCGAGGTCCACCGACGCCTCGGTGTGGCCGACGCGCTGCAGCACGCCGCCGGCACGCGAGCGCAGCGGGAACACGTGGCCGCCGTGGCGCAGGTCGCCCGGCGTGGTGGCGCTGTCGACCGCGACCCGAATCGTGGTTGCCCGGTCCTGCGCGCTGATGCCCGTCGTCACGCCGAAGCGCGGCGACGCATCAATGCTGATGGTGTACGCGGTGCGGTAATCATCGAGGTTCGTCTCGGACATCTGCGCCAGCCCGAGCCGGTCGACGTGCTCCCCGGTCAGCGCCAGGCAGACCATGCCGCGGGCGTGACTGATCATGAAATTGACCATCGCGGGCGTGACGAGTTCGGCCGCGCAGATGAGGTCGCCCTCGTTCTCACGGTCCTCGTCATCCGCGACGATCACGAACTTGCCGGCACGGATGTCCTCGATGGCTTGCTCGACGGTGCCTGTCTTCATGCGCTACGTGCGGTGCGGCGCCAGCATTTGGTGAACGTGCTTCGCGATGACATCGGCCTCGACGTTGACGGCGTCACCTTCGTTAATGTCGCTGAACGTCGTGCGTCTGCGGGTGAAGTCGATGATCGAAAGCCGGATCATGTCGGGGGCCGGAAGTCCTGCAATGGTAAGGCTTACACCGTCCACCGCGACCGATCCGCGCTGTACCATAAGCTCAGGGAGCCCCGCAGGGAGTGCAAGGTCGACGAGCAATTCGTCGCCGTTGGGCTGCACCCGGACCACCCTGGCAACGCCGTCGACGTGCCCCTGCACGATGTGCCCGCCGAACCGGTCGTCGGCGCGCATGGCACGCTCGAGATTCACGGCCCGTCCGGGCTTCCACGCGCCGACGGTGGTTGCGTCGACGGTGGTGGTCACCGCGGCACAGGTGAACCATCCGTCGCCGCGCTCCCGAACGGTCACGCAGACGCCGTTGACCGCGACGCTCTCACCGGCGGCGAGGTCGTTCCATGGGCAGCGCACGCGCAGCTCGCGGCCTGCGGCGGAGTCCCCGACGCGCTCGATCGTCCCGATGCCTGAAACCAGTCCCGTGAACACAAACTGAAAGCTACGTCCACTCCTGCAAGACGTAGGTCGTCATGGTGTCCGGACCGACGGACCGGCGCTCGAGCATGCGAAGCAGTTCGAGCCGGCCGAGGAGGCCCGATCCGGCGCCCTCGAAGGCGTGCAGCGCGCCCGCCCCGAGCGACACGGGCGCCTGGAAGACCACGAGCCGGTGAGCGAGTCCGTCGTCGACGACGGCATTGGCGATGGTCGCCCCGCCCTCCACGAGCAGAGAACGGATGCCGGCCGAACGCAACCGCCTGAAGCCCTCGCGCAGGTCGGGGGCGGTGAGCACGTGAACGCCGGCGTCACGAAGCGCCGCAGATTTGTCGGCTGGCGCCGCGTCGGACGTGAGCACGATGGTCGGCACGTCGCGCGCCGTGAACACGACCTTCGATTGCTGTGGCGTGCGCAGCGAACGATCGAACACCACGCGAGCAGGCGGCTTGCGCGGCTTGGGTGCGTCCCGGACGTTGAGCTGCGGGTCGTCGGCAAGGATGGTGCCGACCCCGACGGCCACGGCGTCATGACCAGCGCGCATGCGGTGCACTTCGGCGCGTGACTCCTCGCTGGTGAGCCACGTGGTGGACCCGCCCTGATTGGCGATCGCCATTTCCATCGACACCGCCAGCTTGAGCGTCGTCCAGGGCAGCGCCCCCGAGATCGAGTGGAAGAACGGCGCGTTGAGTTCCCGCGCCTCGGTGCGCAGGACGCCACTCACGACGTCGATCATCGCGGATTGCAGCTCGGCCGCGCCGCCCCCGGCCACCGGCGACGGGTCGCCGATCGCGTAGACCACCCTGGCGATGCCGGAGGCGAAGATGGCGTCCGTGCATGGGGGCGTCTTGCCATGGTGCCGGCATGGTTCGAGCGTCACGTAGAGCGTGGCCCCACGGGCCTGCGCACCGGCCTTTCGGAGCGCGGCGACCTCGGCGTGCTCCCCGCCGTACTTCGCGTGGAATCCCTCGCCGACGATCTGGTCGTCACGAACGACGACGGCGCCGACCATCGGGTTCGGCGCCGTCTGTCCCCACCCTTCGCGGGCGAGTTCGAGCGCTCGACGCATGAACGGCTCATGCGCCGGGCCTTTCGACTCCTTCATTACAGTCCGAAGCGCACTCCCACCGAGCCGTACAAGCGGGACTTGTTGGCTGGATTGTCGAAGCTGTTGTACGTCAGGACTTCCCCGCCCGACACCATGCCGCCCGTCGCCACGATCTTCAGGACGAAGAGGTTCATGGTCGCATCGACGAAGACGTTGTTGCGGGTGATGGTCGGCACCGACGTCGCCGGAACCGTGGCGGTCTGGCCGCTGATGTCCGCCGCGATGCCGCTGTGGCTCACCTTGTACTTGTCCTGACCAAACCCGGCGGCCAGGCCGATGATGAGGAGGCTCTTGCTCGCCGTGATTCGCCACGCGGTAGACGAGAGGTCGAGCTTGCTGACCGTGAAGTCGGCGCCGCCGCCGGTCGCTTCCAGGCTCGTGACGGGCAGGCTGCGCGCGAGGAAGCTGAACCCCACCCCAGGCGCCACCAGCGACTCCTGCAGCAAGCCGATGCGCAGGCCGTAGCCGAGGCTGAGGCTCTCGTCGGGCTTGAGGCTGAAGTCGTCGCCGGTGATCTCCGGCAGGTAGGCCGCGCTGGCCAGCACGTCGACACCACCGACCTTCGTAACGCCGAGCGGGATGCCGCCGAACACGCCGAGCGCCACGTCAACGGACGGCATCGGGACCATGGCATTCTTGGTCACGATCTGCTGGGCCGCCGGCGGCGCCGTGGCGCCGGGCGCCTGAGCCGCGGGCGCGTACGTCGGAGTGCCGCCCATCACGACGTTCAGGCGGGCGCTGACCGCGATCTTGGGAATGAAGCCGAGTCGGGGACCGCCCATGCTGCCGCCCTGCGCCAGCGTGGTGTTGCCGCCGGTGATGGCCGTGCCCAGTTGCGGCGCCATGTACCGGAAGAAGTCGACGGCTTGCTGGCACGCGTCAGCGGCCACGCTCGTGCACGACGCCGTGGCTGCCGCCCCACCGCCCTGCGCGAACGCAGGGCTCGCCGCCAATGACGCCACTGCTACTGCGCGAATGAATCGCATGCGTGAAACTCTCCTAGTTCAGGATGACCTGGCCGTTGCCGCGTTCCACGCGACCCAACGACCAGGCAGTGATGCCCGAGGAGCGCGCGCTGCTCATCACAGCGTTCGCGTCCGCAGAGCCGGTGATGACGACCATTCCAACACCCATGTTGAACGCACGGAACATCTCTTCCCTCGACACGCGGCCGGCCTTCTGCAACTGCACGAACACGTTCGGAATCCGCCAGCTCGACGTCTCAACCACGGCATCCAGGTGACCCGGCAGTGCCCGATTGAGGTTCCCCGGGAGACCGCCGCCCGTAATGTGCGCCATCGCATGCACACGCGGGAGCACCGGCCGCAGCGCCTTCAAGTAGGATGTATGAACCCGCAGCAACACCTCCGCGACGGACCCCGACTCCCCGGGGAACGCGTCCGTAAGGGCAAGTTTCATGCGCTCCTTCACGATCCGCCGCGCCAGCGAATACCCGTTCGTGTGCAGACCGCTGCTCCCCAGGCCGACCAGGACATCACCCTCCACCACCCGGCGCGAGCCGAGTATTCCGTCCTCCTCCACGTAACCGACGATGAAGCCCGCGAGGTCGTAATCCGGAGGTGTATATACCCCAGGCATTTCGGCGGTCTCACCCCCGGACAGTGTACACCCGTTCTCCCTGCATCCGCGAGTGACGCCCATCACAACCTGCTCCAGGACGCTCGGAACCAGCTTGCCGAAGCCGACATAGTCGAGGAAGAAAAGCGGCGTCGCGCCCTGCACCAGGATGTCGTTGACGCAGTGGTTGACGAGGCAGTGTCCAATCGAGTCGTGTTTCCCCGCGTCAATTGCGACCTTGATCTTGGTCCCCACGCCATCGGCGCTGGAGACAAGCACCGGCTTTCTCGCGTCGGACGGCATGCGGAACATGCCGCCGAACCCGCCGAAGCCACCGACGACGCCGGACGTGAACGTCGACTCGACGTGGCGCTTGATGCGCGCCATGGCATCGTCCGCTGCGTCGATGTCGACGCCGGCCGACGCATACGAAAGGGACCCGCGCGAGCGGCCGGGCGCGCGCTCTCCGCCTTCCGCCTTCCGCCCTCCGCCTTCCGCCTTCCGCCTTCCGCCCTCCGCCTTCCGCTTTCCGCGCTTCCGCATCAGCCCGGCATCTCCTCTTCGAACGCCACGAGGCGCTTGAACTCGGCGACGCGAGCAGCCAACTGCTTGTCGTCCACCTCGAGCAGGCGCTGGATCGAGAACTTCTCGACGGCGAACGATCCCATGGCCGAGCCGTAGATCACGGCGCGCCGCAGGTTGGCGTCGGACGTGTCGCCTGATCGCGCCAGGTATCCCATGAAGCCGCCGGCGAAGCTGTCGCCCGCCCCCGTGGGGTCGAACACGTCTTCCAGCGGGAACGCAGGCGCGAAGAAGATCGACTCCGGCGTGAACATGAAGGCGCCGTGCTCGCCCTTCTTGATGATCACGAGCGACGGCCCCTTGGACATGATCCACTTGGCGGCCTTGAGAAGGTTGGCGCAGTCCGTGAGCTGGCGCGCCTCGCCGTCATTGAGCGTGATCGCGTCGACGTGGCCAAGCAGCTTCACGAGGTCGGGCCGCCGGCTCTCGATCCAGAAGTTCATCGTGTCGCAGGCGACGAGCCTCGGCATCTCCACCTGCGTGAGCACATCGAGCTGGAGCCGCGGATCGATGTTGCCGAGGAACACGAACGGCGCCTTGCGGAACTGCGGCGGGATCTTGGGACTGAAGTTCGAGAACACGCCGAGGTGGGTCTCGAGCGTCTCGGCCACGTTGAGGTCGTGACGGTAGCGGCCGCGCCACCGGAACGAGCTGCCGTTGGCGCGCTCCAGGCCGGCGAAATCGACGCCGCGCTGCTCGAGCGGCCCGAGCAGCTTGATCGGGTAGTCGTTGCCGACGACACCGACGACCTGCACCGGCGTCAGCACGCTGGCCGACGCGGAGAAGAACGTGGCTGAGCCTCCGAGCACCTCGTCGGCCCTGCCGAACGGGGTCTCGACCGAGTCCAGCGCGACGGAGCCGACGACGAGAAGTGACACTGTCAGGGTGCGGGCTGCGGGGGCAAGGTTCGGGCTGCGCGGACGAATCTACATCCGCTCGGGCGCGCTGATTCCGAGGAGCGTGAGGCCGTTGCGAAGGACGATCTGCGCGGCGCGCCCCAGCACCAGGCGCGCCTGGGTGATGTCCGCGGGCTCGTTGAGCACGTGCGCCTTGTGGTACCAGAGGTGCGTCCTGCCGGCGAGGTCGTGCAGGTACGTGGCGACGCGGTGCGGTTCGAGCGCGTCCGCGGCACCCTGCACCAACGCCGGATAGTCCACCAGCGCCTTGAGGAGTTCCAGTTCCTCGGGCAGCCGCAGCAGGGCGAGATCCGCGCCGGCGCCGGTGATCGACGCGGGATCGATCTCGCCGACGCGGAAGATGCCGCTCATGCGCGCGTGGGCCATCTGGATGTAGTAGACCGGGTTCTCCTCGGACTGGGCACGCGCAAGGTCGACGTCGAACACCAGCTGCGAATCGCCCTTCCGCATCAGGAAGAAGTACCGCACCGCGTCACGCCCGACTTCGTCGATGAGGTCGCGCACGGTCACGTAGCTGCCGGCGCGCTTGGAGATCTTCACCTCCTCGCCGGACTTCATCACGGTGACCATCTGATGCAGCACGTAGTCGGGATAGCCGGCCGGAATGCCCATTTCGAGCGCCTGCAGGCCGACGCGCACGCGCGTCACCGTGCTGTGATGGTCGGCGCCTTGCACGTTGATCGCGCGCGTGAAACCGCGTTTCCACTTGGTGACGTGGTACGCCACGTCGGGCACGAAGTAGGTGGGCGCCCCGCCCTTCTCCGCGCTGCGCACGACGACGCGATCCTTGTCGTCGCCGAAGTCCGTCGTCTTGAGCCACAGCGCGCCGTCCTTCTCGTACGTGTGGCCTGCAGTCTTGAGCCGTTCGATCGTCTCCTCGACCTTGCCGTCAGAGTAGAGCGACGACTCGAGATAGTAGACCTCGAACCTGACGCCGAACGCATGGAGGTCGCGGTCCTGCTCCTTGCGCAGCTCCCGAACGGCGAACGCGCGGACGCTGGCCACATCGTCGGCGTTGCGGTCGCCGGTCTCCCGCACGTAGCGTTCGGCGATGTCGCGGATGTAGTCGCCGTGATAGCCGCCTTCGGGGATCTCCGCCCCGCGCACCCGCGCCTGGACGCTGAGCCCGAGGTTGTCGATCTGGGCGCCGGCGTCGTTGTAGTAGAACTCGCGCGAGGCCTTCCAGCCGGTGCACTCGAGCAGCGACGCAATCGCGTCGCCGAGCGCCGCCTGCCGGCCGTGGCCGACGTGGAGCGGACCGGTCGGGTTGGCCGAAACGAACTCGATGTTCACCGGCCGTCCAGCGCCGGATTGCGACGAGCCGAACGCCTCGCCGGCAGCGATCACCGTCTTGAGCCCGTCCGCCATGCGCTGCGCGGCGACGCGGAAGTTGATGAAGCCGGGGCCGGCGACTTCCGCTGCGGAGATTCCGGCACGGGCCATGTCGACGCCCGCGATCAACGCCGTGGCGATGTCGCGTGGCTTCTTCCTGAGGTCCTTGGCCAGGATCATCGCGGCGTTCGTCGTCCAGTCGCCGAACGTCGGGTCGCGCGGACGTTCGAGCAGCGGCACAAAGCCGTGAGGCGCACCGATCGCCAGCACGGCACGCTGCAGTTCCGCGCGAAGGTCGTCTTCCTGGTCGCTCATTTGGGCTTCGAGGATGGGCCGCCTGCCTTCGGCTTGGCTTTCTCGGCACTTGCGCCGTCCGCCTTCGGCTTCGGGCTTTCGGCCTTCGACTCGGCGGGCTTCGCGTCTGCGGACGCGCCGCCCTCTGCCTTCCGCTCTCCGCCCTCCGCCTTCCGCTCGCCGCCTTCCGCCTTCCGCCCGCCGCCATCCGCCTTCGACTCCACGGCCTCGGGCTTCCGGTGCGCGTTCTTGCCGTAGTCAGTGAGGTAGAAGCCGGAACCCTTGAACAACAAACCGGCCCCACCCGACAACTGGCGCGTGGCGACGGCGTCGCAGTCGGGGCACGGCAACTCGGAAGCCGCGCCGCTGATCGTCTTATAGAAGCGCGTGAATTCGTGCCCTTGGGGGCAGCGAAACTCGTAAGTTGGCATTCTCTGTTGACTTAGTCGGCGTCAGTGAAGGTAGTGTCGAGCCGTGCCGGTGCGCCGTCACGCCGGCTTGTACGCGCCCCATCGCTCCTTGAGCGCGCCTGCAATCTCGCCTACGGACGCCCGCGCGCGAACGGCGCCGATGATCCTCGGCATGATCGACTCCGCCGGTTTCGAGGGCATTGCCGCCGCGGCCTCCTTGAGCGCGGAGAGCGTCTGGCCAACCTTGCCGGCGTCACGCTTCCCCTTCCGCTCCCGGAGCCGCGCAACCTGTTCCCGTTCCAGGCGCGAAAAGTCCGGCGCCGCCACATCAGGCACCGCCGCGTCGTCCTCGAACTTGTTGACGCCAACGATGACCGTCTCGCCGCGCTCGACGCGCATCTGGTGCTCGTACGCGCTGCGGGCGATCTCCTCCTGGAAGAACTGCGCCGCAATGGCCTTGGCGGCGCCGCCGAGCGAGTCGACGCGCTGGAGCAGCGCAGTGGCGCCTGTCTCGAGCGCCGTCGTCAGGTGCTCGACGTAGTAGCTGCCGGCCAGCGGGTCCGGCGTGTTGGGCACGCCGCTCTCGAACGCCAGCACCTGCTGGGTGCGCAGCGCCAGCGTGGCGGCTTGCTCGCTGGGGAGCGCGAGGGCTTCGTCGTAGCCGTTGGTGTGAAGCGACTGCGTCCCTCCCAGCACGGACGCCAACGCCTGGATTGCGACACGCACGACGTTGTTGAGCGGCTGTTGCGCCTGCAGCGTCACGCCGCCCGTCTGGGTGTGGAAGCGCAGCCGGCAACTCGCCTCACCGGCCGAGAACCGGCTTCGCATGAGGCGCGCGAACATGCGGCGCGCCGCGCGGAACTTGGCCGCTTCCTCGAAGAGATCGTTGTGCGCCGCGAAAAAAAACGAGAGCCGGGGCGCGAAGCTGTCGACCGCGAGACCCGAGTCCACGGCCCGTTTCACGTATTCGATCGCGTTCGCGAAGGTGAACGCCAGTTCCTGCACGGCCGTCGCCCCGGCTTCGCGGATGTGGTAGCCCGAGATCGAAATCGGGTTCCAGTTCGGCAGCTCGGCGGCGCAGAACCGGAACGTGTCCGCCACCAGCGCGAGCGAGGGCTCGGGCGGGTAGATGTACGTCCCGCGCGCGATGTACTCCTTGAGGATGTCGTTCTGGATCGTGCCGCTCAGCTCGCGTCGCGCGATCCCCCGCTCCTCCGCCACGACGACATACATCGCCAACAGCGTGGACGCCGTGGCGTTGATCGTCATCGATGTCGACACGCGGTCGAGCGGAATCTCGTCGAGCAGCGCGTGCATGTCGTCGACGGTGTCGATCGCGACTCCGACACGGCCCACCTCCCCGAGCGCGCGGGAGTCGTCGGAATCGATGCCCATCTGGGTCGGCAGGTCGAACGCGACCGAGAGGCCGGTCTGGCCGGCGTCGAGCAGGTGTCGAAAGCGCTGGTTGGTTTCCAGCGCCGTGCCGAAGCCCGCGTACTGCCGCATCGTCCACAGGCGACCGCGATACATGCTCGCCTGGACGCCACGCGTGAAGGGAAACTCGCCCGGGTTCCCGAGTTCCTCGCGGTAGTCGCGCACGCCGTCCTCGGCGCGATACACCGGCGCCACGGGAATTCCCGACGGGGTGCGGACCTCGTTCGAGCGGTCAGCGCTCATTGCGCCGCGAGCTGGAGCCTGGACGTGCAGCCCTCAGGCCCCGACGAGTTGCCCGGCCAGCACCTGCGACGCGAGTTCCACGTCCCCCTTGGAACCGATGAACAGCGGCGTGCGTTGGTGCAGTTCGCCCGGCTTGACGTCCATGATCCGCTGGGAGCCGTCGATGGCGGCGCCGCCCGCCTGCTCGACGAGGAACGCGAGCGGGTTGGCCTCGTACAGCAGCCGCAGCTTGCCGCCCGGATTGCGCGAGTTGGCCGGGTAGGCGAAAAACCCGCCGCCGAGCAGGTTGCGATGGAAGTCCGCCACCAGGGATCCCACGTAGCGGACGTTGCTCGGCGCGCGGTTGCCTTCGACACCGCGGAGGCGGCGCATCAACTGCTTGACCGGCTCCTCCCACAGCGGCTCATAGGAATCATTGACGGACAAGTAGCGGCCGACCCGCGGCGTCTTGATGTTCGGGTGCGAGAGCAGGAACTCGCCGATCGATGGATCGAGGGTGAAGCCGTGGACCCCGCGCCCGGTCGTGTACACCAGCATCGTGCTGGAACCGTAGATGACGTACCCCGCGGCCACCTGCCGCGCGCCAGGCTGCAGGAAGTCCGCCATCGTCGCGTGCTTGCCGTGCGACACCTTGGGCGCGATCGAGAAGATCGTCCCGACCGGCACGTTGACGTCAATGTTCGACGAGCCGTCGAGCGGATCAAACATCAGGACGTACTTGCCGCACCTGAACTTGTCCGGGATCTCGATGATCCCCGCTTGTTCCTCGGACGCCATGCCGCAGAGTCGCCCCGAATGGTCCATCGCCTTCACGATGGTCTCGTTGGCGAAGACGTCGAGCTTCTGCTGCACCTCGCCCTGCACGTTCTCCTCGCCCGCCGAGCCGAGAATGTCGACCAGGCCCGCCATGCGCACCTTGTTGGCGATCATCTTCGCCGCGAGCGCGAGGTCCTGCAGCACGCCGGAGAGCTCGCCCGTGGCTGCCGGGACCTGGCGCTCTTCCTCGATGATGAACCGCTCGATCGTGACGACCGACGTCGCCTTGTTCTGGAGCACGTCTGTTGGGCAGGGGGTGAACGTTGCGCCGACCTCAATATACGCCTTCCGCCTTCCGCCTTCCGCCTTCCGCCCTACGGTACCACCCACCGCTCCCCGGCCACGTCCACTTCGATGCGCCGACCGTCGGTGCGCACGACGACGGTGCCGCTGCGGTCCGTGCGCATCGTGGTCGCGCCGGCGGCAGCGAGCGTACGGATGACCGCGGCGCTCGGGTGCCGGTACATGTTGCCGGCGCCGACCGAGACCAGTGCCAGCCGCGGGCTCACCGCTGCCACGAACTCCGGCGTGCTGCTCGTGTTGCTGCCGTGGTGGCCGACCTTGAGGATATCGGCGTCGAGCCGCCACGGCTCGTTGTCCACCAGCCAGCGCTCCTCACCCGACTCCGCGTCTCCCGTCATGAGCAGTGAAACGGCGCCAACGCGGACGCGCGCGACGACGCTCGCGTCGTTGGGGTCCCGCAGCGTGTCGGCCCACGCCGGCTCCGGCGCCAGGATGGTGACGACGATCTCGTCGACCATCAGTGAATCGCCCGGGACGGCGCGCCGCCATCGCGTGCCGGTCTCGCGCGCCGCAACCAGCGACTCCCGGTACGGGCCGGACGGGCCCGCGAAACCGGGATCGACATACCACGCGGGTCGCAGCGCGCGGATGACGCTTGCGGCGCCGCCAACATGATCGGAGTGCGGATGCGACAGCACGTACCCGACGAGTTCGCCACCGAGGCGCCTGATGTACGGAACGACGTCCCGGGCGCCTGCGTCTCCGCCCTCCCATGACCGGCCGGCGTCGAACAGCAGCCAGCGACCGCGGGTCGACCGAATGGCGATGGCATCACCCTGGCCGACGTCGATCATGTGGATCTCCGTTTCCGCGACGCCCCTCGGCGCCAGCGGCCGCCACGCCAGGGCCGCAAGGCAGGCGGCGCCGGTCAGCAGCGCCCGGCCCGGATGCCGCGCCACGCAGGCGATGACCACCGCGACCGAGGCAGCCACCGCCAGCGCTGTTGCCGCCGGGTCGGTGACGACCGCAACCGATGCGCCCGGCAGGCCCGCCGACACGACCGCGACCCGGTCCACGAAAGCCAGCAGCGGCAGGCACGCATCCGCGACGAACTGCGCGGCCGCCGGAATCGGCATCAGCACGGCCGCGAGAAACAGCATCGGTTGGAGTACTGCCATGGCCGGAACAGCCACGACGTTGCTCAGCGGCGCAACCAGGCTGACCGTGCCGAACGTGGCTGCCACCAGGGGCGTCGTGATCAGCGTCGCGGCGACCGACGCGACCAGTCCACGAATCAGCGACCCCCGCATTCCGCCGGCCGCCAGCCATGCCCATTTCTTCGACAACGCGTCGGCCGCCCCGAGCGCAACCATGCCCGCGACGCTGAGCTGGTAGCCGAGGTCGAGCGCTGCTGCCGGGTCGAACAGCGGCGAGCACGAGCCGACGGCGAGCACCGCCCATGTCGACGTCGGCCGCTGCATGATGACGCTCACCGACGCGGCCGCAAGCATCACCGCGGACCGCACCGCGGGCAGCGGTGCGCCGATCATCATGACGTACGCGGCCGTCACGCCGACCACGAGCGCCTCCGCCGCCACGCGCGACAGCCGGCACAGTTGCGCGAGCAGCATGATGGCGGCGGCGATCAGGCCGACGTGCAGGCCGGAGACCGACAGCATGTGCGACAGCCCCGCGGCCGCGAAACGCGCCCGGATGGCCGGCGACAGATCGTCCATGTCGGCGATCAGCAGGGCGCGCACCAGCGGTGCGTTGCCGCCGAAATGCGCGTCGATGCCCTTGCCAAGGTCGTTGCGAATCGCCGCCAGGAGACCGGGCTCGCGGCCCGGCTCGAGGATGGCGTCCGCGTAGACGAGTCCGCTGCGGCCGCGGGTCGGGGTGCCGACCACGTTCACCGTTGCACCGGACGGCGCGGCGCCATGCCTCACGGCGATGCGCACGGTGAGGCCGCACTCGCTGCGCGCCCTCACGAACGCACCGGGGCCGGCGTCGCCTTGGAGCCGCACCTGCACCACGCGTCGCGCCGACAGGGCGCGCTCGCACGCCTGGAGATCCTCACGCGCGTCGATGCCGGTAAACACTCCGGTCGCCGCGATCACCACCAGCGCCGCCCGTTCGACCGGGCGACGGGCGCCAAGGAGGATGACGGCGACGGCGGCGATGGTCGTCGCCATGGGCAACGACGTCGTTGCGGTGAGCAGGCCGCAGACGTAGGCGGTCAGCGCGGAAGCGACGAGAGGCATCGTCGCCCATCATGGCGCGCGTCGAGCCGCCAGCGTCACCGCGGCATCGCACCGCGGACCCTGCGATTGCGACTACACGGCCATCGGCAGCGCGCTGCGCACCGGCACGACCGTTCCGGTGAACGTCGAACCCGTCGTACCCGTCAGCTGGACCGTGAGATACCGTCCCAACAGCGACTCGTCGCCCGGCACGAGCACCGTCCTGAAGTCGCGCGTGCGGGCCATCAGCAGGTCGCCTCGCCGGGCCTCGCGCTCGACGAGCACTTCGCATGTCCGGCCGAGGAGGGCGAGGTTCAGTTCGCGCGCCACGCCGCGCACGGTGTCCACCAGCCGCTCCATGCGGTCGGACGCGACATCGTCCGGCACCGTCCACTCGGGCGGCATTCGCGTGGCCGGCGTGCCCTCGCGCGGGGAGAACTTGAACATGAACGCGTCGGTGAAGCGCGCGGCGCGTACGGCGTCGAGCGTCTCGGCGAACTGCACTTCCGTCTCGCCCGGAAAGCCCACGATGATGTCCGTCGTGACACTGAGACCCGGAATCGCGGCGCGCAGGCGCTCGAGGCACGCGATGTATTCCTCGCGCGAGTAGCGCCGCAACATCCGCTTCAGCACCTCGGTGCTGCCCGATTGCATCGGCAGGTGCACGTGCTCGCAGACCGACGGCACGGTCGCGAGCGCCTCGATGACGCGATCGCTGAAATCGTTCGGATGCGGGCTCGTGAAGCGCAATCGCCTGAGGCCGGGTACGCTGCCGACCGCGCGCAGCAGGTCTGCGAAATCCGCCCCGCCGTCATGGTACGAGTTGACGGTCTGGCCGAGCAGCACCACCTCGGTCATTCCCTCGGCCACGACCTGTCGGGTCTCGCGCACGACGTCCGCCAGCTTGCGGCTGCGCTCGCTGCCGCGCGTCGTCGGCACGATGCAATACGTGCACCGGTAGTCGCAGCCCCGCTGCACCGGAATCCACGCCTTCACCCTGTCGAACCGCTTTGGGGCGAAGTCCTCGTAGTGCTCCTCGAGGTCGAAGTCGGTCGACACGACGCGCTCGCCGCGACGCGCGCCCTCGACCAGCGCCGGGAGCGCGCGGTAGCCGTCCGGGCCGACCACAAGGCTGACGTGGCGCGCCTCCAACAGGCGCGGGCCCAGCCGCTGCGCCATGCAGCCGGTGACGCCGACGATCGAGTCGCGCTTCATGTGGCGCTTGAGCTCACCCAGCCGGCCCAACACGCGCTGTTCCGCGTGGTCGCGGATGGCGCACGTGTTCAGGAGGATGACGTCGGCGCCATCAGGTCCGTCGACCGCTGCGTAGCCTTCGGCCGCGAGCTTGCCGAGCATCAGCTCGGAGTCGCTCACGTTCATCTGGCAGCCGTAGGTCTCGATGTAGACGGTGGGCATGGAAGTCGCGCTTCGTGACTCGTGACTCGTGACTCGTGACTCGTGACTCGTGACTCGTGACTCGAACTTAGCTGCCGGTCGTTCGTTCGAGGAACGAGTCACGCGTCAGGTCCAGGTCCAGTCGCGTCCCACGCGCGACGTCGCCGGCAACGCGCACCGTGAGGTAGTCCTCGGTCACTCCGGTCCGGTGAGGCGCGCCGGCAGTCACGACGACGTCGGCCGCCGTGCCTACGCGGGCGCGGGCATGGGCCGCCGCCCTCTGGTCCGCCATGTCGCGCAGCCGGGCGGACCGGTCGCGACTCGTGGCGCCGTCGACTCGACCCGGCAGGCGCAGCGCCGCCGTGCCCGCCCGCTCCGAGTACGTGAAAACGTGCAGGTAGGTGAACGGCAGACGCTCCACGATGCGCACGGTGTCCTCGAAGTCGTCGTCCGTCTCGCCCGGAAAGCCGACGATGATGTCGGCGCCGAGCCCGAAATGCGGCAAGCGCGGTGCCAGGCGCTCGATGGCCGCGGAGTAGGACGCCGCGGTGTACCAGTGCCGGCCCATCCGCTTGAGCACGCGATCCGAGCCGGACTGGAGCGGGGCGTGCAGGTGCGGCGCCAGTCGCCGCGGGTCCCCGGCCATGAGCTCGCACAGTGCGCCATCGACCTCGGTCGCCTCGATCGACGAAAGACGGAAGCGCGCGTCGGGCACGGCGCGCACGAGACTTTGCATCAGGACGCCCAGGGACGAGCCGATGTCGGCGCCCCACGTGCCGATGTGCGTCCCCGTGATCACGATCTCGGGGTGCGCCACGGCAAGCGTTCGCGCTTCCTCCGCCAGGACGTGCGCCGGCCGGCTGCGGTTCGCCCCGCGCGCCATCGTGGTGGCGCAGAACGTGCAGTGTTCGTCGCACCCGTCCTGCACGCGGAGCACGGCCCGCGCCGACCCCTGCCGGCTCGTGCCGCGAGCTGCCGGAACACCAAGCGCTGCAGCGACGGCGGCGATATCGCCGCCGGCCACGACCCGGTCGACGGTGGGCAACTGCCCCAGGCCGCGCGCGCTCGCGGGGAGCGCCGCGGAGCAACCCATCACGATCGAGCGCAGCCGCGGGTTCGACGCCGCCGCGCGACGCACCGCCTTGCGCACGTCGCGCTCGGCCTCGGACGTCACGGCGCACGAGTTGAACACGGCGACATCGGCCGCGGCCGCGTCGTCCACCAGCCCGTAGCCGCCGGCGGCGGCGGATGCCATCACTGCCTCGCTGTCGTAGCTGTTCGCGCGACAGCCGAAGGTCCGGAGATAGAGCTTCATCTCGCAGGCCCCCCCTCCCCGGCCGGCAGCAACATATGAAAGGCGCTGCCCTGCCCGTGTCCATCGCTGCGCACCCAGATGCGGCCGCCGTGCGCCTCGACCACGAGGCGGCAGAACGCGAGGCCCAGTCCCGATCCGCGCACCTTGGGCATGTTGGCCGTCTTCATCTGCTCGAACTTCCGGAAGATCACGTCCTGGTACTCGGCTGGAATGCCGGGGCCGTTGTCGGCGACGGTAAACAGGGCCGCGTCACCCTCGCGGCGCACCAGGAGCCGCACGTGTACCGAATGGCCGGAGTGCGTCACGGCGTTCTGGATGAGGTTGCCGATCACTCGCTTGATGAGCGGACGGTCGGCGCGGAACACCGGCGCATCGTCGGCCACGTCGATGCTGGCGGACGCCCCCTCCTGCTGGAACCGGTGCGTCCATTCGTGCACGATCTCGGTGAGCAGCGCACCCGGCGCGATCGGCGTCTTCTCGAGAGCCAGGGTCGTCTCCTCGATGCGGCGAATCGCCAGCAGGTCGTCGATGAGCCCCAGCAGGTCCTCTGCCTTGGATTCGGAGTCCGCCACGGCGTTGCGCTGCTCCGGCGTCAACGGCCCGAAGTCGCCGTCGAGCAGGAGCTCCATCGTCGCGAGCACCGAGCTCAGGGGCGACTTGAGGTCGTGCACGATCATCTTCATGAGGTCGTCCCGCAGCTTTTCGAGTTCGCGCATCTTGCGGGCGCTTTCCTCGAGCGCGTCGGTCGCCGCCTTGAGCTTCAACAGCGAGCGAACCCGCGCGCCAAGCACCTGACGGTTGTGCGGCTTGGTGAGGAAGTCGTCGCCGCCGGCCTCGATGGCCTTGATCCGGTCCGTCGTGTCGTTCAGTGCGGTGACGAAGATGACCGGGATGCGCGACGTGCGCGGGTCGCGCTTGATTCGCCGGCAGACTTCGAAGCCGGTGGAGCGATCGTCCCCGTCCAGGTCGCCCGCCGGCATCGCGACGTCCAGGATGCAGAGGTCCGGTCTCTGCTCGAAGCAGGCGGTCAAAGCCGCGGAGCCGGTCGCCGCCGAGATCGCCCGAAAGCCGAGGGCGTGCAGTTGATCGAACAGCAGTTCCACGTTCGCGGGCACGTCGTCCGCGACGAGGATCAGGGGAGCGTCCGCCTGGTGAGGGGTCAGCTCCACGGCCGGTTCACGGTCGGACCGAGAACCCCGTGCTGATGGTCCAGGCGTTCTCGGAGAGGTTCGGCGGGCCGCTGCGGGATGACCGCAACACCGCGATGTTGAGCTCGGCGCGTTGCACCGCAAAGGGAAGGCCGACGCCGGCGCTGTAGGTACGCTCCTTCACCGCCGTGGCGCCGGGCGAGAACGGCAGCGTCCGCCACCGGCCGCCGAGCCGCAGCAACATGCTCGCGCCGGCGAACGAGGGGCCCGTGACGTCCGCGCCGAGCCCGATATCCAGCCCCTCGTGCGCCTGCAGCGTCGGCGTCAGCCCCTCGAGGCGCGACCAGCTGTCGGTGGCCAGGCGCGCCGCCAGCGTCGTCCCCTGAATGCCGAGGTACATGAAGGAAACGCCGAAATGGTCGGGCGCCGACGCCGTGTGCGCGGCGACGTCGCCGTGGTACGTGCTGATCGAGCCGCCGCGCCGGTAGCTGACGCCGAGCGCCCCGATGCGCGGCCAGACCGTCTGCGCGCCGACGCTGATCGCGTTGCCGCCGAATCCCAGGACGGTGCGCTGCGTGTCGCCCGTGAAGCGCAGCGTGTCGTCGAACAGCCGGATCATCCTCAGGTCGTCGCGCCCGCTATACGCGTGACCCGCCACCCCGACGCGCAGCCAACGGTTCACGTCGTAAGCCACCGCGAAACGCAGGTCGGCGATGGATCCGTCGCTCAGTTGCGAGCGCGTCGATCGAATCGTGTCGGCGCCGATTACCTGGCTGTCGCGGGCCGTGACGGCCCACGTGCGGTCGAAGAGCGTCGCCGCAGAGACCATCGCTGCCCAACGCGTGCCGATCGGCATGGACCCCGTGAACAAGGGGAACCGCGCGACCGACGTGCGCTGCTTCTGCCCGGCGACCCTCAACTCGCGGTACTCGGGCTCGGCCTGCATCGAGACGTATGGCGCACTCAACAACGAGATCGCCGCGGGGTTCAGCGGCGACATCGGATCGCTCTCGCCGATCGCCCCGCCCATCGCCTGCGCCCGGGCGCTGAGGAGGCCCGGCGGATAGCCCAGTCCCTGCGTGGAAAGCGTGCCCTGCGCGTTCGCGGGCGCATGCAGCACCAGCGCCATAAGAGCGATGCGGGCTCCGGCGCGCATCAGGGCAGCCCTCGCTTCGGCTGGGGGATGTAGGTCAGGCGCAGTCGCGGCTGCACCGAGATTGACGCCAGGTGGCCGTAGAAGTCGACCTGCCAGGCCCGAAGGCCCTCCTGGCGGCCGACGAGCGCGATGACGCGAGGCGTCCGTGTCGCGGACGTGAGGCGCCAGCGCCGGATCGCCGTGATCATCTCGAACTCGCGCGGGCCGCTGTCCTTCGGCGCCAGGCCGATGGTGTCCCCGCCAAACCCGAGAAACACGAGCGCGCGACGCCGGTCGGTGATCAGCGGGCTCGCCAACAGCTCGAAGTGCGCCACGCCCGCGGTATCGTTGGCGTTGGGCGCCTGCGGGTTGGGACGCTGCGTCATGATCAGCGTGGCGCGCACGACGGCGCTGCTGTCGAGGATCTGCGTGGGGATGTTGAACCGGATGTAGGCACGCCGTCCCGGGGCGCCACCGACGCGAATCACGTCGGACGGCGGCGGGACGGGGTCCACGGCTATGATCTGGAAGTCGGCGAGCTCCACGGCGGTCTGCAGGTCTTCCGGCGTCTGCGACAGCGCCGGAATGATGACGTCCTCGGCCGTGGTATCCGACTGCGCCGTGTCCGCCGTCGGCGTCAGGAACAGGAACGGCGGGGCGCCGCCGTTGCCAGTCGTCAACGCAATCTCGGCCGGACCCGGTCCGACCACGCGCAGGCCCAGCCGCAGCCGCCGCAACGTGTCCCCGACGATCTTCTCCAGCACCTTGGCCTTGTCCAGCGCGAGCACCAGCGTGTCCTTGAGGGTCGCCGCGGGGAACGTCTGGGAGCCGAGCAGGCGCCCGGCCGTGAAGCGCGGTACCAGCGACGCGGCGGCCGTGTCGTCGGGCGCCGTGGCGCTCGTGTCGTCGACGTCGTACGCCTCGATGGTCAGCGCGGGGCCGAGGGTATCGGCGCGCGCGATCTTGAACTTCACCATCGCAGTGTCGAGCGCGACGATGTCGTTGTCGATGAACTCGCCCTTGTACCGGAACGTCGCATGGAGCGAGTCGAAGCGGACGATAGCGCGCGCGTCGTACACGCCCGCGTGCACCATGAGCAACACCTGATCTTCCTTCCCCGTGATCGGGAACACGCCCACCGACGTGTCGAAGTCCACCGGGAACAACGTCGTGTCGCTCAGCGAGTCGCCCAGTTGGGGACAGAGCGCGGGGCAGGCAATGCCGGTCTCGAGCGTCTGCTCGCAGGCCGAAATGCCGGCCACCAGCGCCGCTGCCACGAGCAGTGGCCGCGCCCGGGACATGCGCGCCCGCAACGACAGCGTCAAGCGCTACCTGTCGACGTGTTCGAGTGAACTGGGCGAGAACGCCTGCGGCAGGAGCTCCGTCAGCCGCCAGCGCGCTTCCTTGCCGTCCCGCGTCACGCTGACGATCTCCAGCTCCGGCGCGAATTCGATCAGCGCCTGGCGACACATCCCGCAGGGTGGCGTCGGCTCATCGGCCGAGGACGCAATCACGAGCGTGTTGAAGGCGCGTACCCCCTTGGCCACCGCTGCGGCGATCGCGGCGCGCTCCGCGCACGTGCCCGCGGGAAACGCGGCATTCTCGACGTTGCAGGCCTCGGTGACGCTCCCATCCGCCCCGAGGAGCGCCGCGCCGACCTTGAACTTCGAGTACGGGGCGTAGGCGCGTTCCATCGCGGACAGCGCCCGCTCGCGCAGCTCCTTGCCGTTGGTGCTCGCGTTCACGCCACGACCTCGCGCAGGAACGAGGTGCCCTTCCCCCGAAACGCGACACCCAGCCACTCGGCAACCGTGGCGCCGAGGTCCGAAAACGTCTCGCGCCGGCCGATCGAGACCGGACGCACTCGGCGCCCGAACGCCAGCACCGGAACACATTCACGCGCGTGGTCGGTGGACGGCGTCGTCGGATCGTTCCCGTGGTCGGCTGTCAAGAACAACAGGTCATCCTCCTCGAGGGATGCAATCAGGTCGGGCACTGCCGCATCAAACTGTTGCAGTGACTGGTGGAACCCCGCCGGGTCGTTGCGGTGCCCGAACAACTGGTCGAAATCTACAAGATTGGTGAACAGGAACCCATTGGCATTACTCACCTTGCGCTGCAGCCACGCGAGGATGTGCCGGATGCCCTCGGCGTTGTCCTTGCTGTGGACCGCCGCGATGCCGCGGCCGGCAAACAGGTCGTCCACCTTGCCGATCCCGGAGCGCGGAACGCTGGCCGCCTCCAGGGCATCCAGCAACGTCGTGTCCGGCGGGAGGATCGAGAAATCGCGCCGGTTGGCCGTGCGCTGCCACGCGCCCGGTGAGCCCAGGAAAGGCCGCGCGATGACGCGGGAGACGTCGTGCGGCGCCACCAGCATGGCCCGGGCTGTCTCACATCCTCTATAGAGTTCGCTCAGTGGAATCGTCGCCTCGTGCGCCGCTATCTGGAAGACCGAGTCGGCTGACGTGTAGACGATCCAGGCGCCCGTGCGCTGGTGCTCCTCGCCGAACTGCGCGATGATCGCGGTGCCGCTGGCGGCAGTGTTGCCGATGACACGACGGCCAGTGCGGCTGGCAAACTCGTCGAGCACGGCGGCGGGAAAACCGTTGGGGTAGGTCGGGAACGGCCGCGCCAGATGCACACCGGCGATCTCCCAATGGCCCGTGGTGCTGTCTTTTCCCGCGGACTTCGGCACCATCACGCCGGTCGCCGCGGCCGGCGTCCGCGTGCGCGGGACGCCGGCGATGTCGAGGATGTTGCCGAGGCCCGCGCGACCGAGGTTGGGAAGGTCCAGCCCGCCGACGGCGCGAGCCAGGTTGCCGAGCGTGTTGGAGCCGGCGTCGCCATACGACGCGGCGTCCGGCGCCTCACCACAGCCCACGCCGTCGAGCACGATGATCGCCGCCCGCCTCGTCATTCCCCACCCACGTACTGCCTCGCCAGCCTGCCGCGCAGCCCCGTCAGGATCTCATACGGCGAGAACCAGCCCCAGTTGGCGACCTCGGCAATGGTGATCGACGCACCGCCGGCGCTGCCGATGAACGTCACGACATCTCCCACCGCGCAACTGCGATTGGTGACGTCCAGCATCGTCATGTCCATGGTCACGAATCCGACAACCGGTGTGCGCTGACCGTTTACGAGGGCCTCGGACTTGTTGCCGAGCCCACGCCGGTATCCGTCGGCGTAGCCGAGCGACACCGTCGCGATGCGGCTGTCACGACGCGCTTCCCAGCCGCCGTCGTACCCGACGGTATCGCCGGCCTTCACCTCGCGGACCTCGACGACGCGACCCCGTACTGCCACGACGGGATCCGGCATGATCCGGGCGCCGCGTCCACTGCTGACGCCGTACAGGAAAATGCCGGGTCGGGCGAGATTGAACGGCGAGGGCGCGCGATGCTCGACGGCCGGGGAGTTGTCGGCGTGCAGCAACGACGGCCGCGCCGGAAGCTCCGACACGCACTGGGCGAAGCGGTTCTCCTGCGTCTCGCGCGATCCGTC
>Ga0187893_10005341_pt1 | contig 23160 bp, 27 predicted proteins | sample MA1701074metaG_FD_139574 | JGI IMG/M metagenome (GOLD analysis project Ga0187893, IMG submission 139574) | White microbial mat communities from a basaltic lava cave in the Kipuka Kanohina Cave System on the Island of Hawaii, USA - MA170107-4 metaG ...
GAGACGCTGCGCGTGGTGCGCGTCAGGAGCCGGATACCGAGCCGTTCCTCAAGTCCGCGAACCGTGTGACTGAGCGCTGACTGGGACACCCCGAGCTTCGCAGCCGCCCGGGTAAAGCTCCGCTCGCGTGCAACGGCCAGAAAGGCGAGGAGATCGTTGAGGTCCTGTCGCGGCATTCATGAATCCAGGTCATGAGTCCATGCGCATTTTACTACCTAGTCGCCGGCGATCTCGCCCACTAGAGTGCGCAACCGCGGGTCGGGCAATGATGCCCGGCCCAATGATCCAGTTCCCCAACCATCTGACAGAAGGAGATGAAACCATGACTCGTAAATTGCTTGCTATCGCCATCGCCGCGGCGTTCGCCGCGCCCGCACTTGCCGAAACCGGTGTTGGCATCGGCCGGATCGACAACGTTACCAATGTCTATGGCCGCGCCGGCGTGCCCGCCGTCAAGGTCAGCGGCGCTGTTGTGTACAGGCAGTCGGACGTCAATGTTGCGGGTCGCAATGCCGCGCCTGCTGCTGGCGAGGACAAGACGGTCACCACCGACTTGCGCGACGTGAACGACGGTTTCGGCCGCTCGTAACGAGCAGGGCATTACGGACAGCGGATGGCGCCCCGGCGCTGTCCGCTTTCTCGTACGTGAGCTTGCCTGGACGGCCAGCTTGTCATCAAATCGAAGGAATCCCGATGACTGTGGGCAAAATGGATCACTTCTCATCGGCAACGGACGGGTAACTCATGAAATCGGGAATCCGGAAACGCGCATTGATAGCCATCGCAGGGACTGCTCTCTCCTCGTCGTTGGGAATGGAACCCGCAGCATCCGCTCCGGAAGCGCACCGGATCCGAATCCGCATGGGCGATCAAATCGTGACCGCGACGCTGAACAACAGCGAGGCAGCTCGGGATCTCGTTTCGGTGCTCCCGTTATCGATCCAGATGCGCGACCACCTCAGGCGCGAGAAAACGGGCCCCATTCCCAGGCTACTGTCGGAGCGGACGCAAGGCAGCCCGACCTACGACAAGGGCGATCTGGGCTACTGGAGGCCAGGCGGGAACTTCGTGATCTTCTACAGACACGACGGGCTGACGATTCCTTCTCCCGGCATCGTTCTACTGGGGAAGATCGGCTCCGGCGCAGAGATTCTTGACGTCCCCGGTCCGGTAGCCGTGACCGTCGAACTGATCAGGTGAAGGCTCGGTTCGATGTCGCATCTGCAGTGCGTTGGTGAAGGAGATTCCGGTGCGGATGTATCTGCCCAAACTGAGCGATCCAGTTCTGAACGAGAACATCTACCCGGGTAAGGTCTTCGATCTCACCCTGCCGCTCGACCAGTTGCGCAGGCCTACCGCGCTGTGGACGAGCGACTTGCGGTCAAGACGCTGCTTCGCCCCTGGTGAAACCGGGTGATCGAATGAAACCACCCCGCAATCCCGACTCTGCTCCCGGCGACTGGTACATCGATACGGCATGTATCGATTGCGGCGCATCGCGGCACGTCGCGCCCGGTCTGATCGTCGAACGAAACGAAAAGAGCGTCTTCGCGAGGCAGCCGGGCACCCCGGAAGAGCAGCTCGCGGCCTGGCGCGCGGTGCTCGTGTGTCCTACCGCCTCGGTGCGCAGCGAAACGAAGCAGCCGCGCCCGGACGTGAGGATCTTTCCGCAGGAGATTACCTTTGGCGTGTGGCGCTGCGGGTTCAACGCCCGAGCGTCGTTTGGCGCGCATTCGTATTTTGCCGCGCGTCCGGACGGTAATCTTCTGGTCGACTCACCGCGCTACGCGGCGGAACTCGTGAAATGGTTTCGACATGCAGGCGGCGTTGCTCACATCCTGCTGTCGCACAGTGACGACGTCGCGGACGCCGACAAATACGCCCGCGAGTTTGGCGCGCGCGTGTGGATTCACAGAGAAGACAACTCGGCCGCGCCCTACGCAACGGATCTTCTCGAAGACCGGTCAGCACGCACCATTGCGCCGGGCGTGCAGGCGATCCCGGTGCCCGGCCATACCCGTGGCAGCGTCGTATACCAGCTCGACGATCGCGTACTCTTCTCGGGTGATTCGCTCGCCTGGAGCGAGCGCGACCGCGATCTCGTAGCTTTCAAGGACGCGTGCTGGTACTCGTGGAGGGAACTCACTGCATCGCTCGGCAGACTGGCCGAGTATCGCTTCGAGTGGTTGCTGCCCGGCCACGGTTGGCCAGCGCATTTGCCAGTCCAGGAGATGAATGCGCGCTTGCTGGGGCTGGTTGCGCGTATGCGACGGGCTTGATCGACAGGCGAGAAATGTAAGGTAATGGAGATCACTGAAATGGTCGTCTGTCGGAGCCAGCAGATCGCAAGGAACAGGTTGTTGTTCTGGGCCACCCTGATTGCGGTGGCTCTATGTCAGCCCGCTTACGGCACGGACAACAGCACGCGCGGCGACGCCCCGGCAGAACGCTCGGCTGAGCCATCCGCTGCACAGCCAGGCACGATGAAGATACGTTTAAAGGCAAACGGCAAGACTGTCACCGCGACTTTGGCCGACAGCGCAACAGCCAGGGATTTTCTTTCCCTGCTGCCGATGACTTTGACACTCGAGGATTACGCGGCGACCGAGAAGATCGCCTACCCGCCGAGAAAGTTGTCCACCGCAGGCTCACCCGTGGGGAGCGATCCCTCGGTGGGTGACATCGCCTACTACGCTCCCTGGGGCAACCTGGCGATCTTCTACAGGGATTTCGGGTATTCGCGCGGACTAGTCATCCTCGGAAAGATAGGCGGCGGCATGGAAGCTCTTGAAGTGCCCGGCTCAGTAAAGGTGATGATCGAGCGCATCAAGTAGAAACAGGTTGGGACGTATCGGCGAAATCGTCGAATTTCCGGGGCACCAGACAACGCTGCGCGCACCCGGGTCACCAAGGCTACTGTGGGCGTTCGCCGCTCATCGGTCGATCCCCCAGATCGTGTACCGCACCGCGATGACCGACGCGAGGCCATAGGCCGCCATCCCGAGCGCGGCCAGCGCGAATATCGTCCACGACGGTGTGTGTACCGTGGCGAGGATCCAGCCACCGATCGCAATCAGGGCAAGCCTCAGCGTGCCGGCGAGCACCGGACCGCCGACCTTGCCGGCACCGAGCGATGAGAAGTAAAGACAAAGCCCCAGTCCGAACAGAGCATAGCAAGGGCCTGCCCAATGAAAGTAGAGGGCAGCCGAAGCGAGCACCTCCGGGTCTTGTGTGAACTGATGGGTCCACAAGTCGGGAACGATGGCCACGGCAAATCCAATCGCACCGAGTATCGCGCTAGCGAGGGCCGCCGCGATCCAGGTCGCGCGCCGGGCGCGAGAGACCTTGCCGGCACCAATTGCCATGCCCACCAGCGGCACCGATGCCACGCCGATGGCGAACGCGATGGGTATGAGCAGGAATTCGAGCCGGGTGCCGATACCGTAGCCCGCCAGCGCAGTGGTGCCGAATTGCGCGACGAGCCAGGTAAGAATCAGGATCGTCAGCACCGTCTGCAGCGGCGAGACGCATGCGAGTGCACCCACTTTCAGGATATCGTGCATGAGTTCAGGCCGCAGCGGCGTCGCGCGAACCGACAGCCGGACCCGCGATCGGGGCGAGCGCAGGTAGGCAAACAGGAACACCGCGCCCGCGGCGTACGCGACCACCTGACCGGCCGCCACACCCGGCATGCCCAGCCGGGGAAACGGCCCCCAGCCAAGGCCCAGTGCGCCGCCCGCCAAAACCTGCAGCACTGCTACCGCAAGGAACGTCGCCGAGGGCACCGGCATGTTCCCCGAGCCGCGGATCACCGACGCGAAGGTGTTCATGAGCCAGACGCCGATCGAGCCGACAAACGCGACGTTGGAGTACGCGACCGCCTGCGCCAGCGCCTCCCCGCGGCCGCCCAGCGCCGCATACATCGCCGGGCCGAGGGCGAGCATCAGCACCGTGTACAGCGCTCCCGCCGACAACCCGATCCACATCGCATGCACTGCAAGGGCGTTCGCGCGCACGCCGTCTCCGGCGCCGAGCGCGCGGCTTACGGCTGACGACACTCCACCGCCCATCGCACCCCCCGAGAGCATCAACTGCAGCATCACCATGGGAAACGCGAGCGCCATCCCGGCGAGCGAGGCCACGCCGAGCTTGCCGACATACGTCGTCTCGGCGATAGCCGCCAGCGCGGTGGCCAGCATCGCGCCCATGTTGGGCAGCGCAAATCGCACCAGCGTCGGCAGGATCGGCGCCGTGAGCAGCGGATCGGCAACGCGGTCGGCTATGGGGTAAGTCATCTGGTTCGGGTGGCTCGATCCGGCACGGGCTCCCGAATCAGGTTCTGACAGACGCGAGACCGGCGTCCAGGATTTCCTGCGAAAGCGCACGATCATCGACCGCGCGCGCCATGACCATTGCGCCCACCAACGTGGCGTAGGCGCCGATGGCCTTCTGCCTTCTCGCCGTTGTCGATTTGCCCCGAACCAGCTTGACCAGAAGATCGAGAACAGAACGCATATTGTCAGTGACGGCGCGCCGCACCGCCGGGCCCTGTCGCGACACGTCCGGTCCGAGAGCGGCGAGAAGGCAACCCACGCCTGGGTTGTCTCGATGTTCACTGGTCAGATAGGAGCGGGCGATGGCCGAAAGCGGATCGCCCGGCGTACGTTCGGCGAGTGCGCTCCAGCCTGCAAGCGCGCGCGTGAATGCACGGGCAGACGCCTCCGCTATGAGGTCCTCCTTCGAGGGGAAGTACCCGTAGAACCCGCCATGCGTCAGGCCCACCTCTTTCATCAGATCCGCGACCCCGATCCCGTCGAAGCCCAGCTCGCGGAACCGCTGGGCCGCGGCCTCGACGATCCGTTCCCGGTTCTGGGCGACCTGTTCCTTGCTCACTTTCATACCGGCCTCCTAAAAAAACCCTGCCCTGGCACTTGACATTATACATGATGGACGTCATGATACCAATCATGATGATCATCATGTATATATGGTAAGTCGTCGCCGCCTGCCGGGCCACGCGGAATCGCAGTGGCCGGCGATGCATCGATTTACGCGGAAAATCAAGTACTAAGGAGTAACACCATGAACAGCAAGACAGCGCTAGTTACGGGCGCCTCATCCGGCATCGGCAAAGCGACGGCCGAGCGGCTCGCGACGGCCGGCTACAAGGTCTACGGCACCAGCAGACGCAAGGCCCCAGCAGGCCAAGGATCCTTCGAGATGCTGCCCCTGGACGTGACCAGCGATGAATCAGTCCAAGCCGCGGTCAGGGAAGTGTTGCGGTTGGAGGGCCGAATCGACCTGCTCGTGAACAACGCCGGCTTCAGCGTCGCCCCGGCAGGAGCTGAAGAGAGCTCGGTCGAGCAGGCGCGGTCGATCTTCGATACCAATTTCTTTGGGATCGTCCGGATGACCTGCGCCGTCGTGCCCCACATGCGACGGCAGGGAGGTGGCCGCATCATCAACATCGGCTCCGTGCTCGGTTTCCTGCCGATGCCGTACATGGCGCTCTACGCCGCAACCAAGCACGCGCTCGAAGGGTATTCGGAATCGCTCGACCATGAGCTACGCACCCGGGGCATCCGGGTATCGATCATCGAGCCGGCGTACACGAAGACCCGGTTCGACGCGAACTCGCTGGAACCCGACTCCAAGCTCGATGAGTACCGCGAGGTACGTGCCACGCTGACCAGAAAGATGCAGCAGGTGGTCGAGGCTGGAGACGAGCCCGGCGTCGTGGCAGATGTCGTGCTGAAGGCTGCCAGCGCGGCTCGCCCGAAACTCCGGTACACGTCCGGTCCCCTCGCGGGCCGCTTGCGATTGCTCCGCAGATTTGCCCCGGCTGCCATGGTGGACGCCGGGATTCGAAAGGACCTGCAGCTCGACACGTTGACGGCGCCGTTGCCTCGCGCCTCGGCCTTGGCCAGGTAGTCGATCTATTAATAGCCCGACCGGCAATCAACCCATTGAAAGGAGACTCTCCATGAACTCGCTTCGCAGTATGACCGCTTCACTGGCCGTGGTAGTCGCCCTGACTGCTTCCGCCAACATTCAGGCGCAATCGGCCCCGATCAGCTACACGCCACCGGCGGAACCCGGTATCTCGAGCATCGCGACCAAACAGCAGCAGGACGAGGTCATGACGCTCATGGCTGCGTATCTGGGACTTTGGTCGGCTGAAGACCCCAGCCGCCATGCTTTCGAGCAGTTCGTGACTGAAGATGCGGTGTTCGAGTACCCGTATGCCGACAGCGCGGCGCTCCGGCGCATCGAAGGCCGGAAAGAGATCGAGCAAGCATTGCCCAAGCTCCCAGTGATGGCCAGCAATTGGTCGTTCACCGGCCTGAAGCTGTACCAGACGCTGTATCCGCACATTTTCTTCGTTGAGTACACGGCCAAGGCCTATGTACCGGCGACTCAGCGCATCTACGCGTCGCGCCATATCGCGCGCGTTACCGTAAGAGACGGAAAGATCGCGGACTACAGCGAGTTGTGGGAACTCGAAGCGAGGGCAGTTGCCTTTGGCGCCTATTGCCCGGAACTGGCCGCGGCCTCCCTTGAGCGCCGAGTAGATTCTCGTTGACGCACAACCTCCTTGGAGGGAAATCATGAAACAGACCAAGCTGACCATTTACAGCCGGCGTCAGTTTCTCCGCAACAGCGGCACCGGCGCCGCTCCATCGGGTGCTGCCGCCGACCTGTCCACCAATCGCGAACCCCTCGCGCAATCTGCGACCGCGTCGCATGCGAATTTGCGTAACTCCGACACCTACCTGAGCGTGTCTACCGGATTCATCGACGTCGATGGCGATAGATTCGCGTATCGCCGCTGGGGCAACAGCGGTACAGAACGGCCGCCGCTGTTTCTGCTGCAACATTTCCGCGGCGGCATGGACCACTGGGACCCGCTGCTGACCGATGGATTGGCTGCGGGCCGCGAAGTGATTCTGTACAACGGTCGCGGGATTGCATCCTCTTCCGGCAAGCCACGTACCCGAATTGAGCATATGGCCGACGACGCGGCCGCCGTCATACGCGCACTTGGAATTCGACAAGCGGATGTCTTGGGTTTCTCGCTCGGTGGATTTCAGGCGCAGGACCTGACGCGACGCCATCCAGACTTGGTGCGCAAGCTCATGCTGATTGGTACGGGGCCACGAGGCGGGATTCCGACTTCAGATCACGGTATGTTGGAGCACGCTGTGCGGCCGGTTCCCACCGTGGAGGACATCTTGTATTTGTTCTTCGGTCGATCCGAGGCGGCGCGACAAGCGGGGCGCGACTTCTGGAAGCGCCGTCATCAGCGTGCGGATCAGGACCCGCCAAGTTCCCCCGAAGTGATACAGGCTCAGATCGAGGCAAACATGTACTACTTGGCAAAGCTCGATCCGAAGGAGCCTTTCGCTCACTTGCGCGAAATCAAGCAGCCGACATTCATTCTCAACGGCGTCGACGACGTGATGATTCCGACCATCAATTCCTGGCACATGGCTCAGAACATCCCAAACGCTCAGCTATTCATTTATCCAGATGCCGGCCACGCAGCCCAATTCCAGTATCCCCAGCGCTTTTTGAAGCACGCCATCCAATTTCTGGACGAGTAGCGCGTCAGGAGATACCCACACTTACCGTGCTCATAAAGCACAGGGAGTTAATCAATCATGTTCAAGCTCAAATTCCTGCTGTGGGCCATGACGAAGGTATTGCAGCGAGCGGTCAAGAATGACCCGGCATGCGCCAAGTATGTGGCAGGCAAAGAACTGGTATTCCAGATTCAAACCAAGGATGGCATCGGCCGTCACTTCAGCATCAGGAACGGCGCGGTGAGTTCAAAGGCGGGACCCACCAAGAACCCCAAGTTCACTTTGACCTTCAGAGATGCCAACAAGGGTTTTGCGACTCTGTCCGCAAAGGATTCGAAAGATGCTTTCTTGTCTGCGTTGCAAAAAGAAGATCTGGTCATCAGTGGTGATTTTGTTGAAGTGCTGTGGTTTCAGCAATTGACGGACTATTTGCAACCCAGAAGAAAGCAGGACATCAACCTCAACAAGTAATTCAACTCTATCAAAAGGAGATACAGTATGAGCCGAGTAGTCCGATTCCACCGCGTAGGCGGCCCTGAAGTTCTGCAGATCGAGAATATCCCGGACCGAGCCCTGAGAGAGGGCGAGCTGCGGGTCCGTGTCGAAGCGATCGGCCTCAATCGCGCCGAGCAGATGTTCCGGGCCGGGGCCTACTTGCAGGCGCCGGTGCTGCCATCAACCAACGGCTACGAAGCGTCGGCCACCGTGATGGAGTTAGGCCCCGGCGTCAGCGGGTTCAGCGTCGACGATCCCATCAGCGTCATCCCGAACTTTTCCCTGAATGACTACGGCGTCTACTCCGAGGTCGCAGTCGTGCCTGCCTATGCGGTCGTCAAGCGTCCGAAAGGTCTGAGCGCGGACGAAGCGGCCGCAGTCTGGATGGCGTACATCACAGCCTACGGCGCGCTGATCGACATAGCCAAGATCGTCAAAGGCGATGCCGTAGTCATCACTGCGGCGTCATCCAGTGTAGGACTGGCTGCCATCCAGATCGTCAACAGCGTCGGCGCAATCTCGATTGCGACAACGCGCACCAACGCCAAAGCATCCGCCTTGAAGGCGGCAGGCGCCGCACATGTTGTGGTGACCGACGCGCAGGACTTGGTCGCGTCGATCAATACGATCACAAACGGCAAAGGCGCTCGAATCGTGTTTGACCCCGTCGGCGGTCAGGGGGTCGACAAACTTGCACAAGCGATGTCGCCGGGGGGCACATTGTTCATCTACGGCGGGTTGAGCGGGGAACCCACGATTTTCCCGGTCGGTCCGGCTTTTTTGAAGGGCCTCAGTCTGCGCGGCTATCTGCTGTTCGAGATCCTTTCCGACAAAGTTCGCCGCGAAGCAGCGATAGCCTTTATCAGAAAGGGCTTGGAATCCGGGAGCTTGAAGCCGGTTATCGCCAAGACCTTCCCGTTCGACAGCATCGTCGAAGCCCATCGATATTTGGAATCGAATGCCCAGGTCGGGAAGATCGTCGTCACCGTCGGCAAAAACTAGCGCGGGTTGGTGGGCGGATGCGGTGCGTCGGTATGGTCATGCGGTCGGGAAGCATGGTCGACCTGCAACGCCGCCCCTTCGCGCCCGCCAAACAAATGGCAGCCATCCCGATTTCAATCCTTCGACAAAGAGAACACCATGACTAATGCGACAAATGTCGAGACCAAGCACCTCAACGTAGGTGACGTGAGCTACGCGTACCGCGAGCTACGCCCGGCGAAGCTGGCGGATCCCACGCCGGTTGTCTTCCTGCACCGTTTCCGTGGCACATTGGACGATTGGGATCCCGCATTCGTCGACGAACTCGCCAAGAGGCGCCACGTCATCCTCTTCAGCGACGCCGCTGTCGGCTCCTCTACCGGCACTCCGGCCAAGGATGTCGACGAGAAGGCACGCAATGCCGCATCTTTCGCTCGCAAACTAGGCTACGAGCAGATCGATGTCCTGGGGTTCTCGATGGGCGGCTTCGTCTGTCAGGCCATCGCGCTTCGAGAGCCCAAACTCGTCCGCAAGGTGATTGTGATCGGCAGTGGGCCGGCGGGCAATGCTGAGACAGCGCCTCCGACCGACATCGTGTTTGGCATTGCCTTGCGGGAAACGTACGCCTTCGAAGACATTCGCTACCTGTTCTTTGCCGAGGGACGCGAACAGGAGACGCAGGCCTATATAGACCGCATGGCCATTCGCAAGAACCGCGAACCGGTCGTCGGGACGCAGGTAATCGGCGCGATGGTGGAGTTGATCTCTGCGTTCATGGGGGGCAAGACCGACCACTATTCGCGGCTGCGGCAGCTCAAGCAGCCAGTTCTCATCATTTCGGGCGACAGGGACCCCTTCTTCCCACTGAAGAACACCTGGTTGCTGTATCGAGAGCTTGCGGATGCGCAGGTGGCCGTGTATCCGCTCGCCGGCCACGCGCCTCACCAACAGCATCCCGCCGAGGTGGCGGCGCAGGTCGAGCGCTTTCTTTCTCTCAAGTGATCAGGTCTGCCCAGCCGACGCACTAATCCACACGCCTGCGTGGGGCTCAACGCGGGGCGTTGGGTTGGCCTGCGAGGGTGGGGAAGGTAGTCGGGAACCGCGCCTGGGGCGGGGATGCGCGGTGCTGGAAGGTGATGGCCCTAGTGAGGGGTCGGCCCGCGCCCCCGCGACTTCTACGAGGAGATGGCATGAAGAAGAGTCTCGTAGCACTGGCCGTCGGCACCGCGTTCGCAGCGCCCGCAGCCCACGCTGATGTCACCATCAGCGGCAAGATCAACATGTCAATCGAGTACCTGGACGTCGGCGAGTCCGCGGACGGCGCCTTCGACGGCATCAGCAACTTCGGCGTGTCCAGCAACTACAGCAACGTCACGATCCGTTCGGAGGATGACCTGGGCGGCGGGTTGAAGGTGGACTTTGCCTTCCAGTTCAGGGCAGCCCTGTCGAGTGTGGGCGCCATCACCAACCGCAACAGCCGTATCGGCCTGATGAGCGACAGTTGGGGCGGTGTCTGGTACGGCACGAACGAAAACATCTACGAGCGCTACTACTACACGATCGACCCGCTGGACGGCGCAGCCGGCCTCGGCGGCGACCTCGCGATCATGGGCACCCCCGGCGGCGCGGTGTTCAGCATCTATGGCGCCACCGCTGCGGCACCCGCTGGCGGCTACACCTGGGTTCGCCGGGACGAGCAGGTGATCTGGTACGACAGCCCGAACTTCGGTGGCTTTACTTTCGGCGTGGTGTACCAGACCAACTTCAACGCGAGTGACAACGCCAACCCGATGATGTGGCAGATCGGCGGCAAGTACGCCGGGACGTCGCTCCCGCTGCAGCTCTGGGCCGCGTACGGCCAGCGCAACGACCAGTTCGGCCTGGTCGGTGTCGCCGCGGCTCACGGTGTCGCTACTGCCGGCGACGGCAGCGACGACACCGCGATCCAATTCGGCGCTGGGTTCACGCTCGGGGTGTTTTTTTCTTCGCCAACTACGAATTGCTCGAGTACGAGCTCGACGGCGCGGCGGCAGGTGGGATCGAGCAGTGGGAGCGTAACGCCTTCAGCGTCGGCCTCAAGTGGAACCTGGCCAGCGGCTATCTGGGCGCCCAGTACATCCACGCGCTCGAAGCCGAGTGCGATGTGAGCGGCGGCGGCGACTGCCCCGCGGCGGACGACACCAGCGCCACCCAGATCAGCGTGGGCTACTACCACAACCTGTCGAAGCAGAGCCAGGCGTTTATCGTAGGTGCCTGGCTGGACAACGACGACAACGGCGTCTACGGCACGTCCGGCATCAGCAACCCGGCCAGGTTCCGCAATGTCGGTGCCACCATCCTCGGTATTGGCGTGGGCCTGAAGCACTTGTTCTAGCCCGGATATTTCATCAGCAGGCGGATTATTTATGGGCCCGAGGTGGCGGGCGCAGGTCGAGCGCTTTCTGGCGGCGTCTTGAGGATCACGCCGGTCGGCCGGCTCAATCAACGATTTGGCGGCGCGTTTCGAAAGGAAAGGAGGTCGCCGTGAACATAATGAGCCCAGTTGCGGTCAAACCGCCGGGAGGCGACCCGGGCCGGGGCAGTCGACCGGACGTCTCGAGGAAAGCGACTATCTGCGCAGCCTCGGCGTCGGAGATCATCGAGTGCGATCTTATCGGATCCGAACCTGACGTGAACGCTACATACAGGTACGCACAGACCAATACCATCGATGTCGGCGGAGCGAAGTTCGCGTGCCGACAGCTCGGTCAAGATACCGGCGTGCCAGTGATCTTCCTCAACCACTTGGGCCCGGTCTTGGACAACTGGGACCCCAGGATCATCGATGGCATTGCTGCGAAACATCGGGGGGTCACCTGCGACAACCGAGGTATTGGCGCGTCAGCAGGCTCGACACCGGACTCGGCAGCCGCAATGGCGCGGGACACTGTCGCCTTTGCCCGGGCGCTTGGCTTTGAACAGGTCGATCTCCTTGGATTCTCCCTCGGGGGCTTCATCGCCCAGGTCAGCGATGCAGTAATTTGCGAAGATCGTTGCTGAAAAGGGTGTCGAGGAAGTGGAGCGCCCTTTTGGGCCGTTACATCGGCGTCGCAAACCAACTGCCGCTATACATACGGAGAGCAGTATGAGCACGTTTAAGCAGTCGCAAACTGGCTCGAGCATCGTGTGGAGGGATGCGCCCACCACCAGCGTCAATGTCGGCGGGACAAAATTCGTCTACCGGCAACTCGGGCCACACACCGGAGTGCCGGTTATCTTCCTCAATCATCTGGCTGCGGAACTGGACAGGTGGGATCCCCGGGTCGTCGACGGCATCGCGACGAGACGCCGCGTCATCGTCTTCGACAACCAGGGCATTGGCGCGTCGGAAGGTAAGACTCCCACGTCAGTGGAGGCGATGGCGCGGGACGCAGTGGCCTTCGTCCGGGCCCTCGGTTCTGCTCAGGTCGACCTGCTTGGCTTCTCCCTTGGCGGTTTCATCTCGCAGGTGATCGCGCAAGAAGAACCGCAACTGGTCCGGAAGATCATCCTCGCGGGCACCGGGCCAGCCGGGGGCACGGGCATCGACAAGGTGACGTCGGTGACCATCCACGACATGGTGAAGGGCGCGCTGACATTCAGGCACCCGGAATACTATCTCTTCTTCACCGAGACCCGCAACGGCCGCAACGCGGCGCGCGAATTCCTGGCACGGCTGAAAGAGCGCACCCAGAATCGCGACAAGCCGGTTTCGATCGCGGCGTTCATCGCCCAATTGAAGGCCATACACGCCTGGGGGCGTCAGCGTCCTGCCGATCTGTCGCGCATTCATCATCCGGTTCTGGTGGCGAATGGTGAGCACGACAAGATGGTGCCCAGCAGCAACTCGGTCGACCTGGCGCGCCGCCTTCCGAACGCCGAGGTCGTCCTCTATGAGGATGCCGGGCATGGGGGCGTCTTCCAGTACCACGAGGCGTTCGTGAAAAAGGCTTTGCAGTTCCTCGAGCCATAAGGCACTCGCGCCGCTTACCAGCTATCTCATTAAAACGGTGTTCTGAGAGTACGGGCCGGGGACATGCCGGAGCGGGGGGTTCGCGAGGATGACGTATTAGTTCGCGAAAGACATTGGGGCGTCCTGGATCCTGAGACAGGCCACGCGCCCGTTGAGCTATCGAGTCAGGAGGAAAGCAAAACGCCATCGCGTGGACTATTCGTTTCTTTTTATGAGAGCGAGCGGAGACCAGTTACGCGAGATCACTTCTCTCATAGAATCTGGGGTCATCCGCCCGGTTGTGGATCGGGTCTTTCCATTCGAATCGACCAACGAGGCCATGGCTTACGTCGACAAGGGACGCGCAAAAGGCAAGGTCGTCATCAAGGTGAGATAGAAGAATCGCCTTGCTTGGGTCGAAGACGGCAGGCTTCGCCGTGAGGACGTGTCGCCGTGGATTGACTCAGGCCGTTCATCACGACATCACCGTTCCGGGAGGGGGATGCGCTCGGTCTCGCCGGAAATCCGCCCCATTCGATCCGCCCCCCAGTCGGCCTTGGCCTGCTCGATGCGCTCCTTCGAGCTGGATACGAAGTTCCACCATATGAAGCGCTTCGCGCCCACCGGCGCTCCGCCAAGCAGCAGCACGCGCGCGCCGCTCGCACTTTCGAGTTCCACGCTTCGCCCTTTCGGCAGCACGACAAGGTGCTGAGGCTGCGCCGCCCGTTCCTGTATCGCTAGAGAGCCATCGACAAGATAGACGCCCCGCTCCTCGTGTTCGGCGGGGACGGCGATCCGTCCACCGGGCTTGAATTCGAGCGCGGCGTACAACATGGGCGAGAACACCTCCACCGGCGCGCGGGCGCCGAAGGCATCGCCCGCGATCACGCGCACGCGCACACCGTCTTCCTCGAACTGCGGCAGGCTCGACGACGGATGGTGCGAGAAGCCGGGAGCCGCTTCCTCGGCCGCCTCCGGCAGGGCCACCCAGGTCTGGATGCCGTGAAGTGACGGACCACCCGGGCGCTCGTCCGAGGGCGTGCGCTCCGAATGCACGATCCCCCGCCCTGCGGTCATCCAGTTGACGTCTCCCGGACGGACGACCTGCGTCGACCCGAGGCTGTCGCGGTGGAGCAGCGCGCCGTCGAAGAGGTACGTGACGGTGGCCAGCCCGATGTGCGGATGGGGGCGCACATCCACGCCGCGTCCGGCCGAAAGCCGCAACGGCCCCATGTGATCGAAGAAGATGAACGGGCCGACCATCTGCAAGGGATGACCCGGCAGCACCCTTCTGACTACGAAGTCGCCGAGATCGCGCTCTCTCGGTTTCAGAACCAGCATTTCGCCGCTTTCCATGCCTTTGATCGTAACAGGAAGGAGTGAGGAGTGAGGAGTGAGGAGTGAGGAGCAGAGCGTAGCCTGGGATTGCGGCCTGTCAACATTACTTGACGCCTTCCATCTCTCAACTCTGCGCTGGTCACTGGTCACTCGTCACTGCTTCCCCCTATCCCGACCCTCAAGCGGCGGAGCGAACGCATTCTCCGTGTGTGGCTCTAAAATACGTCTGACCGGGACTCCCGCCGAGCCGATATGACCGACATCGCCAGCCACGCCCGCCTGAAGGCCGCCGATTCGCAGCTGCCGATCAGCTGGTACTTCGATCCGGGGATCCTTGCCCGTGAGCAGGAGCTGATCTTCGCCAAGGGTCCGAACTACGTCGGCCACGAGCGGATGGTGCCCGAGACGGGCGACTACCAGACGATCGGCTGGATGGCGCACGGGAAGGTGCTGATGCGAACCGGAGGCGGCGTCGAGCTGCTGTCCAACGTCTGCCGTCACCGGCAGGCGCTGCTGCTCGAAGGCCGCGGCAATGCGCACAACATCGTCTGCCCGGCACACCGCTGGACCTACGACCTCCACGGCAACCTGCTGGGCGCGCCCGAGTTCGCAGAGAACCCCGGCCTGTGCCTGCCGAAGACCGCGCTGCAGAACTGGCACGGGCTGCTGTTCGCCGGACCGCTCGATGTCGGCCAGGCGCTCGCGGATTTCCCGCTCGCGCCCGACTACGATTTCTCCGGGTATGTCTACGAGAAGTCCACGGTGGACGAGTGCCCGTTCAACTGGAAGACCTTTCTCGAGATCTATCTCGAGCTCTACCACGTCGAATACTTCCACCCCGGTTTGAAGAAATTTGTGGACGGTGGAAATTACCAGTGGGGTTTCGGCGATCGCTGGTCGTTCCAGATCATGGGCATCAAGGACCGGCTGCTCAACCAGACCTCGCCGAACTACACGCGCTACCGCGACGCGATTCTCACCTACAACAAAGGCGAGCTGCCGAAGTACGGTACGGTGTGGTCCATCCTGTTCCCGAACGTCATGCTGGAGTGGTACCCGTTCTGTCTGGTGGTGAGCACGCTGGTGCCGCGCTCTCCGGAACAGACGACCAATATCCTGGACTTCTTCTACCCGGAAGAGGTGGCCCTGTTCGAGCGTGAGCTGGTCGAGGCGCACCAGGCTGCCTACTTCGAATCCGCGGCCGAGGACGCGCAGATCTGCACGCTGCTGCACCGCGGGCGCAAGGGACTGCACGCCGCCGGCCTGGACGACCAGGGCCCGTACCACTCGCCGCACGAGGACGGGATGATCCATCTTCACGAGTTCCTGCGGGAGGAGCTGGGCCTGCGCGACAAGGCGCGACGGCTTTAGACATCAACGTCTCAACGCAAAGGCGCAGAGAAATCCGAGGTACGAGGGCTAGAGCAGACCGAGGGTCTGCAAGTCCGCGCGCAGCCGGCCGGCATCGGTGAACCGGATCGAGTGCAGCCCGGCATCGGACCCCGCCGCCACGTTGTCGGCGTTGTCGTCGATGAACACCGTCCTGGAGGGTTTGAGCCGGCAGCGATCGATCGCCAGGCGATAGATTCGCGGATCGGGCTTGATCAAGCCGACTTCTCCCGATACCACGATGTCCTCGAACCAGCGGAAGAAATCGAAGCGCCGAAACGCAATGGGGAAGTTCTCCGCGGACCAGTTGGTCAGCGCGAACAGCCGCGTGCCGCGCGACCGAAGCTCGGACAGAATGTCCACGGTTTCGTGAATCGCATCGCGCAGCATCGTCTCCCAGTGAGTGTCCCACATGGCAATCAGTCCCGCGTATGCCGGGAACAGCCGGCTGCGCTCGGCAATGGCCTGCCGCACGGGCTTGCCGGCATCCATGGCGCGGATCCAGTCGGGCGCACACACCTCGGTGAGAAAGTGTTCCATCGCGGCGTCGTTGCCGTCGAACTGGTCGCGGTAGAGATACCTCGGGTTCCAGTCGACCAGAACAGCTCCGAGATCAAACAACACGGTGTCGTGCGCGCGTCGTTTCATACGCATCCATCGTTCCAGGCAGCGGCGATTCTATCGCGGCCGCCGCGCAGGGCGATATGCGAGCCCGTGCAATAATGTCGGCAGCCCGACAGCCGCCGGCCGTCGTTCCGTCTGCCGCCGGCTCTCGTCAAATGAACCGACAGAATCCCGCAAGCTCACCGTTCACCCGTGCCGATTTCGAGCAGGAGCGTGGGGAGGTCCTGAACGAAGGCCGCTGGGCCAACGCGGTCCTGCATCTCTTCCGGCGCGAGGGCGGCGTCTGGGTGGTCAAGGACTTCCGTCCGCGCAATCCGCTGGTCCGGGAGACGATCGGAACGCTGCTGACCGCGCGGGAGATGCGGGGCCTGAATCGGATCGCCGGAATTCCCGGCGTGCCGGTCGACGCGTTCCGACTCGACCGTCACGCGTTGGCCTACCGCTACACCGTGGGCTCCTCGCTGGCGCGTCCCGGCATCGGCACGCTGCCGACCGAGTTCTACGCCGCGCTCGAACAGCTTCTTCGGCAAGTGCACGCCAGAGGGATCGTTCACCTCGACGTGCGCAATGCCAGGAACGTCCTGGTCGATGAACAGGGACGCCCTGTGCTGCTCGATTTCCAGTCGCACCTGGCGACCACCTGGCTGCCCCGGCGCCTGCGCGAACTGGTGGAGCTGTTCGACCTTTCCGGCGTGTACAAGCACTGGGCCGGCAGCCAGCCGGACTCGCTCGGCGAGGCGCGCGCCGAGGTGCTGGCCAGGATGAACCGCTGGCGCCGTTTCTGGGTGCTGCGCGGCTATATGGGATTGCCGCGGTTGAAGTAAGCTGCCGCCGGTTGCCGACACTTCTTCCGACCATGCTCGAAGCCATCCACTCGCTGTTCAACGACCCTGGCCTGAGAAAATTCCTGGTGAAGCTGCGGGTGCCGATCTTCATCCTCATCGGGCTGGCACTGATCCCGCTGATGGATCCCGCTCTGATGGCCGCCGGATTCGCGGTATCGATGGTCGGGGAGCTGATCCAGCTCTGGTGCTTCGCCACGCTCGACAAGAACCAGAGCCTGTGCTGCCGCGGGCCCTATTCGGTGGTCCGCAACCCGATGTACCTCGGGCGCTTCGTCATCATCTTCGGGCCGCTGCTGGCGCTGGGCGTGTGGTGGCTTCTGGCCGGGTTTGTCGTCATCTACTGGTTCTACATGCTCAACCGGGTCAGGCGCGAGGAGGAGTTGCTGCGCGGCGTTCTCGGTGCCGAGTACCTCGCCTACTGCACGGCAGTCAGGCGCTTTCTTCCCGGCAAACGGTTTCGCAATGAACCGCTGTGGACCTGGGACTGGGAACTCTTCCGGCGCAACCACGGGCCGAAGAACGCTGCCGCCCTGATCGCGTTCTGGCTGATCGCATTCGCCTGGCACGCAGTCGACTGATGCAGGGTAGCGATGCCGGCAACCGCGCGAGCCGGGTGCCTGGCGCTGCGCGACGCGCAAAGGCGTAGCATTGGAGCCTGCCCGTTCTGCACGCATCGCGCGATCGATCATGAGGTCCCAGTCATGGCGGCCAACGCTTCCTTGCCCGAGCCTTTGAGTTTCGAGGCCCGCCGCTCCGCGATCTGGGCCGCTAACCGGCTGTGGATGTCGGCGTGGGTGGTCCTGTTTTTCGCCGCGATCGTGATGCTGAGATCCGCCGGCACGACGAACGAACTGGCCTGGCTGCTGGCGGTCGCCTCGGTCGTTCTGGGCACCGTGACGATCGGGCGAATCGTCAAAGGACTCAACGCCCTCTACCGCTGTCCCAACTGCGGCACCCTTCCCTATCAGAACGTAACCGACTACAAGTGCGGCGGACTCGGTCCGACCCGGCGCGATTTCATCAGTCCGGCGCTCTGCCCGAAGTGCGGGACCCGACTGAGATAGGAGAACAGCGATGCAGAACTGGAATCGGCGCAGGTTCCTGAGCGCGGCCGGCACGGCCTCCGCGCTGAGCGCGCTCGGCGCACTGGGTGGCGCTGCGGCGGCCGACCAGCAGCCGCGCTACAAACCGGAGCGCGGCGCACAGCTGCGTGTGCTGCGCTGGAAGCGGTTCGTGCAGGGCGACGAGGACCAGTGGCTGCGTAACACTCGCCGCTTCACCGAGCTCACCGGCATCGAGGTCCGGGTCGACAGCGAAAACTGGGAGGAAGTGCGCCCGAAGGCCGCGGTCGCGGCCAATGTCGGCGGGGGGCCGGACATCATCATCGGCACCAACGAGGATCCCCACCAGTACCCCGACAAGCTTCTGGACGTCACCGACCTGGCCGAGTACCTCGGCGCGAAGTACGGCGGCTGGTTCGACGCCGCCCGCCAGTTCGGAACGCACGAAGGGCGATGGATAGCCATACCGACCGGGGCTGCCGGCGCGGCAATGGTGTACCGCAGGAGCATGCTGCACGCCGCCGGGTACGAATCGGTGCCTCAGGACTTTCCGGGTTTCCTGAAAGTGTGCAAGGCGCTCAAGAGCAAGGGCACTCCGTGCGGGCTGGCGCTGGGCCACGCGACCGGAGACGCCAATGCCTGGGTGCACTGGGTACTTTGGGGCTTCGGCGGCGGGCTCACCGACGAGCGCAACCAGGTGGCAATCAACAGCAAGGAGACCATCGCCGCTCTCGAGTACGCGCGCGAGCTCTATGCCACGTTCCCGCCCGGGACCGCGGCGTGGCTCGACCCGAACAACAACAAGGCTTTTCTCGCAGGCGAAATCGGGCTGACGTTGAATGGGATTTCCATCTACTACTCAGCGCGTAATTCCTCGGAGCAGGCAATGAGAGCAATCGCCGCCGACATCGGGCACGCGAACTATCCTGTCGGGCCCGCAGGCGTGCTGGCGCGAGCCGGAACGGTGTTCCCGGCGTTCGTCTTCCGCTACAGCAAGTACCCGAACGCCGCCCAGGAGTATTTGCGTTTCATGATGGAGAAGGAGCAGTTCGAGGCTTGGCAGGCGGCCTGCATCGGGTTCGTCTCGCACCCGCTGAAGGCCTACGAATCCAACCCCGTGTGGAAGTCCGACCCGCATCACGGCTACTTTCGCGACACGGTCAAGACCATGCGCCACTACGGTCACGCGGGCACGCTCGGCAGGGCCTCGGCCGCCACCGCCGCCGACTTCGTGGTAGTAGACATGTTCGCCGAGGTGTGCACCGGATCGCAGTCCCCGCAAGCCGCGGCGCGCCGGGCCGAACGCCGTGCGCGCCGGCACTATAAGATATAGCGCGCAACCTGCCGCACCCGCTGTGCGGCGAAATCGACTTCCCGATAACAAGACTGGACGATCACAGTGGACAGAGCCCCCCAGATCCCGCTTATCTCCGGCCGCGCGGCTTTCCTCCGGCTGCTGGCTTCCGAAGGCATCGAGTATCTGTTCGGCAATCCAGGCACGACCGAACTGGCGATCATGGAGGCGCTCGGCGCACAGTCGGATATCGGTTATGTCCTCGGCCTGCAGGAAGCGGTCGTTGTGGCAATGGCCGACGGTTATGCCCGAGCGTCGGGTCGCCTCGCCGCCGCCAACGTTCACGTCGCGCCCGGGCTCGGCAACGCCATGGGGTCGCTGTTCAACGCCAAGTTCTACGGTTCTCCGGTACTGCTCACCGCCGGCCAGCAGGAGCAGGGCCACGGCCTGATGGAGCCGATGCTCTACGATCCCCTGGTGCCGATCGCCCAGCCGATGGTGAAATGGGCCGTCGAGTGCACTCGGTTGCAGGACCTGCCGCGCATCGTCCGCCGCGCGGTAAAGGTGGCTCTCACGCCACCCACCGGCCCGGTGTTCCTCAGCCTTCCGGGAGACGTTCTCGACGCCGAGGGGCCTCTCGCCCTGGGCAGCCCCACCCGTGTCGATGCAGCGACGCGTCCCTCGGACGCGGCGCTGGAAAAACTCGCCCAGCGGCTGCTGGCCGCGCGCAACCCGGTCCTCCTCGCCGGGCACGAGCTCGCGACCCGTGATGCGCTGCAGGAGGCGGCAGCCCTGGCGGAAACGCTCGGCGCCGGCGCGTTTCAGCAGACCGTGCCGTACGCGGCGCACTATCTGTCGGCGCATCGCTGTTTTCTGGGAGCGCTGACCCGAAACCAGGGACAGGTGCGCGCCGCACTGCAACCGCACGACGCGCTGGTCTGCCTGGGCGCGGATGTCTTGCGAATGTCGGTGCACAACCCGGTCGACGCGCTCCCGGAAGGCATGCCGGTCATCCAGATTTCCGAGCGCGACTGGGAACTCGGCAAGAACTATCCGGCCGAGATCGCGATCCGTGCCGACGTCAGGGAGACCCTGCGGGCGCTGATCGAGGTCCTGCGCAGGACGATGACCGCCGCGCAGAAAAGCGAGGCAGCGAAGCGGCTGGCGCAGATCGAAGCCAACAACTGGAGCGTCAAGCGCGAAAAACTGGTGGGTGAAGCGCTGTCCGCCGGGCAAACCGTGCCGATCGACCCTCGCTGGCTGATGATGGCGCTGTCCGACGCGCTGCCGAAGGAGGCAGTGCTGGTGGAAGAGGGGTTGTCGTCGACTTTCTCCCTGCACGGCTTCCTGCGCCTGCGCGATGCGCGCTGCTACTACGGACTCGCCTCGGGCGGGATCGGCTTTGCGATGGCCGGAGCGGTCGGGATCAGCCTCGCGCTGCCGGACCGGCCGGTGGTCGCGCTGGTGGGAGACGGCAGCGCGATGTACTCGATCCAGGCGCTGTGGACCGCTGCGCAGCTCAAACGCCCGATCACCTACGTCATCCTCAACAACCGCGGCTACCGCATCCTCAAGGAGCGGCTGGTCTCGTTCCGCAAGACCGACAAGTTCATCGGCATGGACATTCGCGATCCGCAGATCGACTACGTCTCACTTTCGCAGTCGATGGGCGTGCCGGCGCGGCGCATATCCAGGCCCGATGAGGTCGTGCCCGCGCTGCGCCAGGCGCTGGCTGCGGGCGGCACCTCGCTCATCGATATCGCGGTCGCGGACGGCTTCGGGGGATAACCGCGGGCGCAATCTCGGTGCGCCCGCCGGGGCGCCTACATCCCCCAACGCAGCGCGGCGGTGTGCACGGGTGCATCCCAGTAGCGTTTAGCCTCGGGCTCCAACACTGTCACGGTGATGGAGCAGCCCGCCATGTCGAGTGAAGTCACGTAGTTGCCCACCAGCGAGCGCGCGATCCGCAGCCCGCGATCGGACAGCAGCCGTCTCGCGGCGTGGTACATCAGGTAGAGCTCCATCAGCGGAGTACCCCCAAACCCATTGACCAGCAACAGGATCTCCCTGCCGGCCGCGGCCCCGAGATCGGAAACGATTGCGCTGACCATTTCTCGGGCGATCGCGTCCGCCGGCAGCAGCTTGACCCGACGCCGCCCGGGCTCGCCGTGGATCCCCACCCCCATTTCCATTTCGTCTTCGGCGATTGCGAAGGTCGGCTTGCCGGCGGCAGGCACCGTGCAACTGGTCAGCGCGATTCCCATCGAGCGCGTATGCGCGTTGACCTGCTCTCCGAGCTGCTTGAGCGTGCCGAGATCGGCCCCCGCCTCCGCCGCGGCGCCGACGATCTTTTCCACGACCAGCGTTCCCGCCACCCCGCGCCGCCCGGTCGAGTAGGTGGACTTGTCCACCGCGACATCGTCGTTTGTGACGACTGTTTCGACCGGGCCCGTGGCCATTTCCCTCGCCATGTCGAAATTCATGACATCGCCTTCGTAATTCTTCACGATGAACAGCACGCCGGCGCCGGTGTCCACGGCCTGTCCGGCGGCGAGCATCTGGTCGGGCGTGGGCGAAGTGAAGACCTGGCCCGGACAGGCCGCGTCGAGCATTCCGTGGCCGACAAGACCGGCGTGCAGCGGCTCGTGCCCCGAACCGCCCCCGGAGATCAGCGCCACCTTTCCCGTCTTGAGCCGCGCGCGGCGGACGAACTTGCCTTCGTCTCCCATGACAAGCAGTTCGGAATGCGCCTCGCACAGACCGGACACGCTTTCGGTGAGGATGGTGTCGACCGCGTTGATCAGCTTTTTCATTCCCCCTCCCCTGAGTCCTGCGCCAGCCGCTACGACTGTCCCTTGAGCAGGTGCGCGATCTTGTCGACGAAGTCGGTCACGATCGCCTCCAGCTGGGTGTTCTTGCGCTCGTCGCCCAGATCCGGCAGCGTGAGCGTGACCCGGCGCATCCTCTCGTGCTCGGTGAGCACCTGGAGCCGGCGCGGGTGGGCACGGTGATAGGCGGCGAGAAACTGTTCGCGCTCGCGCGGCGAGAAGTGGCAGATTTCGAAGATGCTCTCGATGTGCTGCGCCGGGATCGGCGTCGGGTACGCGGTGTTCGAAATTTGGGAGATGAAGCTGCGATTCTTGCCCAACGCCTCGGCGAGCCGCTGGCGCATTCCCGAGGGCCGGCTGTCGAGCACCTGCTGTAGCACGCGCTTGTACACCGATACCTGCTCCTGCACCGATTCGGGCTTTGGCGCCGGCATTCTGCGTGCTCAGCAGCGCGAGATCGCGGCCTTCACGCCAGCAAGCGCCGAGGGGGCGACCGACAAGCAACGCAGGCCAGCCTCCAGCAATGTCTGCACGTGGTGCGGATCGCTCGCAAGGTCGCCGCACAGGCTCACTTCCCGCCCGCTGCGCGCCGCATGCTTCACGACCACCTCGATCACCCGCCAGAACGCGGGTCCCGGCTGGGAAAGCTCCGACAGCTCGGGCTCGTCGCGGCTGGCAGCGGCCAGGTACTGGATCAGATCGTTACTCCCGATCGAATAGAAATCCGCGTCGAACTCCTCGATCGCCAGTGC
>Ga0187893_10005342_pt1 | contig 23160 bp, 36 predicted proteins | sample MA1701074metaG_FD_139574 | JGI IMG/M metagenome (GOLD analysis project Ga0187893, IMG submission 139574) | White microbial mat communities from a basaltic lava cave in the Kipuka Kanohina Cave System on the Island of Hawaii, USA - MA170107-4 metaG ...
AACACGAATCTCGAGATCACGCTGATCACGCCGATCGCGATGGAGAAGGGGCTGCGCTTCGCCATCCGCGAGGGCGGCCGCACCGTCGGGGCCGGCACCATCGCCGAAGTCCTGGAGTAGGAAAAGGAACATGGCAGTCATCAGCGAAAAAATCCGAATCCGGCTCAAAGCCTACGACTATCGAATCCTGGACCAGTCGACGCACGAGATCGTAGAGACGGCGAAACGCACGGGGGCCCGGATCGCGGGGCCGATTCCGCTTCCCACGGTGAAGAACAAGTGGACGGTGCTGCGCTCTCCGCACGTCGACAAGAAGTCGCGGGAGCAGTTCGAGATCCGCACCCACAAGCGTCTTCTGGACATCTTCGAGCCCACGCCCCAGACCGTCGACGCACTCATGCGCCTCGACCTTCCCGCGGGCGTGGACGTGGAGATCAAGGCGTTCGGCAAGGAGCACTCGAAGTAATTCGAGGGGAATCAGATCATGACGGGGATCATCGGAAGAAAGCTGGGCATGACCCAGCGGTTCGCGGAGGACGGCTCGGTCGTTCCCGTGACCGTGCTCAAGGCGGGCCCTTGCGTCGTCGTGCAGAAGAAGACGAAGGCGAGCGACGGCTACGACGCGATCCAACTGGGGCTGGTGGAGCCGGGCCGGCGCACCAAGGCCAATAAGCCCAAGGAAGGCCATTTCCGGAAATCGGGCTCTGCCCCCTGCCGCGTCCTTCGCGAGTTCCGTCTCGACGCCGATAAGGGGGGCGCCGAACCCGCGGTCGGCGACTCGGTCAAAGTGACGGTGTTCAGCAAGTCCGAGAAAGTCGACGTGAGCGGGGTCTCCAAGGGAAAGGGGTTCGCCGGCGTCGTGAAACGCCACCACTTCCGCGGAGGCCGTGCGACGCACGGCTCCATGTTCCATCGGGCTCCGGGGTCGATCGGCGCCTCCGCGTTCCCCTCGCGCGTCCTTCCCGGAATGCGTGCGGGCGGCCACATGGGGCAGGACCAGGTGACGGCGAAGAACCTCGAGGTGGTGGAAGTGCTCGAGGAGCAGGACCTGCTGCTGGTGAGGGGCGCGGTTCCCGGCGCGAACGGGACCTATGTCGAGATCGTAAAGAGCCCCGCCCGCAAGAGGAAATCGAGCAAATAGGGAGTTGACGATGCCAAACGTTCCCGTGGTCGACGTCGCCGCCGGCTCTCGCGGCGAGAAAGCGCTCGCCGAGGGCGTGTTCGGCGTGTCCCCGAACCGACACCTGCTCTACGAAGCGGTGAAGCACTATCGCGCTCAGTTCCACCGCGGTACGCACGCGACCAAGAACCGCGCGCTGGTCTCGGGTGGAGGCAAGAAGCCGTGGCGCCAGAAGGGCACGGGCCGCGCGCGCGTGGGCTCGTCTCGGAACCCGCTCTGGAGAAAAGGCGGCACCGTGTTCGGTCCCGAGCCGCGCGATTACAGCTACAAACTGAACGGCAAGGTCCAGCGCGGAGCGCTGCGCTCGGCGCTGTCCCTCCGGGTCAAAGAGGACGCGGTGACGGTGGTTTCCGGCCTAACGCCGGAGAAGCCGAGCACCAAGACCCTCAAGGGACGGCTCGAAGGGCTGGGAGTTTCGTCCGGCCGCGTGCTGGTGGTGGAGGTGAAGCCTTCCGACGCGCTCCAGCTTTCCGCTCGCAACCTGTCCAAGGTCGAGGTGCGGTCCGTCGCGTCGCTGCACGCCTACGACGTTCTCGCGGCGCGCAAGGTCCTTCTCTCGGAGGAAGCGGCCGCCATGCTCACGGAAAGGCTCGCGCGATGAAGATGCACGACGTCATTTACGGACCTCTCATCACCGAGAAGGCGGCGGCGGCCAAGGACGCGAGCCGCACGCTCTCCTTCCGGGTCGCTCCGGGCGCGAACAAGACCGAGATCAAGAAAGCGGTCGAGAAGCTGTTTCAAGTCAAAGTGAGCGCCGTACGGACCGCGAGCGTGGGGGGGAAGCTGAAGCGGTACGGACGCTTCGAGGGGCGAAGGCCCGACTGGAAGAAGGCCTTCGTGACCCTGCGCGAAGGCGAGAAGATGGTCGAGTTCTTCGAGGGAGTCTGATAAGCCGATGTCATTGAAGAAGTACAGCCCCACGTCGCCTGGGAGGCGCTTTTTCACCGTTCAGAGCTTCGAGGAGCTCACGGAGACGAGGCCCCTCAAGTCCTTGACGGAGTCCAAGCACGAGCGGGGAGGCAGGAACCATGACGGGCGCGTCACCGTGCGTTTTCGCGGCGGCGGCCACAAGCAGCGGTACCGCATCATCGATTTCAAGCGTCCGAAGATCGACGTCCCGGGAAAAGTGGCGGCGATCGAGTACGACCCGAATCGCTCGGCGCGGATCGCCCGGATCCACTATGCCGACGGAGAGAAGAGCTACATCCTCCATCCTGTGGGTCTGAAGGTGGGGGATACCGTGGTGGCGTCGAACTCCGCCGACATCCTTCCGGGCAATTGCCTCCCGCTCGAGCTCATTCCGCTCGGAACCACCGTGCACAACATCGAGCTCAAGCCGGGCAAGGGCGGGCAGATGGCGCGAAGCGCGGGCGCGGGCGCGCAGGTCGTCGCGAAGGAAGGCCAGTACACGACGCTGAAGCTTCCCTCCGGCGAGGTCCGCATCGTCCACAAGCGGTGCCGGGCCACCGTCGGCCAGGTGGGCAACGTCGAGCACGAGAACGTCTCGATCGGAAAGGCGGGGCGCAAGCGGTGGATGGGGCGGAGGCCTCATAACCGCGGCGTCTCCATGAACCCCGTCGACCACCCGCACGGCGGAGGCGAGGGCCGCACCTCGGGAGGACGGCATCCGGTGAGCCCCTGGGGCCTCCCCACCAAGGGCTACAAGACGCGCAACAACAAGCGGACCGACGAGTTCATCGTGCGCCGCCGCGGCAAGAACCGAGGTTAGAGCATGTCCAGATCGCTGAAGAAAGGCCCCTTCGTCGACCAGAGCCTCCTGAAGAAGATCGAGGCGATGAACGCAGGGGGCGAGAAGAAAGTCGTGAAGACCTGGTCGCGCCGTTCGACGGTGCTCCCGGAAATGGTGGGGCACACGCTCGCGGTCCACAACGGGAAGAAGTTCATTCCCGTGTACGTCACCGAGAACATGGTCGGCCACAAGCTCGGTGAGTTCTCGCCCACGAGGACGTTCCGCGGCCACACCACCAAGACGGCAAGAGAAGCCAAGCTCGCGGCGGCCGGGCCGCCGCCCGCGGCCCCGGGCGCTCCACCGGCGAAGCCGGCATAACGGGGTTCTCATGGTAGAAGCAAAGGCAACCGCAAAATACGTGAGGGGATCGTCGCAGAAGGCGCGCCTGGTCATCGATCTCATTCGAGGAAAGCGCGCCGCGGAAGCTCTGTCGATCCTCCAGAACACCAACAAGCGGGCGTGCCGTCCGCTCGAGAAGGTGCTGCGCTCGGCCATCGCCAACGCGCAGCAGAAGGCGGTGGAGCAGGCGAAGCGCATCGACGAGGACGATCTGGTGGTGTCGGCCGCCTTCGCCAATCCCGGCCCCTCGCTCAAGCGAATCCGGCCGGCTCCAATGGGGCGGGCCTACCGGGTGGTGCACCGCACCACGCACCTGACGATTCAGGTTTCGGAGAAAGAAGAGGACTAAGAGATGGGACAGAAAGTCCACCCGTTCGGGTTCCGGCTCGGCTACAACAAGACCTGGCGCTCGCGCTGGTACGCCGAGAAGGACTACGGAAAGCTGCTCCACGAGGACCTCCGGCTCAAAGTGCAGCTCAAGAAGCGTTTCTCCCATGCCGGCGTCTCCCGCGTCGAGATCGAGCGGGCGGCCAACAAGCTCAAGATCAACATCCACACCTCCCGCCCCGGGATCATCATCGGGCGGAAGGGGACCGAGGTCGACAAGCTCAAGCAGGAGATCCAGGCCAAGACCCAGCGCGAGGTCTACATCAACATCATCGAAGTCGCGAAGCCGGAGCTCGATGCCCAACTCGTGGCGGAGTCGATCGCACTCCAGCTCGAGAAGCGCATCGCCTTCCGCCGGGCGATGCGCAAGGCCGTCGACTCCACTCTGAGGTTCGGCGCCAAGGGGATCCGGGTGCGCTGCGCCGGACGGCTGAACGGGGCCGAAATCGCCCGCTCGGAGTGGTACCTCCTGGGCCAGCTCCCGCTCCACACCCTCCGGGCGGACATCGACTACGGGTTCGCCGAGGCGTTCACCACCTACGGCCAGATCGGCGTGAAGTGCTGGATCTACAAAGGGGAGTCGATCCCGCTCCTCGCCGCGGCTCGCGGCGAGACCCCGCCCGCGCGATCGCGTGCGAGGAAGCCGGAGGCGGAGTAACGCGCCATGTTGCAGCCGAAGAAAGTCAAGTTCCGAAAGCAGCAGCGAGGCCGGATGAAGGGCAAGGCCTGGAAGGGCTCGACCGTCGCCTTCGGTGATTACGGCCTCAAGGTGATGGAGCCGGGGTGGATCACCGATCGGCAGATCGAGGCGGCGCGCGTTGCCATCACGCGGTTCGTGAAGCGGAGTGGACGGGTCTGGATTCGCGTCTTCCCCGACAAGCCCGTGACCAAGAAGCCGCAGGAAACACGCATGGGCAAAGGGAAGGGCGCCCCCGAGTTCTGGGTGGCGGTGGTGAAGCCCGGCCGCGTGCTCTACGAGATGGAAGGGGTCACCGCGGAGGTCGCCAAAGAGGCGATGCGTCTCGCGGGCCACAAGCTCGGAATCAAGACCACCTTCGTGACCCGGTTCGAGGAGGCGTAGGCGTGAAAGTCGAGAAGATTCGGGAGCTCAAGAACGAAGAGCTCGAGACGAAGGAGGCGGAGCTGGCGGAGGAGATCTTCCGCTCCCGCATTCTGAAAGAGACCGGGCAGCTCGACCAGATGGGCAAGGTGCGCAACCTGCGGCGCGAGCTGGCGCGGGTCAAAACCGTTCTTCGCGAGCGGCAGGTCGCTCGGAGCTAATGGGTTTCTTCGACGAGAGGTAGGAAATGGCGAAGGCAACGAAAGTCGGCGTCGTCACCAGCAACAAAATGAACAAGACCGCGGTGGTCGCGGTCGAGCGGCTGGTGCGCCATCCGCTCTACAAACGGGCGTTCAAGAAGACGTCGACGTTCATGATTCACGACGAGGAGAACCGGTGCAAGGTCGGCGATCGCGTGCGCATCGCCGAATGCCGGCCGCTCTCCAAGAACAAGCGGTGGCGCCTGGTGGAGGTTCTCCAGTCCTCCCAGGTCGTGCCGGAGCTCGAGGCCGAGGTCGAGGCTCGGGCCTGAAGCGGAAGGCGACTGGATAGACAGGGACTGAACCATGATTCAGATGCGAACGATTCTCGAGGTGACGGACAATTCCGGCGCCAAGAAGATCTCCTGCATCCATCCACGGGGCGGCGGGGTGGGGAAGATCGGGCACCTGGGCGATGTCATCACTGCGTCGGTGAAGGAGGCGACTCCCGAGAGCGCCATCAAGAAGGGCTCGGTGGTGAAGGCCGTGATCGTGCGCACCCGCAAGGAGCACCGGCGCAAGGACGGGACCTACATCCGGTTCGACAACAACGCCGCGGTTCTCATCAACGACCAGAACGAGCCCCTGGGAACGCGCGTGTTCGGGCCGGTCGCCCGCGAGCTCCGGGAGAAGAAGTTCATGAAGATCGTTTCTCTGGCGCCGGAGGTGCTGTAGCCATGGCGATCCGGCTTCACATTCGCAAGAACGACCAGGTGGAAGTGCTCTCGGGGAAGGACCGGGGAAAGCGCGGGAGGGTGCTGCGCGTTCTCCCGGAGCGCCAGCGGGCGATCGTCGAGCGCATGAACATGCTCAAGCGGCACACCCGGCCGAACCCGCAGCGCAACATCAAAGGGGGCCTCGTCGAGCGCGAGGCCTCGCTCCACGTCTCGAAGCTCATGATCGTCTGCCCCGAGTGCAACAAGACCACGCGGGTCCGCCACAAGACGCTCTCCGACGGGAGAAAAGTGCGCAGCTGTGCGGCCTGCGACGGAGTGATCGACAAATGAGCCGCCTGGAAAAGCAATATCACGAGACCATTCTTCCCCAGCTCATGAAGGAGCTGGAGATCAAGAACGTCTGGGCCGTTCCCCGCATGAAGAAAGTGGTGGTGAACGTCGGCGTGGGCGAAGCTTCGCAGAACATCAAGCTCCTGGATTCCGCCATGGACGAGCTCGGGGCCATCACCGGGCAGAAGCCGGTGCTCCGCCGCGCGAGGAAGTCCATCGCCGCCTTCAAGCTCCGCGAGGGGCAGCCGGTGGGGGCCACTGTGACCTTGCGGGGAAAGCGCATGTACGAGTTCATCGATCGGCTGGTGAACGTCGCCCTTCCCCGCGTCCGCGACTTCCGGGGAGCTCCCACCCGGTCCTTCGACGGCCGCGGGAACTACACCATGGGTCTCGAGGACCAGCTCATTTTTCCCGAGATCGATTTCGCCCGGGTGAGCCAGAGCCGGGGCATGAACATCACGTTCGTCACGACGTCGCGGAACGATCGGGGCGCCCGGAGGCTTCTCGAGCTTCTGGGCCTGCCGTTCCGCCGCAACTGATTCTAGGGGGAGGCAAAACCTTTGGCCAGCAAATCGAGAGTCGCGAAGACGCTGCGCAAGCCGAAATTCGCCGTGCGCGCCAAGAACCGCTGCCAGGCCTGCGGGAGGCCGCGGGCGTATCTCCGGAAGTTCAAGCTCTGCCGGCTGTGCTTCCGGAAGCTCGCGCTCTCGGGCGACGTTCCCGGCCTCGTGAAGTCGAGCTGGTGAGTGAAAGAGAGAAGAGCCGATGTTAACTAGCGATCCCATCGCCGACATGCTGACGAGAATCCGGAACAGCATCATCGCGCGCCACGAGAAAGTGGACATCCCGGCGTCGAAGCTCAAGGCGGAAGTCGCCCGAATCCTGAAAGAAGAGGGATACATCCAGGGCTTCAAGTTCATCGAGGAAGGTCCCCAGGGCGTCCTGCGGCTCATGCTGCGGAGACCGGCCGACGGGACCCTGGTGATCCTGGGGATCCAGCGCGTCTCACGGCCCGGAAGGCGCATCTACGTGAACAAGGATCAGATCCCCAAGGTCCAGGGGGGCCTCGGGATCAACATCCTCTCCACTTCCCGTGGGCTCATGACGGGACGCCAGGCGATGCGCGAAGGCGTCGGCGGCGAGCTCCTCGCGAACGTCTGGTAACGAACGAGGCAGGAAGGAATGTCGAGAGTAGGCGGAAAAGCGATCGCGATCCCGAGCGGAGTCAAGGTGAAGCTCGGATCCGGCCAGGTAGAGATCGAAGGACCGAAGGGGAAGCTGACCACACTACTTCCGCGCGGAATCAAGCTGGAGCAGGCGGATTCTGCCCTCAAGGCGGTCCGGGAGCAGGACTCGAAGGAGCTCAAGGCGCGGTGGGGCCTCGCCCGGAGTCTCGTCGCGAACGCGGTGAAAGGCGTGTCGGAGGGCTTCACCCGTGAGCTCGACATCGTCGGCATCGGCTACCGCGCGGCCGTCGAGGGGCGAAAGGTGACCTTCGCCCTCGGGTACTCGCATCCCATCGAGTTTCCGATTCCCGCGGGAATCGACATCAAGGTGGACAAGAACACCCACATCGTGGTTTCGGGGGCGGACAAGCGGCTGGTGGGCCAGGTGGCCGCCGACATCCGCGGCCTTCGCTCGCCCGATCCCTACAAGCAGAAGGGGATCCGCTATACCGGCGAGCAACTGAAGAAGAAGGCGGGAAAGACGGGAGCGACCTGATGAAAGTACACACCAAGACGGAGGCGCGGGGACGGATTCACCTCCGCATCCGCAAGAAAGTTCTGGGAACGGAGGCGAGGCCGAGACTCGCCGTCTTCCGCAGCTCGAAGCACATCTACGCGCAGGTCATCGACGACGCTCATGGCCGGACGATGGCCGCGGCGTCGAGCTGCGAAAAAGGAACGTCGCGCGGGGGAAACAAGGAAGGCGCCGCGGAAGTGGGGAAGCTCATCGCCGGTCGGTGCAAGGAGAAGGGCATCGAAGCGGTCGTCTTCGATCGCGGAGGATTCAAGTATCACGGACGGGTCAAGGCGCTGGCCGATGCCGCGCGCGAAGCGGGGCTGAAGTTCTAAGGGAGCGAGAGTACGAACTTATGGTGCGACAAAAAATCGACGCGTCCGGGCTCGAGCTCAAGGACCAGGTGGTAAGCATCAATCGCGTCACCAAGGTCGTCAAGGGCGGAAAGAACCTGTCGTTCAGCGCTCTCGTGGTCGTGGGAGACGGGCACGGGACGGTGGGCTACGGCCTGGGAAAAGCGAAGGAAGTGCCGTCGGCGATTCGGAAAGCGATCGAGATCGCGAAGAAGGGGCTCATCCGCGTTCCCCTCGCGGGAGCGACCATCCCCCACCAGGTCACCGGGGTCTACGGAGCGGGGCGGGTTCTCCTGAAGCCCGCGACGGAAGGCACAGGGGTCATCGCGGGAGGGGCCGTGCGAGCGGTGGTCGAAGCGGCGGGGATCAAGGACATCCTCACCAAGTCCCTCGGGAGCGGTAATCCCCAGAACGTGGTCAAGGCCACCGTTGCCGGGCTCATGGAGCTTCGGAGCCCCGAGTCGGTGGCCAAGCTCCGCGGCAAGGAGCTCGTGGAGGTCACGGGGTAGCCCATGCCCGAGAAAACCCATGAAACCCAACAAGAAAGTCCAGAAGGCGAAGAAAGCCGCCAAGAAAGGCGGACTCAAGATCAAGCTCGTCCGGAGCGTCATCGGCACCACGCGCTACCAGCGCGAGGTGGTGAAAGGGCTCGGGCTCCGGCGGGTGAACCACACGGTGGAGCGCGCCGATACTCCCGAAGTCCGCGGGATGATCGACAAGGTCAGCCACATCGTCCAGATCGTAGAGGCATGAGATGAGTCTCGAATCGTTGGAGCCCGCGAAAGGCTCGATCAAATCGAAGTACCGCGTGGGGCGCGGTCCCGGCTCCGGCAACGGAAAGACGGCGGGCCGCGGCAGCAAAGGCGCGAAGTCCCGCTCGGGCTATTCCCGAAGGCCAGGGTTCGAGGGCGGCCAGATGCCCCTCATCCGGCGCGTCCCCAAGCGAGGGTTCACCAACATCTTCGCGCGGGAAGTGGCGACGGTGAACGTCTCCGACCTCGACCGGTTTCCCGAAGGGACGGTCGTGACCCCCGCCCTTCTTGTCCAGCACCGGGTCGTGCGGGGCAAGCACCAGACGGTGAAGGTGCTCGGAAGCGGCGAGCTCAAGAAGAAGCTCGTCGTCGAAGCGCATGCGTTCAGCGCCGGCGCCAGGGCGAAGATCGAGGCCGCGGGCGGCAAAGCCGAGGAGCTCAAAGGGTGATCGAGAGCCTCAAGAACATCTTCCGCGTTCCCGACCTCAGGAACCGGCTCCTGTTCACTCTGGGGATGCTCGCCGTCTACCGGCTGGGAAACCACATTCCCACGCCGGGGGTCGACGCCCGAGCTCTCACGGAGTTCTTCGAACAGAATCGCGGGACGTGGTTCGGGTTCGTCGACATGTTCTCGGGAGGCAACCTCTCGCGGGTGACGGTGTTCGCGCTCGGCATCATGCCGTACATCTCCGCCTCCATCATCCTGCAGCTTCTGACCGTGGTCTGGCCCTACCTGGAGAAGCTCTCGAAAGAGGGCGAGCTCGGGCGGAAGAAGATCACCCAGTACACCCGCTATGGAACGGTGCTCCTGAGCGTCGTCCAGTCCGCGGGGATCGCGGCGTTCCTGCAGAAGACGGAGCTCACGGGAGGGCTGACGCTCGTCGCGAACCCCGGCTTCGGCTTCACGGTGATGACGGTCCTGACCCTCACCGCGGGAACGGTCTTCATCATGTGGATCGGCGAGCAGATCACGGAGCGCGGCATCGGAAACGGGATGTCCCTCCTCATCTTCGCCGGCATCGTGGTGGGATTTCCCAGGGCGCTGGTGGGGACGCTCCGGAACATTTCGACGGGCGAGCAGACGGCGTTCGGAGTGATTCTGCTGGTGGCGTTCATGGTGGTCGTCGTGGGCGTCATCGTCTACGTCGAGAGGGCCCAGAGGAGGATTCCGGTCCAGTACGCGAAGCGCGTGGTGGGCCGTCGCATGGTCGCCGGGCAGCAGACGCACCTGCCGCTCAAAGTCAATACCAGCGGCGTGATTCCTGTGATCTTCGCGAGCTCGATCATCGCGCTTCCTCAGACCGTCGCTTCGCTCTTTCCCGGGAGCCCCTGGATGTCGAACGTCGCCCAGCAGCTCGCGTGGGGAATGCCGCTCTACACGCTCCTCTACGTCGCGGGGATCATCTTCTTCTGCTACTTCTACACCGCCATCATCTTCAACCCCGACGACGTCGCCGACAACATGCGGAAGTACGGCGGATACGTTCCCGGAATCCGGCCCGGGAAGCGCACCGCCGAGTACATCGACAACATTCTCACGAGGCTCACGTTCCTCGGCGCGTTGTACCTGGCGGCGGTCTCGGTGCTTCCGGAGTTCATGATCACGGGCTTCCGGGTGGCGCCGCTTCCCGTCATCGGCCCCTGGCTCGATTCCGTGCTCCCGGCTTGGATCACGAGCGGCCTTGGGGTCACCTTCTACTTCGGGGGAACGTCGCTTCTGATCGTCGTCGGGGTGGCGATGGACACCGTCCAGCAGATCGAAAGCCAGCTCATCATGCGGCACTACGACGGCTTCATGAAGCGCGGACGAATCCGCGGACGGCGGGGATAACGGCTTCAATGGTAAGACTGATTCTGCTGGGACCGCCGGGCGCGGGGAAGGGCACGCAGGCGCAGAAGCTCGCCGCCGAGCTCGCGGTTCCGCACATCTCGACGGGGGTCATCCTGCGCGAAGCGGCTGCGAGGGGAACGGAGCTGGGCAAGAAGGCGAAAGCGATCATGGACGCCGGCCAGCTCGTGAGCGACGAGGTCATGCTCGGCATCATGCGTGAACGGCTCCACGCGAAGGACTGCGAAAGGGGCTACATCCTCGATGGCTACCCCCGCACCATTCCCCAGGCGGAAGCGCTCGACCGGATCCTCTCCCAGCGAGCGGAGCCACCCGTCGTGATCGTGAACCTCGAGCTCGACGAGGAGGAGCTCCGCAGGCGCATCGCCGGACGCCGGAGCGAGATCACGCGCTCGGACGACGCGGAGCAAACGGTGCTGAGCCGGTTCCAGGTCTATCAGGAGAAGACCCGTCCGCTTCTGGACTATTATGGGACTCGCGTGCGCCCCATCGACGGCAAGGGCAGCGTCCCGGAGATCTTCCAGCGGCTCACCGATCTGCTGCGGGTGAGGGCCGGACGGAGCCCGGGGGAGCGGTCGTGATCCGAAGGCGCGACGACCGAGAGCTCGAAAAGATGCACCAGGCGAACGCCATCGTTCTTCGGACCTTGGAGGTGCTGAAGGACGCCCTCGAGCCCGGGATCACGACGGCGGAGCTCGACCGCATCGCCGCCGCCGAGCTCGCCCGCGAGGGCGCGATTCCCGCGTTCAAAGGATACAAGGGTTTTCCCGCGAGCCTCTGCGTGTCCGTGAACGACGAGGTGGTGCACGGGATTCCCTCCACGGAGCGGCGGCTCGAGGAGGGGGACATCGTCAGCCTGGATCTGGGCGGGATCGTCGACGGGTACTTCGGCGACAACGCCATCACCGCCGGAGTGGGCGAGATTTCTCCGGAGGTCGAAAAGCTGCTTCGCGTGGCGGAAGCCGCCATGTACAAAGGAATCGACGCTTCGAAGCCGGGAAATCGCGTCTCCGACATCGGGTTCGCGATCCAGAGTTACGTCGAGCGTCACGGTTACGAAGTGGTGCGGGAGTTCACGGGCCACGGCATCGGACGGGCCCTTCACGAGGACCCGCCGATTCCGAACTTCGTGCAGGCGGGCCGCGACCCGAAGCTGTCGGCAGGCATGTGCCTCGCGATCGAGCCGATGGTGAACGAGGGCGGGCGGCACGTGAAGACTCTCAAGGACGAGTGGACGGTGGTGACGATGGACGGAAGCCGCTCGGCTCACTTCGAGCGGTCGGTCGCGATTACGGAGTGCGGCCCCTGGATCCTGGCGGAGCCACGGGCGGTGTTCGAGGGTGCGAAGTTTGCCTAAAGAAGACGCGATCGAGGTCACGGCGACGGTGGTCGAGCCGCTGCCCAACGCCATGTTCAAGGTGGAGCTCGAGAACAAGCACCAGGTGCTCGCCCACGTGTCGGGGAAGATGCGGAAGCACTTCATTCGCATCCTGCCAGGGGACAAGGTCCTGGTGGAGCTCTCGCCGTACGACCTGACCCGGGGACGCATCGTCTATCGCTACAAATGAGGAATCGAAAATGAAGGTCAGGTCATCGGTCAAGAAGATTTGCGCCAAGTGCAAGATCATCCGGCGCGCCGGAGTGGTGCGCGTGATCTGCGTCAACACCAAGCACAAGCAGAGACAGGGATAGTCAGGAGAAACGAATGGCACGTATCGCCGGAGTGGATTTGCCGCGAGAGAAGAGGATCGAGGTTGGGCTCACGTACATCTTCGGGATCGGGGTGAACCGCTCCCGGTCCATCCTCGGAAAGGCCGCGGTCAGCCCGGACATCCGGGTGAAGGACCTGACGGAGGAGCAGGTGAGCCAGATCAGCAAGGTGCTCGACGTCGAAGGCGGCGTCGAGGGAGATCTCCGCAAGGAGACCTCGATGAACATCAAGCGGCTCATGGATATCGGCTGCTATCGGGGCCTCCGGCACCGACGGGGGCTTCCGGTGAGAGGCCAGAGGACCCACACCAACGCCCGGACGCGCAAAGGCCCGCGCAAGGGCACGATGAAGAAGTCGAGGTAAACGAGCGGATGGCGAAGAAGGCAGCAGCAGCGACCGAAGAGAAGAAGGGCAAGCGCAAGGTCTTCAAGAAGAAGGAGAAGCGCACGCTCCTCGCGGGCATCGCCCACGTCCAGGCGACGTTCAACAACACGACGGTCACCATCACCGATCAAGAAGGAAACGTCGTGAGCTGGGCCTCCGCCGGCGGCCAGGGATTCAAGGGATCCCGCAAGGGGACGCCGTTCGCTGCGCAGCAGGCGGCGACCCAGGCGGCGCAGGCGGCGCGGGCCCTCGGCTGCAAGAGCCTGGACGTCCGCGTGAAAGGTCCGGGCTCCGGCCGGGAGTCCGCCATCCGGGCGCTTCAAGCGGCGGGGATCCAGGTGAAGTCGATTCGCGACGTCACTCCGATCCCGCACAACGGCTGCCGGCCGCCCAAGAGACGTCGAGTTTAGGAGAAATAATTTGGCTAGATATCGCGGTCCAGTTTGTCGGCTCTGCCGGCGTGAGGGAATGAAGCTCTTCCTGAAAGGGGAGAGGTGCTTCGGACCCAAGTGCGCCATCGAAAAGCGGAACTTCGCCCCGGGCGCTCATGGCAAGACGCGCCGGGCCCGAATCCAGGGCTACGGCCTGCAGCTTCGGGAGAAGCAGAAGGTGAAGCGGACGTACGGCCTTCTGGAGAAGCAGTTCCGCCTCTACTTCGAGAGAGCGGAGCGCACCCGGGGAATCACCGGAGAGGTGCTCCTGCAGTCGCTCGAAAGAAGGCTCGACAACACCGTCTACCGGCTGGGGTTCGCGGGCTCGCGGGCGGGGGCGCGTTCTCTCGTGCGCCACGGCCACATCCGGGTGGGCGAGCGCCGGGTCAACATCCCGTCCTACTCGGTGCGCGAGGGCGAAGTGATTGCCGTCAACCCCAAGTACGCCGCCGGTGTGAACTTCCAGCATTCGAGCGAGGTCGCGAAGAGCCGAGGCATTCCCAAGTGGCTCGAGCTCGGGCCCGAGGGAACGTCGGGCCGCGTCGTCTCGCTTCCCGCGCGCGATGATCTCGAGCTCCAGTTCCAGGAGCAGCTCATCGTCGAGCTTTACTCGAAGTAAGTTTCAGGAGGGTTTTCGTCAATATGCTCTGGACAGGATTTCAGAAGCCCAAGCGGCTCGAGGTCGAGCGATCGACCCTGACCACCCACTACGGCCGGTTCCACGCCCAGCCCTTCGAGCGGGGTTTCGGAACCACCATCGGGAACTCGCTTCGCCGCGTGCTCCTCTCTTCGATCGAGGGGGCGGCCATCACCGCCGTCAGGATCGAAGGCGTGCTCCACGAGTTCTCCCCCATTCCGGGCGCGCTCGAGGACACGACGGAGATCATCCTCAACCTGAAGCGGATTCCCTTCAAGCTCCACTCCGGAGGTCCCCAGACGGTGACGCTCCACGCCGAGCGCGAGGGAGCGGTGAAGTCCGGCGACATCGAGCTCCCCGCGGACGTCGAGATCCTCGACAAGGACGTCCACATCGCCACCCTCTCGAGCTCTGGCAAGCTCGACATCGAGATGAGGCTCAAAGAGGCGCGGGGTTACGTATCCGCCGACAAGAACTTCGACGAAGACCTCACCATCGGCTACATCCCGCTCGACTCCGTCCACTCCCCCATCAAGAAGGTGAACTACGTCGTGGAAGCGGCGCGGGTGGGACAGGCGACGGACTACGACAAGCTCACCCTCGACGTCTGGACCAACGGCTGCGTCACTCCCCAGGACGCGGTGGGGATGGCGTCGAAGCTCCTCAAGGACCACCTCACGATCTTCGTGAACGTGGAGGAGGAGGGTGCCGGTGACGAGGGCGGGGTCGAGATTCAGCGCGACCAGCTCCTCGAGCACCTGAATCGAAGCGTCGACGAGCTCGAGCTCTCCGTGCGCTCCTACAACTGCCTGAAGAACGCCGACATCAAGACCATCGGCGAGCTCATCCAGAAGACGGAAGCGGAGATGCTCAAGACCAAGAACTTCGGCCGGAAGTCCCTGAACGAGATCAAGGAGATCCTCGGCAACATGGGGCTTTCGCTGGGGATGAGAGTCGAGCAATGAGGCATCGCGCCGCTCACCGCAAGCTCGGGCGAAGGACCGAGCACCGGATGTCGCTTCTCCGGAACCTCGCCGCCTCGCTCATCGCCCACGGGCGGATCCGCACCACGGAAGCGAAGGCGAAGGAGCTCCGGCCCTTCGTGGAGAAGCTGGTGACGCTCGGAAAGCGCGACTCCCTCCATGCGCGGAGGCATGCGCTTTCGGTCCTCCCGCGGAGAGACGTGGTCTCGAGGCTCTTCAGCGACGTCTCCCCGCGTTTCTCCGAGCGGCCCGGCGGGTACACCCGGATCCTGAAGCTCTCGCACCGCCAGGGCGACGGGGCGGCGATGGCTTTCATCGAGTTCGTGGACTACAAGTTCGAAGGCGCCGCTGCAGCGCCGGGCAAGGCCGCGAAGGAAGAGAGAGCCGAGAAGAAGCCCGAGAAGGAGCCGAAAGCCAAGGCGAAGGCCGAGGATTCCGGCGACGACGAGGCTCCGAAGGCGAAGGCCAAGGCCAAGGCGAAGAAGCCGGCCGCCACCGCGAAAAAGAAGGTCGCGAAGAGGAAGGCGAAGAAGGACTAGACCTACTCCGCTCTCAGGACGTCGGCCGGATCGATCGGAGCCGCGCGCCGCGCGGGGATGAGCGCGGCGGCGAGGGATACCGCCGAAAGCAAGAGAACCGCGAAAACCGAGGTCAGCGGGTCGAACGCGCTGACCTCGAAAAGGAACGCGTCGAGAAACCGCCCTGTCGCGAGGCTCGCGAGGACTCCGAGGAGCACCCCCAAGGCGGTCAGAACGACCCCCTGTTCGACGACGAGCCGCAGTACCGAGCCGCGGTACGCCCCCAGCGCCATGCGAACGCCGATCTCCCGCCTCCGGGCCGTCGTCCCCTGCGCGACCACGCCGTAGATCCCGAACGCCGCGAGCGCCAGAGCGAGTGTCGTGAACGGCGCCACCACCGCCAGGCGGAATCGAGAAGTCCGCGAGTTGTCCGCGACGACCTCGTTCATGGCGCGCACGTTAGAGATCGGAATCTCCGGGTCGATCCCGGAGACGGTGGCCCGAATGGAAGCCACAGACTCCATTGGATGGGAACGAATGCGAACCTGAACGGCGACGGCCGAGTACGGATACTTGAGCGGCAACAGCGGGTGGAACATCGACTCCTCCTCTCCGGTCGAAAGCCCCACCAGCCGCGCGCTTTCTACGACCCCCACGACGTCGACCCACGGTGAGTCGGAATCCGCGCGTCCGAACTTGAGCCGGCGTCCGACGGCGTTCTCCCCTGGCCATGCGCGTTCCGCGAACCTCCGGTTCACGACGACCACCGGGCGCGTCTCCACGTCCTCGAATCCTCGTCCGGACACGAGGGGGATCCCGACGGCGCGGAAGAACCCTGGAGAGACACCGAGAACGAGGGGCCAGCGGCCTCTCTCCCGCGATGTCCCTGACCGGTCCTCCGTGCTCATCTGCGCGCGGGACGCGGACCCGGTCAAAAGCCTCCAGGGCGTGACTCCCACAGAGCGGACTCCCGGCGTCGATTCCAGCCGCTCCACGAGGGAAAGGAGTACCGCCGTCCGTTTCTGGGCATCCGGGTAGCGGTCCTGCGGAAACGAGACGTCGAAACAGAGGAGCCCTTCGGGCTCGAATCCCACGTCCACCGAAGCCAGTCGAGCGACGCTCCGGGCCAGGAGTCCGCATCCGATGGCCAGGGTGAGCGCCCCGGCAATCTGGACGACGGTGAAAGCGCTTCGCAGTCGGCTCGCGCCCGGCCCGGAAGCTCGCCTGGGGTCCGGGTTCGATAAGACGGCCGCCGGAACGAGACCGGCGAGGACTCCGGCGATGATCGCCAGCAGGAGCCCGGCGCCGAGCACGGTTGCGTCCACGGAGACCTCGCTTGCGCGCGGCATGTCCTGGGGTGCCAGCGCCAGGAAGGCGGCCGTCAGCCACCGCGCGAGCAAAAGGCCCACGAGGCCGCCGACCACGGCGAGAGCGAGGCTTTCGGTCAGGATCAGACGCGCGATCGAAGAACGATTCGCTCCCATCGCCCGTCGCACGGCTAACTCCCTCTCCCGGAGGTTGCCTCGGGCCAGGAGGAGCCCTGCGAAGGTGGCGCAGGCAACGAGGAGCACGAGGAGCACCGCGGCTTGAAGCATCCAGATCGTCGGCGCCACCTCGCCCACCATCTCCGTTCTGAGGTCGTTGACGTCGAAGCCCCAGCCCTTGACCGGAGGTGCTCTCTCCGCTTCGATCCGCCGCGCGACCGCGCTTACCTCGGCGCGGGCGGTTTCGATCGAAGCCCCGGGCGCGAGACGAGCGAAGACGGCAAACCATCCCGCGTTCTCGTCCCCCAAGTGGATTTGGTCCATCGAAAGCAGCAAGTCCGCCTTTCCCATCGGGATTTCGGCCCCCGGCGGAAGAACTCCGATGACGGTCGAGACCCCGCGATCGTGACGGAGAGTAGAGCCGACGACGTCCGGAGAACCCCGGAAACGGCTCATCCAGAGTCGATGGGAGAGGATTGCCGCTCCCTGGGTCTCCTCAAGGACGAACGTCCGGCCCAACGCTGCTTCCATGCCAAGGAGGGACGGCAGATCGGGCAGCGCGACTCCCGCGGTCACGTTCTCGGGCCCGGCTCCGCCTCTCAGGTTCAGGTCTTCGTACTTCAGGCCGGAGATTCGCGAAAAGGAACGAGGATCCGAAAGGACGGTCGCGAGCTCCTCCCCCGGGACCTGCAGGCCGCGGAGCGCGAGCGTCGGGTTGCCGCGCGTGATGGTGACAATGCGCTCGGCGTCGGGGTAGGGGAGTGGGGATAGAAGAATGCCGTGTGCGAAGCCAGCGATCGCCGTCGTTCCGCCGATTGCGACACCGAGGGTGAGGACGGAAACGAGCGTGAAGAGAGGGGTACGGACGAGACTACGCAGGACGAAGATAAGGTCACTCTTCATCGCGGAAGCCTCCCGCGGGGAAGATAATTCGGATCGTCCAATAGTACAATTACATCGTATCGGCGTTGCAGCGGACGGCACAGCGGCTGCGGACACTCATGAGACGATTCCGGAAGGGCCAAGGACATCGGCAGCAAGGCTGTTGTGCCGCCGCTGAACGCCGATGAAAACGCTGAACGCACATCGACTCGCGGAAGAGCGCAGCCTCGCCTTCCACCGCGCCGTCGCCGACAAGATCGCCTCCGACCCCGAGACGCTCGAGCGGGCCAGGGCGCGCGTCCGTGAATGGGTCGCCTCCGGAGACGTCGCTCCCTATTACGCGCGTGAGTGGGACGAGATCCTGTCGCGCCCCCTCGAAGACATCCGCGCGAAGCTCGTCGAGGACAGCGAACGTGCGCGGGCATTGCGGCAGGTGACCCCGTTTGCCGGCGCCATCGATCCACGCACGCGGTGGCGCATCTGGCGGGAAGTGCGCGAAGCGATGGAGAAAACGCGGTGAGGCGCGTCGACCTGGAGCACGTGATTCGCGCCGCCGCGGAGATCGCGGACGACGACGAGATCATCGTCGTGGGAAGCCAGGCGATTCTCGGCAGCTTCCCCAACGCCCCCGACGAGCTGCTGGTTTCCGAGGAGGCTGATGTCTATCCGAAGAACCGTCCCGACCGCTCCGACCTGATCGACGGCTCGATCGGCGAGGGCTCGCCATTTCACGAGGCCTACGGGTACTACGCCCAGGGCGTCGATGCGACCACCGCCGTCCTTCCTCGCGAGTGGCGTGAGCGTCTCGTCCCGGTCGAGAACGAGAACACTCGAGGCAAGACCGGGTGGTGCCTCGAGCCCCACGACCTCGTCGTCTCCAAGACCATCGCCGGGCGGGAGAAAGACCTGCTCTTCCTCGAGGGCGCGGCGCGTCACCGGCTCGTGGAGCTCGATCTGTTGCTAACCCGACTCGAGGAGACGGAACTGGACGAGGCGCGCAGGAGGCTCGCCGCCGCGCGGCTCCGGAGAGCGTTCGCGGGCTAAGCCTTCGCTTCCTTCTCCGCTTTCCTCTCGGCGACGATCTTCTGGATGAGGTGGGACGGCACCTCTTCGTAGTGCGAGTACTCCATGTGAAAGGAGCCTCGTCCACCCGTCATCGAAGTCAGGGTCGGCTCGTAGCTCAGCATCTCCGACATCGGGACCTGGGCCTTGATCGAAGTGAGGCTCCCCTTGGGCTCCATCCCCTGGGTGCGGCCGCGGCGGGAGTTGAGATCGCCGAGGACGTCGCCGGTGCTCTCCTCGGGCACCACGATCTCGACGTTCATGATCGGCTCGAGGATCGTCGGCTTGCACTTCTCCATCGCCTCCTTGTAGGCGAGCGAGCCCGCGATCTTGAACGCCATCTCCGAGGAGTCGACGGGATGGTACTTTCCGTCGTAGACCGTGGCCTTGAAATCGACCATGGGAAAGCCGGCGAGGAACCCCTTGACCCGGGCTTCCTGGATTCCCTTCTCGACCGCCGGGATGAAATTCTTGGGAATGGCGCCGCCGAACACCTCGTTCGCGAACTCGAACTGGGCGCCGCGGGGAAGGGGCTCGAAGCGAACCCAGCAGTCCGCGAACTGGCCGTGGCCGCCCGTCTGCTTCTTGTGCCGGCCGTGGGCCTCGAAGGTGCCGTTGATGGTCTCCCGGTAGGGGACCTTCGGGGGATGGAGGGTCACCTCCACCCCGAACTTGTGCTTCAGCCGGGAGACCGCGACCTCGATGTGGAGCTGGCCCGTTCCCGAGAGCAGGAGCTCCGACTCGCGGTGGAACTTGAGCATGGGGTCTTCCTCGGAGAGCCTCTGCATCGCCTGGCTGATCTTCTCCTCGTCGCCCCGGGACTTCGGCTCGATGGCGAAGCTGATGACCGGCTCCGGGAACTCGAGCTTGGGATAGACGATCGGTGAAGCCTTGTCGGAGAGAGTGTCGCCGGTCTGGCTCTCCTTCAGTTTCGCGACCGAGGCGAGGTCGCCGGCCTGCACCTCGGAGACCGCTACCGGTTCTTTTCCCTGAAGGAGGGAGACCGCGCCAAACCGCTCGCTCACGTCCTTGGTGGCGTTGTGATACGTGGAGTCGGACTTCACGATGCCGCTCATGACCCGGAAGAGGCTGATTCGTCCCGCGAACGGATCGGCGATGGTCTTGAAGACGAACACGGAGGCGGGGGCGCTCGATGAGATCTTGCGGCTCGCGGGGTTTCCGTTCAGGTCCTTCCCTTCGACTTCCCCTCGCGCATCGGGCGCGGGCGTGAGGTCCACGAGCGCGTCCATCAGGGGCCGAACCGCCAGGTTCCGCGTACCCGAGACCGCGAGGACGGGGAACACCTTTCCGGAGACGACCGAGAGCTTCAAGCCGGTGAGAAACTCCTCGGGGCTGAGGGCGCCGGTCTCGAGGTACTTCTCCATGAGCGCGTCGTCGACCTCGGCGACCATTTCCACGAGAGCGCTGCGAGCGGCCTCCGCCTCCTCTTTCATCTCCGCCGGGACGTCCTTCTCCTCATGGGTGCCCTTCTCGTCTCCCTTTGCGATATAGGCCTTCATGCGAACGAGGTCGATGACGCCGCGGAAATCTTTCTCCTCTCCCACGGGGAGCTGGACGGGAACGGCGGTGCGTCCGAACGCCTTCTGGATCGACTCCAGCGCGCGCGTGAAGCTCGAGCGGTCACGGTCCAGGCGGTTCACGACGAGAAGGCGCGCTCTCGCCGATTCATCCGCGAAGCTCCAGACCTTTTCCGTCTGCACTTCCACTCCCGCCACCCCGCAGACGTTGACGAGGGCCGCGTCGGCGACGTGAATGGCGACCCGGGCTTCCTGGATGAAGTTGCCGTATCCGGGCGTGTCCAGGAGGTTGAGCTTCGTCTTGTTCCACTCGCAGTGAGCGAGCGAGGTCGAAAGGCTGATCTGGCGGGCGATCTCGTCGGCGTCGAAATCCGTGACGGTATTCCCCTCTTCCACCTTCCCGAGACGGTTCACCGCCCCCGCGTCGAAGAGCATCGCCGAGACGAGTGAAGTCTTGCCCGAGCCCCCATGGCCTACCAGCGCCACGTTCCGGATACTCGCAGTTTCGTAGATCTTCATCCGGCCTCCGTCGGATTTCGAGGTCGAGTTGGAAGCGAGATCGCCCGCTTGAACGAGCCTCGGAGAGAGCCTCTCGAAGCCGAAAAACGTGCGGATTATACCTCTTCGCGGATCGCGAAATCAAAATTCCGCGGCGAGCGCGGAAGAAAGGGGGATCGAGACTATAATCTTTCGAAGAGAGAGATGAGCGCCCTTTCCGTGAGGCTCACCCCACCCTGGCACCGAACCCGGGTGGCGTTCGCCCTCTCCTCGCGTTGCCTCCTGGCTCGAAACGGATCCCGGGTGATTCGGAGGGACGTCCCGCCCGGGCTCGTCGTCCCCGGCCCCGTCACACCCAACATTCAGTCGGTGAGCGGCGTGGCGCGCCTCGCGTGGGAGATGGTCGGCGAGCTCGAGATCCGGGGGGCGACGGCATCCATGATCCTGCCGGACCTCGCGGTCGTGAGCGCGGTCGTTCGAAACGGTCGGGACATCAAAGAGGAGCTCGCGGATCGTCTGGCTTTTCCCGCGTCGGAAGCGCGGTTGGATTTCTGGAAGGGCGGGAAGGGAGAAGTTCTCGGGGTTGCGGCTCGAGAAGCGGTGGTGCGCCAGTACGAACAGGTGGTCGAGGCCGCGGAATGCCGCCTGGGCTGGATCGACGCCGCGAGCCTCGTGCGCATCCCCGCGTGGACGGAGGCCTCGGCGTCCGAGCCGGGGACGTCGGTGAGAGCGCAACTCTACCGCTCCCACTACGCGCTTGCGCTCTTCCGCGGCGGCGAGCTCGTCGACCTGCGCGTGCGGCTTCGCTCGGGAGACGACACCGATGCCGTCGCCGCGGAGATCCGCCGGCTTCCCGCGATGTACGGTCTTCCGGCGCTCTCGGCCGTGACCCTTTCCGGCGAGGGAGCATCCGCATGCGCTCGGGCCCTTACGGAGGCGAACGCGCGTGTCTCGGCCGAGGACGAGGGGGAGGAGAGGCAGCTCGAAGAGGCGCTCTCCGCTCTTTTGCGGCGGGAATGAAGCAAGGAATCCATCTCGGAAGGCCGAAGCCGCGATTGGGTCGTTTCGTCGCGCTCCTCTTCGCGGCCGCCGGCGCCGGAACGCTCGTGATGGGCGTGCTCTATCAGAGCGCCCGCACCGAGAACGCGGCCCTCGCGAACGAGGTCGTGAGCCTGCAGGAGTTCCTCGAGAAAACGGAGCCTCGCCTTCCTTCCGACGAAGACCGATCCGTCGCCGCCCGCCTGCGCCTCGCTCTCGACGCCGGAGCTTCCGGCGCGATTCCCCCGACCGCGGTCCTCGGTCTCGTGGAATCGACGCTTCCCGAGAACGTCGTCCTCGAAAGACTGTCTTACGGGACGAGCCCGAAGCCGGGCATCCAGCTCGACGTTTCGACGCTCGATTCCGAGCGGGTGACCGAGCTTCAGAGGCGCCTTCAGGCCGCGCCCCTCGTTTCGGCGACGAGCCTCCTCGAGGAGCGGCGCCTCGAGGGAGGGCGCCTCGCGGTGAGAATCCAAGTGGATCTGGAGGGTCCGTGAGGAGCGCGCCTCTCGTGCTCGCTGCCCTCCTCGCGCTCGACGTTGTCCTCTACACGGGCCATCGGACGCTTTCGGACGAAAGGGTGAATCTCGCGCGACTTCGGGAAGAACTCGCCGCTCGCGCTGGATCGCGGAGCCGGAGGGGGGAGAGGGAAGAGCGGATTCGAGCCGTCTTGCGTGCGGGTGCCGATTCGATGGCAGGATTGGACCACCCCCTCGGCATCGCGGAGATTCGGGAGCTCCTCGTGGGGGCCGAGCGAGGCCTCGCGATCGGTCGGTTGTCTCTCGACTTCCGGCCGGAGCAGGGTGCTGCGCGGGGCAATGTGCGAGGACACATCGCGGCAAGCCTCGGAGGCTCGTTCGAGGCGATCCGCGCGTACCTCGCCCGCGTCGAGAGCCTGCGCCTGCCTCTCGCAGCCTCTACCCTCTCCCTGAGAGCGGAGGACTCCGGCCGGATCCTTCTCGCGATCGAGTGGAGCGCGCTCTGGGGCGAGGAGGGCTCCACTCTAGACGGCGTCACCGCGGAGGACGTGGCGCGTCTCGAGACGTGGCTCGAGAGCAAACCGAGCCGGCCCGTCCGGCGCAACCCGTTTTCCGCGCGGATCGTCTCGAGCGAGGCCGAGACTCCGCCACCGGGCCCCCGCACCTCCGCTCCGGCGCCTCCTCCGTCTTCGGAGGAGCCATCACCCAGGCTCATCGGGTTCGTCATGGCGCGGCCCGAGCTCGAGGCGGAAGTCAGCCGAAGAGTACTCGCGGCGATTCGCTTCGAGGACAAGCTCTTTCTGGTGGGCCTCGGGGACCCGGTCGGAAGCTATCGGGT
>Ga0187893_10005343_pt1 | contig 23158 bp, 20 predicted proteins | sample MA1701074metaG_FD_139574 | JGI IMG/M metagenome (GOLD analysis project Ga0187893, IMG submission 139574) | White microbial mat communities from a basaltic lava cave in the Kipuka Kanohina Cave System on the Island of Hawaii, USA - MA170107-4 metaG ...
CTCTGCTGCCGTTCGACCTCCGGCAGCAGCATCTCTTCCCAGCCGTCGGCGCTGTGCACGTTACCGGGCCGCAGCTTCGTCGCCAAGCAGTCCCCCCTCGCGATTGAACAGCAGCAAGGGGTGATAGCAGGTCGATTCGAAGTGGCCGTTATAGGCGCTGTTTTCCTGCTCGCCGTACACCGGAATCTCGGTCGAGTCCATGTCCAGCACCACCCGTTGCGCCGAGTCCAGCGCTTCTGCCTTGCCGATCAGTTCGCGGTTGATGCGCACCAGCCCCGCGAAATTCTCCTCCTCGGCGAGCATCTCCGTCTCAAACGTCTGCAAGCGGGAGGTCAGCGCCACCCCGCGATCCCAGACCTTCTCCGAACCGATCAGCCGGAACGCCGGATCTTGCGCCAGCCGTTCGGCATCATTGACATCCTCATAGCCTGCCATCCGGCTGTACACGGACTGACGGAACAGATCGGCCAAGGGAAGTTGAGTGTTCTTGCCGCGGCGTTGATCGCTCAGGTGCTCGGTGATGAGGTCTCCCAGGCCCAAACGTTCATCCAACTCTCGTATCAGTACGAGGCCGCCATCCGAGGTGACCCGTGATCCTTGGAAATCCACCTTCAGCGAAGCGTTGAAGGAGAGCTGAAACGGCTCATTTTGTTTCTCACCCATTGGGTGTTGACCTCCGGAGCGTCTTCATGAGCTTGGAACCCGCATGAATAAAGGCGTCGGACGATGTCAGTAGGTTATCGAGTAAGTCACGAAAATGGAAATCCAGGACTAGATCTCAACCCGATCCATCGCCAGAAACTCGCGTATGTGCGGATGGTCCTCCTGATCCATTTCGCTTACCGACCCGAAGTAAATCACATGACCATCATGGAGGAAGATCACGCGATCAGCCACCAGGCGCATCAGGTCCAAGTCATGGGTTACAACCACAGAGGTGAGGTTGAGCTGGTGCTTCAACCGGAGCATCAAGTGCCCTAGGTGATCCGACATGATCGGATCCACCATGGTGGTGGGCTCGTCATACAGGATGCATTCGGGCTGGGCGGCCAAGGCGCGGGCGATGGCGACAGCACGTTTATAGCCGGTGGATAGATCGGTCGGGTAGGCATCGTAATACTCTTCGAGATCCACCATTCGTAGCAGTCCGCGAACGATCTCCTCGCGGTTGGAGGAGTCATAATCTTCCCGCAATTCGAGTGAGAAAAGGATGTTTTCCGAAACGGTCAACGAGTCGAACAATGCGCCGGATTGGAACACCATCGTGACCTTCTTGCGGATGCGGCGCAATTCGCTCTCGGTGGCATCCGTAATGTCGATATGGGACACGATGACGCGGCCGGAATCGGGCTTGAGGAACCCCATGATATGGGCGAGCGAGACGGACTTGCCTACGCCGCTGCGCCCAATGATGGCGACCGTCGCGCCACCCGCAACGTGGAAGCTCACGTCCTCGAGCACGCGCCGATCGAAAGTTTTCGACACGTTTCGGAACTCAATGTAGTAAGGAAAATGATCTTGAACGGCCACCGCTTCTTGATTGTCCCGCTCGCAGGCAGGGCCCTGCAATGGGACCTTCCGACGAGATCGTCATATGATGGGAAGGGCGGCGATTCCGTCCGGTACAACGTGGCTTTTGCCGCACAGGGAGATACTTCGTGAATAACCTCATCCATGCGCCTCACAGTTCGGTCCTGGTTCCGATGGTCGTCGAGCAGACGGCTCGAGGCGAGCGGGCGTTCGACATCTATTCGCGTCTCCTGAAGGAGAACATCATTTTTCTCGGGACTCCAATCGACGACCAGGTTGCCAACCTGATCATCGCGCAGATGCTGTTTCTGGCCGCTGAGGATCCGGAGAAGGACATATCGCTGTACATCAACTCGCCAGGCGGATCAATCACGGCGGGTCTGGCGGTTCTCGATACGATGAACCTGGTGGAACCGGATATCGTCACTTACTGCGTCGGACAGGCCGCTTCGATGGGAGCTGTGCTGCTCGCTTGCGGCACGAAGGGAAAACGGTTCGCGCTTCCGCATGCCCGTATCTTGATTCACCAGCCGTCGATGAGCGGGCTGGCGGGACAGGCATCCGATATCGATATCTACGCCAAGGAGATTCTTCGCATGCGCGAGGTCTTGAACAAAATCCTGGGCGACGCATGCGGGCAGACGATAGACCGGATCGCACGGGACGTGGATCGCGACTACATCATGGAAGCCGATCAGGCGGTACAGTACGGTCTCGTGGACCGGGTGATCGCTTCCCGCGCAGGTCTGCAGACTAAGTAGCGTCAGTGGGGCAGGATGGCATCCTGCAGTTCGATTTTCATCAGTCCCTGAGGCTGAAGCCTCCATGGCAAGCTAAAGCTCGCTCCACGTGATTTTCGGCTGCACAACACATGTGCAAGTGGAGAGGCGATTTTCAATCGGCCTGCTGCAAGCCGGATGCTTGCGCCACTCGGAGAAACTCCCCATAAGCCCGATCCCATCCACGCTGAGGGTTCGGGCGGAATTCTTCTAGGGGAAACGACCGCGCCACGATTTGCCGGATCTCCTCGAGGTCCTTCACAAGTCCTGCGCCCATGGCCTGCACAAGGATGTTACCCGCCGCCGTCGCCTCCGTCGGCCCCGCAATCACTTTTCGTCCGGTGCAGTCGGCCACGAACTGATTGAGGAGCCGGTTGCGCGATCCTCCGCCCACGATGTGAACCACGTCGATCGCGCGGCCCGTGAGCCTCTCCAGTGATTCCAATACCTGACGGTAGCGTAGGGCCAGGCTCTCCAGAATCACCCGGGTCACAACGCCCGGGGCTTTCGGTTCCGTCTGGCCGGTGGACTGACAGAACTGGGCAATGCGCCGCGGCATCTGTCCGGGTTCGAGAAACGCATCGGGGTTGATCACAGCCGCGAACGGTTCCGCTCCGGCTGCCATTTCCGTGAGTTGATCGTAGCCGCGATCCTCACCTTGCGCGGCCCAATCGCGCCGGCACTCCTGCAGCGGCCAGAGTCCCATGATGTTCTTGAGAAGTCGAATCCGCCCATCCACACCCACTTCATTGGTGAGGTTCAACTTCATTGCAGTCTCATCGAGGAAAGGCTCTCGCGATTCGACGCCCATCAACGACCATGTGCCGGAACTGATGTAACACCAGCCTTCTCGGGTAGCTGGCACCGCGGCCACGGCGGAAGCCGTATCGTGAGCCGGCGCCGCATACACCATCGTGTCGCTGGGCAAGCCGGTAGCGCCGGCGACGTAAGGAAGAATCGTGCCAAGCCGTGCGCCCGGGGCGACGATCTCGGGGAGAAGTCCGGCGTCGAGGTGCAGGTTCTGCAAGAGCTCCGAGGCCCAGCAGCGCGCGGCTGGATTGTAGAACTGAGAGGTACTCGCGATGGTCAGTTCCGCATGCCTTACTCCAGTGAGGAAATAGTTGAACAGGTCCGGCATGAAGAATAGTGTTCTTGCCGCTGCGAGCGATGGTGAGGCGGCGAGTTTCATCGCGTACCACTGGTACAGCGAGTTGATCTGCATGAACTGAATGCCGGTCTGCGCGAAGATCTCCTGCTTGGGCACGGCGGCGAAGGTCTTTTCCGGGACGCCATTGTTTCGGGTATCGCGATAGTGGCGTGGATTGTCGACCAGCGCGCCGTCGCCACCCAGCAATGCGATATCCACGCCCCAGGTGTCGACGCCGATGCCTAGGGGCTTCAACCCGCGGTCATGTCCGGCCACGCGGAGTCCGGCGAGGACCTCCTGCCACAACCGCAGCGTGTCCCAGTAGAGCCCGGTGGGCAGCCGCACGGGGATGTTGGGAAAACGGTGCAGGTGTTCGAGCGACAGCTTCCCATGATCCAGTTCGCCGAGGATGACACGGCCGCTTTCGGCGCCGAGGTCCACCGCCAGGAAAGGATGCATGCTATGGCATCTCAATGACGAGCTTGCCAACACCATCGCGATAATCCGACACCAGCTCGAATGCCTCATGAGTTTGATCGAGCCCCATGCGATGGGTGATCAGACGGGTGGGGATCTTGCCGGCGCGGATGAGCTCGATCGCTTCGTGACCTTTGTGATTGCTCCGCTTGATGGTTTGGATTCGCAGCTCCCTAAACATCGCGGCGTGGATATCGAGTGGGGGGGACTTCTCCGCGGGGATACCGATGAGAACGAACTGTCCGCCGGGCCGCGCCGCGTGAATCGCGGCGTGCATCGTATCGGGATGGGCCGCCGCGTCGAAAACAATGTCAGCGCCGCGTGATTGCGTGAGATCCATCACCGCATCGATCACCTTCTCCCGGCGCGTATCAATGTAGCAATCCGCGCACTGGATGCTCCGGCCAAGTTCGAGGCGGTGAGGCACACGATCGGCGAGCAGGATGCGGGTAGCTCCCGCCAGCCGCGCCATATGCGCGGTCAACAACCCGATCGGACCCGCACCGAGAACCAGCACCGTATCGCCCAAACGGATCCGGGTCAACTCGAGCACGTGCACGATCACGGCGGTGGGTTCGATGAGCGTCGCTGTCAAACAATCGATTTCCCGTGGAACCAGATCGGCATTGGACTCGCGAACCGTGGCGAACTGGCGGTAGAAGCCAGGTGAATGCGGACCACCCATGAATACGCAGTTGGTGCAGTTGTTCGGGAAGCCGGAGCGGCAGTACTCACAGCGGCCGCAGGTGATGGAGGGCTCGATCGCCACACGATCGCCGATCCTGTGACTGGTCACGTCCGGTCCAACCGCGACTATGTCACCGACGGGCTCGTGGCCCAGCACCATGGGATACACCGCCGTGACGTGGCCGACGCCGCCATCCTGAAACCAATGCAGATCGCTGCCGCAGATCCCGACGGCGCGCAATTGCACGAGCACTTCTCCGGACGCCGGATCGGCGGGCATCGGGCGCTCGCGCACTTCGATTCTGCGCTTCGCCACCAGTTCGGCTGAGATCATGAGAACCCGGTATTATACCGTTCCATCTTTGCCTGATGTAGAATCCGTCTATGCCTCGAACTCAGATCCTGCAAGAGCCTGAAGTGACGCGATCGTCTGTTTCGAAGCCTCCCTCCGATCCGAAAGCGAGGTCGGTGGCCCTGGATGCTTATCGCGGTTTGATTATGATCTTTCTGGTGTCGACCGGCTTTGGTTTCGGAGCTCTGAAAGATCACCCAATTTGGGGCGCAGTGGCGCGCCAGGTGGATCACGTGCCGTGGGAGGGAATGGTCCTGTGGGACTTGATCCAACCGGCATTCATGTTTATGGTGGGCGTAGCGATGCCCTACAGCTTCGCGAAACGCTTGGGTGAGGGCGCCAGCTTCCTGAGCAATCTCGGACATGTCTTGAAGCGCTGTGCGGTGTTGATCTTTCTGAGCCAATTATTCACCGCATGGGGGGACGGGCGCGTCGAGTTCGGGCTGATCAATGTGCTCAGCCAGATCGCGTTCACCTACCTAATCTGTTTCCTCCTGATGCAGTTGAGCTTCCCTCTGCAGGTCGGCGCCGCGACAGGCTTACTGATCGGCCACTGGACCCTGTTCGTCACATTCCCGGGCGCTGAGGGGGCTTTCTCGCCGACCGGCAATGTCGGACAGGTGATCGATCAATGGCTACTCGGCCGAACCTATTCGGGGTACTACGTGACGATCAACTTCATTAGTAGCGCGGTGACGACTCTATTTGGCGTTTGGGCAGGAGAGCTTCTCCGCGGCCGCCGCGAGACCGCGGATAAGCTGCGGCTGTTGCTGTGGTCGGCCGGTGGTTGCATCATCGGCGGGATCCTGTTGTCGCTGGTCAATCCAATGGTGAAGCGTATCTGGACGGCTTCTTTCACGCTCTATAGCGCGGGCTGGGTCCTACTTGGTTTAGTGGCGATCGTGTGGATCGTCGATGTGAAGGGCTACAAGCGGTTCGCGTTGCCGCTGGTCGTGGTGGGCATGAATTCGATCTTTGTTTACTGCGTTTCGCAGCTCATGCGCGGTTCGATTCACAGGTCGATAGGAGCGTTTACAGACAAGTTCGCCTGGATCGGAACACTTGGTCCGGTAGTGCATGCTTGCGTCACACTGGGAGTGATCTGGTACATGTGCTGGTGGCTGTATCAGCGTAAGGCGTTCGTCAAAATCTAGCTGCTACTATACAATTCATGCACAGAGTTATTACTACCCTTACGGGAACAATGCTGTTTGCCGGCGCACTCACGGCCGGCGAGAAGAACATGATGCACTGTTTCACCTTCACGCCTGTGGAGAGTGCTACTCAGGCCGACTGGGACGCCTTCTTCAAAGCTTCTGACGCCATGCCGTCGAAGATGAAAGGGATCGTCAATCGCGTCTGGTACGGGAAGCTGCGGAATACACTTGCTATCTATGCGCTCCCCAATGCCGACGACCGCAAGAAAGTGGTCGCGGGAGAAAAGGGCGTCAAAACGGAAGTCTCCTTCCGCCCACGAAGCTGGGGCATGTGCATAGAGCTCAAGGGTCTCGATTCGCTTAAGAAATACGACGACCATCCCTACCACAAGGAGTGGGTTGCGATATATTCCAAGGTCCGAGTAGAAGGGACTACCACGTTCGACATCCTGGGCCAATGACTACTTCTGAATCGGAAGCTCGACCAGGGAGGGGCGCAGCGGATCGTGAAATATCGACTGACTGCCGGCATTCGCGTTCGGCTCAGCGCGGGGATAGTTGCTGGACGACACATCGAGACGGATTCGATGACCCTTTGCGAATAGGTTGCTGATCGTTCCCAGGTCCACTTCGATGCGGGTGCTCTTGCCGGATTCGATGGCGACGCGGCGGATGCCGTCTCCGAGAATGAGCGCGAAGCCGTCCGGATAGACGTCCGTGATCTTGGCGGTGAAGTCGGCGCTGGCTGCTGTGGAGGAGACCCAAAGCTTCGCCGTGACGCGACCAGTGACGCCCACAGCTTCCGGCAGAGGCTCCGTTTCAAACGTCAGCACATCCGGGCGGCCCCTAAGTTTTGATTGATCCTGCGCGCACGCGGCGATCGTTGGAACCATCGTGTACCTTCCGCCAATCGAAGGCGCGGGATTCTTCGGATCATACTCATAGGTGGAGGGAGCCTTCGCTTCGGGGCGGTAAGCAGACAGGCCACCCTCTCCTTGTAAATAGTACTTCCACCATTTCAGCCCGCGCGGCGGCCAGAATGTGGAATTCTGCCAAGATCCGCCGTGCGCTACACGGCCGCTGGCGTCTCTTTCGGCTGAGCCGCCACCCATACGGAAGTAGCGCACGCGGTCCTGTCCAAGGACTTCGAGGGGATCGGATCTCATCCAGAAGTCAAACCAGTCGAGCGCAACTTCACGCATGTCGAAGGCGGCGGACGATCCGAAGTTCGCCTGACCGCATTCCGCGCGTCCCACTGAGTGCGGCCACGGGCCGAGCCACATGCGCTTGGGTGTCTTTTGGATGCGTGCGAGCCCGGTGAAGTTTTCAATCAGACCTTCTACGAAATAGTCGTACCAGCCGCTAACGAAGAAAATGGGCACGTCCTTCACCTGCTTCCAGCCACCTTGCGTGAAGAAGCCCTTTTGCTTCCAATAGTCGTCGAAGCGTGGATGGGAGTAAAAGTCCTCGAAGAGTTTCTTGTGCGCGGGAAAGCGCTCGAAGATCTTGACTCGCTCGGAGGGCGGCTGCGCGAACCATGCATTGATATCCTTCTGGACCGCTCGCAGCTCGTCGACCGGTGTAATACCGCTGGACATGGCGGAACCAAGCATCCAGACGGTCCAACCGAGGTTGGGTGCGCCGCCAGGGTATCCGAACTCGTCGTAAAAGTTATTGCCCCCGACATCGGCGTACATGGCGACGAGGTGCGGCGGTTTGTACATGGCGGCGTGATACTGGTCCCAGGCAAGGTAGGAGGCTCCGATCGTACCGACTTTCCCGTTGGACCAATGTTGCCCAGCGGCCCACTCGATGGTGTCGTACCCATCCTTTCCTTCGTTGACGAACGGATAGAAATCGCCTTGGGATTTGAAGCGGCCGCGGACGTCCTGCGCGACGACGGCGTATCCGCGGGCGGCAAACCAATTTCCCGCGTTCCTTTGGCCGTCTTTGTTGTAAGGCGTGCGGTAGAGCAGTACAGGCGAGGGCGCGTCTTTCACAGGCAAATAGATGTCCGTGGCGAGCTTGACCCTGTCGCGCAACCCGACCATTTGATCTGCGAGGATGCGCACCTCAAACTCGGGTTTGGAAGCACACCACACGAGGGTGCCGATAGAAAAAGCTATTGGCAGTCTCATACAGTTTTCCCAGGATCATGCCAGCCCAGCAGTTGCGACCGAAGCTCGTCCGTTTTCCCCTGGTGAGATCTGCCGGAGGCGAGATTGTTCATCTCGTTCGGATCGTTGTGGAGATTGTAGAGCTCCGGCGTGTCGTTGGCGTAATGGTTGTACTTCCAGTTGCCGAGGCGGATCATCGCCTTGGCGTTCTTGCTTTGCAGGGCGAATTCGGCATAGACGGGCTTCTCAGGATTGAGACCGGGCTGCCGTAGAAAGGGAGTGAGCGGTTCGCCGTCGAGGCCGGATGGAACTGGTACGCCACATAGATCGAGCAAAGTGGCCATGAGCGAGACTTGCGACACCGGCGTGCTGCACACCGAGCCCGCCTGCGTCATGCCAGGAACTCGGAAGATCAGCGGTACGCCGACCGAAGGTTCATAGAATACGAACTTGTGCCAGAGTCCATGGTCGCCGAGCATTTCACCATGGTCGGACGAGTAGATCACGATGGTGTCTTTTTCGAGATTGAGTTCTTGTAGCGTCCGGAGCACATGACCGATGCTCTCGTCCAGATAGGCGACGTTGGCGTAGTACATGGCGATGCGCTGCCGGGCATAGGCTGGATCTTTGATCTCGGGATTCGGCGCGTCGGTTTCAATGCGGCGGCGGATCTCGGCGGGGACTTTGCTGAGGTCAACTTTTCCCCAGGTATCTGGCAGCTTCATGTCTTCGGCCTTGAACATTCGCGCGTGACGCGGCGGCGGCGTGAACGGATCGTGTGGCTTCAAATAAGAGGAGATCAGAAAGAACGGATGGTCCTTGGAGAATCGCTTGAGGAATCGGATGGATTCACGTGAGACGAACGCCTCGAACTGATCGCGCTCGTCGATCATCGACGCGCGACCGATGTGTACGAAGCCCTTGCGGCCGTCAGGTGTGCGGTGAACTTGCCACGGATCGCCGAAGTCACGCCAAAGATCGTCGATGATCGGCAGGCCGGAGCCGGAGTTGGGGCGGCCAAGCTCGTCGGCGTACAGTTGCGTCTTGGGACCGAGGTATTGAAACCAGTCGTTGAAATCCAGGCGGTAATCGAATCCGTGGGTCTGGGCATCGACGAAGTGCATCTTTCCGATCAAGCCGCTGACGTAACCCGCTCGCGAGAAGTGATGCGCCATGGTTTTGATTTGGAATGGCCAGGGAGTGCCATTGTTCCAGGTGCGGTGATTGTGAGTGTAAAGGCCGGTGAGAATCGAGGCTCGAGAGGGTGTGCAGACTGGATTAGTGCAATAAGCGCTGGAGAAGCGCATGCCGGTGGCCGCGAGGGAGTCCATGTGGGGTGTGCGGGCAAGGCGGTCGCCCAGGTGACCCATGCACGAGGGACGGTGCTGGTCGCTGAGTAAGAAGAGGACGTTCTTGAGGCGGCCGCCGCGGGGAGCTTGCGCCATGGCTGCCGCCGGCGTCGCGAGGAACTGTTTGCGAGTGAGATCCTGCATTCTCGTCGGATTGTAACGCGGTTGACTGTGAAAAGGCCGGATGAAGCATGGGATTCAGAACCTGGACTCGTCTCACTGCCTCCTTCAGGTTTCTCTCTCCACACTTCCTCCGTCAGATTGGGCAATAGAAGACTATCACTTCCAAACTGCGTACATGCCCTGCACACAACTCCATTGGCAGCGCATGGCCCTGCCTCCCACGCCGCTCTATCGCGTCTTTTCCGCGTAGTAGCCTTTGCGCGCGAGAATCTTGTGATCCTTGTTAGTCGTGCGGATGTCGACGCGCCGGAATGACCCGTCTTTATTGGGATTGCTCGGTGTGTAACCAATGGCATACTGGCTGCGCATTTCTTCCGAGATCTCATCGAAGATAATATCGAGCGTACGGCGGCCCGAAACGTGGTAAACGCGGCCGCCCGTCTCTTCCGACATCCGCTTGAGGTCGCCATCACCGCCTCCGTAGAAGGCGTAGCGAGGATCGGAATAGTAGATGCTGTAGATGATCGTGTCGGACTTGTGCGCCTGCGCCACCGCCTCCGGGAGTTTCACCCGCGAACCGTGATCGACACCATCGGTGATAAGGACGATGGCTTTGCGACCCACTTCACGGCGAAGCTTTTCAGTCGCGGCGAGATAGACAGCATCATACATGATCGTGCCCCGCTGCTTAGCTCCGGTGGGACTCGGCATCGGGCCCCCGACCGGCACGCTCAGCCGCAGATCGTCGAGTCCTTTTTGCAGCAGACGCGGGGAGTTGGTGAAGTCCTGCAGGAGCTCAGCTTCCGAGCCGAAGCTCATGAGAAAAGCGACGTCTTTGGAACGGAGCATGCGGCGAAAGAACTGCATGGCGGCGCGTTTCTCGATTTCGATGAAATTCTCCATCGACTTGCTGACGTCGATCAAGAGGCCGATGGTGAGCGGGAGCTCGGTCTCTCTGCTGAAGTAGCGGATCTCCTGCTGCTTGCCCTCTTCCAACACGGTGAAGGACTCTTTGTCGAGATCCTTGACGAAAGCGCCTCTCTTGTCCCGAACCGAACAGAACAGGCTAACCACGTCGACATCGACCTTGATGATCGGTTCCTCTTCAGAAGGTTTGGAGGCCTGAGTCTGTGCGAGCACAGCCCAGGTCGCCACGGCAAGCATCAGTAGGATTGGGATTGGCTTCCGCATCGACCTATCGTATTCATCATGGCAATTTCTAAGGGTGTGACGCATGGGAACAAGAAGCCGTTGCCATCAAACGGGCGGAATTGAGTTCTTTACAAAGGGCCCGGCCGCGACCCAAGGGATTCATAATAGGAGGTAAATGTCAATCCGCAGCTTTCTTGGACTCAGCGATGAGGCGCCGCGTTCCTCTTCGGCGGAAACGGAGAGTGTCCGAAAAGTGGTCGAGGCCCTGGATCACCTTGCTGAGGATCAGGCCCGCTTGATCGCTGCCTTTGGATACATCCTGGGCCGGGTCGCCAGTGCCGATATGAATGTCAGTCCCGAAGAGACAAGGGCGATGGAGCACAAGGTCATGGATTACGGTCAACTGCCTGAGGAGCAGGCCATCATCGTTGTCCAGATGGCGAAGACACGCAATCAGCTATTCGGCGGCACTGAGAATTTCCTCGTAACCCGGGAGTTCAATCGCATCGCCAGCCGCGATCAAAAGCTTGCGCTTCTCGACTGCCTGTTCGCCGTGTCCGCGGCGCAGGAGGATGTTTCTTCGATTGAGGAAGCCGAGATTCGCCAAGTCGCCAGCGAACTGCAACTGGAGCATCGTGATTTCATCAGCGTACGCTCTGCGTGGACGGATCGCTTGGCTATCTTCAAGAATCTCCCCGGGGCGCGAACGGAGACACAAAAGTAGAGGAGACGAAGCCTAGCTCTGACATCAGATAAGGGTCGTTTACGCTATTGCGAAAGAGTCTTAGAACCGTTGGTTCGTTTTCTCGGCAACCAAGACCAAGGACTGCCCCACCGGAAAGCTCAAGCCGGCGCCGAGCCAGATGGCCTCCGCCGCGAGTGGCAGGTAGAGAAGATGATCGAGCCATCGTGCCACTGGGCGGACACCGCTCGCCGGAGGTTGTCGCGTGAGCGGCTCCACGATTCGAAACTTGGCGAATGCGACCGGCGCCAGCAGCGCGTTGGCATAGGTGCAGCGGAGCACGCGGAAACCTTGCCGCTCCGATTCGCGGCGCAGGCGGGGCCGCGTGAAACGCTGGCGTTCCTGGGCAAACATCGAGTGGCGGCTGCGCAACACATCCAGAGCCGAAACGCGCGCCACGAGCAGTCCCCCGGGCTTGAGCACACGGGCGAATTCGGACAGGGGTTTGTGCTCTTCGCCCTTTTGCAGATGGACAATGACGTCCATGGTGACTACCGCTTCGAAAGCAGCACTCCGATAGGGCAGGGCGCGGATGTCACCTTGCGCCAGGCGCGGGACACCGTAATTACGCGCGTACTGCAAGCCCTCCCAGCCGAGGTCGAGCGAATGCATATGCCAGCCATAACGCTCAGCAAGATGATGCGAGAAGTGGCCAGTCCCGCAGCCGGCTTCGAGGACATTGCGGATCTGACGTTGCCGGACAATCGGATCTAGCATCGCGTTCATGATGCGGCGCATCCCGCGATACCACCAGAAATGCTCTTCGGCCTGCGCGATGTTGTCGAATTCGGCCGGATTCATCATACGGCAGCCGGTAGACGCGGCGCCGGATGGCTCGGATGCTTCAGTCTGCAGTTGGGATTGGGGTTGGACGGATCGAGATAGCGGTCGAGGTGTTGGCGGTAATAGGAAATCGTCCGCGCGATGCCATCCTCGAATCGGAGTGAGGCCTTCCAGCCGAGATGCCTTCGGACCAACGTCGAGTCGGTGTGATAGCTTCCGATGTCGATGGCCTTGCGGTCTTCGGGAAACTCGCGAAAGACAGGCGCGGGACCCGACGCAGCGGCGCTTGTCAGCGTGGCGATCTTAGCCAGAGTCAGAGCTTCCGGACCGCCGATGTTATACGAGCGCGATCGCAGGGTAGGAGTGAAACCGGCCAGGATCATCGCTTCAACGGCATCGTCTACGTATAAAGGATCGCGAAGCTGGCGGCCGTCGCCGAAGATCTCGAGGGTTTGACCGGTCAACGCGAGACGAAGGTACGTACTGAGGAACCCCTGGCACGGGACGTCGAGGGCCATGCGAGAGCCATAGACATTGGTCAACCGGATCACGACCGCGTCGATCCGCCCCGCACGAGAGAGCATCAGGTGATACATCGTGGCGGCATACTTGTGAACGCCGTTGAAATCCACCGGATTGACAGGATGCTTTTCGTCCACAGGCAGATACTCCGGAATCCCGTAAACCTGCCTCGTGCCGGCGTACACAATCCGAACGCCGGGGTTGACCTCCGCGCACGCCTGCAGAAACCGTAGCTGCGCGAGGGTGTTCATCTCGAGATCCCGTTCCGGCAGTAGCTGGCTGTGAATATGGCTGATTTCGCCGGCCAGGTTAAAGATGACCTCCCCCCGGCCTATGGCCTTACGCACCTCGGGGTGATCGATCGAGTGCTCGATTACTTCGACGTCATTGACAACAGGGGCGATGTTAAAGCGGTTCCCACCGCATCCTTCCACGATCGGATCAGTGATCATGACGTGCGCACCCTGGGAAGCGAGGCGGATCGCCAGGTTGCTACCGATGAAACCGAGTCCGCCCGTTACGAGGACACGCTTTCCATCTACTCTCACTTCATCGTTATTCTAGCGCGGCATGTGACGACCGAGCTACGCTGAAGGCGGAGGCAGGGCATGGCGGACCACAAAGATCAGACCAACACAGCAGTACGATTGCGGGCCTCGACTCAAGTGCTCACACGGGGCTACGACCCTGCTCTTACGCTCGGCTCAGTCCGGCCCGCCGTCTTTCGAAGTTCCACTTATGTTTTCCCGACCCCGGAAGCGGCGGAGCGGGCATTCTCCATCGCCACCGGGCGATCCCGCCGCGCCGATGACGAGCATATCGACCTTATCTACGCGCGCATCAACCACCCGAACGCCGAGCTGGTGGAAGATCAAATGGTCCCGCTCGAGCTTGGTGCTGAAGCCGCCGCGGTGTTCAACTCAGGCATGGCCGCCATCATGACCGCGATCACTACCTTCGCCAACCCGGGGGACAGAATTGTCTATACAGTTCCGTTGTATGGCGGTGTGCAGCATCTCATTCACGAATTCCTCGAACCGTTCGGAATCGCTCAAACGCCCGTCCTGTCGGGCCAGACGGAGGAACTCGATCGCGTCATCCGCTCCGCGCCCAACGTGAAGATCGTGCTGATTGAAACTCCCGCCAATCCAACCATCCGTATGACCGATATCCGCAAGGCCGTGGAAGCGGCCCGGTCACGTGGCGCGATGGTGATGGTCGACAACACGCTCCTCGGTCCGGCGTTTCAACATCCCCTTCAACTCGGCGCCGATCTTGTCCTCTATTCAGCCACGAAATACCTTTCCGGCTTCAGCGACCTGCTCGCCGGCGCGGCATTGGCCGCGGATACGTCTCTCATTCAAAAAATGAAAGCCCGCCGCATCATCTTTGGTAATATTCTGCCGCCCGATGAATGCTGGATGCTCGAAAGCCGTCTTCCCACGGTCCAGTTGCGCATGAACCGGTCGAGCAAGAATGCGCAACGGATCGCCGAGGAATTGGCCGGACATCGGAAGATCGCAAAGGTCTACTACCCGACCTTGTTCAACGATGCGGAGCAGGTCCGCATCCGCGACGCTCAATGCGACTTTCCCGGCGGCCTCTTTTCGCTCGACCTGGCGGGCGGCAAGACCGCGGCCTTTGATTTCCTCCGCCATCTCAAGATCGCCCGCAATGCAGTCTCGCTCGGCGGCGTCGAAAGCCTCGCCTGCCATTCCAAGACTACGACCCATTCGCCGCTTTCAGCCACCGAACAGGCCGCCGCGGGAATCACCGATGGTTTGGTGCGGGTTTCTGTTGGCATCGAAGACAGGCGCGATCTCCTGGCTGACTTTCAGCAGTCGCTCGACAAGCTATAGCCCTTTGATCCTGAAAGGTCTATTTTTGAACCGCGTAGCGGTCGATAGAAGTAGACAGGATCTGTCGTGTCTCCATCGACCACTCGGCCGGCGGCGCTTGCTCTTTCATCGGGCGCGCCGGCCGCCCCTTCCCCAGCCGCTTCCATTATCCGGCGCTTGCTTACTCCATCATTCTCCGACTGCCTATTCCTGGCGCTGCTGGCCTGGCTCTTCATGATGGCGCCAGATGGCTGGAGCCGCCTGCTCATGGACGCCGATACAGGTTGGCACATCCGCACTGGGGAGCACATTCTCGCCACGGCCAGCGTGCCGCGAACCGACCTGTTCTCCTTCACCAAGTCCGGCGAGCCTTGGTTCGCCTGGGAGTGGGGCGCCGATGTGATCTACGCGCTGCTCCACCAACTCTGGGGATTGAAGGGCGTAGTCATATTGGGCGCCATTCAGATCGGCCTCTTTGCCATCCTCCTGCTGCGATTCATGCTGTGGCGCGGAGCGAATATGCTCCTCGCCCTCGGCGTGCTTCTGACATGCTTCGGCGCAGCCACACTCCACTATCTTGCCCGTCCCCATCTGTTCACACTCTTGTTCGTTCCCATTTCGCTATGGATGCTGGAAGCCGACCAGCGCAAGTCCTCGGCTCGCCTGTGGTGGCTGGTTCCGTTAACGCTGGTTTGGACCAATCTGCACGGTGGTTTCCTCGCATGGATTGCGTGTCTCGGACTGGCGGTGGTCGGAACTGCGGTTGAATGCTTGCTCATGCCACCCGAAGGGCGCGACTGGCGTCCCGTATGGCGCTATTCGTTGCTTGGCGTCACATGCGGACTGGCGACGTTAGTCAATCCATACGGCTACCAATTGCACATGCATATCGTCGAATACCTCCGTTCGGACTGGATCAGGAACTTGATCCAGGAGTTCCAGTCGCCCAGTTTCCGAACCGAGAATATGTTGCAGTTCGAGCTGATTCTGCTGCTTGGCTTGATGGCGGCAGGGTCTGCGCTCGCCAACCGCCGCGTCACGGAGGCGCTCTGGATTCTCTTCTGGGCCCATCAGTCCTTGGCGTCAGTACGTCATGCAACCGTGTTCGTCGCTGTCGCGGGTCCCGTGGTAGCCGTCGAGGCCACCCGTTGGTGGAACCGCTTTCAGACAGGCGCTCCCAAAGCAAGCGTCCGGAAGATCCTCGACAACCTAGCGCGCGACATGTCTGGGAACTTTGGCTGGACGAGCGTATGGCCACTGATCGTGATCGCCGCGCTCGCCATGCAGGAAGAACGTGTCCGTTGGCCTAAGGATTTTCCTGAAGCCATGATCCCGGTCCGCATGGTGGAGAAGCATCAGCATCTACTGGTGGGCCGCCGCGTTCTGACCACCGACCAGTGGGGTGACTATCTAATTTATAAGTTCCATCCCCGAACAAAAGTGTTCTTTGATGGCCGCAGCGACTTCTACGGCCAGAAACTAGGTGACGATTACGTCCAGGTCTCGCATGGCCACCATGAATGGCGAAAGATTCTGGACCGCCACCAGTTCGAGGCGGCGCTGGTGCCGCTGGAATGGCCTCTGGCCAGTCTGCTGAAGCTTGACCCCAAGTGGCGCCTCGTGGATGACGACGGCAAGTCATTGATTTTCGAGAGGATAAAGCTTCTATCCGAATTCAGGACTAGAGCCGTCCCAAAAAAGACCCGAGCCGGACTAATGGAATCCAATCCCCCGTCCGAATTCTCTATGGGAGATCTCATCGGGATGAAGCATGGGAAGCAGACGCCGCAGGGTACTGCCTCGCGGGAAAGGCCGACTGCGTCCGAACCCTCCGATTGGTGGCTTCCTTCCGGGCAACGCCTGGCGGAGTTTGCCCTGCGGGGCGGATTCATGGCGCCCAATCTGCTCAAAAAGATAGACCCGGGACCGCAACGAGGCGCGAAGATTACTGTCGCGCGGAGCGGAAAGGAACGCGAGGCGGCCGGATGAGCGACACGATACAGCCACTCTGGCATCACGCCGAATTCTGGATCACGAGCTTGGTGGGGACCGCGGCCACGGTAGAAGATCTGGCACGGAGGACCATCTCGAATTGGCTGCCGGCCACGGCGCTTGCCGGCGGTATCGTTTATCAAACCTGGAGCTCCGGCTGGCTGGGATTGGGACAGTCATTGTTGGGCGCCGTGGTGGGGTTCCTGGTTTTCCTGATCTTTTATGTGCTCGGAGGCATGGGCGGGGGAGACGTCAAGTTGATGGCGGGCTTCGGCGCCGTGCTTGGTTTGAGTCGAGTGTTATGGGCTGCCTTCTGGACGGCTTTGGTGGGGGGTATTTTGGCAGCCGCCGTTTTAGGCGTAGCGGCGGTGATTGCGCGAATGAAACCGGCGAGCGAGTCGAAGCCAAGCCCCGTGGCGATTCCCTACGCACCGGCGATTGTAGCCGGTGTGTGGCTGACGCTATTGTCCGGCAACTGAGGAGAAGACTTTATGGATCGAAGGTTATTGACGGTTCTAGGCATGAGCCTGGCGTTTGCATTAGTTGTGACGGTGATTTTTTACCAGTTCTCGTCACAGGCCAGTGGTCCCAAAAAGGCCGAGAAGCTCGAGATGAAAGATATCGTCGTCACCAGCAAGCCCTTGCCGGTGGGCGTTACCGTCAAGCCGGACGATATCAAGGTGAGCAAGATCCCGATTTCGGCCTTCCCGAAGGGCGCCTTCTCGAAGCCCGAGGAAGTAATTGACCGGCCCGTGATCAGCAATATTCTTCTCGACGAGCCCGTCCTTGAGGGACGGCTCGCCGCCCGCGGCAGCGGACTTGGACTCGCTCCGGTGATCCCGGTCGGCATGCGTGCCGTTTCCGTGCGGGTCAATGAAGTGGTCGGTGTCGCAGGATTCGTCCTGCCGGGCATGCACGTCGATGTGCTTGTTACCGGCCGGCCACCCAACAAAGACGGTGGGAACATCACGATGACGACCACGGTCCTTCAGGACATCACAGTATTAAGCGCGGGCCAAGCCGTACAGGCCAACCCCACTGGCCAAGCGATGAGCGCTCCCGTGGTGACCCTGCTGGTTACGCCGGAACAGGCGGAGGTGATGACACTCGCCGGAACCGAGGCGCGCATCCAGCTCGTGTTGCGCAACGCCTCCGACAAGACGATCTCGAAGACGCCAGGACGACGGATTCACGAATTGTACAGGAACAAGCCCGGAACCAACCTGGACTGGCGCGGGTCCTATGCTCGCGGGAATGAGGACCCAGATGCGGATGCTGAGGCGAAGCCTTCCCGTCCCCGTCCCCGGCCCCGTCCAGTCGTGATTGCGCAGGCAGCGCCCCCCCCCCCCCCGATCATGGCTGCTCCCCCGCCTCCGCCGGTTCCCGACCAGATCATCATTATCCGCGGAAATCAGAAGTCGGTGGAAGTGTTATCCAACACCCGTCCGGGGAGAAACTAATCATGCGCTGCTTTTCCCATCTCTCTTTATTCAAGATTCCTGTGGCATTGCTGTTAGCCGCCGCGGGACTGTTCGGACAAGGCGCCGAAGATTTACGCATCACGGTCGGAAAGAGCATCGTGATCGACTATCCCACCGACGTAGCGCGCATCTCGACCAGCGACCCGCAAGTGGTGGATGCGGTAGCCGTATCCACCCGAGAAATTCTGCTTCACGGAAAGGCGCTCGGCGTTTCCACGATCGTCATTTGGGCCAAGACCGGCCAGCGCACTTTCTACAACGTGGCGGTCGAGCATAATCTCGAGCCGATCCGCGCCATCCTCAAGCAGACCTTCCCGGATGAGACCATCTCGATTCAATCAGCCCGCGACTCGGTCACTCTGATCGGTCGTGTGAGCACGAAGGAAGTATCCGACCGGGCGGCGGCGCTGGTGGCATCGCTCGCCAAAACCGTAGTCAATCACCTGTTCGTCGCTCCATCGGCTGTCGACAAACAGATCCTGCTGCGCGTCAAGTTCGCGGAGCTCGACCGCAACTTTTCAGAAGCTTTCGGTGTCAACCTGCTCTCAACAGGTGCGTTGAATACACCCGGCTTGGCTTCGACAGGACAGTTCAGCCCGCCGCGCCCCAGCCAGATACGCGGTGTGATCCCCGGAAGCATTGCGGGAACCGCCACTGAATACTCACTCGCCGACGCCTTGAACATTTTTGCATTCCGTCCGGATCTGAATCTGGCAGCCACCATCCGTGCTCTTCAGACTGAAAATTTTCTCCAAATCCTGGCTGAGCCCAATCTTATAACCACAAACGGCAAGGATGCCAACTTCCTCGTCGGCGGTGAATTCCCGGTTCCGATTCTGCAAGGCGGCTCCAACTCGGGCGCCGTTACGGTCCAATTCCGTGAGTTCGGCATCCGGCTTTCTTTCACTCCCACCCTCACGGCGAACAAGACTTTGAAAATGTTCGTCCGGCCCGAGGTGAGCTCGATCGACGTGGCCAATTCCGTTACCTTCGGAGGGTTCCGCATTCCAGCTCTTTCCACGCGCAAGATCGAAACCAACATCGAGCTGGCTCCTGGCCAGAGTTTCGTGATCGGCGGGCTGATCGACGATCGCCTCGAAGACACATTCAACAAAGTTCCAGGACTCGCGCACATCCCGATTCTCGGGATGCTGTTCAAGAGCAGAGCTGCGAACAAATCTAGATCCGAGCTCATTGTTCTGGTGACTCCCGAGGTGGTCGACCCACTCAATCCGTCCGATCCCAGGCCGATGCCGCCCATGCCCAAGGAATTTCTGGGGCCGCTGCCGAGCTCGTCGGGCAAGAAGTCTGGCGCGGCGGCGAGAAACGCCCGCCTGAAGGGGAAGGAAGAGATCGTAGCCAAGCGGGCCGCCGAGCCTCGGGCGCCTGCGCCCGAAGGCCAGGGAGCCACTCAAGTCAAGACCGAGCCTGCGCAGACGGCCGAACCCAAGCTGATCATACCGGCTGAAGCGGTTCCCACAGAAGCGGCGCCTACTGAAACCGTTCCAGCCGAAGCGAAACCTCCCGAGACGTCCGAGGTCACACCTGTCGAAACACCCGCCTCAGTGAAAACTCCCGCCGTGGAAACGGATCCTAAGAGCACTCCGGAAAGCAAGCCAGCCGAACCCGCGGCCGCACCGGCTCCGGCCACTGGAAACACCAAAGAGTAAGGAAACCACCAGGAAATGGAATGAGCGGTCCTCGCAAACTTCGTGATCTAGGGCTGACGGCGCTGCTGGTGGCGCCGGACCGCGAGATCACCGAGCAGTTCAACGGCAGCTTGCAGGACACGCGCGGATTCCAGATCTTAGCTGAACTCAAGAGCTACCCTCCCAGCAACACGCTCGACATCCGGCTGCGCCAGTTGCGGCCTGATGTCGTCCTGATTGACGTCGCCACGGACCTGACGGCCGCGTGTGAGCTCATCCGATTCCTGGGCGGATGGAAGCCCGCCTTACAGGTGGTGGGACTGCACCGTACAAACGACAGCGCCGCCGTCGTGCAAGTTCTGCGGGCCGGAGCGAGCGAATTCCTCTACGCTCCGTTCGATCCTGCCGTGCAGCGGGAGGCGATCGCTCGCCTGCGCCGGCTGCGCCCGGCCGAAGAGGGCGACCAGGAACTCGGCAAAGTCGTCGTGTTCACCTCAGCCAAGCCCGGATCGGGTAGCAGCACGCTGGCCACACACACCGCCTTCTCGCTCCGCAAGTCGGCGGGCAAGCGGGTCCTGCTAGTGGACTTCGATCTCGAGGGTGGAACGGCCGCGTTTTATCTCAAGCTTCAGCCCAAACAGTCGGTCATCGACGCGCTCAGCGAAATCAATCAGATGGATGCCGCGACGTGGGCCTCGCTCACGCTGAACTCTTCGGGCGTCGACGTGCTGGCCGCTCCCGAGCAGCCGTTCACCGGCCAGATGGATCCCTCGAGGCTGCATGGGCTGCTCGAGTTCGCGCGCATGCTGTACGACTGGGTTGTGGTGGATGCTCCGACCTTGTTCCATCGCACGAGCCTATTGCTCGTTTCCGAATCGGATCAGGCCTATGTGGTCGCCACTAGCGACCTCGCCAGCCTGCATTTGGCACGCAAAGCCGGCACTATGATGACGCAGCTCGGCTTCGGCCGCGAACGCTACCAGATGGTGATCAACCGTCTGAGCAAGAAGGACGGAATCGGTGGCAGTGACATCGAAAAGATTTTCAACGCACCGGTGCATGCTAGCGTTCCCAACGACTATTTTTCGCTTCACCGCGTAATCTCCCTGGGCCAACCTTTGCAGCCCGATTGCGAGCTGGGCCGGGCAATTGCCACGCTGGCTTCGCGCATCTCGAGCTTTGGCGCGCCTGAGAAAAAAGCCGCCATCGCGGGCGATCCCAAAGCCGCAGCTTCGCAAACATGAGTTCTGGAGGAAACAGTTGATCCATGCTGCCGACCATCAATAACCAGATGCAGACTTCCGGCCAAGTGAGCTGGGAACAGCGCCTGATGAAGAATACCGGGCGCAAAGGGCCGCTTAAGCCCGAGTACCAAGAGCTGAAGTTTACGCTCCACCGGAAGCTGCTGGACAAAATCAACCTGGAAGCGCTGGCCACCATAGACAATCAGCGCGTGCGCGGTGAGGTTCGCAATGCGCTGATGCAATTGATCGACGGGGAACAAACCCTGCTCAGCTCGATCGAAAAGCAGCAGATCTGTGACGAAGTTTTGGATGAAGTGTTCGGTCTGGGACCGCTCGAGCCGCTCCTTCAAGACCCCACGATCTCCGACATCCTGGTCAACACGGCCCGGCAGGTCTATGTCGAGCGTCGCGGCCTGCTCGAGCTCACCAGCGTCACCTTCCGCGACGATCCACACCTCATCCGTATCATCGACAAGATTGTTTCGCAGGTTGGACGCCGCATCGACGAATCCACTCCCATGGTGGACGCCCGTCTGATGGACGGCTCGCGCGTGAACGCCATCATTCCGCCGCTGGCGGTCGACGGTCCGCTCCTGTCCATCCGCCGCTTCAGCGTCGACAAGCTCATGCCCGCCGACCTGGTCGAGCGCAAAGCCATGACCCCCGGCATGATGGAGCTCCTAGAAGCCGCCGTCAAGGCGCACATGAACATCATCATTGCGGGCGGCACCGGCGCCGGAAAGACCACCCTGCTCAATGCCCTGTCGTCCTTCATCAATCCGAAGGAGCGCATCGTCACGATCGAAGACGCGGCCGAATTGCAGCTCAAACAGCCCCACGTAGCGCGTCTGGAAACACGCCCGCCCAACCTGGAAGGCAATGGCGCCGTGCGCCAGCGCGAATTGCTCATCAACAGTCTCCGCATGCGCCCCGACCGCATCGTAGTCGGCGAGTGCCGTGGCGAGGAAGCTCTGGATATGTTGCAGGCGATGAACACCGGTCACGACGGATCGCTGACCACGGTGCACGCCAACACTCCCCGCGACGCGGTGGGGCGGCTGGAAGTGATGGTTGCGATGGCCGCCGCCAACATGCAACTGGTGAGTATCCGCCAGCAGATCTCGAGCGCGGTCAATCTACTGGTGCAGGCGGCGCGCCTCAGCGACGGTTCCCGCCGCGTCGTCAGCATTACCGAAATCACGGGAATGGAAGGCGAAGTTATCACGCTACAGGACATCTTCGTGTTCGAAAAGCGCGGACTCAATCCGGAAAACAAGGTCATGGGGCGCTTCGCCGCAACCGGTATCCGACCAAAATTCTACGAAAAGCTTTTGGCGGCAGGCATCCGGCTGCGGCCCGATCTGTTCGACGAAGTGATGGAAGTCTGAGGTCCACATGAGCAGCTTTGTACTCATCGCCGTTGCCCTCTGGGCCCTGATCGTCGTCGCGTGGTTTGTCATCACGAGGATGTTCCAGAGCGCGGACCTCGAGAAGATGAAAGGCCGCGTTCTCGATACTCCGGACAAGGCGGAGCAGAAAAAGAAGAAACAGAAGACGGCGATTCCCAAGCTGATCCAAGGCGAGGACAAGACGACGGGCCGAATCGTTCTGCAGATTCTCAAGAGATTCGACCTTCAGGCGAAACTCGAAATCCTGCTCGAACAAGCCGGCCTCAAGTGGAAACCCGCCCGGGTTGTTCACTCCTGCATCGCCGTATTCATAGTCGTGTTTCTCATGGTCCGTTACGTTGTCGGCCTGCCGTATCAGAGCGTGCAGCTGCTGGCAGGACTGGTCGCCGCGATTCTGCCGGTGATCTATATCCTTCGGCTGCGCGCCAAGCGCCTGCACAAGTTTGAGGAGATGTTCCCGGAAAGTCTCGAGTTCGTGGCCCGTTCGATGCGCGCCGGCCACGCGTTCTCGGTTTCGCTCGAGATGATTCACCGCGAATTTCAGGAACCACTGGCGGGCGAGTTCCGGCGGACTTTTGACGAGCACAACCTTGGCATGCCGCTCGATCAGGCGCTGCTCAAGCTCGCC
>Ga0187893_10005345_pt1 | contig 23150 bp, 23 predicted proteins | sample MA1701074metaG_FD_139574 | JGI IMG/M metagenome (GOLD analysis project Ga0187893, IMG submission 139574) | White microbial mat communities from a basaltic lava cave in the Kipuka Kanohina Cave System on the Island of Hawaii, USA - MA170107-4 metaG ...
CACCCGCCCCGGACAAATGCAGTTGCAGCGGATGCCTTGTAGCGCGTGATCAAGCGCGATGGCTTTGGTCAGGCCGACGATCGCGAACTTCGTCGCGCAATACGCGAGCCGGTCGCGCACCGCCACCACGCCGCCGATGGACGCAAGGTTGATGATCACTCCCTGCTTGCGCTCAATCATGCCTGGCAGAAACGCTTTTGTGACATTGAAGGTCCCGCGCACGTTCACCGCGTAAAGCCGGTCGATGTCCGCGCCCGTCGTTTGCAGCAGTGTGCCGACATGGCCGATGCCAGCGTTGTTCACCAGCACATCCAGCCGGCCAAAGGAGTTTTGCGCCGCCTGGCTCGCTCGTTCACAGTCCACCTCGTGGCTCACGTCGAGCTGGAGAAATTCCGCCGAGGCCCGGGCGGCCTTGATGCGCTCGACGGTTTCTCCGCCGGTTCGCGCGTCGCGGTCGGCCACATAAACGTGCGCGCCCGCCTGCGCGAAAGTTTCGGCAATGGAGGCGCCGATGCCGGATCCCCCTCCTGTAACGAGCGTGATCTTGTTCTTCAAACTGAACATGGAATCTCGACGCCGGCCTGAATCTGAAATGGAAGGACTATCCCTTTGTTGCCGGTGGTCATGAGGCGAGCGTAGGCTGCCCCGGAAACAGGCGTCAAGCCCGGCTCCCGGCCGGTGGCGCGACATTGTCATCGACAAATGGTAGCGGCGCGTCTAAAAACTGTTCAGCGAATCCAACGATTTTCCACGCCGCCATGCCGCGCCTATTGGTCAATCCGGGCAGCCCTCATCAGTGGGAGATTCCCCTCAAAACGGGCGCGAACACATTGGGGCGCAGTTCGGCTTGCGACGGCCAGATCGAACACGACTCCGTCTCCGGTACGCACTGCCAGGTTTTTGTGAACGGCGAATCAGTGATGGTAAAGGATCTGGGTTCGACCAACGGGACTTTCCTCAATCGCTCCCCGATCCAGGAATCCGCGCTCGTGCCAGGCCAGCGCCTGCAACTGGGCGGTGTGGAAATGGAATTGGCACCCGACCCGCCGCGCGCCGCGCCGACAGCGCTCCGCGTCACCCTGGCCTCCGCGACGGCTGCCCCGGCTGCAGCGACCACGGCGAACCCGCCGGTCGCTCCGCCGCGCGTATCCCTTCGCGTCGCCACTCACGAAGCCGTCCCGCCTCCACCCTCGGCGCCGGCCTCGTATGTGCCGGACGAGTATTCCGTGGCGCCCGAAGGACCGGCGATGTGCAAGTATCATCCCAAGTCCGCCGCGCGCTATCTCTGCCCGCAATGCCAGCTTCACTATTGCGAACTGTGCGTGATGAGCCGTCCGGATGGCCAGCGCACCGGGAGGTTCTGCCGGCGTTGCAGCACCGAATGTGTGGCGCTGAACGTGCAGCTTGTGGCCCCGGTGGATCACCACGCGAACTTCTTCACCTCGCTTCCCGGCGCGTTCGCATATCCGTTCAAGGCCAAGAGCCTCATGTTCCTGGTGCTTGGAACGATCTTTTTTGCGCTGGTGGATTTCCTGGGCACTTACTCGCTTTACCTGCAGATTGTCTATATCGGCTACACCTTCGCCTACTTGCAACGCGTGATTCACACGGCGGCGCAAGGTTCGGACGAGGCGGCGGACTGGCCGGACATCAGCGAGTTCTGGCAGGACATCATGGTGCCTTTCTTTCAGACGGTGGGCCTTTTCATCGTTTGCTTCGGGCCCTCCATTGGGCTGGCGTTTTGGGCCGGCTTCGACGCGGTGAAGAGCGGCGATGCTGACCCGGTGAAAATGATGCTGATCATTCCCGCCATCATCGCGGGCGCAGCCTATTATCCGATGGCGCTGCTCGCTCTGGCCATGTTCGACAGCATTGTGTCGGCAAACCCGCTGGTCGTGATACCCGCGATGATCCGCGTGCCGCTGGAATACCTCGTGGTGCTGATCCTTTTCGCGATCATCTTTGCCGTCAAAATCGCTGAGGGCTTCCTCGCCGAATTGATTTCCGTTCCGGTTTTGCCCGATCTGATTGTCGCTGGCGTAGGTCTTTATTTCCTGACGTTGCAAGGCCGGGCCCTCGGGCTGATGTATTACGCCAAGCGCGAGAAACTGGGATGGTTCAGCCGCTGAGCGAAGCCTCATTCGTCCGATCAACATCTGACCAAATCCCGCTTGACGCTTCGGCACTCCATTGCAAGCGTCAGCAGCAATCTGCTAACTGCCGAACCTATGCTTCACCGGCTTCTCATCTCCCTCCTGTGCCTCGTCATTTCGCCTGCGTCTGGCGCCGATTGGACTTTGTCTCAAGGCGCCAATCCCGACGGCCCCGGGCAGGCGGTGGATATTCAGTTCGGCGGCAAGAAGGTTGCCCGCTTCATCCACGGGGAAGGCCAGTTTAAGCCTTACCTCCATGTGTTCGGCGAGGCCGGCGAATTGCTGACCAACAGCGGCCTCGACGCCAGCGGAAAGCCGACCGGCCAGTTTCCACATCATCGCGGCATCTACATCGGGTGGAATCGGATTGCCTCCGAGCTCGGCTCATTTGATCTCTGGCACTTGAGGAACAACGAGAAAATGGAAGTCCTCAAGTTCGACAAGCTGGAAGGCGGCACGGACGCCGCCACTCTCGTCGCCACCATCGCCTGGCGCGCGGGCAAGAAGGACAACTCTGGCAGCGATCTGTTGCTCACCGAAACGCGCACGCTCCACATCACGCGGCCCGAAGGCAAAACCACGCAGGTGGACGCACGCTTCCGGTTGAAGGCGTCCAGAGAGCTGACACTCGGCGGCGACCTGCAACACGCCGGCATCCACTTCCGCGCCGCCAACGAAGTCGCCACGCGCGCGAAAGAAACCAGCTACGTGTCCGACCCGGAGGACAAACAGACCAAAGGCAAGGATTGGAGCGCGCCCGCGCCGAAGAAGGACAAAGACGGCAACGAAATCAAACCGGCGAGAGGGGCGGTCAAAAGCGACCTCAACTGGTGCCGACTGCTATTCCCGATTGGCGACCGCTGGTATGCCGCGACGGAACTGAACGCGCCGTCCAACCCGGTCGAGGAACTTTCCTGGCGCGACTACGGTCGCTTCGGATTCTTCTTCAAGCGCAAGCTGACCGCCGGAGAAGTGCTCGACTTGGACTACCGTTTCTTCGTCGAGCCAGTCGAAGCGCCGGCGTCAAATTCGAAGCCGTCGGCGGAACAGATCGCTAGGGCGCGCGCCGAGGCGCAGGGGCGGTACCGGGAGTTTGCAAGATCGGTTGAGCAATAGGTCAGGCCACATTCAGCTGTCACTCGTGAACACGCCTCGGCCAACGTCAGCATTGTCAAAGCGCCGACTCGCCAAATGGTTTCTTGTTGTGTGTGGATGTGTCTCCACAGTCACTCTCGTCCTTCTTCTGATTGGTTACTTGGACCGAGAGGGCATCATCATGTTTCGGAAGAGTGGATCGCCCGCCTACTTTTACCCCGCTGACATGAAGGCGATGAGTCTCCCGCAGTGGCAGGTCACGAACGCCATTCCCCTCACACCTGATCAGGCAGTGCTGGCGGCGACGCGACACTTGAGCACCAAGCGCCCTGGCATCACCTCTTGCGAAGTGGACAGCGTTGATCTTCGGAAAGAGTTCGACACGACCTGGACTTACAGCGTCTCGCTGACAGACCACAGTTCAGGACGTTACGAGTTTCAGGTTGTCAGAGTGCTTTTAGACGGCAGCATTTGGCAGCCGACCACGGAGAGACGATAGCGATGACCATGTGAGAGGGCGCTGCGCTGGAGTCTCTGACAGCACGCTTCAGCGTATAGAGAACTTCCTTTCAATCAATCCGCCTTGCCGTGCGTCCAAGGCACGATTACGAACAAGCACATCAACCGGGCGCCAAATGTTCGCCTAATGCAACTGGCAAATTTATGAGTCATCGAAGCATGAATCCATTCCTCATGGCAGCCTTGGGCCTCACCGTCGCTGCCTCGATACACGCCGAGAATTGGGGGCAATGGCGCGGGCCGAACTTCAACGGCTCGACTACCGAGAAGAACCTGCCCGCCACTTTCAGCAAAACTGAAAACGTCCTTTGGAGCGCGCCCATGCCAGGGCCGAGTGGCGCCACGCCGGTCGTGTGGGGTGATTACGTGTTCGTCTCTTCCACCGATGATACCGCCAAAACCTGCGTGGCCCTCGCCTTCGACCGCAAGACCGGCAAAGAACTCTGGCGCGTGAAGGTCTCCGACGGGGCGGGCAAGGACCGCATGAGCACGTTTTCCAACTCCTCGCCCGTTACGGATGGCAAGCACGTGTGGTTTTTCTACGGGAACGGCGAGTTGGTCTGCGTTGATCTGGAAGGCAAGGAAGTTTGGCGTCGTAACATCGAGAAGGATTACGGACAGTTTGCGTTCCAATGGACCTTCAGCACCAGCCCGCTGCTTCACGATGGCCGGCTTTATCTCCAGGTGCTCCAGCGCAACGTGCCGGCGCAGGGCCGCGGACACAAAGACGGTCCGAACGACTCTTATCTGCTCGCGCTCGACCCCAGGACCGGCAAAGAGCTTTGGAAAGTGCTTCGTCCCGCTGAGGCGCGCGAGGAATCACTCGAAGCCTTCACGACGCCCACGCCTTACAAGCATGGCGGGCGCGAGGAGTTGGTGATCATCGGTGGCGATTGCATCAGCGGCCACGACCCGGATAACGGCAAGGAACTTTGGCGCTGGGGCACCTGGAACCCCACACGTATCGGCCACTGGCGGCTGGTGCCCTCACCCACGGCGGGCGGGGGAATCGTGCTGGCTTGCGCGCCAAAGAATTCGCCAATTTACGCCGTGAAGCTGGGCGGCAACGGCACGCTCTCCAAGGCCGGCCTGGCCTGGCAGAGTTTCGTCCAAAAAGACGAAGAGACCAATTCAGCCGCGCGTTCGCTGGAGACTCGCGACCTGTCCAGCGATGTGCCGACGCCGCTGTTCTACGAAGGCAAGTTTTACGTGCTCAACGGCGGCAAGAAGAAACTGCTGTGCCTCGAGCCTTCTGGGAAAATCGTCTGGTCGGGCGATTTGGGGAGAAGCGACTTCCAATCCTCGCCGACCGCCGCCGATGGCAAGATTTACATGATGAACTTCCCGGGAGAAGTCTTCGTGGTGCAGGCGGGCGGCAATGAGTTCAAGTTGCTGCACACTGCGGCGATGGGCGAAGGCGAGAACACTTTGCGCGCTTCGATTCCTATCAGTCAGGGCCAGCTTTTCGTCCGCACGTCGAAGACGCTTTACTGTGTGGGGAAGTAACCACACCGATTCCGAAATCGCCGGTTTCCCGATTCTATCGTGAAACTTTGTCCAACCTGAAAATGGTTCCTTGCCCTCCCTCAGCGCCGGCGGTTGTGGCGCCGTAGATCGTCCCGTCCCCACCCAACACCACGCCGCCGTGAGGCCAGCGGCCTTCAGGGCCTTTCACGGAAAAAAAGAAAACCGGAGTGTAGTCTCGTCCATCCCTGGCGATGCGGAAAATCAGACCCGAGCCATCAGGGCCTCCATTCAGCGCGGCGCCGTAGAGCAGCCCATCGGGTCCTTCCAGCAGGCGGCCGTACAAGTTTCGACCGTCCTCCTTAAGCCCGGTGAAGCTTCGTAGAAATTTGTAACCTGTGCCGTCTTTGGCGACAGAAAATAGGATTCCCTGGAGGGTGCCTCCTCCAGCCACGGTGGTGCCGTACAGCCTTCCGTCACTGCCCTCGATCAACCCGGCGAAGGGCGTGGCGCCGTCTGTAACCTGACCTGCGAAGGTGTGGATCAAACGGTATTTTGTCCCGTCTCTTCGAATGGCGAAGATGGTGCCCTGGTCATACTTGCCGCCACCCGAAGTCGTTCCGTAGAGGTCGCCGTCGCTTGCCAGGAGCAAAGTTCCGCGTGGCGTGGAACCGTCCACCCGTTGCTTGCCTACGAAACTGTAGAGAACCCGATAGCCGCTTCCGTCGGAATTGATCCGAAACACGGTACCTTGAAGATACTGTCCGCCTTCAGTCGTCGTGCCGTAACACACACCGTCCGAATCCAAAGTAATGCCCCCGTACGGTCGCTTGCCTTCGTAGGCGGCTCCTGAAAAGTGGTGGAGGTAAGTAATCCCTTTGCCCTCCTTGGCGAGCTTGAACACCGTTCCTGACAGTTTATTGCCTCCGGATTCAGTGGTGCCGTAGAGCAGGCCATCTTTGCCTTCCGTCACGCCTGAGGCTGGGTTCCACGCGTCGCGGAAGCTGTGCAACACGGCAAAGCCACTACCGTCGGCGTTGATTTTAAAGACCGTGCCATGACCGGTGCCCACGCGATCGGCATGAGCTCCGCCATACACCGTCGTCCCATAAAACGCACCGTCAGTACCGCGAATCAAAGTGCCCTGCGGATTGAACCCCTGCTGGTCGTTCCGAGAGAATTGGTGCAGCACCTTCGCCAATACAGAATCGGCCCCGGCAAACGCCGGTTTGGGCCAGGGCAGCAGCGATAAGACACAGGCCAGCACTCCTCCATGAATTGCTTTCATCGCCGCGGAGACTATCCGAGTTGATCTTGTTGGCAATGTTTCATGCCACTGCTCTTGCCGGCAATACGCCCGTCTGTTTCACTCCGCGGATGGCGCTGCCCTACAAAATCGCCACGCTGCTCTACTGTTTCAGCGAACGCGATGAAGTGCTGCTGCTCGAACGGGTGCAGGAACCAAACCGCGGTTTGTGGAGTCCGCCTGGCGGCAAGCTCCACACGGAGGTTGGTGAATCGCCGTTCGCTTGCGCCTGCCGGGAAGCGCGAGAGGAACTGGGTCTGAAACTCGCACCATCCGACTTACACCTGACAGGTCTGGTGAGCGAGCACGGCTACGAAGGCCAGGCCCACTGGTTGATGTTCTTGTTTGAAGTAATGCCGCGCCTCAAATCATCGCCGCCGCCGCACCGCGAGGGTCGTTTTGAATTCTTCGCGCCCGACCAATTGTCCGCGCTGAGGCTGCCCCAAACCGACTGCGAGCAGGTCTGGCCCTTGTTTTGGCGGCATCGCGGAGGGTTCTTTGCCGCGCATTGCCATTGTCATGTGAATGGACGGAATGAATGGACGGTGGAAGCGTCGTATCCGACCAACCAATCACCAATCACTAATCGTAAATCATAAATCCCTTGGACGAACCCATTATCGATCTCCAAAGCGACGACTACTTCATGAGCGAGGCGTTGCGCCAGGCGACCCGCGCCTACGAGGCGGACGAGGTGCCGATCGGAGCGGTTATTGTCCGCGCGGGCCGGATCATCGCGCGCGCGTTCAATCAGGTTGAACTGCTCAAGGACGCGACCGCCCACGCGGAAATGCTGGCCTTGACCCAGGCCGAGGAAGCCGTGGGCGACTGGCGATTGACCGATTGCACTCTCTACGTGACCAAGGAGCCTTGCCCCATGTGCGCAGGGGCCATCGTCCATACGCGGCTGCAACGGGTGGTTTTTGGTGCGAACGACCCCAAGGCTGGCGCGGCGGGCAGCGCGATGAACCTTCTTCAATTTCCCACGTTAAACCATCAATGTGCCATCACACATGGAGTCCGCGAAGCGGAGTGCCGGTCGTTGCTGCAAAGCTTCTTCCTGGAGCAGCGCGAGAAGGATAAAGACTCAAGTGAGAAGCAGCCGCCGTCGGGTGACTGATTGCGTGAAGATTTGGAAACAGTTGTCGCAGGCGCTTGATTTTCAGATCAACTTGAACGAAACGAATTCGATGTAATCAGAGCAAAGTAACCAATCTAAAGTTCCGGTGAATTTGTCTCCCGTCATCACCCTTTGGCTGCTCATCTTTGTGAGTCCGCTCTGCGCCTTGAAAACGGCGGCAGCTACCGCCAAAGACAAGGCGGGTGAATCGGAAACGTTCTTCGAGAGCGGCGTCATCCCCCACATTCGCATTCACATTGTCGAAACCAATCTCGCCAGGCTGCGCCGCAACGACCGCGACTACGTTCGCGCCACCGTGAAGGAAGGCAACGCCGTGTATGAGGAGGTCGGCATCCATCTCAAAGGCGCAGCCGGCAGCCGGCGTTCGCTGGATGACGATAAACCGGCTTTCACGTTGAACTTCGACAAGTTTGTCGATGACCAGCATTTCCACGGACTCGACAAGCTCTCGCTCAATAACTCAGTTCAGGACGGCAGTTACATGACTGAGGCAATTTGTTCCGAACTGTTCCTGGCCGCTGGCGTGCCCACGGCGCGAACCACACACGCGCGCGTCTGGCTGAACGGGCGCGACCTTGGCCTCTACGTGCTCAAGGAGGGCTTCGACAAAGCGTTCCTCAAGCGTCATTTCACGAACGCCAAGGGCAATCTTTATGACGGCGGTTTCCTCCGCGAGATCACGGAGCCGCTCGAACGAACTTCCGGCGAGGGCGCGCGCAACCGCGCCGAGCTCAAGGCCCTCGCCGCTGCTGCGCGTGAATCCGATCATACCAATCGCCTCGAACGCCTGCGCCAGGTGCTCGATCTCGACCGCTTCCTGAGTTTCGCCGCGCTGGAAATGCTGACGTGGCATTGGGACGGCTACGTTCTGAAAAAGAACAACTACCGCGTCTATCACGATCCCGAGGCGGACAAGATCGTCTTTTTTCCACATGGCATGGACCAGATGTTTTGGGATCCCAATGGTGTCGTGGTTCCGCGATCCAGCCATGCGGAAGGCCTGGTCGCTCGCGCCTTGCTGGAAACCGCCGAGGGCCAGAAACTCTACCGCCAGCGTGTGGCCAGCCTGCTCACGAACCTTTTCACCGCCGAACGACTCACCAACCATCTCAACCTGCTTCAGGCCCGCATCCGACCCGTTCTCGAATCCATCAGCAAAGGCGAGGCGCGCAACCACGACAACGAGGTGAACAAGCTTCGCAACCAGATGATTCAACGCGTGCGGGTCGCTTCGGCGAAGTTGTTCGAGCCGGAGCCTCAGCCATTGCGCTTCGACCCAGCCGGCGTCGCTTCGCTCACGAAATGGCAGCCTCTCGATATTCGCGGCACCGGCAGGCTGGATCAACGCGCCGGCCCTGGTGGAATCAAGGCGCTGCACGTGGCCACTGGCCCCGAGGGCCGTTGCACCGCTTCCTGGCGCACACGCGTGCGGTTGCCGCCCGGGCAGTATGTGTTCGAGGGCCGTCTGCGCACTGCGGGAGTCGTGCCGCTGGAGACAGACACCGCCAGGAAGGGGATGGGCGCCGGCCTACGGCAGTCCCAGAAACAGCCGCGCACACACTCCTTCACCGGCGACAACGATTGGCAGCACGCGGAATACGAATTCACCGTGCCGGCCGACACCGACGAGGTCGTGCTCCTCTGCGAACTGCGCGCTGAGAAAGGCGAAGCGTGGTTTGATCTAGGTTCACTCAAGTTGCGACGTATCGATGCTGCTAGCCAGCCAGTGCCAAGAGTGGGGAAACCGCCGTCTGAACAAAGCGCGCCCGCGCTGCAAACCAAGTAGCGCAGAGTTGCACTCTGCTGTATCGCCGATTTTCAATCGGCAGACTGTCGAGATCCAGCCGGGATCCGCCGGGCCAGAAGCCCTGCGGGTTGAAAACCCGCGATACAGCAGATTGAAAATCTGCACTACATTCTTGGCGTCCTGGTGGTCTTGGCGTTAAAAGAGACACATCCACTTGCCCGATTGCCACCCTCCTGAGACGCTTGGCCATTCACTATGGCCACCATTGCGATCCTCGGCACGATGGACACGAAAGGCGAAGAGCACGCCTTTGTCGCGCAACAAGTCAAGGCGCGCGGACACCAAACGCTCATCATTGACGTGGGCGCTTTGGAGCCGCCGAAACTCCAGCCGGACATCGCGCGCGAGGAAGTCGCCAAGGCCGCTGGCGTTGATCTCGCCGCGTTGGTTGCCAGGCGCGACCGCGGCGAATCCGTGGCGGCGATGTCGAAAGGCGCCCCGCTCGTGCTCGCAAAGCTGGCCGCGGAAAAGAAAATCGATGGCGTGATTTCGCTCGGCGGCGGCGGCGGCACGGCCATCGCCACCGCCGCGATGCGGGCTTTGCCCATCGGCTTTCCCAAACTGATGGTCTCGACCCTGGCCAGCGGCAACACCGCGCAGTACGTCGGCGTGAAGGACATTGTAATGTTTCCGAGCATCGTCGATGTGGCGGGGCTCAACCGCATCTCCCGCCAGATTCTCACGCGCGCCGCGGGCGCCATCTGCGGCATGGTGGAAGCAAAGCCTGAAGCGGGCGCGGACAAGCCCGTCATCGTGGCCAGCCAGTTTGGTAACACGACGGCTTGCGTCGATCGTGCACGCAAGATCCTGGAGCAGGAAGGTTACGAAGTCATGGTCTTCCACGCCACGGGCACCGGCGGGCGGACCATGGAATCGATCATCGAGTCCGGGATGGTGGCCGGCGTGCTCGACATCACCACCACCGAATGGGCCGACGAACTGGTCGGCGGATTCCTTGGCGCCGGACCGACGCGACTGGAGGCGGCGGCGCGGCACGGCGTGCCGGCCATCGTCACGCCCGGCTGCCTCGACATGGTGAATTTCCACGCACCGGATTCCGTGCCCGCGAAATTCAAGGGGCGCAATTTCTATCAGCATAATCCACAGGTGACATTGATGCGGACGACACAGGAGGAATGTTCGCAGCTCGGCCGAATCATCGCCGAAAAGGTCAACCTCTCCAAAGGATCCGTGGCGGTGTTGCTGCCGAAGCAAGCCATCAGCGTCATCAGTGCGCCGGGGCAGAAGTTTCACGACCTGGCCGCAGACCAGGCCCTGTTCGATGCGATCAAGACGCATCTGCGAAAGGACATTGAAGTGCTCGAGATGGATTGCGCGATCAACGATGCGCCCTTCGCCGAGGCGTGTGCTCGGACTCTGCTGAAGCTGATGGCGTGAAGCTGACCACTGCTATAGCAGCAATGGCACGTCCGAAAAATCGTAGCAGCCGACGTGAGGAGGCTCTGATCTCCAACGCCATTCAATACATTCAAAGAGATTTGAGCCTCTTTAGGTCGGCTGCTACAAATACTTCTCCAGGATAGGCCGCAGTTCTTTGACCGTCTTCGGCGGCCAGAACCGTTTTTCTGTCATGATGGCATTCTTGAGCGCGGCGTGGCAGGGCCAGTTCGGCGCCTTGGGGATTTGCAGAATCACGTGGGTGATAACGGCCTTGGCTTGCGCGGCGTTCTTGTGAAGATTGTCGATGACCATCTCAACAGTGACGTGCTCCTCGTCGCCTTTCCAGCAATCGTAGTCCGTCACCATCGCCATCGTGGCGTAGGCAATCTCAGCTTCGCGGGCACACTTGGCCTCGCCGAGATTCGTCATCCCGATGACGTCCAGTCCAGCCTTATGGTTGGCTATGGACTCGGCCCGCGTGCTGAAGGCGGGGCCTTCCATATTCACGTAGGTTCCGCCGTTGTGGACGCGGCGCCGCAGCGCGCTGGCGCTTTCCAGCAACAGCACGCGCAGTTCTTCACAGATCGGATCAGCAAAGGCGATGTGCGCCACGATACCGCGTCCGAAGAACGTGTGCTCGACGCTGCGTTTGGTGCGGTCGAGGAACTGATCCGGCAGGACGATGTCGCAGGGCCGGTATTTTTTCTGAAGCGAACCGACCGCGCTGACGCTGACAATCCACGCGACGCCCAGCTTTCTCAGCGCCCAGACGTTCGCGCGATGATTCAGCTCGCTGGGCAGGAGGCGATGGCCGCGTCCATGGCGCGGGAGAAAGACGACTTCACGTCCGCACAGCCGGCCGGTCAGGAGGTCGTCCGACGGCGGCCCGAAGGGCGTCTTCACCTTCACCCACTTCTGATCGGAGAAGCCTTCGATGTGGTAAAGGCCGCTGCCGCCGATGATGCCGATTCGATAGTTCGCCATAGCTGTTGTCGCGCGTTGTTCTAACGGCTAGGCAAAGAAATGGCCAATACTTGTTGCGACGGCCTCGGCATCGCCGCTACGCATCAACAACACATGTGCGGGGGTCCGCTTTACAACCCGTCATCTTCGTAGCAGCCGACGTAAGGAGGCTCACTCTTGGAGCTGACTGCATCCATTCCGCTGAAAACATTTGAGCCTCCTTACGTCGGCTGCTACGAGCAATAAACGGACTCTCAACCGGCGAACAGCTTGTTCACCTTGTGCAGAATCTCCACGAAGCGATCCACTTCGTCCTTCGTGTTGTAGAAGTAAAAACTGGCCCGGAGGGTGGCGGGCACACCCAACTTGTCGTGCAAAGGTTGGTTGCAATGGTGCCCCATGCGGACTGCGACGCCGCGCTGGTCTAACATCGTGGCGACGTCGAGCGCATGGGCTTGCGGAAGGACGAAGCTGACAAGGCCAGCCCGGCCTTGCTTTGGACCAAAGATGCGGATGCCGGAGAACTCCGCGAGGCAGGCGGTGCAGTGTTGGGCCAACTCCTGATCGTGAGCGAAGATGTGGGCACGGCCAATGGCGTCGAGGTAGTCGAGTGCGGCGTGGAGGCCGACGGCGCCCTCGATGTGCGGTGTGCCGGCTTCCCAGCGGTGCGGCGGCACGTTGTAGTCCGTGTGGAAGTATTCGACCTTTGAGATCATCTCGCCGCCGCCTTGATAGGGCGGGAGGTTCTCCAACAACTCGCGACGGCCATAAAGCACGCCGACGCCTGTCGGGCCGCAAATCTTGTGGCTGCTGAACGCGAGGAAATCGCAGCCAATGGCTTGCACATCGAGCGAGAGATGCCCGGCGCTTTGCGCGGCATCGATGACGGTGAGCACCCCCTGTTTGCAGGCGCGGGCGCAGATGTCCGCGACGGGGTTTACCACGGCCATCGAGTTCGAGATGTGCGTGATCGAAAGAAGCTTCACGCCATCGGCGAGTTGCTGGTCGAGGCTGCTGAGGTCGAGGACGGCTTCGTCGCCAGTGATGGGAATGTATTCGAGCTTTGCGCCGGTGCGCTCGGCGACCATCTGCCACGGGACGAGGTTGGAATGGTGTTCCAGTTCGGAGAGCAGAATCTTGTCGCCGGGCTTCAGGTGCGCGAGCGCCCAGGTGTTGGCGACGAGGTTGATGCCCTCGGTGGTGCCGCGAGTGAAGATGATTTCCTGCGCGACACGGGCGTTGATGAACTTCGCGGCGCGTTCGCGCGCGGCTTCGTAGGCGCCGGTTGCGCGATTGCTCAATTCATGGATGCCGCGATGAACGTTCGCATTGTCGCGCTCGTAGTAGCGCTGGATGGCGTCGAGCACCTGCCGAGGCTTCTGCGAAGTGGCCGCATTGTCGAAGTAGATGAGCGGATGGCCGTTGATTTCCTGATCGAGGATCGGGAAGTCGCGGCGGAAGGCTGCCCAGTCTGGAAGGTTGGGAGTCACGCGAAGGAAGCAGGCAGGTGGGAAAGTGGGAAAGTGGGAAAGTGGGAACGGAACCGCCATCGCATTTCGCTCACTTTCTCACTTTCCCATTTTCTCACTTTCATCATAAATTAGAGCCTCCTCACGTCAGCTGCTACAAGAGACCAAGCTGCAGCTTCGCCGCCTCGGTCATCATGCCCTGGTTCCATTGAGGGTCCCAGACGAGTTCGACGTTAGCCTCGTCCACTTCCTCGATCATGAGGAGCTTGTTCGAGACGTCCTGCTGGAGCACGGGACCCATGCCGCAGCCGGGCGCGGTGAGGGTCATCTTCACGTCCACCTTGAAACGGTCCGCGGCGGCGGGCAACGGCGTCACGTGGCAATCGTAGATAAGGCCGAGATCCACGATGTTCACGGGAATCTCCGGGTCGTAGCAGGTCTTCATCTGCGCCCAGGATTCCTTTTCGACTTCTTCGAGCGTGCGGGCCTTGCCAGCAGTGTTCGCGGCTTTTTGTTCAACCTGTTTGCCGAGCGCGTCGGCGTTCTGGCCGTCGATGCGAAACATGTTCCCGTTCACGACGACGGTGTAAGCGCCGCCGAGTGATTGCGTAATGTGCGCGGTCTCGCCCTTAAGCAACGTGACTTTGGTGCCTACGGGCACGACCGAGGCTTCGACATCGCGGGTGAGGATGATGGATTCGTTGGAGTACATAAGCAAAAATCTCGACTGTTATCCTTTTTGTAGCTTCGCCATAATTCGAGCCCGTATCTTGGGAGAACCCTGTGCATCTCTTGCAAAATGAATCAGCGGATACAACATGCGGGAGTTGGGATTCAGTCCAAAATCCAAAAAACGATCAACCACAGCAAGATTCCGCGGCCCTCCCATCAGCAAGCAATAACAGGCTGTCTTCTCGCAGCTTTCACGATTTAGATTTGCACGGTGCTTCAGCAGAAGCTCGACGGATTTGAGATCGCCCAAAGATGAAGCAAGCGACAGCGGTGATTCTTGATCATTCTTAACGCTGCGAGTTCGTTTCTCGAAATTGGCCATTGGCATACCGTTGTCCGGGTTTGCACCAGCTTCGAGGAGAATGCGCACTGCTTCGTGGCGACTTTTCTCAATGGCCTGCATGAGAGCAGTAGCTCCGTTTGCGTCGCGAGCTTCAAGTACAGCTCCTGCCTGAATAAGAGCTTTGAGCTGTTTAAGGTTTCCATCTGTGGCAGCTTTGATGAGGCTTCTTCCAGAGTCTTTCGGGACGCGATGCTGCTTCAAGACCTGAATGACCTTACTATGCCCATTTTCTCGCGCTGCCTCTATCGCTGTCTCTCCAAACTGATCTCGGATGAGTGGATCAACTCCACTCTTAAGCATCGATTGAATGACCTTCGCCATGCTGTTACGAGCCGCGAGAACCACTTGCTTGGCCATGTCAACAGAATCAAGTTTGACCCCTGCCTTGATCAACATAACTGCCATTGCTTCATGCTTCTTCTGAATCGCCCAAAACAGAGCTTGCCTGCCCCCGTTACCACGAACGCTGGCTCCGGCATCCAGCAATGATTTCAATAAGCGGCGAATCGTGATTGCGGAGTACACCGGCAACGTAGGCGTGCAGTTCGCTGCGTTCTTCGTCGCGCAAGAGTTGGCGGCGACCTTTCGTGCTGAACACCAGATGGACCACGGTGTTGGCGAGGGATTGAGCCATACGGGTTACGCCCTTTCAGGGCTTGAGTCATTTACGGTCGCGTTAGCCAGGCCTTCAGCCTGGGCTGTCGCATGAAGGCCTTTCAGGCCTTGCGGACTCGGTTCACGCGCCAATGTGCGGATGCGTTCGACCATTGCGAAGAGGCCGTTTTTGCGTGTCGGGCTGAGGTGTTTGTCGAGGCCGAGCTGGCTCAAGGTGGATTTCGCGTCGGCTTTGAGGATTTCGTCCGGCGTGCGACCGTTGAAGATGAGTTGCAGCACGGCGATGAGACCGCGGACGATGAACGCGTCGCTGTCCGCGCGGAAACGGAGCGCGCCGGGACGTTCGGGGTCCGGCTCCATAATCATCCACACCATTGCCTGGCAGCCGTGGACGCGATTGTCTTCGGTCTTCTCGGCGTCGGACAGGCCGGGGAGCTTCTTGCCGAGATCGATCAGGTAGCCGTAGCGTTCTTCCCAATCGTCGAGCAGTTCGAAATTCGAGATGAGCTTTTCGAGAGTCATTTTCTCAACCACGGATGGACACGGATACTAAACGGCAGAATCGAATCGGGGGATTTGAAGCGCAACTTTCCCCTCACCCCGGCCCTCTCCCCCAGGGAGAGGGAGAAACGTTCGCCGCGTTTGGTTGATTCGAGCGTGTGTCGTAGTCGTCACGCCTGATTCGTGTTTATTCGTGTCCATTCGTGGTTTCTCAATTCACTTCCCGACCGCCACGCCTTCGTGTTGTTCGAGGCGGTCCCAGACGAGCGCGTCGAGTTCCTCGCGCAGGGCGTCGTGCTTGACACGGTCGATGATTTCGCCGGCAAACGCATGAATCAACATACGCCTTGCCGTCTCCAGGCCAATACCGCGGCTGCGCAAATAATAAATCGATTCCTCGTTCAACTGACCAACGGTCGCGCCGTGAGTGCATTTCACGTCATCAGCGTAAATCTCGAGCTGCGGCTTGGCGTCGGCGGTAGCCTCGTCGGAGAGCAGCAGGTTCTTGTTGGTCTGCTTGGCGTCGGTCTTCTGCGCGTCGGGCCGGACCAGGATGCGCCCGTGGAAGACGCCACGCGATTTGCCGGCGAGGATGCCATTGAAATATTCGTGGCTCGCGCAGTGCGGCTTGGCGTGGTCCACAATCATGTGATGGTCGGCCAGTTGGTAGCCGTTGGTCAGATACACGCCGTTGAGCACGGCTTCGATGCCCTCGCCGTCGAGCGTGGTGCGGATGTTGTTCCGCGAAAGCTTCGCACCAGTTACGATGGAGTGCGACGAGAAGTTCACGGTACGCCCGAGGCGCGAATGCAGCGCCGCGATGTGGAAGGCCTCGGTGCTTTCGTCCTGGAACTTGCAGTGTTCGACCACGCAATTGTCGCCGAGCGCGAACTCGGTGACGGCGTTCGTGAATGTCGGCGCGCCCGCCACGCTCACGTAGCTCTCGATGACAGTGGCCTTCGCTTCGCGTTCGACGACGATGAGGTTGCGCGGGTGCGTGGTAGCGCCGGCATCCTTGCTGGTGTTGATGAAGAGCAACTGCACCGGTTGGGCAATCGTCTTGCTAGCGGGCACGAAGATAAAGCCGCCGTCCTGGAAGAAGGCGTTGTTCAGAGCGGCAAAGGCGTTGTCCTCGGTGCGGACGTAACGGCCGAGGTGTTTCTCGATGAGCGCGGAGTCTGTCGTGAGCGCGGCGGCGAGATTGCCGACTTTGATTCCATCCGGCAGCGCGGGTTTCATGGACAGCTCGGCCGAGTAGATGCCGTTCAGGAAAACCAGGCGTGTGCCGGGCAGTTTCGCGAACGGGAACTGAGTCAACGAGTCCTTGGTGAGCCCGCCGTTCGTGGCTTCAAAGACCGGCTTGAAGGGAAGCTTGGCAATGGGCGCGACGTTGGTGAAGCGCCAGTCCTCGTGCTTGAGCGTCGGGAAGCCGAGTTCAGCGAAGCGTGCGATGCCGGCCTTGCGCAGCGGGAAAAGCCAAGAGAGTTGGCGGCTGGCTCCGGCCTGCTCGAAGCGCTCGAAGGCCTTCAGATACGGGTCGGTTTGTTTCGCAGTGACGGGTTGTTGACTGGCGGTCATGGGGGAAGAAGAAGGAAAGCCGAATTATGCAAAATTGATGTTGTGACGGATGCCCGTTTCACCAGCGCCCCGAAGCAGTCGAAGCAAAGCCGCGATCTCAGCCTGACGAGAGCGGCGACGAACCAGCACGACCAGTCCCTGATGTTGGCGCGATGATGCAAGTTGTAGGAAATCTTGTCGGTTGCAGGTGAGCATCACTTGCTGGTTGGTTTGCGCGTGTTCGAAGACAGCAGCGTCTGGCGCATCGATGGCAAGAACGTCGCGAACCCGAACGGGATGATGGTTCTGGTTACGCAGCGCTCGATAGATTTCTTCAGGTACATCATGGTCGAGGAGGAATTTCATCCACGGCCTTCGGACATTTGTTCTGCGACAAGCAGATCAATCTCGCCACGATGGTCTTCATAGTAAGCCAGACACTCGTAAACCTGCGCGCGAGTGAGATCAGGAAAACTGCGGACGACGTCGTCCACTGTAGCTCCGTTTACCGTCAGACTGACGACATCATGAACTCCAATACGGGTGCCTTCGACGATCGTCCTGCCCGAACGGATGCCCGGAATTTTAACCAGATACTTATAGCCTTCGGAGGTTTTCATTCGTGTGCGTGGTTTACGCCTTCGCGACGTCGTGTTTGATGAGCCAGTCGTAGCCCTTTTCCTCGAGTTCGAGCGCGAGCTCCTTGCCGCCGGACTTTGCGATGCGGCCATCCCAGAGCACATGCACGAAGTCAGGGACGATGTAGTTCAGCAACCGTTGGTAATGTGTGATCAGCAGCGTGGCGTTGTCGGGGCGTTTCAGCGTGTTCACGCCCTCGGCCACGATGCGGAGCGCGTCGATGTCGAGACCGGAATCGGTTTCGTCGAGCACGGCAAGCCTGGGTTCGAGCACGGCCATCTGGAAGATTTCGTTCCGCTTCTTTTCGCCACCGGAGAAACCGACGTTCACGGCACGCTTGAGCAGATCGTCCGAAAGATGGAGCAACTTCATCTTTTCCTTCACGAGCGTAAGGAACTCCATCGCATCGAGCTCCGGTTCTCTCCGATGCTTGCGATGCTCGTTGAGCGCGGCGCGCAGGAAGTAGGTGCTGTTCACGCCGGGAATCTCGACGGGATACTGGAACGCGAGAAAGACGCCTTCGCGGGCGCGCTCTTCGGGATCCATGGCGAGAAGGTCCTTGCCCTGATAGATGACTTCGCCGGCAGTAATGTCGTAGCCTTCGCGTCCGGCGAGGATGGCGGCGAGTGTGCTCTTGCCCGATCCGTTCGGGCCCATGATAGCGTGGACTTCACCGGGCCGGATGGCGAGGTTGATGCCCTTGAGAATTTTCTTTTCCTCCACACCGGCGTGGAGGTTCTGGATGGCGAGGATGGGTTGTGGGTTCATGTCTGGTCGTTGGAAAAGATTCTGAAAATCACCCGACGCTGCCTTCGAGGCTTACGCCAAGCAGCTTTTGCGCTTCGACGGCGAACTCCATCGGCAGTTCGCGGAAGACCTCTTTGCAGAAGCCGTTCACGATCATGTTCACGGCATCCTGCGTCGAGATGCCGCGGGCGTTGCAGTAAAAAATCTGATCCTCGCCAATCTTCGAAGTGCTGGCCTCGTGCTCGACCTGGCCGGTGCTGTTCTTCACCTCGATGTAGGGGAAGGTGTGCGCGCCGCACTTGTCGCCGATGAGCAATGAGTCGCACTGCGAGAAATTCCGCGCGCCTGTCGCGCTCTTCTTGATTTCCACGAGGCCACGATAGGCATTCTGACCACGTCCGGCGGAGATGCCTTTCGAAATGATGGTGCTCTTCGTGTTCTTGCCGATGTGGATCATCTTCGTGCCGGTATCGGCCTGCTGACGATTGTTGGTCAGTGCGACGGAGTAGAACTCGCCCACCGAATTATCACCGAGCAAAATGCAGCTTGGATATTTCCATGTGATGGCGGAGCCGGTTTCAACCTGCGTCCATGAGATTTTCGACTTCCTGCCTTTGCAGATGCCGCGCTTGGTCACGAAATTGTAGATGCCCCCCTTGCCTTGCTTGTCGCCCGGATACCAGTTCTGCACGGTCGAGTATTTGATTTCCGCGCCTTCGAGCGCGATCAGTTCGACCACCGCCGCATGAAGCTGGTTCTCGTCGCGCATCGGCGCGGTGCAGCCTTCGAGATAGCTGACATACCCGCCTTCATCCGCGATGAGCAAGGTGCGCTCGAACTGGCCGGTGTTCGCGCTGTTGATGCGGAAATAAGTCGAAAGCTCCATCGGGCAGCGTACGCCCTTCGGGATGTAGCAGAACGATCCGTCGGAAAAGACTGCTGCATTGAGGGCCGCATAATAATTGTCCGTGTGCGGCACAACGGAGCCGAGATACTTCTCCACCAGTTCGGGATGCTTCTGCACGGCTTCGGAGAAGGAGCAGAAGATGATGCCCTGTTTCATCAACTCCGCCTGGAACGTCGTCGCGACAGAAACGCTGTCCACAACCGCGTCCACGGCCACGCCGGTGAGGCGCTTCTGTTCGTTGAGCGAGATGCCGAGCTTCTCGAACGTTTTCACCAACTCAGGGTCCACCTCATCGAGCGAGTTAAGCGTCTTCTTTTTCTTCGGCGCCGCGTAGTAGATGGAGCTTTGAAAGTCGATGGGCGGATGCCTGGCGAACTGCCAGGTTGGCTCGGTCATCGTCAGCCAATGGCGGTAGGCCTTGAGCCGCCAGTTGAGCATGAACTCCGGTTCGCTTTTCTTGGTGGAGATTAGGCGGATGACATCCTCGTTCAGCCCCGCGGGAATGGTCTCGGTGTCGATGTTCGACGTAAAGCCGTACTTGTATTCGCTGCTGACGAATTCCTGAATGGTGTCGGTTGCGGTGCTCATCGCGTGTGCGTCGTTGAATCGTATCTTATTTCTTCACGTTGGCAGCGCAGTCAGGGCAAAGCCCGCGGATGGTTACTTCGTAGCGCGAGGGCTTGAATCCGCGCGGCATGGCAATTGGAGGCTCACTGGCGGCATCCTCCCGGTCGATGTCATAAGCTCCCCCGCAGTCGTCGCAGTAAAAATGATGGTGCGGCTGCATGTTCGAACAAAAACGCGTGGCTTCCCGGTCCTGATTCACCTGTCGCACCATCCCACAGTTCACCAGCGCGTCGAGACAGTTATACACCGTCGCCATCGAAATCTCCGGCATCCGCTTCTTGGCGCGGATGAATACTTCCTCCGCCGTCGGATGATCTTTCTTCTCGATCAACACGTCGTAAACATGCTGCCGCTGCGCTGTCATGCGCCGCCCGCTTTGCTCGAGCCGCTCTTGCAGCGCCGTGTCGCTGTGATTGTTGGCCACCGTCTTCTTCATGATCCAAGCCTAGTGGCCAAGCCACCTGTGTCAATATTTAGAATTATTCTAATTTGATGGAGAAAAGCCGAAGAGAGCCGCCTTCCGATCAACGACATTGTTCGTTCCACCGACTGGTCAGCCAGGCGGCAAGCCAACCCAGGGCCAGCGCCCCGACCAATACGGCAAAGGCGGTCCAGCGGCTGTGGTCCCAGCAGCCGCGAAAGCCCAATGCGAGGAATACCAATCCGGCGAGGCCGCTGAACAGAATTGCGGCCTTTGGTGGACGCAGGGTTTGCGGGAGAAACCGATAGTCCATCCAGACGTTAAACAGGCAAATCAGGCCGCAGCCAAGGACACCTGTGAACAAGTTGGCCGGCGTGAGAATGGCAATCAGGCCGGGCGGTCGATCCAAGCCTGCGCGCAAGTGATATTGGAAGCTCCACACGAGAATGGCCAGCCCTCCAAGCCCGACCCACGCAATGGCCCAGAAGCGCAGCCGCGCCAGGCGTCCTTCGGCGCCACCTGGCCGAAAAGCCAGGGCCAGTTCGCGCAGGATGACGGGAGCGACCTCAATGGTACCGTACAGCGTGCCAAAGACCGCGAGGAACGCGCCGACGAAATACACATGCCGGAACCAGGGGTGCAGCGCCGCGACGAATTCCGCTTGTAGCGTCAGCAGGTCTGATCCGACGGGCACCTTGTGTTGCGGGCTAAGCACTTCAGCACCGCAGATGACGAACACCGCCGTGAAGAGCAGGACCGCTGCAAAGCTCAGAGTGCAATCCACAAGCGGCGCGCGAATCCACTGGCGGCTGGCCGAGTCGGCGCCCGCGCCGATCGCCACCAATTCCTCCGCGGTTGCGACATCCCTTCCAGCGCGTCCCCACTGCTTGTCCCGCAAGTAGGACACATACGCCAGGTAATCGTAGCTCGATCCGCCGATGATGCCCACGTAAGTCGTCGCCTCCAGCCAGACCGGTCGCGAAGCAATGTCTGGCAAAGCCTCCGGGGTAACCCACGGCGGATAAGCGAAGGGTTGGGGAACGAAAAGGCCCTTTACGAACGCGAGCCAGTCGGGTCTTAAAAAGAAAACGGCCACCACCACTGCACCCAGCATCAGCAGCACAATTCCGAGCTGCACCCGTTCCAGCGCCCGATAACCACCACAAGCCGAAAGCGCGAGCACCGCCGCCAGCACGCCCATGCCCCAAACCAAATGTGCTCCGCCATGCCATGCCTGCGCGGTTCCAGTGAGCGATGCGAGCAATGTGCCGGTGGTGCCAGCATGGAAACACACCCAAATCGGAAAGCACGGCACCGCCAGCAGGAAGAACACGAGAGGAAGCCAGCCGCGCGGCCCCGGCAGTTCCAACCAGCGCTGGAACGGGTGCGCGCCGGTCAGGACGATGTGCCGCGCACTGGCGAAGACAAGAATCCATTTGAGCGCCAGCACCAGCAGGAACAGCCAGAGCAATCGATAACCAAATAAAGCCCCGGCGCGGGCAGAGAAAACCAACTCGCCCACTCCAATCGTCAGCGAGGCGATGACCGCACCCGGCCCGAAAATCGCCAGCCACCGCAGGGGATTTGCCGAAAGCAACGAGGCTGGAGGCGGCGCGCACAAGGCAGAGCGCTCGGGTTGGCAGTTCACACGGCGCAGTGTAAGCAGCCAGTGCAGTGGGTTTGAAGTCCATTACGCGCGGCCAGACGGATGAGATTCTTATGTTCCCCTTGCCACCGTCGCGGCTTTCCCCTACTGCTACCAGCATCGTTTGAACGTTTCGGCGATTCAAACTCAATTAACGAACCAATGACCACGTCACTGCTCGAAGGAAAACTCGGGATCGTCTTCGGCGTCGCCAACAAGCGCTCCATCGCCTGGGCCATTGCGCAAGCCTGGCACAAGGCGGGCGCCAAACTCGCCTTTACGTATCAGGGCGAACGCCTCAAGGAAAATGTCGAGGAACTCGCGGGTACTTTCGGGGCAGACACTTTGATTACGCCGTGCGATGTGACCAAGGATGAAGACATTGCTCGTGTCTTCACGGAAGCGGGGCGGAAGTTCGGCAAGCTGCATCTGCTGCTGCACTCGGTGGCGTTCGCGCCGAAGGACGCGCTGGAAGGCGAGTTCATCAACACCAGTCGTGAAGCCTATCGTGTCGCCCACGACATCAGCGCTTACTCGCTCGTAGCGCTGGCGCGCGGCGCGGCGCCGTTGATGACCGATGGCGGCAGCATCGTCGCCATGAGCTACTATGGCGCGGAAAAAGTGGTTCCTCACTACAATGTGATGGGCGTCGCCAAAGCCTCGCTTGAAGCCAGCACGCGGTATCTCGCCTACGATCTCGGCCCGAAAAAAATCCGCGTCAACTGCATCAGCGCCGGCCCCGTGAACACGCTGGCCGCGCGCGGCATTGCCGGCTTCACCGACATGCTCAAGCACTACGAAGCCCACTCGCCTCTCAAGCGCAACGTTCTTCCCGACGAACTCGGTGCGACCGGTGCTTTTCTTGCGAGCGACGGTGCCGCCGCCATCACCGGCCAGGTGATTTACGTGGATTGCGGCTACCAGATCATGGGCATGTGATCTCAGCCGCGCGGCAAATGCTCCATGTGTTTGGCCAGTTGCACCGCGAGATAGGCGCCCTGTGACAAACCGAGGATAATCAGGCCGATGCCGGAGCCGCGTTCCATTCGGAGCATCGTTTTCTCCGTGAATTTTTTGTGGCCAAGTGAGATAGCCCAG
>Ga0187893_10005346_pt1 | contig 23147 bp, 39 predicted proteins | sample MA1701074metaG_FD_139574 | JGI IMG/M metagenome (GOLD analysis project Ga0187893, IMG submission 139574) | White microbial mat communities from a basaltic lava cave in the Kipuka Kanohina Cave System on the Island of Hawaii, USA - MA170107-4 metaG ...
GAGATCGCCTCGGCGAGCTGGCCGATGACGTGCAGAAAACCCCAGCCGTAGAAGCCCAGGCCAGGAAAGAACTTGTACTGCGTGAACCAGATGCGCTTGGCGAAGGTGGCATCGTTCTCACGCCAATTGCGGCGGATCGCCAGCACGTTCTGTGTCGTGGCATCCACCGTGACGATGTACTGCGGCTCCTGCCGGCCCTCGTCGAACTCATCCACCCCCTCAGGCAGCGACAGCTCGACGTGGTACTCGAGGAACTGATACAGCTCATCGTCCTCGTGCAGCACGCGCTCACGCCGATCGGCGCGGTCCTCGATCGAGCGGCCCTCCCCTTCATCGGCGAAGCTCGGTGGATCGGGCAAATCGATGTCGATGAACTCCCCGCGCGCCATGGCTCGGCGCACTTCGGCGCCCGTCATGGGATACCGGTGCGCATAACGCGGGCAGTTCTTGAGATCGCGCGCGAAATACGGCGCGATGAAGTCCTCGGCCTTGATGTAGCGGGCGTGCGGCAGCCCGTCGCGTGCATCAATCCATACCTTTCGGAACACGCTGCCGACGACCGGCAGGTAGAACAGCATCTGATCGGTGTCGGCGTAGTAGTCCGGGTCCTCGACCGTCAGGTAGTAGTTCATGAAGGTCTCGGCGCGCTTGACCTGCGCACGTGACTCCTCGGTACCCTCGCCGGCCAGGTCGCCCTTCACCGGCCCGGTGGCCGGGAAGAACTCCTCGATCGCGTGCGCCTGGAACTGCACGCAAGCCTCGGCGATGACCGGGTGCTGAACCGCGGCCGCACCCGGGAATGGCAAGGAGCTCGAATCGACACGCTCGATCCCGAGCAACCTCAGGGCACGATTGGTGAGGTCTTCCCACTGCGAGCGGGATTCCAGATCGACACGGGAGTACTCCACCAGCTTCTGCGCCAGGCCGTAGCGCTGGGACGCAGTGAGCCGCTCGGCGAGATTCGCGCCGAATCCTTCCTGCTGGGCGTCGAGATCCGCGAGCGCGCTGTTGGTCGGCTCGCCGGCGAGCAGCGAAACGACTTCCGAGCCGTCGGGATGCAACGTGAACTCGGTATCCCCGGATCGGCTCGTGACCGGTCGGTCGGGAAAGAGTTCGATGACTTCGGCGAGTTGAGCTGCCATACCTGCTGTCCCGGGTGGGACGTGGTTTGATGGCGGCAGCTCGCGGGACGAGGGGCCGTACGGGCGAGATTCTATGCGCGGATCAGGGCGTTATCAAAATTTCGACATGTCGCGCTCGGGCCGCAGCCTGGGATAAGCATACCGTCTACGACGGCGTATCGCGGTACGAAGCAGAAGCGGCAGTAATCGGTCTCCGAATCGAAGTCATGCGGCGGGAGCTCTGCTAACGGCGGCGAGGGGAATTCCCCGCCGCCGCCGGCTTCGCCCGTTGCTACGCCAGCCACCGAAATAGCCTTCGCGGTCACGCCGCATCCCCCGCGATCGGCGTATCTGGTCTCAATCGCACCACGCGAACAGGCCGAGGCCTACTCTCCCGGTCCTGCAGCACCATCGCCCACCCTTCTGCGAAGTACTCGACAAGCACGCCGCGAAAAACGTGCCCGTTATGCTCGCTCCACAGGGACGTGAACTCGACGCGGGCGCCCGCCGCAAGCTGACTGGCAAGCTCTGTTCTGGCGCGCGGCTCCCACCACGCGGTTTCGTCGATCAGTTCGTCAGCCATAGAAGCTACTCCGCCGCGCGATCTTCGGGTCGAACAGCGACAAATCATCCTCGTTATCATCGTCGTCCTCAAGCTCCAGGTCCATGTGCTTGCGCATGTACTGCAGCGCGATTGCCGCAGAGGCGATCTCGTCGTCGAAGTCCACGTCCGGGAACTTGGCGCACACGTCAATGAACGACTTCGCCCACGGTCGGTCAACGTACCAGATGGAGCCCTTCTCCAGCGGCAGACTGGCCATGTGTGCCCGATAAACCAAGTCGCCTTGGATTTTCACGGCGCGCACTGGCAGCTTCTTGGCCCGCAGCTCCTTAACCAGCGAATGACCAGAGGCTTTCTTCTCGACCAGGATGCGATCCGGCTCCCACAGCTGGCCCGCCTCGATCGCCTCGTCGCGCAGTTCGCCGAACCCAGGGCGCCACTTCTTTCGCTCGAGCAGCAGCGCGTTGACCCGCTCGGGACCGTAACCGATACGTCCCTTGTTGCCCTCAATCAGGTCCTGGTTGAGAAACAATCCCCACGTTGTGCGAACGCTGAATGAGTCCTGCTCACCTTCCTCGAACGCCGTGTCGTACGCTTGAATGACTTCGATGAACTCCGGCAACGGCCGCTCACTCTTGCGGTATTCCAGATGCCACTTAGGCCATGCCCACTTGCGCCACCACTTGAGCTTCCAGATCTTGCCGCCGGCGCCCTGCGGGTTCTGCTGATACTGTGCCTGATAGACGCGATCCGAGATTGCATCCCTGATCGCCTCGATCGTGTCCTCGTCATAGCGCGACGGGCACAGCAATGAGCCGGGCTTCTCCCGCGGATCTCGAAAGATCGGTTCGCCCTCTGGCCCCTTGCCGCGGTTTCGATACGTGATGCACTTGCGGCTGCCGTCGTACTCCATGGCGAGTCGAAGTACGACCCAACGCTTTTCCTCCTTGTCGAGCACGTGGTGCAGGACATCCTGCGCGTGTGTTGCCTGGGCGACGTAGATACGCCGGGCGGTGTTCGGATTGTTCACACGGGAGCGCCAGGCGCCGTCGTGCCAGGAGATCACCGCCTTGCGGGCGGCCTCATGCTCGACTTCGGCCGCATTGTGCGGATCATCTAAGCAGTTCGCAACTAATACTCCCCGCTCCCCGGCGAAGAAATTATGATTGCGCTCCACAGTGATGCAGTAGGTCTGGTTCGTGTGACCAAGCGAACGAATGAGCGTTGGCTTCCGATTCCTGGATTTGATGGGCTTTACAGCGTGTCTGATCTCGGACGCATTCGTACCGAGGAACGAATTACAGCTTCCACCTCGGTTAGCGGTCGTAGGCGTATTAAACGGCGAATCCTTCGAACGCCAGATGACGGTAGAGGCTATGCGCGGTTCAACGCCAGGAAGGACGGTCGCTCTCATCACCTGTTCGTGCATCAGGTCGTGATGTACACCTTTGTAGGCCAACCGCCAGCCGGATGCGAGGTCCGGCATCGCGACGGAAACAGTTCGCGAAACCACCTGTCGAATCTTTGCTATGGCACGCGCGCTCAAAACATCGACGACGCCAAGCGGCACGGAACGTTCCCCCGCTATGAACTTCGGCCAGGCGCGAAGCTGACCAAGTCCAAGGCGATCAAGATCGCTGCAAGTACCCAGAGCGCAGCAATACTCGCGCGTCGTTATGGGATCAAACCATCCGCCGTCTATCGGATTCGAACAGGCGATACGTGGGAGGCTGTCACGCGCCATATACGGTTGAAGAGCTATCCCAGGGTTTTCTACCAAGGTGGCCGCGTCAAGCTCACAAAGGCGAAGGTCATCGCACTCATGCGATCGAGTGAAAGCAACCGTGTTCTGGGCCACAAGTTCGGGGTAAGTCACCGCGCGATTTCGATGATCCGGCAAGGGCGCTCCTGGAAGCACGTCGCTCGGCCGTAGCTGCTGCGCCTCCACCCATCCACGATTGAGCGTCAACAGACGATGGTCGCCCGTGCAATGCACGGCGGAGCCGTCGTCGCACTCCACGGCAATGATCTTTCGCCCAGGATTTTGGTGAAACGCCGTGATCCGCTGATAACTTGCAGCTCCAGTTGATTCATCGATCGAGAGTGCAAGCGCCCTGATTCGCTCATGGACGATCTTTCCAATCGGCAGTAAGCCGCGATCGGTCCACACCAGCTCATCGCCGGGTAAGCACAAATAGTTGCCGCCGAGGCCGGTCGTTTTCGAGCCCACGCTGATCGTGGTGCGATAACCGCCGGCGGTAGTCGAAAAGCGATCGACGCGGTTCTCGTCCGAGAGAATCATCACGTCCGGATAGCGCGACTGATACCACTCCGATTCCACGAGCCGGCGGTTCTTCGCCGCATCGATCTTGGCCAGGTCGGCCGCGTAGGACGCGCATAGGAACTGCTCTTCCGGATGATCGGCCCAGACCCATGCGGGAAACGCCACCGAAACGATCGAGGACTTCGAGGACCTCGGCGGCACCATGATCATGAGGTTGCGGATGTCACCGAGCACAACGAACGCCAGGTGGTCGCACAGGGCATCAATGTGCCAAGCCGGCACGAACGGCGCCGGATCGATCAGCGGCCAGGACGTGCGAACGAACTTGCGAAGGGAACGCCGACAGGTCTCAGCGGTGACCGCGGTGTAGTAGCGCTCGACCCGCTGCGCGGGCGTGAGATCAGCAAATTGTTGCAGCACCTATCAAACTCACCGCATCCAGTTCATGCGGGAGCGAGGGCCCGAGGGGCCGGCGCTGCCAATGGGAAAGCGTGTTCGGCTATCTACGTCTCGAGCGGCGAATTGTCATGCGCGGCTCGTGCACGAATGTACATCACGAGGCGTCATCGACGGCCTGATCGATCCTTGCTTTACGCGCGATAATCTTGCGCGCAGCGCCGTAGGCTGACAGATCGCGTGTCGGGTTCTCGGTCACCTTCGCTGGCGCTCGCTCCCGGCCCTTGCCGTATCGGTCGGGCTCTCGCTCGCCCAGGCGCTCCTTGAGCATGCGCTGGCGCGTCTCGGGATCGGCCGGACCGACCTTGCGGCGGCCGTCGCCCTGCATTTCGTCACGGATCGATCGATTAGGCATGGTCATCGCCCTCCGAGGGTGGAGCTTTGGTCAAGGCAGACTCTTGCCGATCCATTTTGCCAGTCTGCTCGTAGCGGTGCTGACGCTCATCGAAATCTGCCGAATAGGCAGCTATCAGCATTTCGGTGGACTGAATCACCCTCTCAGGACGCAGGTCTTCCGGCCGCAGTGTGGTTCTAGAAACTGTCGCTGGCAGCGACTGCACACATCCAAGTAGACGATTAATTTTTTCCTGCTTCTGGATGAACAGCTCCTCCATGAACTCTTCCTTTACGCGCCGCAGGTAGAGCTCACGACTCAGTTGCCGGACCTCGTACAAGTACGAGAATTGCCGGAGACGACGTAACCACCGCTTCAGTCGAGTGAACATGGACGTTCTCCGCAGGAGTACAAGTGGTGGAGCGGGGAGGATTCGAACCTCCACGGTCTAGCCGGCCACTGATTTACAGTCAGGCACCCTGCCATTTTAGGTGTCCGCTCCAGATCTCTTTGCGAGCTTCTTTGCCACGCGCCGCTCGCTGCGTGTCTTGGGCTGAGCCGCAGCCTTCTCGATCGCAGCCGCGACCGCCTGGTTGACCGACGGTGGGCGCACTATGGGGGATTGCGGGAACATCCCTGCGGTGTATTCGCGATCGATCTTCAAGTCGAAGATGCGTGACAGATGCGACAGCATCGCCGGCGCCATCGGGGTCCACCGCACGGCGGCGTTGCCGTCCTTGCGCACGAACCCGATCATCAGGCTCTGCAGCTCGCCGGCATCGGCGGTGACCTGAGCAAGCAGTCGAGTGACATGGTCAGGCTGTGTGGGCGTCTGCAAACCTTCGGATTGTTTCTCGCTCGTCACGGCCGCCATACGTAATCCCCTTTGTCTTCGACGATCTTCGGCTCGGTTTCGACGCAATGGCACACCGGTGACTGATTCTGCGCTACCGGTCGCCAGTAGTTGCGTATCAGGCCGTTTGGCACGTGGTTATCTTCCGTGGAATCGGTGAATTCGAATTGTTTCAGTACCCAGCGGGCGAGCGAGTCACTGCAGCGGTGAGGTTTCGGTGACAGGTATTTCAGACCGCTGATGCTGATGTGGTACTCGTGCCGATCGGGTCCTTCGCCGCTTACGTTCTCAATCGCGCTGAGTACCTGCACTTCGTGTGCACGGTTGTACCAGCGCTCGATCGCGTACGCTCGGGCGCGAAGCTCGGCAGTGATCATGCTCATGTCCCACCGCTGCCAGCCATTGCCGCGCGGCCGCAGCGGCTGAATAATCAGCGGCACGGAACCTCGGAGCATGTTGATCTCGACACTACGAAGAACGTTCACCTGGACTCCTCATAGAGACGGAACTTGGTGCGCTCCAGCAGCCCAAGCGTGGTCAACGGGTCAGGGCTCGCGGGCGGGCCGAACAGCGGCAATGGGCCGAGCGAGATCAGGATCAGCACGATGCCCACGAGGCCGAGACCGGCACCGATAAGTTGGTTGCGATTCACTTGACCTCCAGCGCCGAGCCGCGCGTACGGCCTTCGATGAGTTTCTGCATGTTCGCTTCCATTGCCTCGAGCTGATCGAGCGGGACCTTGGACAGATCGACGTGGGCATGCAGGTGGCGGTGGCGGTGCTCGAGGATGATCTTCTCCGAGAAGCCACCCAGGTGCTTGACCAGGTCGACCAGCCGACCTTCCTTGTTGCGCAGGATGTAGCCGAGCGCGCCGCTCGCGTCCGGCTTGACCTCGATCGCCACCATCTGCTCGCGCGTGAGCTCGTCGAGCCGCTTGCGCCGAGCGACCGGCGGCTTGTTCTGTTCCTTCGCAGATTCGAACACCAGATAGTCGTACTCGTTGACGAACGCGATCTTCGCGATCTCCTGCAACACCGGCTCAAGCTCGATCGCGATCTGCTTGGCGGCCGCCTGCGCCTGGTGCGCGAGCAGCCACTGGATGTAGTCGTGGTTGCGCTTCTCGAGCAGATACGCGTTTTGCTTGGCGTTCTTCTCCGAGTATCCGGCACTCAACGCGGCTCGCATCGCGTTGCGATCGGCATCCTTGATGTATTCCTCGCAGAACCGTCGCTCCTTCGCGCTCTTCGGCATGAGCTTCGGCAGGCCGTAGCGAGTATCGAGCTGCGCCGCGGCCACCGGCTTTGGTCGAGGCTTGCGTTTCGTCATTGCCGCCTCGGCGGCGTCGGCACAACGATGCGCGCGCCATGCGCAGGCTCGCTCAACTGATGACCGAATCGCGAGCGGAGCTCGACCTTCTCGGCATCGCGCAGATCCCGCTGCAGATACTCGTTCAGCGCATCGCGCAGCGACAGATTCGCCTGCGGATCGCGCGGATGGTCGTACGCATACTGGTAGCGCTGTCGCACCTTGCGCGCCAGCGGATCCCCGCGTGCGGCGAGCAAAGCAATCTCAGGGCCATACGTACGCAGCACTTCTTGCACGTGTTCCCAAGGCCAGTTCAGTACGCCCGCGGCGCTCATCATTCACTCACTCGATGCTCAGATGGTACGGCGCCCGCTCTGTCTGGCGTTCCCACGACCCCCGGTCTAAGGGGTTTGAGTCGTGCTACATCCGCGCGTGACTTCCCATTCAGCGACTTGAACGCTGAGCTGCAAGATCCCGCACGGGCGCCGTCCATATTCACAGCCCGTGCTGCGCCCAATTGCCGCGGTGGCGTCGGACTTCCACTTCGACGTTCAGCGCGTGGAGCAGCTTGTACGCATGCGTACGGTTCACACCGGCGGCGCGCGCCGCCGCAGCGACATTGCCGTCGGCGGCTTTGAGCGCCTGGCGCCAGTACGCGCGGGCCGCCTCGCGCATGCGCTGCGCGAACTCGCCCTGGCCAGCGAACAGCATCATGGGATCGTCTTCGAGGCGATATTGGACAACGCGCTTTCGGCGCCATGGGTGGTGTATGCCTTGAGCGCGAAGAACCAGGTGCCCGGGGTCAAGTTACTCACCACGTAGCTGGTAGCGCCGGCACTTTCGATCTGCGCAGTCTGTATCAGTGTGGCGGCGCTGGGGCCGTACAGCACGCGGAAACCGGCGAGATCGGTGAGCGGGGAATTGTCCTCGTTCCGTGTTGGGGCGATCCACGACAGGCGGGCAGTGCCGCTGGCAGGTAGCGTTACCGGCGTCCGCTCTTCGAGGATGTTGCTATAGGCACTGAACTCCTCGCCACTCACCGCGCGTACGCGATACTTCAGCGCCAAACCACCGGGGAGGTTGTTGTTGAGGTACGACGCCGCGGGCGCATTGACCGTCGCCAGCAGTGCGTAGTCCTCGCAGGTCCGGCCTGAGCAGCGCTCGATGGCATACGCGGTTGCGCGCGTCACGCTAGCCCAGCTGATCGTGATGTTACTGCGATCCGGGTTCGCTGCGTTCGGCGCGCGCACCGCGCTGATGACCGGAGCTGCAAGCGCCGGTGTTGGAGGCGTCTCGCACGCTCCCGCTGGCGGTACACTCGGCGCCCAACCCTCTGCGACCCAGCACGTCGGGGCCGGCGCGCTCGTGTGCGTGCGTGATTGCGACCAGACGCCGGTCGTACCGACAGGACAGTCCTCCGAGCGCGTTTCGTCCGCAGGTTTCTCAGGACACGGCTCCGGCTCCGGCTGCGGGCCGGGCACTGGCGCAGTCCGGTTGATGCGATACGTCCCACCCTGCACCTTCGCTCCGGTCGGATTGTTGATGCACTCGATGATCGCGATCTCGGGGCGCTGATGATTGCTGATCGGCGCGCCGCTCGCGTCCTGACACTGCCAATCGTAGGGTGTGGTGCGCGTCGGCTTTTCGATCTTCGCCTCCGCTGCACCAATCACTCCACCCAGCAGCATTGCAATCAGCACTACCGCTGTTTTGTGCAGATAACTCGTCTTCATGATGCCCTCCCTCAACATGGTCGTATCAACCCCTCTACGTCACTCTCGAACTACGCGGGCCGCCGGCGCCGCGAAACTGCGATAAGCCCAATGCGCGATGAGCAACGCTTCCGCTCGCCCGTGATCCTTCACGCGATCCAGATCCGCGCTTGGAAAGAGCATGCGTGCGCGCGTGAGGCTGGTAGCCTTCTTCTCCTTGTCCGAGGCCTTCGGCATCAACAATCCGAGCGCCGCCTTCCATTTCTGCGGTGTGACGAGCTCGATCGAGACGCCGGCGATCTGCAGCGCTGCCAGCGTGGAACCCAGCGTCATGCCCTTACTGTTCGCCGCGACTGTACCGAGCTTGGGCATTGCATGCGTTGCCTCTACGAACGCACGCGGCATTTGCATATCACCATCCTTGAGCTTCGCTTCTCGGACCAGTGCGATCAGTGGCAATGGATCCACCCACTTCGATTTGCCATGCACGCAGATGGGCAGATCCGCCACGCTCACCAGCTGAGCGCAGCCATCGATAAAAGCGATAGCGCCCGTAATTCCGACATCGACACCGATCGTAAGCATGAGTTGTTCTCAGGTTTTTACGGCAATGGCACCTTTTGATGGAATGCCACACACAAAGCATCCCCAGCCATTGAATCCCTTGGGTGCTTCGAACGCCAAGCACAGCACGTTGCGCACCGAGCCATCGTCGGGCTTACCGCATGCGCAACAGCTGCCGAGCGAGTCCATCAGTGCGGCCGCGTCTCGTCGACGTCCGATTTGCGTCGACTTGGCTTGTCGCTGTCATCGTCATCGCCGTTATCCTCGTCGGGATCCGCTCCACCATCGAGCTGCAGCTTTCCTTGGTTGTCCGTGTTTTCTTTCGCTGCTTCCTCATCGATGGCCGCAAACGAGAGGTTAAGGGTCACGACCTTGCCGAAGAACTCCTCGAGATCGAGCGTATCGACCTTGCGCGGCAACACGGCCGTAAGCGTTAACGACATCAGCCCGTACGCACGCTCGTTTTTGACCTTGACGCTGATGTTCCTGATCTTGCCGCCTTCGAAGTCGAGCTCTTTCTTCGACACGCCGAAGATGATTGCGCCGTAGACATCCTTGTACGCCTGGTCGAGCCAGATCGTGCCGACGTTGTCCTGCGCCGGTTTGGGCGGTGTGGTGCCATAGTCGAAGAAGAACCGATCAGCGATTTCGCTGCCGAACAGTTCGTTGAACTGATTCTTCGTCAGTGCGATCTGCGTGAAGCGGATGTCGCGGGCCGCGACGAGCTCGCCGGCGTCGCCGCCCTCCTCGCCCTCACCCGATTGCATCCGCACGTTATGCACGGACAGTTTCTTCGCCATCATCGCCGACTTCTGAAATCTCACGACACGCCTCCCGTCGGCTGTGGCACTCGGGACTCCAGCAGCGAGAACCAGCCGTACGGCTCCTCGCTGCTCGCATCGATCTTCGGCACTGAACCAGCGGGATAGGGCTCGCCGTGATCCGGAAAGACCATCGCGTTGATACAACAACTTTCACTCCATGCGCGGTTCACGATCGCTGGATGCTCGTCTACGCCATTCGATAGCGGCCGATTGCGATCACGCACGATAACGGTGTCGCCGAGCTTGACCTGGCGATCCCCGATCTCGCGCTTCGCCTGGCCGACTTGGAACGGCATCCATTGTGCAAAGCGTGTTGGCGGCTGCGGGAGACCATCCCGTACCAGTTCCACCGATGTCTCGGCGCGCGAGACGCCATTGTGATCGAGCACCTGCAGATTGATGCAGCTGTCCGAGTGCACGAATACGATCGTCGCGTCTTCGGGCTGCTCGTCGCTGGTTCGCGGAGCATCTGCCCAGAACCACACCTTTCGGCCAATCGTCGGCTTGATCATCGTCGTTCTCCTCATGCGGCAGCGGGATGCTGCGGCGGTTGTTGTTCCTGCTCGTGATCTGCGTTGAGTTGACGCAGATGTGCATTGAGCTGGCGCAGCACTGAGCCCTTGTTGACTGAGCCACAAACGTGCTGCGCAAATCGATTCGCATCGAGATTAGTCGTGCCAAACCAGCCGTCGTACCAATCGATGAGCCGGCCATCGCGCATCACCCGCGCGCGCGCGACGTGATAGCGAGCGCATTGGCTCACCGCGTGATACTCGGAGGTGACACGCCATTTCAGCATCGCGTTCGACCAAGGTGAAACCAAGTTTTCGCACTCACAAGCCATCACCGATCTGCGCGAAACCGCCAGGCAATCGGCGGTTGATTTCCGGAGAGGGTGCGATCTGCGGCAACGCTAAACGCGTGCTCTCCACGTCCGAGAGTTCCTCGTATGCGCAGAGAAATCGACGCTGGACATGCGGTAAATCACGCTCCTCATCAGCCATGGCGATGGCGCGAAAGCCCCCAACCGCAGCTGCGGCCCGCGCAATGCGACCGGCCGGCAGGCGCTCGGGGCTGCGCCAATCCAGGCACGCGCGCAGCACGATGGTCCAGGCCTCCGATGGGGTCGGCTCAGCCGCTCGGCGCAGCGCGTTGAACTCGACCGGCCGCGGCATGAATTTCGCACTCGCCATCAGGTGCGCGGCGGCGGACTTGAAATCCTCGAATGTCCAATCGCGCAGCGCCAGCCAGTACGCATCGAGCACTAGGCCATCCAGTTCCTGTCCGTACATGCGGCCCATGCCGCACAGCACGGCGCGAAAGCGTTTGCCGTCGAGCTCAACCATTGGCTGCCTCCCGTCGCTTGGCACGCGTCTCTGGCGGCTCCCAGTCCTCGGTCTGCTCGATGATTCGCCGCGTCTGCGCTGAGAGGTTGGTGCGCGGCGGTTCAGCGTAGAACTTCATCCCAGCGTCGATTTTCCCGGCATCGCGCAGCAGCAGTTCGATGCTGTCGTAGACCGTGGCTCGGTCGTTCTGGCCCATGTGGTGCGGGGAGTTGCGATAGCCGCTGATCGACTGGCACAAGTCAGCTTCGCTGTAGGCATGCAGCGCTTTTGCGATCAGCTTGCGGCGTTTCTCGTCGAGATTTGCTCGCGGGTGGTCGTGCACGGTTCGCCAGTGCTCGAAGACGCGCTGGATGGCGTCTGTGGGGATTTTTCCCACACCCACGGGCTCCGAACCGTTCGCGGTCGAGCGCTCGGGCTCGACATGGTTCGGTAGAACTCTTCCCTTGACTTCTCTTCTCTTCTCTTCCCTTCCCTTCTCTTGGATAGAAGGCTCTGAAGTAGACTTCAGTGCGCTCTCAGGTGGGGTTGAGTCGTCTCTGAAATCAACTTCAGAAGACTCACTAGAGCGCTCTAAGTCGTCCTCAGGTGGATCACTAGAACCGCCGTTAGAGCCATCACTAGACGGCTCACTAGTGCGCTCACTAGAAATGAAATACAAACCGACTTTTTTGAGCTTCGCGCGCACCCAGCCTGGTGCGTGATCTGACCAGTCGTGCACCACGTAGCGGTGAGTTAGATCTGCATCGATGAGTCCGGACTGTAGTAGCGACTGCATGAAGACCTGGGGGTCGCCCATCCAATCGCACGCACGGGCGATCGCTCCGTCCGACCACTTGCCGATGTTCCCCTGGGGCGCCATCTCGCTGGCGAAGGCCCATAGCAGCTCGAGGTGGCCGAGAGCAGTCGGCCGCGTAACGTCGAGCCGCGAGGCAAAGTCGAGCATCTTGGGATGCTTCAGGGCGTTGAGCTTCACGCCACGCTCCTCGGCCCGACAAATTCAGGCAAGCGCAGCTGACACAGCCAGATGAACAATACATCAAGCTCATCCGCGTTCTGCGCCTGCTCGAGCGTCATCACAAGAAATCCTCTCGCACTCCGGGATCGCCCCGGAGCTGCTGTCGTCTTTGTTGATCGCGCCAGAGCCCCTCACAGGGGGGTCTGGTTGTTCGCCGCTCGTGAGTCAGTCCGCACGTGCGACCCGCCATCTTTTCGTGTTGCAGTGCCTAGGGCACGGCTGATCGAAGCTCAAAAAACCGGCGCCGGAACCGCTCGCAGTACACTGGCGAGGTAACCAACCGCTCCATTTCCTGCGAGGGTCCCGACATGAACCCGTACGACGCCTTCACGTTCGCTGCCTCCGCGCTGCTGCATGCCCTGTGCGCGACACATCCAGATCCGGTGCGCCTGCAGTCGGCGTTTGTCTTCGAGATAAGCCGCGTGCTGTCTCAACTGGAGCAACATCCGCTCGGGCCCACATTTGCAGCCGAAGTGCGACAGCACTGCGACAACCTGCTCGGCAGAATCCCGGCGGCATGAGCGAATCAATCAGCCGCTCAATCGCAGCCAGCTCAATGGCATCCTGCAGCAGTTGCTCGGCCGCACGATTGCGAAACCGCGACCAGTCAGTGGGCTTTACGGCCGCAACGCTCATCGCTGCTTGTTGCTCATGCAGTGCTTCGCGGACGATGTCCTGCTTGTCGCGCCCGCTTCGGCGCGACTTGGATTCCAGCCACACGCGCGTTTCACGAGTGAGCTTTGCCCGAAAGTCAAAGAGGTCGGCGGCCATGGATTAAGAAGGCATCGGTCGCGGATCAGGCTGAAGCGCGAATAGGCGGCCCCGGAGAATGTGTATCCAACGGATATAGATCAGGCCGCAATTCATGACGGCTGACACCACTGACGCGCTCGATATCCAGCACGCGTTCGGCCGGAATCTTGGTGTTCTTCCATTTCGTGATTGCTTGTGGCGACACGCCTACGAGCTCAGCCAGGGTTCGCTGGGATCCGACTGCGTTCGCGGCTCGATCTACCGGATGGACTGTCTCTGTGGGTTCGCTCATAGCGATAGAAAATACACCGCTGGTTTATGTTCTGTCTACCGCTGGCTGATTGCTCACCTAGCGCTCACGGCGAACAATCAACCAATGGTGAACACTCCGCCGACTGAAAAGCGGCCCAGGCCGACGCCGGCCCCAGACCCGCGGGCGTATGACACTTTCGCTTCGTGGCTACGTGAGTCCGTACGAGAGCGTGGCCTACAGCGCCAGCTCGCAAACTATTGCGAGGCCAGTCCGCAAAGCGTTACGAAATGGCTGACAAAATCGACCCCGGGAATTCCGGCTCTCAAACAGATTGCAAGCTGGGCGCGCGTCGACGTGATGGACCTGCGGCGCCTTATCGATGGGACGTTCGATGACCCACAGTTCGATGCTGGAGTTGTTGGCAATAGCGATCAGTGGCCGTTTCGCTTTCAGCGTGCACGCTGGGAGCAGTTACTGCCGGGTCAGCGAAAGGATATCGAGGAGGTAGTGGAACGGATGGTGCGGGCCTATGAGGCCGGTAGCCCCGGTCCACGGCGGAAAAGTGGCTCCGGTCGACGAGCCCCAAAGCAACATCGTGCAGCTGGATAATTACAGGCATCGAAAGAAGCTCAAAGAATGATTCGTCCGCCTACGTTTCTGGTGCTGATCACAGTACGCGGCCATAGTTACCAGTTCCAAGTACCGTCAGGATTCCATCTGCTCCGTCGCGGTTTCACCAATCCGGCACGCTCTAGCGCCCTTCTTCCGATGGACGTGGGCTCATCCATGAAGGACCCCTTATCTCGACAATCCTCATCCGTCTCGTAACCGTGAGACCGAGCCTCCGAAAGCGACACGATGTGTGCACTCGAAATGCGCTGGCTGTAAACGTTAGCGCACGGTGGCGCCAGATACGTCTTTTTCTCTAGATCCAACACGACAATGGCATTGCCTGGCGCGACGCTCACTATCTTGGATCCGAACGCTACGATCACCGCAACCACGAGCAACGCAAGAGCATACCCGCCAGCGCTCTTAACGAATCCTGTAACACTCGCCGAATCCATTTCAGTTCTCGATCACGAAAATCGCCAGCCCTGAACCGGCCTTGTGTATGACGGGCACAGCGACCCCCGTGCCATAGGCATAGCCGCCTGCCGCGGTGGCGGACCCGCTGTTTACTGCGCCGGCGTACTGGTCCCCTGCCCCAGTCAGCATCACGCCGTTGGCACCGAGTTCGGCCGCCTCTTCCTTCAGCCGCTCGATAACCTTGTTCATCTTGCCTTGGTCGCTGATCGCCCAGGACGCCTTGCTCGAGGCCTCCAGAATCGCAATCTCTTCGTACTTCGCCGGCGCTCGAACATAGAGCTTCACCTGCTCGGGTGAAATCGCCGGGCGAGCCTGGCCGATCAGGACGTGCGACGAAGCACATCCGGCTAGCATCGCCGACGCAGTGAACCCCAGAAGCCAAAAAATCCGGTTACGCATTTCTGTGTGCTCCTTATTTTCCGTAGATCGACGTTGACACGGCCCCCACGGGGCAAACCGTGCTGGCGTTCCTGATTCTCGGGCGTGGCCGCGTGACCTCGGTCACGCTATTCCGTAAATACACTGACGGTTGATTTTAATAAACTACTGGTTTATCTTCAGCCACTGAGGGGCAACTGCTATTCCACCGCCGCCCTCACGATGCAGGTCACAGGATGAACGAACAACACACCGCCGACGCCTACGACGCCGCGACCGATCTGAAGGCCGACTATCAGACTGCAGAGGCCGCCGCGTCCCGCTACATCAAGATCGGCGCCGGCGGCGAGCAGCTTCCCATTGACGCAACCACCTGGTCCGCCGTGCTAGGCACGCGCACCGGCCTCATGTGGTCGGTGGAAGAGAGCCCGAAGATGACGCAGCCGAAATGCGTCGAGTACGCGCGGGACCTGGGGGCCGCGGGTTTCTCCGATTGGCAGCTGCCGACGCTCGCTCAGCTTGAGACGCTGCGCGACGTGACCCGGTACTCGCCGGCGATCGACACGGCGTACTTCCCCGGCTGTAAGTCGGACTGGTATTGGACCTCGACTCCGGCAGCAGGCTCGCCCGGCTATTGCTGCGCGTGGTTCGTCGATTTCGGTGACGGCGGCGCGGGCTGGTACTACCACGGCGGCAACGGTTTCGTCCGCGCCGTGCGCGTCGGTCAGTCCTTGGGGCTTGGCTAATGGACGGCTTCGATTACCGAACAGGTCAAGGTGTCCGTCACCCGATCGCGGTGTGGCGCGAGCACATGCGCACAGTACTGGAGGCGCGCGGCTTTCGCCGGGCCGAACACGGTGAGACGTTCGCGCATGGCAGCGACGGCAAGATCGTGTTCGAGGTCTACAGCAACGTGGCACTGCGAGGCGATCAGCAATGAGCGCGCGGCACACACTTTCGGAGCCCGAGACTCGCGTCGGCCACTGCTGCGGTTGCCACCAGTGCCCGATACCGCTGTTCAAGGTGCAGGGCGTCTACCGTTACCGCTGCGCGGACTGCTTTGAGCGCGAGACAGGATTCCGACACTACCTGTCACCATCGCGCACCGTGATCGCGCTGGAGATGCAGTCATGACCGCCCCGTCGAGGTGCTCTGGAACGCCGTCACGAGCGGCAACACCCGGCGGATCATCGAGCTAATGCGAGAGCAGGCCGACATGTGCCACGTGGAGCCGACGGATGCCGAGTTGCGCGAGCGACTGCGTCACGAGCAGCAGAGCGAGCCGCGCGAACACGCATGGTCGCCCTGGGACGACGATACCGGGCTACCGAAGCGGGGGCCGATGTGAACGCACGTCCCCTCGCCTGCGGCGGCGTGAACAGCGTGCGCGTAGAACATTCGCGCGGCCATTGGTCAGCGCATGAAACCGAAACGCGCACCGCCATCAAGGATGACAAGGGTCGCACTGTCGCCTACGTGCAGCTCGGCCCGAATCAGGACTTCGATGCCGCGCTGATCGCGACCGCTCCCGCTCTGCTCGGGTTGGCGCGGCGGTACGCGGAGGAATGCATGGAATGTGCTGGCGTTGGCGTGCAGATCGATAACTCGCCGTGCGATGACTGCCGCGACATTCGCGAAGTGATCGCGCAAGCGACTTTCGTGGACGAATAGCGTATGAGCCACCGCAGCCTCGCCGCCGAAGATCAAATCCGCGCCAAGGTGCGCATGGTCGTGGCCGATGAACAATCCTTCGGCGTGCTCTCCACCGGCGAGAAGATCGCCGTCGCCATGGTGCTTGATCGCTACGATCTCGTGAAAGAGGCGTGGGGCACGATGTTGGCGGCGGCTGATCGCCTCGGTGACACGTGGCTGCGCGCTTCTCTCCAGGTGCAGCGTGACGGCTGGGAGGCCGAGTGACCAATGGACTATCTCGCCACGAAGAACGCAATCGCACGGCTTCGCTGGAAGGTGCGCTGGTGCGAACGCGGCGGTTCGCAATGGCCCGCGCGTGATCTTCCGGATCTGCGCACCGAGCACGAACTCAGATACTGGCGCACCGTGCAGTTTCGTCTCTACCGCGCCCGGCGCGATCTCATCCACAAGCGTGCCAAACGCGAGCGGTTGCAGCGACCGCTCCTGGTCGGCCGCGCCGCGCAGCACCTCAACATCGCGGAGGTTCCATGAAAGAGCTCGATGACCTCTGGAATAAAGCCGAGCGCAATCCAGGCCACCCGATTCCCGTGGGCCGACTCGTGGTGTGCGACAGCTGCTCGGAGGACTTCACCGATTCGCCATTGCAGGGTGGTCTGATCTTTCAATCCAAGGCCATCTGTCCGACGTGCGCACCGACCTGGGAGCAGCGCATCCAAGAATTCGGCGAGGAGCGCCTCATTCGCATGCGGTGCCGATCAGGCCAGACCTTCGGCGACTTCGTGCGCGCTTATCGCGGGCCGAATGCGGCGATCTCTTTCACACCATTGTCGGTGGACAAGTTATGACGGCAAGCAAATCACAGGTTGCTCTGCTGCCGACGCTCCCGACCTTGATCGTGGAGTTCGATCCGCACATTCGGCTCGGCGAGATCCTGCAGAAGCTCGGGCCCGAGTACCTCGTGCATGCGACCTGCAACGGGCCCGTGCGAGTCACATTCAGGCAACCACACCGGATCGAGAGCAAGTAATGCCGTTCGGACCTGGCAAATACGACGAAATCTGCACGTATGTCCGTGAACAGATAAACGCGAGTGGAGTGCTCGTGATCGTGTTGGGCGGCAACAAAGGTTCTGGCTTCTCGTGCCAGGCCGATCTAATGACCACGTTGCAGCTGCCTGAGGTTCTTGAATCGGTTGCCGCGGCCATTCGCAAGGAGCGAGTTGCAGCAGCGTGTCAGGCGATGGAGAAGGCGAATGACGCCCACTGACCCGCACACGGCGCTCACGATCTGGAAGTTCGCTCTGCAAATGAAGGACGAGCAGCCGGTGCTCATGCCCGCGGGTGCATGTGGTTGTGCCCACTGGCGCCGATGCGTCCATTGCGGACAGTGGGACGATCCCAGAAATCTCTACATACCGCCACGCCGAGGCTCAATCGAACACCGCCGCTGTGGTAACACCTATCGAAAGGCGTGGCAGAAGATCCACAAGCCGTGGAGGCGGGCATGACTCTGTCTGCCGCACAACATGCGGCTCGGTCCGCTCGTCTCGGCGGCTCCGATACTGCAGCCGCGCTTGGGATGTCGCGCTACAAAACCGCTTACCAGTTGTATCTCGAAAAGCGTGGCGAAACGCCGATCTCTATCGAGGAGACGAACGCGATTCGCATGGGTCGATTGCTTGAACCAGTGGTGCGCCAGGTCTATAGCGATGACACGGGGTATGTGGTGCGCGCGCCGGACACGCTGTTTCATCCTACGTACGACTGGATGGTCGCGCACATCGATGGAGTTGTGGTCGAGCATGATCGCGGCTGGGAAGGAAAGAGCTGCGCGGTACCCCACTTCGAGGAGTGGGGCGAGCAAGGCTCAGATGAAGTGCCTCAGGAATATATTCTGCAGTTGCAGAAATACCTCATCGTCACCGGTTTGCCTATGTGGGATCTGAGCGTCATCACCGGCCGCTTCACGGTTCGCCACTACACGATCCATGCCGACTCGGAACTGCAGCGTTTGATCATCGATGGTGAGGCGGAATTCATCGAGCGGGTTCGGTCGGGTAACCCGCCTCCGCTTGATTACAAGCACCGCACTGCGCTCGAACTGCTGAAGGCGGTGTACCCCGGGACCAACGGGGCGCGCATTGAGGCGACCGAAGAAATGATCGCGTGCCGCGCGCATCTGGATGCCGCGAACGATGCAATCAAGACAGCCAAGGGCGTCGTGGACGAGATGAAAGCCCGCTTGCTTGATTTCATGGGCGAAGCCGCTCTGCTCTGCTTTCGTGACGGGAAGTGCTTCAGGCGTCAGAAACAGAACCGTGCGGCCTACTCCGTCGATGCCACGTCTTTCATCGCTTGTCGCTTTATCCACGATCCCACAGGAACCCGCCGCAAATGAGCACCGCAGAGAACGACACCAGAGTCGCCAACCCGTTTGCGAATGCACCGGTTGTGGCGGTACCCAGCGGCGCCTCCGCTGCCGCCCTCGTGCAACGCGAAATCGCCGAGATCCAGGCTGCAATGACCGTGGCCAAGAAGTTCCCACGGGATCCGAAACTGTCGGTGGATCGCATCACGAACGCCTTTTCGCGCACGACACTCGCTGAGTGCACGTTCTATTCGTATGCGCGTGGCGGCTCCAGCATCAGCGGACTGTCGATCCGCGCAGCCGAGCAGCTCGCGAGAGATTGGGGGAACATCAAATGCGGTGTGAAAGAGCTTTCGCGTGGCAATGGACAATCCGAAGTGCTCACCTACGCGTGGGACCTCGAGACCGGATTCAGTGACGAGAAAATCTTCTTCGTGAAGCACTGGCGCGACACGAAGAAAGGCGGTTACGCGGTCTCCGATGAGCGCGACGTTTATGAAGTGGTCGCAAATGTCGCGGCGCGCCGCAAGCGCGCCTGCATTCTCGCGGTGATTCCCGGCGATGTGCAGGAGATCGCAGAGCGACAGGCCACGGTGACACTTAAGACCAAGGTGAAGATCACGCCGGAGCTCATTCAGAGCCTGATCGACAAGTTCACCGAGTTCGACGTGACTAAATCGATGCTCGAGCGTCGCATCCAACGCGCGATCGAGGCGATCGAGCCCGGCCAGGTGATCCAGCTCGGTCGCATCTACAACTCGCTGCGCGACAATATGGCCGTCGTCGCGGATTTCTTCGAGCCTGATACCCAGGCATTGAACGCCACCGAAGGCGAGGAGCCCGAGAAGAAGGGCACCGAAGGCGTGAAGGAGAAGCTCAAGGCCAAGCAAGCCAACAAGGCGAGTGCCGCCGGCCAGCAGCAGCAAAAGGACGCGAAGGACCTCGGCAGCCACATCCCTCAATTCGATGAGAAGAGCGCGATTGAGAAGGTCCGCAAGCAGCAGACCAAGGAAGCAGTGCTTGCCGCCTATGATGTCGTTGTGAAGGATTTCGAGCTCACCGGCCGCGATCTGCCGGTGTCGATCGAGGCGGCGAAGAACGACCGCATCGCAGCGCTCGAGCAGATCTAGTCCCATGGCCGCTCGCCCGTCTGGCGCCTTTTCGAATGAAGTCTTCTGCCCCCGGCTCACGACGTGGACAGAACTTCATTGCCAGGCGGGCGGGTCGGTCGCCAATCCAGGAGAACGACCATGTTGATACTGACGCGCCGGCCCGGAGAGACGCTCCGCATCGGCGATGACATCGAGATCAGTGTGCTGAGCGTGAAAGGAGCGCAGGTCCGCATCGGCGTGACTGCGCCCAGGAACGTACCTGTGCACCGCGAAGAGATCTATGCGCGCATCGCCGCCCAGAACGGTGGACGCGTCGGCGTAGGCGTCGGGCAGCGCCGCGCCGTCAGCTAGGTTGCAAGCCGGAGGCGAACTCATCGCCTGATGAGACCGGCGGGTTCCGAGACGGCTCGGAGAGACGAGCAACCACGAAAGGCGATACGCAGAAGGGCAACGATTATGGGCATTCCTCAATTCAATGACCTGACTGTACTGCGCATGCAGGTCATGAACGTGAAGCGGGCGCGGCTGATCGACATCACGCCGACCGAAGTCATCACCAAGATTGCTGGCAAGAACAGACAGGGCAAAACCTCGTTCATGAATGGGGTCGAGTGGCTGTTCGGCGGCAAGGCCAAGATCCAGATGGAGCCGATTCATCGTGGCCAGCAGGTGGGGCGCTTGTACGCGGAGCTCGGCAAGGAGGGCGGGCCGGTGGAGCTGCTCGTCACGCGCACGCTGCGCATGGTCGACGACGTGGAGTGGACCACCAGTGTCACCATCGAAACGCCGTCGGGGGCGACGTTCGGCAAGGCGCAGACGTTGCTCGACGCGCTGGCCGGCAACCTGTCTTTCGATCCGTCGTTGTTCTGGAAGATGAAGCCGCGCGAGCAGTTCGACGCATTGCGCTCGTTCGTGCCCGACTACGATTTCGATCTCAACAAATCGCTCAATGACGGCGATTACAAGAAGCGCACCGACATCAATCGAGACGCCGACAAGGCCCTCAAGGCCGCCTCACTGATCCTCGTGCGGCAAGGCACGCCCGATGAGCCGATCGACGTATCGGAGCTCGGCGCGCAACTGGAGGCCGCCGGCGAACACAACACGCAGATCGTTCGGCGCCGGAACAACCGGACGATCAAGCAGAACGAGGCGGATGCGCTCAGGGTCCAGGCCGAGAGCCATCGCAGGCGCGCGGCACAACTGCGCGCCGAAGCCGATGAGCAGGATGTGCTCGCGGAGCAAACACTGGTGGATGCCACCGCGATCGACCAAATGATCGCTGAAGCCCCTGACCTGCCCGAGCCGAAGAGCACCGAGGCAATTCGTAGGCAGATCGACGATGCCAACGTCATCAATGCCGCCGTCGCCGAGAAGCAACGCAAGGCTCGGCTGATTGCAGAAGCCAAAGAGTATGAATGGCAGTCCGACGAGCTGACTGCACGCATGGTCGAGCGCGAGCAGGCGAAGCGGGACGCGATCGCCAAGGGGCATCTGCCGGTGGACGGCCTGGGCTTCGGGGACGGCTGCATCACGCTGAATGGCTTTCCGCTCGACCAGGCCAGTACGGCCGAGTCCATCGACGCCTGCGTGTCGATCGCCATGGCGCTCAATCCGACGCTGAAAGTCATCCTGATCCGCGACGGCTCATCGCTGGATTCGGAGATGCGAGAGCGCATCGCGCTGCGCGCCGGCGAGAAAGGCTATCGGGTATTCATGGAGTGCGTCGATAACGAGGGCGGTGAGCGCATCACGATCGAGGACGGTGTGGTCAAGGGCGCGCCGCCGCCGCCCGAGGAGGATGCAGCATCGCGGCCGCGCAAGTCGCTCGGCTCGAGGGGAGCGCAGGCATGACTGCCACCTGCCTACCGGCCGAGAACCGCCCGCAGCGGTACAAGCACTCGTAATGGGCGCATTCGTCGATCTCACGGGCCGCGCATTTGGACGTTTTGCCGTACAAAAAAGAGCTATCAACTCTCGTTGGCGTGAGACTCGATGGGAGTGTCTATGCCAGTGCGGGCACAGTTCAATTGTCCGTGCCAAGCATCTCTTATCCGGCCGTAGTCGTTCTTGCGGATGTCTGAAGCGCGAACTAGCAGTGGCTCTGCACCGAGTGCACGGGCGGACAAAGACGCCTGTATACCGCTCATGGCAGATGATGTTGAACCGTTGCTACAACGAGCGTGGCAAGGATTATCGCCGCTATGGCGGTCGCGGGATAACGGTGTGCGATCGGTGGCGTTTCGGAAACGGCGTTCATTCCGGCTTCGAATGTTTCCTCGCGGATATGGGCGAACGGCCACCGGCCACGTCTATAGATCGCTACCCGGATAACGATGGCAACTACGAACCCAGAAACTGTCGGTGGGCGACTCAAAGTCAACAGTGCTTCAACAAGTCGCATCCGCGGCGTGCGCGCAAGCGCGACGCCGGCATGCGCCTAGCGAAGGAGGCGGTTGGATGACATCTATCATTCTTGATGTTGAGACGACGGGTATTGATGAGCCGGAAGTCATCGAGCTTGCCTTTATGGGGCCACTTGATGCGCCCTTGTCTGACGCATCGACCATCGAATATCGATACCGCCCGAGCAAGCCAATCACCTTGGGGGCGATGGCAACTCACGGCATCATCGAAGCTGACCTCGCCGATTGTGAACCGTGGAGCGCGAGTGCTTTCACGCTTCCGAGCTCCACACAGTTTTTAGTAGGCCACGGTATCGATTACGACTGGAAGGCGATCGGCTCACCTGACATCCGACGTATCTGCACACTCGCCCTCGCCCGCGCGGCTTGGCCGACTCTCGATTCACATAAGCTCTCGGCATTGATCTATCACCTGTATCCGCACGGCATGGCGCGCGAGCTCGTGAAAGGAGCGCACAACGCCGCAGCCGATGTCGGGCTGTGCTATCGCGTGCTCGGTGCGCTCTGGGATGTCGCCGGACGGCCCGACACGTGGGAGCGGTTCTGGCAGATCTCGGAGAAGGCGCGCGTCCCCAAGGTGATGAGCTTCGGCAAGTTCGGTCCGAAGAATGGCCAGCCCGGCATGTTGATCAGTGAACTGCGACGCAAGAACCCGAGCTACGTGCGTTGGCTCCTCAGCGGTGCATGCGATCAGGTCAACGATGATCCGTATCTGCAGAAGGCGCTCACGCAATGAGCCA
>Ga0187893_10005347_pt1 | contig 23135 bp, 21 predicted proteins | sample MA1701074metaG_FD_139574 | JGI IMG/M metagenome (GOLD analysis project Ga0187893, IMG submission 139574) | White microbial mat communities from a basaltic lava cave in the Kipuka Kanohina Cave System on the Island of Hawaii, USA - MA170107-4 metaG ...
AGTAGTAAGTAATAATTGACACTGACTTTTCATTTGGCTAACGTGACCTTCGAATTGCCACCGCCTTGGATGCAATTTCCAGCCTATGAGTTTAACATCCTCCGCGTCGAGGCCACCTGCGGGGAGCCGTTTCCGCATTAGCTATGCGATCCTGGCGGTTGCCGTAGCCTCGGCGCTGGGGACGGTCGGATTTCATTTAATCGAAGGCTGGTCGATACTCGACAGTCTCTACGCTGCAGCTCAGACAGTCACCACGGTCGGTTATGGCGATCTTGCTCCAGCAACTGTTAACGGGCGCATTTTCGCCACCATCTTCATGTTCGTCGGAGTTGGGGTGGTGCTCTATGCGCTCACCACGAGCGTTCAATCAATCTTTCAGTCGGAGCTGGTTGCTACCTTTGGCCAGCGGCGCCGGCTGCGCCAGATGAGCAAATTGCGAGACCATTTTATCATCTGCGGCGCGGGTCGGGTTGGGTCGCATTTGGTGCGGGCGCTTAAAGCCGGCAATGAGACATTCGTCGTGATCGAGCGCGATCCGCTTAAGGCGGCGGAGCTTACAGACAAAGGGGTTATTGTTTTGGTTCGTGACGCCACCCTGGAAGAAACTTTGCGTGAGGCTGGAGTCGAAAATGCGCGCGGCTTGGCGGCCTGTTTGCCGAATGATGCGGATAATGTCTACGTGGTGCTGACAGCTCGCGATTTGAACTCGCGGATTCACATCGTTGCTCGAGCCGCAGAAGAACAAGCGGAGGGAAAGCTGGTCAGGGCCGGCGCAAATCGCGTGGTGGCGCCGACACTCATTGGCGGTCACCGGATGGCAGTGGCTTTGACAAAGCCCGCGGTGGGCGATTTCATCGATTCGATAACGGCCAATACGCTCGGACTGGCATTGGAGCAACTCGAGGTTGAGCCGCCCTCAAGCCTTGTCGGAAGAAAGCTGAGTGAGACGGGAATTCGATCCCAATTGGATATCGTCATCGTCAGTATTCGACGCATTGAAGGGCGCACTCTATTTAATCCAAGCGGCGAAGCGCTGATCGAATCCGGAGATATGTTGATCGCGATCGGGAGCGCAGAGTCCTTGATGAAATTGACCGACATGGCCAAGGGCGTCGCGAGTCCAAAGACCGAATGGATTCAGCGATAGACCCAACCCAGTCTTGACTCCAGACTCATGACTCGACACTCCGGAACCCAGAATCTATGAAAGTTTTAGTTACCGGCGGCAGCGGTTATTTAGGAATCCACGTGCGCCGGGTTTTTGAGGCCGACGATTTTTCGCGCCGCTCGAATCTCGACATTCGTGACCCGGGCGACCTCGAAGCGATAGCCGATTATGACGTCGTAATTCATCTCGCTGCCCATCTTGACAAAGACCCGGCCGCCGCCGAGCTTTGTTTTCAGATCAACGCCCAGGGCACATCAAATGTCATTCAAAGGATGAAGCCTGACTCAATCTTTATCTATGCATCCACGAAAGATGTATACGGAGCACATGCTGCCGGTTATGACGAGGTGCCGGAAAGCTGTCCGACTGATTACATTGACCAGACGGCGCTCGAGTGGTCAAAATTGATTGGCGAACACTATGTTGAATACTACGCGCGTCAACGTAATGTACGGGCCTGTATTTTCCGACTGTCTTCGGTCTACGCTCGTCCTTCTGACGGCAACGAATACGGTTTCGTAACGCACTACGTGGAGTCGGTAAAGCGAGGCTGGCCGATCCAATTGCCCGAGCGAGGACTACCCATCAGAGACATCTTGCACGTTAACGACTTTTCACGCGCTTGCCGTGCGTTCATCGAGTCGTCGCGTTCTTTTGGGCTGTATAATCTCGGAGGCGGGAAGACGAATGCCGCCAGTTTAATTGAAATCATCGAGACGATTGGCAGGCTCATTAAGCTTGAACCGGTCATTGTTCACAACGAGGCGCTGCCAACGCCGGTGCCGCTAAATTACGTCTCTGATTTAACGCTTATCCGCGATGAACTTGGCTGGGAGCCGGCGGTTGGGATTGAAAGGGGCTTGCGCAGTTTGCTTTAAATGCGTGGCACAGACTTTAGTCTGTGATGACACTGTGTCACAGACTGAAGTCTGTGCCACCATTTACGACTTTAGTCTATTGATGTCGCTGTTCCACAGACTGAAGTCTGTGCCACGATCACAATGAGAAATCTTGACCCTATGAACATCGGCCGAATTGTAGTTCGCGGCACGAACTGGGTCGGAGACGCGATGATGACGATTCCAGCGTTGCGCGCGCTTCGCCGGCTTTTGCCCAAGGCTCGGATTACGCTGGCGACGAGTTCCTGGGCGCAAGGACTCTTTGCGGAAGCTGACTTTCTTGATGACTTTTTGATCCAGGACAGACAGGGGCTTTGGTCTTTTATTGACCAGGTTCAACGCTGGCGCCGGCACAAGTTTGACCTTGCAGTCGTTTTCCCGAATTCATTTGGCGCAGCGCTGATCCCCGCTGCGGCCAGAGTGCCCATCCGCGTAGGATATGCAACAGATGGCCGTAAACTGCTGCTCACGAGTGCTTTGCCACTACCCGAATGGCGCAGCTCGAAGCACGAAATATTTTACTACTTGAACATCGTAGCTGAGCTCGAGAGATTGTTAACCGGCAATCAAACAATCGACAACCAGGAGCCGGATTTCACGCTTGAGGTCTCTGAAGCACGCCAAAACCAAGGACGAGCCCTGCTTCGGGCACAGGGTTGCGACATCAAATACCCGTTGATTGCTTTATGTCCCGGGTCGATAAACAGTCGCGCCAAACGCTGGCCAGCGGAACGCTACGCAGCGCTCGCAGACAGTTTGATTGAAAACCTGCAGGCGGAGATTTTATTGATCGGGTCTCGGGAGGAAGTGGACGTTTCACTGGCAGTGAGCCGTCAGATGCGTCACCAGCCGGTCATGCTTACAGGGAAAACCGATCTGGCCCAAGCCGTTGATGTTCTTGGTAACGTTGATCTGCTCGTGACGAATGATACCGGTCCGGCGCACATTGCGTCGGCGCTTGGGCGGTCGACCCTGGTCATCTTTGGCCCGACAAATCCTTTAACTACGCGGCCGTTTTCTTCGAGTGGCGAGATTGTCCGTCACCCGCCCGATTGCGCGCCGTGCCTGCTGCGTGACTGTCCTATTGATCATCGCTGCATGACCGCGATTAGTCCTGAAGAGGTTTTCGCGCGGGCGCAGGTAATGCTGGAACGCACCATGTCCGACAAACTTCAGTTTGTCGCTTCCGGTAATGTGGTGGCCGCGAATGGAACGACCAGCTGAAGCTTGTCCGACAAACTTCAGTTTGTCGCCTGCGGCAGGGTAGTGGCCGCGAATGGAACGACCAGCTGAAGCTTGTCCGACAAACTTCAGTTTGTCGCTTCCGGTAATGTGGTGGCCGCGAATGGAACGACAAGCTGAAGCTTGTCGGACAATGAGAATGAAACGGGCTCTGTTCATCGATCGCGACGGCACGATCTCAGAGGAAGTGGGATATATTAACCACCCCTCGCGCTTTCGTTTATTTCCTTACGCCGCGTCCGCCATCAAACTCTTGAATGAAACAGGCTGGCTCGCAATCGTGATCACCAATCAGGCGGGAGTCGCCCGAGGATATTTTTCTGAAGACATGATTCAAGTCGTCCACGAACGGCTGAAGCAGGAATTGCAGGACCATGACGCCTACTTAGATGCGATTTACTATTGCGCGCACCATCCTGCGGTTGGCGAGCCTCCCTATCGGCTTGACTGCGATTGCCGCAAGCCGAAGCCGGGATTGATTCACCGCGCGGCTGAAGAGTTCCACATCGATCTTAATGAAAGCTGGATGGTGGGTGACCGTTACAGCGATCTCGAATTAGCGCGGAATGCCGGGGTGAGCGCCGCCTTCGTACTTAGCGGTTATGGGCGCGGCGAATGGGAGCATCAGCAGAACGATTGGGAGCATAGGCCCGACCTCGTCGCCGAAAACTTGTTGGAAGCTGTGAAATCAATAATCTCTGGAGTAACGAGCCGGTGACCGACACACGGAGTTTACTGCAAGAACGTCTGATCAATATCGTGAGCCGATTCCCCAACCGGCGGCTCCTCGTGGTGGGGGATCTAATTGCGGATCAGTTCGTGTATGGCGCCATCAGCCGAGTATCTCGCGAGGCGCCGGTATTTATTCTCCGCCACGAACAAACCGAAACCGTACCTGGAGGCGCGGCCAACTGTGCCCTGAATCTTTCCACTCTGGGCGCGAAGGTTCACCTGATTGGAGCCGTGGGAGACGATGTTGCCGGCCGCGCCCTGATAGGGAAACTTGCAGGGGCCGGAGTGGACTGTAGCGCCGTAGCGGTGGTTCCAGAGCATCAGACGACAACTAAGGTACGGATTCTCGCCGGCCAGTTACACTCTACTCGCCAGCAAGTCATAAGGCTCGATTACGACGGAAATAGCGGAGACAAACCGGAGCTGCTTGATCGGTTTCGCGAAAGTGTTATCCAGCTAAGCCAAAGTTCCAACGCCGTAATTATTTCGGATTATAACTACGGTGTCGCGGATGCAGAGTTGGTTAAAGCGGTTCGAGCCATCCCGGCTGATCATTCGATTCCGGTTTTGGTCGACTCGCGTTTTCGGCTTTCGGACTTTCCGGGCTTCACCTCCGCAACACCGAATGAGGATGAGCTTGAGCAGTTGCTGGGCAAGCGGCTTACAAGCGTCAGCGAGCTTGAATCGGCGGCCCAGCTAATGCGAGAACAGTTGGGATACCGAGCCTTACTGGTAACTCGCGGCAGTCATGGCATGGCGCTTTTTGAAGAAGGATTGGCCCCATTTCACATCGATGCCGTCGGCGCTCATGAACCCGTTGACGTAACCGGCGCCGGTGATACCGTAATCGCCACCTATGCGCTGGCCATTGCTTCTGGCGCCTCCTTTTCGGACGCCGCCCATTTGGCAAACTATGCCGGCGGGTTGGTAGTAATGAAACGTGGTACGGCAACCGTGACTCACAAGGAGTTGGAGCACTCAATTAGCCACTCGGCACAAACGTAGCCATGACCACACCGAATGATCCGATAAATGAGATCGCATCGCGGATTTGCGACCGCGCCGGCCTCGTGGCCTACGTCCAGGAAAAAAAGAAACAAGGATTAAGGGTAGTCCTTGCGAACGGCTGTTTTGATCTTTTGCATGTTGGTCACGTCCGCTATCTGGAGGGGGCGAAGGCGCTTGGCGACCTGCTGGTGGTCGCTATCAATTCAGACCGACAAGTGGCCGCATTAAAGGGTAATGGACGGCCCGTCATGCCGGAACAGCAGCGGGCTGAGATTGTGGGATCGTTGGCAGCGGTAGACCTGGTGACAATTTTCGACGAACCCACAGTCGAGAATCTATTATTCGCACTTCGGCCTGACATCCACGCAAAAGGAACGGATTACACAGAAGAGACTGTTCCGGAGCGCGCGGTCGTGAGTTCTTATGGTGGGCGGGTGGCCATCGTAGGCGATCCGAAAAATCATTCGACATCTGAAATTTTGGATCGATTGCGAGCCTAAACACGATTTACAGCCACGATTTCTGCAAGTGCAACAGGCAATCCGCCTGACTACCCCGGTTGGATGAGCATTCGTGAACAGGAGCAGTTCACTCGTCAGGCGCTTTGCTTAATTCACTAATTACCATTTACCATTCGCCAAGTGCGCATTCTCATTGTGAAATTGGGAAGCATTGGCGACATTGTCCATACTCTGCCCGCATTGGCAGCGCTGCGGAGAGCTTTGCCGCACGCCGAGATCTCCTGGGTCGTTGAACGTCGGGCCGCGGAAATTTTAAGAGACAACCCACTTTTAGATCGTCTCATCGAAGTCGTCACGAAGGTGCCGAGGCGCGGGCTGATGTCTGGGGAGACGCTGCGGGCACCGCGCCAGCAGTTACGTCGGTTACGCGCCTCCGCCTTCGATATCGCACTCGATTTCCAGGGACTATTAAAGTCGGCTTCCATCGCGCGCCTTTCGGGCGCGCGTCGTGTTTTCGGCTTCTCTCGCGAGGGCTTGCGAGAGCCGGCCAGCCGTATCTTTCTTTCCAAAACCGTCTTTGTTCCCAAGCACACGCACGTAATTCGCAAGAATCTTGCCCTGGCTGCCGGCGCTTTGAGCGTTCGATTAACCGAAAACGAGGCCGATTTGGACTTTCCGATTAACGTCACTGCAACCCACGAAGCCGAGGCAAGGAGAGCCAGTCGAGGTCTTGAAGATTACGTCATCCTGAATCCCGGTGGTGGCTGGCCTACCAAGCTTTGGAGCCCAGAACGTTTCGGAGTTCTTGCCGACCAACTCTGGAAGAGTTACGGCCTTCATTCGGTAGTTACTTATGGGCCTGGCGAGGAAGAACTCGCAAGAAAGGTTATCCAATCCAGCGTTTCCGGCCACACTCGAGGCGTAAGCTTGTCGCTGAAAAGCTTCTATATTCTAGCTAAACACGCTCGGCTTTACGTTGGCGGCGACACTGGGCCGACACATTTGGCGGTGGCCGCGCGAACACCCATAGTTGGTCTTTTTGGACCTACCGAGTGGTGGCGCAACGGCAGCCCCTGGGAGGATGATGTTTGCGTGGAACGCAACGAGATTGACTGCCGGGTCGACTGTCATCGTCGCGCCTGCTCTAACTGGATTTGCATGGATATCGAGGTGGAAAGGGTTTTTCAGGCTGTGACGGAACGGCTGAAGCGATCGGAGTCTGGTACCCATCTCATCCCGGGAGCGATTCCTGCCGGGGGTTGTGAATCCCTAAATGATTAAAAGGGCGCAGTTTTCTACCAATGGATGAGGCTGTTTTGCAGGAGGGTGGGACGCGGATTCAACGCTGGCGTGTGCCGCTTGGTTTTTTGTGCGCGGCACTCTTTTTTTTGCTGGCCCAACCGCGTTTCCTTACCCTCATGGTTGGCGGAGCCATCTCCGTGCTGGGCCTAATGGTTCGTGCCTGGGCAGCGGGCCACATTCGAAAAAACACGGTGCTGGCGACGTCCGGCCCTTACGCGTATACACGCAATCCGCTGTACTTCGGCAGTTTCTTAATGGCGCTGGGATTCACCGTCGGAGCCGGCCGCTGGCTGCTCGGGATCATTTTGGCAGCCTTGTTTCTTGGCATCTATTTTCCAGTAATGCGCGTCGAATCCGCGACGCTGGCCAAAAGTTTTGGGTTAGACTATCAGCGATACGCGGCAGAGGTGCCGCTTTTTATTCCCCGCGTTACTCCGTTTCGTAATGACTCTGTGCAAGTTAACAGATTTGACAGTAGCCTTTACCTGCGTTACCGAGAATACCGGGCGACTCTCGGTTCTTTGGTAGCCTGGGGAATACTGGCGTTCAAAGCTTACTACTTACGATGAAGCGAATCCGCACTACTTTGTTTTCAATTGCGCAGGCCCTCGCGCTCGTTGTAGCGATCAATGTTACGTATGGGCAGAAGCCTGTTCCGGTAACGGCGCAGCGGCCGTTTGAGCCCGCCGAGGAATTGGTCTATGAGGCTGAGTTTACTCGAGCGCTGCTCAGGAAGATTGATATTGCAGACTTCCGGTTCACGGCCCACCGCAAACTGACCACACAACAAACACAGCCCTCAGGCTCGAGCGACCAGGATGAATCCTCATCTCATGTACTCCTGCTAACGGGGGATGTCTCGAGCAAAGGTTTCTTTAGCCGGTTGTTCAACCTGAAATTCCGAGAACGAGTAGAGTCAGTCGTAGACCCAATTTCATTCACTGTTCAAAAGACAAAAAGGTTGGATGAGCAGGGAAAGCGGTTGCGTAAGAGTGAAGCTGTATTCGACAAGGCAACGGGCATGGTTGTGTGGACTGAGCACGATCCCCGAGATCCTTCCGGACCCACGCGTCAGGTCACATCTGAATTCACTCCTCCCGTGCAGGATATTTTGTCGGCCATCTACTACCTTCGAACACAACCCCTGCAAGTTGGAAAAAGTCTCGAGGTGCCGATCAGTGATTCGGGGCGCGTGTATACCGTACCGATTCGCGTAGTTGAGAAGAAGCGGACGAAGAGCATTCTCGGCCGAGTTGATGCCGTTCGAATTGATGCGGATCTTTTTGGACCACGCGGCATGATCGAAAGCGACGGCCAGTTTTCGATTTGGATTACGGACGATGCCCGGCGCATTCCGGTTAGCGCCCGAATCAAGAATGAGTATGGAACCTTCGACATCAAGCTAAAGAAGGTGGTGCGTACGCCAGCGGCTCCAGAATACGTGACCAACAAGAATAGAAGCAAAGGGCTGTCACCGTATCATTTTCCATTTTGAAATTTTTCATTTGACATTTTTTATTCCTCGTTATTGATATTTCTCATCATCCTCTGTTTGTCATTTTGTGTCAGCACTTGTGTGGTGATCGCGCGGCTCCTATCAGGGTCAGCTGAGTGACCCATGTAGAACGCCAATTCGTCACCGGATCTCAACGAGCGCGACATCGTTGACAGATGTTGGCGCCGTCCCATTGCTGCCGCCATTTCCGGATGCACTGCTGGAAATGCCAAATGAAAAATGTCAAATGGAAAATGACAGATGACCCCTCTCATTATCGGACATCGCGGAGCTTCGGCAGTGGCGCCGGAAAACACGCTGGCCGCTTTCGAGCTCGCGATGCGGCAGGGGGCCGACGGAATCGAGTTTGATGTCAGGCTGTCCGCTGATGGGGTGCCGGTGGTAATACATGATGCCGCGCTTTCCAGGACTGGTTCAATCAAAGGATTGGTGGCCAAGCTCCCGGCTGCCGAACTCCAACGAATTGATGTGGGAAGCTGGTTCGACCGCCGGCGAGGCGGTCAAATTGAGGCTGAGTTTTCTAACGAGAAACTACCCAGTCTGCAACAAGTAATTGATCTTTTCAGTGACCGGCATGGCCTCTTATATCTAGAAATGAAGAGTAACGAAGACAGATTGGCCGCCCAAGTTGCCCTCGCCATTCAGCAGTGCTCAATTAGCGAGCGCATAATCGTTTCCAGTTTTAACATTCCATCGATTAAACAAGTAAAGCGCATCAATCCCGGAATTCGAACTGCCGCCCTTTTCGAGCCAAGAGTCTCGCGTCCGCTCAACCTGGTAAACCGCATGAAGCTGGTGAACATCGCCCGAACGAGTGGAGCCGATGAGATAGCGCTCCATCATTCATTAGCCGGCAACCGGGTTGTTGAAAAGGCCAGACGATCCCAGTTGGACGTTGTAATTTGGACAGTTGACCATCCGCAGTGGATTAACCGGGCTCGAGCCCTGGGTATCAAAGCACTGATTACGAACGATCCGGCGGCGATGATTCGTTATCGTAACCGAGCCAATAAACATCCCGCCACAGTTTGAGGACTCACCAGCTATTCGCGTACATTTGAGCGCATGAGATCTTCCCTGCCCCATCTGAACCGCTTCTTTGTTTGTCCCCAGTATTCGATCTACTACCGGCGAGCGGGGAAATTAGACTGGACGCACGAAGCCAGTGCCGACTACGCTGTTCTATTCCTTCTGGCTGGAAATATTCGATTCACGATCACCGACAGTCTCGGCACTCTCTCTGAAGGCCAATCACTTCTAATCGGGCCAGCGAGCGCCGTTTACGCAACGGGTCATTCAGTGGAATCAATTGTTATGACCTTGGCATCGTCTTTTGTCGTCGATCACGCGGTTCGCATGGGATTGATTGGGCCGGGCGCCAATATAATTTTTCAGGTCGGCCGGGTTGAGAGTGATGATCGGCTAAACCAGTTGGCTCAAAGTCTGGCCGGTGAGATCCAGTGTGAGGAGCCTGGACGCGAGATTGTGCTCGGTGCTTTGGTCGAACAGGTTGCGGTTCAGCTTTTAAGGCGGCATGCGAAAGTGCGACGCTCAGAGGAGATGGAGCTGTCACGGGCAGGATTGATCGACCGCCGAATACGAAGGTCAGTGGAGCTGATGCACGCGCAACTCGAGCATGATCTTTCTCTTAAGGAGATCGCGGCGGCCTCTTACCTTTCACCGTTTCATTTTGCGCGCCTATTCAAAAAATTAACAGGAACTACACCACACGCCTATCTCGCCGGAGTTCGCGCGGCCCGCGCCCAGTTGCTGCTCGGTAAGCCAACCCTCTCCATTACCCAGATTAGCTCCCGTGTTGGTTATTCGAGTCCCAGCCATTTTACAAAAGCCTTCCGGCAAGCAACCGGTCTGACGCCTCGCGCCTTCCGGCGAGCCTTAATCTCCTCCTAAACCTGCCGCGCCACCACAAACACCGCAATGCATCGCCATTAATGAGCAAGATTCCTGCCATAAAGGACTTGCCAAGCTAGTATCATCTCAACCAACGAAACGAAAGGAGCGCGTCTAATGGCCTCTGGAAAGGGTGTTGAATTAATTGAGCCGAAGGGAAAACTAGGCGTCCTGCTGGTTGGGTTGGGAGCAGTAAGCACGACTTTCATGGCTGGTATCGAGGCAGTCCGGAAAGGTATTGCTGAACCCATCGGCAGTCTCACGCAGATGGGAACGATTCGGCTCGGCAAGCGAACGGAAAACAGAGTTCCATTGATCAGGGACTTTGTGCCGCTGGCAAGGATTGAAGATCTTGTCTTTGGAGCCTGGGACATCTTCGAAGACTCAGCGTACGAAGCTGCGATGCATGCGGGAGTCCTGGAAAAGGAACTATTGCTCCAATTGAAATCCCCGCTACAGAAGCTAAAGCCGATGAAGGCGGTCTTTGATCAGTCGTACGTCAAACGGCTTAATGGCCCCAACGTTAAGACGGGCGCAAACAAATTAGATCTCGCAAACCAACTTATCACCGAGATCGAGGAGTGGAAAAATAAACACAAATGCTCCCGGGTGGTAATGATTTGGGCCGCGTCGACTGAGGTCTTCCTCAAAGAGCACTCCGTTCATAAAACAATCGAGTCATTCGAGAAGGCGATGAAAGAAAATCATAAAGCCATCGCGCCCTCGATGATCTATGCTTATGCTGCCCTCAAATCCGGAGTCCCCTTCGCCAACGGCGCGCCTAACCTGACTGTCGACATCCCGGCGCTCAGAAAGTTGGCCGAGCAGAACAAGCTGGCAATCTGCGGTAAAGACTTTAAGACCGGTCAAACGCTCATGAAGACCATCATAGCGCCTGGCCTTAAGTCACGAATGCTCGGTTTGCATGGCTGGTATTCGACAAACATTCTTGGTAATCGGGATGGGGAGGTGCTCGACGATCCTGAATCGTTCAAGACTAAGGAAGAGTCAAAACTCTCAGTCCTGGAATACATTCTTCAGCCGGAGGTTTATCCCGGTCTCTACAAAGAATTCTCACACGTAGTTCGCATTAACTACTATCCGCCGCGCGGAGATAACAAGGAGGGATGGGACAACATCGACATCTTTGGTTGGCTGGGCTATCCGATGCAGATCAAGCTCAACTTCCTTTGCCGCGACTCGATCCTGGCCGCGCCAATTGTGCTGGATTTGGCACTGTTCCTCGACCTGGCTCAACGCGCCGGTATGAAGGGCATTCAGGAGTGGCTGTCTTTTTATTTCAAGTCACCGCAAACTGCTCCTGGTCTTTATCCCGAGCATGACGTTTTCATTCAGTTGATGAAGCTCAAGAACACGCTGCGTCATCTTCGTGGTGAGGACTTGATTACGCATTTAGGCCTCGAATATTACGACTAACTGTCCGACAAACTTCAGTTTGTCGGCTAGCGAGAGTCTCAGCTTCATCGCAGACGACAAACTAAAGTTTGTCGGAAACACCATTACGAGAGAAGTACCTTTTAGTCCATTTGCGCGTTAAAAGGTGTATTTGCCTGCCCCCGAGTGGCCTTCGCCAGCTACTGGCGCACACATATTGTCAGCCACACTCTGACAGGAAATGTCACCGGATCAACCGCCTCAAAGAAACTGGCGCCGCGTACTTTTATTAATCTACGCTGCATTTGGTGATGACATTTATCTCAATGTCGTATATATAGCACGGGGCTGAAAGCGACCCTCGCTGCAAGCCTCCACGTGTGGCGAACGAAGCATTACAAAAAGGCATCAATTGAAAGAGCGGACCGTTCCTTGCTATAGGGGTTGGGCTCTCGGCCCAATGAGGCCGGTAAGGTGAGAGTCGGCAGACTCTCGGGGCAACGACCAGGAGCGGGATCATGCTAGCTGAAATGGACATGGACACATTAAACGAAACTAACGGAACGGTTTTTCTAGATCCCGACCAAAAGAGTCCGCGCGCCCAGGACTTCGAGGAACGCTTGTCTTCCAAGATTGTAGGGCAGGAACGCGCCGTGCGGCGCATGAGCGGCCTGTACCAGATATTTCTTGCGGGCATGAATCCACCAAACCGGCCCATTGGGACGATGCTCTTTCTTGGTCCAACGGGCTCAGGCAAGACGCGCGTTATCGAAGCCGCCGCCGAAGTTCTTTATGGCGACGCCAACGCCATCGTGAAAATTGACTGCGCCGAATTTCAGCATTCACACGAAATTGCGAAGCTGATTGGCTCACCACCGGGTTACCTGGGTCATCGCGAAACCTCGCCGATGCTGACGCAGGAAAACCTCGACCGGATGCACACCGAGGAGCTGAAGTTATCGCTCGTGCTCTTCGACGAAATCGAGAAGGCTTCAGACAGTCTCTGGCAGTTGCTCCTCGGCATTTTGGACAAGGCGACGCTGACTTTGGGAGATAACCGCCGCGTTAATTTTGGTAACTCCATGGTAATCATGACTTCGAACCTGGGTGCCCGTGAGATGTCGGAACTGATTTCGGGTGGGATTGGGTTTGCACCAGCCAAGGGCGCCAAGAACCCCAACGATACCGAGGTGGATCAGAAAATCTACCGGACAGCCGTTGAGGCCGCGCGCCGAAAATTTTCACCCGAGTTCATGAATCGCATCGACAAGGTGGTTGTCTTCCGTTCGCTAAAGGAACATCACCTTCGCCAGATTTTGGATCTCGAGTTGCAGGCGGTGCAGGATCGTATTATGCAATCCGCGGGAACCAAGTTTGTGTTTCAGTGCTCTAATACAGCCAAGGACATGCTGTTAAAGGAGGGTTTGGATTTCAAATATGGCGCCCGGCATTTGAAACGATCCGTGGAGCGTTTTCTCGTTTACCCGCTCTCAAATCTCGTGGCCACAAGTCAAATAGGACTAGGCGACCTGGTTCATGTAGACGTCGACGGGTTCACTTATAAGCTGATCTTCTCAAAGAGTTCCGGCGGCGCCCTGATTCAGGAAATGCCTGTGCCCAAAGAACTGCCTCAAGCGATCGAAACGCTTTCAGGTGGAGTTGGCCTGCCCATTCCCCAAGCTACCAGAGCAGCGAGGAAGAGCCAGAGTCGCGGAGAGAAAACTGAGAGTTAAGTCGGTAACTGACAACAGGACTAAGACAGCGCCGGACACTGGAGGTGTTCGGCGCTTTCGTTTGATATGCTATCCCGGCAGGCCCTTCTGCAGATTTGAAATCCGGAGCAAAGCCTCATGAGCCGCGAGCGCCAGGTGTGCATCCGTGGCAGTTAATACTTTCCTCAACGCCGGTTCGGCGGATGGATCGGCAATCAACCCCAGCGAGCGGGCGGCCTCTCGCCTGACCTCGACATCGGTTTTTTCATCTTCAAGGGTGGCTATAAGCGCTGGCAGTCCTGCTCGGCTGGCAATCTGTCCCAGTGATGCAGCGGTCGCTTTAAGGACGAAGACGTTCTCCTTATTACGATTACCGCCAGTCTTTCCCGTTAATGACAAAGCCGTCTCAGGCGCGAGTACCTGGGCTAACGGAACTACGGCCGACTCATCACCGATCTGACCAAGGGCCACAGCCGCCGCGCCTCGCACCCCATTTTTCTTATCTTTGGCGAGTCGTTCCACGAGCGGCGCCACAGCGATCTTGCTCTGGGCTCTGCCCAGCGCGTAAGCAGCTTCCTGACGCACAAACTCGTCCTTGTCATTCAGGAGGGGAATCAAAGCCGCGGCGGCTTCTTCACTTGGCAACCACAGGACTGCGCTTGAGGCGGTGGCTCGCACGATTGCCAAACCGTCATTAAGAGCAAACAAAGCCGCTCGGGATGCATCAGGATGCCGCAGAGTGCCCAATCTCATCACGGCGTCGCGACGATCTTCGGCCTCCGAGGAGCCCAACCGCTGCCGCTGCTTCTCAATTTCGAATTGCATCGGTGTCAAAGATTGCTGGTCTTGATCTAAACGCACCGCGACAGCAGCGTTCGGAACCGGCGCAGATAACAACCAGATAATGAGCATCAGCAGGATTCGGTAGAGTTTTTTATCCTGCGGCTCAACCCCTCTGAACGCGACCGGTGCCATCGCATCAACCCACCGATTGCTGAAATGCGTAGCCATTTGATAGCTCCGGTTCTTAGTCTATTCGGGCTGCAAAAGCCTGCATCGTATCTACAATGAGTACTGCAATGGGCGGGTAAAGCACCAGATCTGCAAACAGAAAGGCGCTGGCGGAGTAATTAAAAAGGCTGGAGTGAACCACGTCGACTCTATGCTGGAACAGCAAACTCAGGTCGTTGAAAAAATCCTGAGTCTGCCAGCCAATAAAAAGCCCAATGCCAACACTCAATCCGTATCCGACCAGGAGAAACGTGTATGCCGAAAACCGAGTGAATGGCTGCTCGGGCTTCTCATCCTCCCGCATAATTGTTTCCAAAAAAGGTTTAGGAATGTAAGTGTAGTGGGCAAAGTACTCGCGCAGTCGCGTCGCCAAATGCCAGACACCGATGACAAAAAGCGTGATCACGACAGCGCGGCCGGCGTAATCAAAGACCTGCCACAGAGGCGGGCGAACGAGCGCCACAAAAAACGTGGAGAGGAAAAGCGACACGGTCGTGAAAACGGCTCGCTGTCGTTCGCGATTCTCCTGCCGATCACGTTCCAAAACCTCGTCGACAACCCGATCCCACTTGGCCTGTACCGCAAGGTTACGAGCCCTGCGCGCGTGAGGATTATCCGAATTCAAGATCGAATAACCGCCGTTGGCGTGGGCTTTCAATTGATCGTCGTAGTAGGCGCGCTCTTGAGGATCGCTGAGAACATGATAAGCCTTTGAAAGAAGAGCAAATTCACGAGCCGACGTTTCCGAACCCCGGTTGACATCCGGATGTCTGAGCCTCGCAAGTTTCCGGTACGCCGACTTGATATCAGAGTTTGAGGCGGTGTGCTTAACGCCGAGGATTTTGTAATAGTCGATCACCGGGGCTTAATTAACTCCTCCGCTGCGCTCGAGAGGCGGCAAATGTCCGGGCCTGCTGGGGCGGCCAATCCGCCGCAATTATAGCACTTCTGGTGATTATCGTGCGCAGCGCCAAAGAGCGTGAGTAATGAGAGTCTCTTTGGGCTTGGGAAAGGGAGGATAGATTGTTTTGAGGAACCAAAGGGTCGGCAAGAACCTCGAGCGGCCTTCGAGGGGGGCGAGGACCTATCGTGAGTGTCACCGCACCCTTTGGCTACGGCGTTTCTCCAAGTCAAGTCGTATGCCACCCTCATAAGCATCGCAAAACCCTAGCAAAGAATAACGCTCATAAAGATTGGGCGGGCGGAGTGTTCACTTCTGATGACAGGTGGTGTCTACGATTGGACACAGTTTCTCTGTGGTAACAGCTTGCGCCTCAGGATTTTAGCGGACTGCGCGCTGCACGATGTTTAGCAGCGTTCGCACCGCAATTCCGGTTGGGCCTTTTGATCGATGGGGCTTGGCTTCGTCCGCCCAGGCAGTACCGGCGATATCCAAATGCGCCCATGAAACTCCGTCGGCAAACTCTTTGAGGAAAGCGGCCGCGGTTATAGTTCCGGCTTTACGCCCACCGACATTCTTTATATCCGCTATGTCCGATTTGATTTGCTTCGAGTACTCCTTGTCGAGAGGCAATTGCCAAAATTTTTCTCCGACTTCCTGTCCCGCGCCGATGATCTCGTCAATCAAATCCTGATCGGTTCCTAACACAGCGGCATTAACATCCCCCAAAGCAATTGAAACCGCGCCGGTGAGGGTTGCCAAGTCGATAATCTTCGTTGCTCCCAACTTTTTGGCGTACGCAATTGCATCCGCAAGAATGAGCCGGCCCTCGGCATCAGTGTTTATGATTTCGATCGTTTTGCCGGTCATAGCGCGCACCACGTCGCCGGGCTTGGTGGCTTTTCCGGAGGGCAGATTCTCAACGCAAGGCACTACTCCGATGACCGGAATTGGCGGTTCTAATTGAGCAATCGCTCTCATCACGCCCATTACGGTTGCGCCACCCGTCATGTCGTATTTCATGAGTTCCATGTTTTCGCCTGGCTTAAGCGAGATGCCGCCGGAATCAAAAGTAACTCCCTTACCCACCAGAGCCAGCAGTTGCGCGTCATTTTTAGTAGGCGTGGGCGGCGTGTATTTGAGCACAATAAGCTTTCCCGGCTGGTCGGATCCCTGAGAGACACTGAGGAGGGAGCCCATTCCTTCTTGTTTCATGCGCGCTTCATCAAGCACATCGATACCCAATTTGAATTCCCGGGCAATGTCCTGGGCCCGCTCGGCCATAATCGTCGGTGTCATATAGGCGCCGGGCTCATTAGCTAAATCGCGCGTGTAGTTGACAGCCTCCCCAATAATGCGACCACGCTTCACGCCTCGCTCAAGAGCTTCCTGGCTGGCGCCCGGCACGACAACGATCAGACGATCAAGGACGCGCTGCTCTTTTTCCACTGTGCGATATTTGTCGATCTCAAATAGGCCCATGAGCGCGCCCTCGACGGCACTTGCCGCGACGGTTTCGGGATCAACTTCAAATCGAGGAAGAAGGGCGACTGACTTCACATTCTTGTCGCGGACAAAGCGCGCTGCAGCGCCGGCGAACTTGGGGACTTGCGCTGGCCCAGAATCAGATCGTTCGCCCGCTCCCACGAGTAACAGGCGCCGCGGTTTGTTCGCCTCACTGGCTGCGAGATGCAGAAACGCCATCTCACCTTCTTTGCCTTTAAACTCCTCGGCCTCAATCACCGACTTAACAACCCCACCGCTGGCTGCATCAAGTTCCTTCAAGAGACCGTCATCAGCTTTTTCATCCTTGAAGACCGCGACTGCCAAAGCTTGGGCTTCGATCTCCTGAAAGTGGCCTTGTCTGCCTTCAACTTCCATGGGTTTATCTCCTCAGTTCTTTAGGATCATGTCTTCACTGATTGCGTGTCTTGAGTTGAGCTCGAGTTTCTCGCTCGATTGTGCGCCGCATTTCCGTTTCTCGTTTGTCGTAAAGCTTCTTGCCTCGCGCGATACCAACCTCGAGTTTGATTCGGCCATTCTTCAGATACACGCGAGTAGGTACGAGCGTCATTCCCTGCTTGACGGAGGCTTCCTCGAGCCGGCTGATTTCGCGCCGGTGCAGCAAGAGTTTGCGCGTCCGCAACGGCTCGTGATTCTCTCGGTTGCCATGAGAATAAGGCGAAATGTGGGCATTAAACAACCATACCTCGCCATCGCGAACGGCGACATAGGATTCCTTCAACTGCACTCGTCCGCCCAGCACACTTTTCACTTCTGTCCCAGTCAAAGCAACACCGGCCTCGTACTTGTCCGAGATGTGATAGTTATGATAAGCCGCGCGGTTCGCCGCCAACGGTTTTTCTTCTTTAGCAGTTGCCATTCAAAGCCTGTCTAAAATTCGGGTTCTTGAAATTCGTCGCGCAACGGCCTGGTCATCAAGCTCGCTGCCGCTTCTCGCGCCGGCTTGCGCTCATAAAGCACGGCGTACACTTCATCAGCAATTGGCATTTCCACGCCTAAACGGTCAGCCAGCCGCTTGAGAGCCGGCGTAGTATTGACACCTTCCGCCACCTCTTTCATGCCGCTCGTGATCTGTTCGAGACTACGGCCCTTTCCAAGTTCCTGGCCCACATATCGATTTCGCGAAAGGTTGCCGGTGCACGTAAGAACCAGGTCGCCCAAGCCGGCAAGTCCCATCAGCGTTTTCAGTTTTGCGCCTTCCTCGAGCGCTAGCCGCGTCATTTCCGCCAAGCCGCGGGTTATCAAAGCGGCGATGCTGTTTGAACCAAAGCCCAGACCCGCAACCATTCCGGCCGCAATCGCGATCACGTTCTTGACCGAGCCGCCGAGCTCGGCGCCAACTACGTCATCGTTGGTGTAGATTCGCAGGTTCTCGAAGCTCAACCGTGACTGAACCGTGCGCCTGCATTCCAGGTCTTCGCCGGCCGCTACGATCGCAGTAGGATGCCTTTCGACAACCTCTTTAGCAAACGACGGGCCAGTGAGGCAAACAAACCGGCCTGCCAATGTTTTGCCGAGAACCTCGCCGACAATTTGCGACATGCGCTTCCCTGTTTCGATCTCAATACCTTTCGTAGCGCTAACGACGATCATGTCAGGCTCAGCCAGCGGCATCATACTCGTCAGAATCATTCTGGCCGCGTGAGACGGGACCGCAAGTATTACCAGGCTCGCTCGATCCAGCGCCGCCGCCATCTCAGTCGTCGCCTCAACGCCTTCCGGAATGTAAGCGTCAGACAAATAGACGGAGTTAACGCGTTGCTCCCTAATCGATTCAACAACCGCGGCGTTCCGTGACCAGAGCCGAACATCGTGACCAGCCCGGGCAGCCACGATGCTTAGCGCGGTTCCCCAACTACCGCCGCCAATGACAGCAATGCGCTTCACCTGAACGTTCTTTCCTCTCCCTTCAGCAGGCGCGCGATGTTTTCCCGATGTGCAAAAACAATCAAGCACGCGCCCAGCAATGCTACTGTCAAAAGTGGCGCGGGCACAGGAAAGGGTCGAACGAATTCATGCTGCAGCCAGATCACCAACGGTATCACAAGCGCCGCGACCATCGAGCCTAAAGAAATATAACGTGTCAAGAGAACTATGCCGATAAAGATCAGACCGGCGACTGCAATGGCTGCGGGCGCTAACACGAGAAAGATACCCACTCCAGTTGCAACTCCCTTACCGCCGCGGAATCCCAACCAGACCGGAAAAACGTGGCCCACAAGGACCGCAAACGCGGCGGCAGCGACCCCCCAATACCCCTGAAGGGACAGGCCTCCGGGCCCGGCCCCTGGTTGAATGCTCGCGCTACGTTGTGAGAGCCCGGCAAGCTGTGGCCCATCAGCGAACACACCCAACACCCACATCGCCAACAAAACCGCCGTTGCGCCTTTCAACGCATCGAGCAGGAGGGTCAATACTCCTGCAGCCTTCCCCGCGCGCCGCGAAACGTTGGTTGCGCCGGTTCCCCCCGAACCAGAGTTTCTGATATCGCCGCCTTCTTTTGCACGGACGACAAGATAACCGAATGGTATCGAGCCAAGCAGATAGGCAATGAGGATGACCAACACGGCTCGCAATTCGACCACACTCCCAGAGAGGAATTGTTTCGGTTTAGAAAGCTCAGACTATAACAACCGGCTTGAGGTCAGACAAGTTTTGTTAAAAGGGTAGTAGCCTTATTTGGTTTGTTTCTCGGGACCGGTACTTGCGGCCCGGTGTTCTTCATCTGTCACGTCCTGGAGGAGGCGCCGACTCTCGCTGCCAATGCTGATTCACGGTTACCTGATTTTATTCACGGCTCTTTTTAGCCAGCGCCTCACTCGATCTGGCAGCGTCGCTTTTTTCTGACCTCACCCAAAACTCGTAACTTATAAGGCAATCCACCACAATCCAATTGAATGCCCTCCGCGCAATTAACCAGGCGTGCTTGAGTGCCGAGGTGAAATGTCTTGGGCGAGTCCTCGAAGAGGATAGCTCTCTCCTGTCCTACTATTAAAACTGAGCGCTCTACTGACTAACCGGCAGTTGCTCCAGGCCACGCACGATCAGGCTCTTTCTCCAGCGCAGTTTTTCAGGCTCGTGCGCCAGCCGCAAAGAGGGGAAACGGCGGAACAGGGTGGTCATGGCAATTTGGCCCTCGAGTCGAGCGAGCGGCGCCCCAATGCAAAAGTGCACGCCCTGACCAAAGGCGACATGCCGGTTCGGGTCGCGACGGATGTCGAAGGTTTCCGGATCCGGAAATTGCGTTTCATCGTGATTGGCCGAACCGACCATCGCCAACACGATGTCGCCCGGTAAAATCGACGCCGAATGCAGCACGAGCTCTTCGCGGGCAAAGCGTTGCGACGCCATGTCGAGCGGACTTGTGAAACGCAGAAGTTCTTCAATGGCCGATTCGACCACCGTGGGATCCTCAGTGAATAACCTGCGTTGCTCAGGATGTTGAAGCAGTGCCAGCACGCCATTGCCAATCAGGTTGACCGTGGTTTCATATCCAGCGATCAGCAACAAGACAATTGTTGCGACCAGTTCCTCCTCCGTCAGTTTATCGCCAGCCTCTTCGGCCTTGACCAAAGCGCTGATCAAGTCTTCACGCGGACTCGCGCGACGGTCGGCGATTAGCTTGCGGACGCGACGTATCAACCGTCTCTGGTCAGGGAGCGAGAGTAACGTTCCTGCGAGATTCGAAGCTGATAAGCTTCTGCGTGACAAGTTATGAAGCCGGTAACGATCGCCCTCCGGTATCCCCAGCAACTCAGAGATGATTCTGAGCGGCAGCGGCAACGCAAAGCCGCTCATCAATTCCATCTGACCGTTCCTCTCCAACTCGCTGAGGAGCTCATCACAGGCGCTTTGAATGCGCTGGCGCAGGCCTTCCATTAGGCTGGGGGTAAATGCCTTGTGCACAAGCGCTCGCAAACGAGTGTGATCTGCGCCGTCGCGATTTAGCATGTGCCGAATGGTTGGTCCGGAAACGCGATAGAGCCACTTTGTTTTCGGCCACCAGTCTTTAACAAACCGTTCGTCTTTGAAAACCATTTGCACATCTGCATAGCGAGTAACCAACCAGGTGGTCTGCCCGAGGAATTTGGTTCGGTAGACAGGAGCCTCAGCGCGCAGCCGAGCGTAAAACGGGTAAGGATTGGCCTTGAACTCTGGTTGCGCGAAATCGTTCATTTTTACGGTGAGCTCAACCATGGAATGCAGCAGGAGATGATTCTGAAGTTACGTCGATCAGGTACGACGCTCGATTATTGCATACTACGAGGTATGAAGTTGGGTATTTTGTGATATTCGTGATCTCTTCAGTAAAAAGAACGATCCACGAAGTAACACGAAACTCCACTAAAAGAGTACGGAAGAAGGATAGTACGTGCTTAACCAGGTTTGCCCGACTTCGCTCCTTTGCGTCGCCGACACCCAAACACTTATCATTAAGGCGTTGCTTGAAACCTTAAACATCATCATCGTCTTCCTGCTGGTTCTTGCTAACGGCTTCTTTGTCGCCTCGGAATTTTCGCTCGTCAGCGTCCGGCGCTCACGCATTCAGTTTCTTGCTGACACCGGTAACCGGCGCGCCAAAGTCCTGCTGGAGTTAGTGGATAACCTCAACGCCTACATTTCAGCCACCCAACTCGGAATTACCTTAGCTTCGTTGGCGCTGGGCTGGATTGGCGAACCCGCTATTGCTCATTTGCTTGAAATTCCACTGCGAGGCCGTATTTCCGAGACGCTGCTGCACACCATCTCTTTCACCATCGCGTTCAGCATCATCACCTTCCTCCATATCGTGCTTGGTGAGCTGGCGCCTAAGACGCTGGCGCTCGAACGCGCGGAGAAGATCGCAATGGCCATCGCCTGGCCGCTAAGGATGTTCTACAAGTTCTTCTATTACCCGATCAGGTTGCTTGATTGGGCGGGGACACGGGTTGTCCGTTTATTCGGACTTCACCCTTCGGGCGAGCACGCATCAATCTATACCGAGGAGGAGCTGCGGCAACTGATCGACATCTCGCATCGGAGTGGGAATCTTGAACGAGAGGAACAAGAACTAATCAACAGTGTCTTTGAATTTTCTGAGTCGGAAGTTCGCGAAGCAATGATTCCGCGCACGGCCGTGGATGCTATCCCGGTAAACGCCACACTCGCGGAAATCAAGAACGCTTTTCGCATGCTCGGCTATTCCCGCTTGCCTGTCTACCGTGCCCGGTTAGATGACATCGTCGGTATTCTCTTTAGAAGGGACTTAGAGCCCTACCTGGAACAACCCGAGGCCGCCGATTTCAATCTGGAAAGCTTGCTTCGCCCGGCTCAGTTTATTCCGGCGACGGCGCGACTGGGCGCGGCGCTCAGACAGATGCAAGCGTCACGCAGCCATTTGGCAATTGTGATTGATGAACACGGCGGCATGGAGGGCATCGTTACTCTTGAGGATTTACTGGAAGAAATAGTCGGAGAAATCAGCGACGAATACGACGAAGAAGTGCGCTCGCAGATACTGAAAGAGCCTGATGGAACATTTGTATTGAGTGGAATGCTGACGGTGCGCGACGCCAACCGCCGTTTGAGTCTCGAGCTGCCGGAAGACGTCGGCTACACCACGCTGGCGGGATTTCTGATGGCTCAGGCAGGGAGATTATTGCAGGAGGGTGAAACGGTCGAATACGATCACGCGCGCTTTCAGGTCGAGCACGTAGAGAAGCGCCGCATCCGTCGCATCCGCTTTACGCCGGCCACCGACGCCCATCCCCAGGCAGCAGCGATGTTGTAGATCTGCCTCGGAGGCGGCCCAACCTGATTAATTATCCAATTGTGCGGAATGCTGCGGGCCGCGTTCACACAGTCCGATGCGGAGTGCCGTGGAACAAAGCTCATCAGTGATCACAATGATCAATGAGAATTGTCAAATGCCAAATGGAAAATTATTGGGGCGTAGGCTTTCCCGTCATCGGCACGAACGCTACTGGGATTGTGCGGCGCTCGACCACTCCTGATTCGGTCCTCGAGATAATTACCATCTGTTGGAAGTTTGTTCCTACGGGCACAACCATCTTCCCCCTAACAGCCAGTTGTTCCACCAGCGCCTGCGGCACCTGATCCGGCGCGGCTGTCACCACGATCGCATCGAAGGGTGCTTTTTCGGGCCAGCCCAAGTAGCCGTTTCCTGTCCGGACTTCAACATTCCGATAACCCAATTCGCGCAGAAGAGTCCGCGCCCCCTCGGCCAGCTCCGGAATGATCTCGATGGAATAAACTTCTTTTGCGAGTTCTGCCAACACGGCCGCCTGGTAACCCGAACCAGTACCAATTTCCAAAACCTTCTCACCCGAAGCGATCTCCGCCGCCTCAGTCAT
>Ga0187893_10005348_pt1 | contig 23129 bp, 23 predicted proteins | sample MA1701074metaG_FD_139574 | JGI IMG/M metagenome (GOLD analysis project Ga0187893, IMG submission 139574) | White microbial mat communities from a basaltic lava cave in the Kipuka Kanohina Cave System on the Island of Hawaii, USA - MA170107-4 metaG ...
AACGGAACGTGGCCGGGCACTCCCAACTGTCCGCAGCGAAGGCCAAGGCCCTTCAGCTCGCGAAGCGTGGCGACCGGATCGCCGCCGGCCCAAAACATTACACCAGGTTCGAGATCGTTCAACATTGGCATGGGACCTTTTCTCCATTCCGCGCTCGGGCCTCCACCATCGTGCGGGAGATTTTGACCGCGGCCGCGGATTCGGACGGCGGACATATCTCGGGCTGCCGATTGGCGGAGGCACAAGCGGTGAAGTATTCCAACTCCGCTTGAAAGCCGTCTTTGACGGGTTTCTGAACAGCCTCTTCCAGGCCCGCGCTGGTGTACAGCGTAACTGAACGGCCGGCGCTCGAGTACTCGAACGTTCCACCATCGAAGCAGACTGTATACTCCATCGAAAAAGGATACGCGGCGGGATGGTGCCATCCGCCCGTGACGGCCACCGACGGGATTCCCTTGTAGTGGAGCTGTGCATGAATCACGTCGATCCCATGCGCCATATCTTCGTAACCAGTGGCGGAGACCGCTTCGGGCACGCCGAACAGGTGGACGCACATATCGGCATCGTGGATCAAGAGGTCGAACACGCCACCGCCGCCGCGCCCAGGGTCGTGAAGCCATTTCCCCCAATTCGGCGCGGCACAACGGCGGCGAAACAGGACGGATCGCACTTCGCCCAACTTGCCCGAGCGACGGGCCTGGACGAGCGGTTGATAGTCGCCCCAGAAGCGGAGAACCTGCGCGGTCATAAGAATACGTTTGGCCTGGCGCGCGGCCTCAATCATTCTGTCGCAGGCAGCGCCGTCGAGCGCCATCGGCTTCTCGACGAGAACGTGTTTCCCGGCTTGAAGGGCTGCAATGGCTGCGGATTCGTGGAGGTCAGTAGGAAGACAAAGATCCACGGCATCGACTTCCGGGTCAGCCAGGGCCTGCTCCAGTTTCGAGTATTGCCGGACTCCTGAGAAATCCAGCTTCTCCCCGGGGCGGTTGAGGTTGCCGGAAATGCGACTGAGGTCGCCTGAGCGCTTGAGCGGATCCTCGCTTACGACAGCCTGGATTTGCGCACCTTCGACATTCTTCCAAGCGGACAGGTGGGTGGAGCCCATGAACCCGAGGCCGGCGACGGCAACTCTCATAGACGGGCTATTCTAGCGCACTACCCGTGCGGCATCCGCGCGCATCTCCAGTTCCTCGAGCGATCGCGGCCAATCCGCGCCCAGCAGCCGGGACAGCGCGCGATCGGCCAGCACTTTACCGCCAGTCTGGCAGCGCGCACAATAGTTTGTTTCGTTGGAAGCATAGCGGATTCGCTGGATGGGTGAGCCGCATTCACGGCACGGCTTGCCGTACTTCCCATGAACGGCCATCTCCTCGCGAAACGCCGTGACTCCCTCCGGGAACCCTCCGCGTGCTTGGGCGCGTAAGCGCTCCACCCATTCGAGCAGCGTAGACCCGATGGCATGGAACAGCCGGTGTATCTCAACGCTGGTGAGTTTCTGCGTCATGGCAATGGGAGACAGACGCGCGCGATAGAGGATTTCATCCGAGTATGCGTTACCGATGCCGCTGAACAATGTGGGATCGGTGAGTGCGCGCTTGAGAGTGTGGTTCCGGAGGCGCAGGCGAGCCGAGAACTCTTCGACTGTGCTATCCAGAACATCCACACCACCAGGATCGAGAGCGTGGAGTCCAGCTTCGCCGCGTGCCATGTGAAGCGAGGCTCGCCGCTGCGAGCCCGCCTCGGTCAGTGTCAGCGATCCTTTTGGAAAGTCGAAAGCAGCAAGGTTCTGTTTTCCGGACAATTTGATCCCCGGCTTTTTCCAGTGCACCCGGCCCGCGATCATCAGGTGCAGCACGAGCCACACATCGTTATCCATTCCAATGGCAATCCGCTTGCCGACTCTACGGAAGGAACTGACGATCCTGTCCTGAGCCTCCTGGAGCGGAGGGTCCACGGTGCGCAGCAGGAAAGGACTTCCCACGCGCACAGATTGGAGCTTCTCGCCCAGGATGCGTTCCTTCAATGCTTCGATGTAAACGGTGATGTCCGGATACTCGGGCACGACTATTCACCCAATCGCCAGATTACCCCGCCCGCGCCCGACCACATCGCGCGAAATCCGGGACCCTCGGCCTGGAACGGAATCTGCTCTCCAGGCCGTAAATCGACGCGAGAGTCCGACCGGGTGAGTAGCATGTAATCGAGTCCCATACGTCGCGCGGTGGCAAGCGACTTCTCACTTGGCGCGGCGCGCCCTTCGGAATCGAATCGGACCATGTCTTCCAATACCACCAGCCGGACCGCTTTTCGATTGGCTCGCAGATACAAAGTGACGTCGGCAATCGCCAGGAACCGGGCATCGCCTGGCGTATTCGTCGTGATCCAATGATAGGCGTCATCCATCGCCGGCTTCTTATCCAGCTCTCGCCGGAGAAGAGGCGCGCCAGCCGCGATGTTCAAGGTTGCAGCCTGAGAAATCACCGTGAACGCAACCCACAAGAGCACGAGACACATACCGGCGGCAACAACTCGCGGACCCATGGCTGGAGTTTGGAACGACTTCTTCACAAGACCCCATACATTTGCCGCTTCCGTCCAGCCCCCGGCGACTAACAGCGGCAGCAGGGGATAAAGAAAGCGCGGGTTGGGCTCGAAGTACCAGAGGAGAAGCAGCAGAAAATACAGGGTCAGGAACAAGACCGGCAATTGCGCGGCCGGACGGCTCACCAATCGGCGGACTCCCGAGAGACACGCGGCCACGAGCGCGTATCGCACGAGCAGATGAAAAGGAGAATCGCCCACTCCCAGCAACAGCAGGTGAGCGATTGCGGTGATCAGATGTCCCACGTTGTTCCAGACGCGGGCCGGCCAATCCTCAAGCGTTATCTGCTGTGCCTGGAATCCGACGTAGGAGGTGTAGTATCCAAGAACGTCATCCTGCGCGCCAGCCGCGTGGGCGTTCGACCAAAGGGTCCAGACGGCGAAAAATGGGAGGGAAAGAGTCGAGAAGATCGCGGCGTTCCGCCAGCGCTTGTGAAGAATCAGATATAGCGGCGCGGCGGCCATCAAAGGAAGAGCGGCAGTGCGCGTAAGAAAAGCCATGCCCGCAAGCAGTCCTGCACCGGCAGCCGCAATCGTGGACGGCCGGCGGGCAGCGAGAATCGAGGCCCACAACAGACATGCGCCGGGCACATCCGCCATCAGACGTGTTGCGTTGATCTGGCTATGCGGATTCACCGCGATGATGGCGGTGAGCACTGCGGCCACTATTGGCGGGGACTCGAGTTCCCGGAACCATCGCCAGCTCAGCCATCCGAGAACGGGAAGCCAGATCCAGGTGAGCCAAAGCGCCACCGTCAGGTTATTGGTGAGCGCGAGGAGCATCGGATACAGAGGCGGATACTTGGTCTGGAATGGCTCACCCGGAAGACTCGAGAGGCGATAGCCCTTACCCTGAGCGAGAGACTGTGCGGTGACCCAATAGATCGAATCATCGTGATAGGCGCCCAGGTGCGGAACGGATCGCGCAAGCCAAGCCAAGTGGATCGAAGGAATCAAGGAAGCGAGGATGATCAGGAGCGCGATAGAGTGAATGCGGTTCGGAAGACGCATCAGCGCCGGCCCGGGAGCACGTGATCGGCGAGTTGCTCCATACGGTCAATCAGAAGATCCGGCGGATGCTGGTTGAAAGTTTCGGGCTGGAACCCGAAAGTGACGCCACAGGCTCGGACGCCGGCGTTGCGCGCGGTCTGGACGTCGACGGCGGAATCACCCACCATCATCGTGCGGTTGCGCGGAGTGTGCCATTCCGCGAGCAGAGTTTCGATGCCGACCGGGTGTGGCTTCTTCTCGGCGAAGGAATTGCCGCCGTAAACCCGCTGGAAATGATCCTTCAATCCCAGACCTGCGACAATCGCCTCGCTGATGCGCACGGGTTTGTTAGTGAGCACCGCAAGGCGTATGCCCGCTTCGTGAAGCCGGTCCAGTGCTTCCCGAACTCCGGGATACAGTGTCGTATAGTCGAGCATGTGCTCCCGGTAGTAGGTAAGAAAGAACGCAAGAGCCTTGTCAACGTCCTCTTGCGGAGCCTCCGGGCCCATTGCCCGCCGGAGCAGGACTGGAGCGCCGTTTCCGACATACGAATAGATGAGCTCGTCTTCGATTGGACCGAGTCCCAAATGGAACCGCGCGGCGTTGACCGCGTTGGCCAGGTCCCTTTGCGAGTCGATGAGGGTGCCGTCCAAATCGAAGATGAGAAGATCCATCAGAGGCGCTCCGGGGCCGCCTGCAACACTTTCCGCCAAACCTGTTTCACCTTTTCGTAGCTGGATTGGAAACCTTCCTTGAGTTCGCGGGGAGCGAGATAGGAGAGGACGTTCGCTACTTCCATCATATAAGGAGCAAGGCGGCTTTGGGCCACCGATTGAGGCGGAGGCGTGCGCGTGAAGGCGCACAGAATCATGATCAGTACAGCGGCGATCAACGCCGCCCGAACAAAGCCAAGCGCCCCTCCCATCAACCGGTCGAGCCATCCAAGCCCCACAAATTTGAGCGTCCTGGCGATCAGATGACCCACCAGCGCGCCGGCCAGCATAGTGACGCCGAATACAATGCAGAAGCCGAGGAAGTTGGCCACTGTCTTATGGCTCACCCAATCGCTGAACAGCGCCCCCGCCGCACCGTGAAACCAGATTGCCAGGACGATGGCAAGAATCGTCGTGACGATTCCGATCACGGTTCTGGTGAAGCCCCTCACCAGACCCGCATAAATCGAAACGAGCAGTATCAGACAAAGTACGATATCGAGCCAGTTCACAATGATTTCCCTGTGAGGAGGCGGTAAGCCTCTTTGTATTTCGCGGAAGTCCGCTGCGCAACGTCCGGCGGCAGTCCTGGCGCGGGAGGCTGTTTGTTCCAGCGTATCTCTTCCAGGTAGTCGCGGACGAACTGTTTGTCATAGGAAGGCTGCGCGCCGCCGGGGACGTACCGGTCGGCCGGCCAGAAACGGGAAGAATCGGGGGTAAGGACTTCGTCGGCAAGCACCAGCTCGTCGCCCACGAAACCGAATTCGAACTTGGTGTCGGCCAACAGCAGACCACGAGTAGCGGCGTAGTCCGATGCCTTCCTGTAGATGGTAAGGGTCAGGTCACGCAGGCGGGTAGCAAGCTCCGTTCCAATAGAGTTAGCCACGTGTTCGAACGAGACATTCTCGTCGTGCCCGGATTGAGCCTTGGTCGCGGGGGTGAAGATGGGCTCGGGCAGCTTGTCGCTTTCGCGAAGCCCTGGGGGGAGCGCGATGCCGCATACCGCTCCCGTACGCTTGTAATCCTTCCATCCGGAACCGGAAAGATACCCGCGGGCGACACACTCCACATCGATCATCCGGGCGCGGCGGGCGAGCATCGACCTGCCTTTCAACTGGTCCCGAAACCTCAGCAGAGGTTCGGGATACTCGTCGACATTGGCGGTAAGAAAGTGAGTGGGAACGATGTCTTTCAGGAAGTCGAACCAGAAGATCGAGAGCTGTGTCAGCACACGGCCTTTGTCGGGAATCCCGGTCGCGAGAATGTAGTCGAACGCGGAGATGCGATCGCTGGCGACGATGAGCAGCTTGTCTCCTAAGGCGTAGTTATCGCGGACTTTGCCCCGGCTGAGCAACTCCACGCCGGGCAGGTCCGTTTGAAGCAGAAGCATGAGATCTCCAGGGGTCAGTGAAGTGGCGCACGCTTCAGCGTGCCGTTCTTGATCAAGCAATGGGGCTTCAGCCCACGGTTCTGACGGCAAGTTGAAACTCGCCGCAGCACGCTGAAGCGTGCGCCACTTCAAACCGACCTACCACCAAATCTTCTATGATAGCTGCGGATCCCCATGGACTGGAACGAAGCCGCCGAAGACCTTTTAGATCAGATTCTGATGACTACGCCCCTTCCTGTGCGCGAACAGATTTCGCGCCAGGTGCGCGAGCTCGCCGAACGCTTGGCGGATGGCGACGGCAAGGTGAGAGTTGGCACACAAACCGTAGTGCAGGCGTGGATCGAAGCGACGCCGGAGGCGCTTCGCAGCGAGTTGCCGCGTCAGATGGAACGGATGGGACTCGATCCCGACGAGTACGGTTTCGAGTAACATACACGCTTGAGCCTGCCCAGCGGCGGCAAAGGGCTAGTCACTGACTGAGCAAATGAATCTGCTCCTGCGCCAGGGCGCGGGGAAATACGGCGATCTCATCGAGCTTACCCTCGAAACCCGGTCCGAACTGGAGCACCGAAGGCGCCGGCTCTGGTTTCGCCTGATTCACCAGTTGGGCGTCAATATACAACTTCTGCGCTTGCGGCGTGCGCACGATAGCGACATGCTGCCAAGTCTTGGGCTTTAACCCTGTGACCGTTCCCGCGTTGATTCGCAAAGGTGGAAGGCCCACGCCTCCAGCCCAGGCCCACAGAGAGATCGTGAATTCTTCCCGCAAACGGAGATGGGCCGTGATGTGCCCTCCGGCCAACTGAACAGCCCGATGTTGATGGCCGGCCAGATGGAAAGCAACGCCCCCTTGATAGAGCGCATGGTTCCGCCCTACCGCGTCGCGTGCCGTGGGTGAATGAAATTCGTCGAGCGGCCAGTACGCCATCGGTTTTTCGCGCAGAATAGCGGCGGAGGTTGGCTGCGGCGCGGTTCGCTTTCGTTTCCCGGACACTTTCTCCAAAAGGCTGAGGAGCGCTGCTACAATCCTCGGCTCGGTGTCCTCCGCAAGAGCGGCCGTGCGCGCTGGCCACGTCGTGTAGCCGCCCAGCTTGTGCTGATCCGGTGGCGGGATATAGCCCTCGGCGCCGTTGGCGAGCTCGATGTTAAATGTGTTGGCGAGAGGGCTCAAAGCCTTGAGACGCAGGCCTGTAATCGCGAATACTTCGTTGGGAAAGGCGGCGATCGCAGTGTCGCCAATGCGAACAGCCTGGAGTTTCAACTGCCGGTAGGGCTCTTCGTGAAGCAATACCGCTTCGCGCGCGTACACCTCGGGTTGATTGGCGGGCTTGCGATTCCCCATTTTCGCCAGCACCTCGCGCGCCCACGCGACCCGCTGAGGATCAGGAGTGCGGCGGCGGAAAGCGACGATGGTTTCAGCCATCGCGAGGGTTGTGCCGGCAGAGTACTGGATCTTACGAAAGGCTCCCCTGGCGGACTCCGCGACGCCCGTGGCGTACTCATCGAGAGTCGTGGATGGCTTCGGCTGCGAGTAGTCCATCCACATCAGATCGCCCGAAGTGCCCTGCGAAAAGATGGCTGGAAAATCGCTGAATTTGTCGACAAATAAGCCGGCGTAATCGGGATGGAGCGGTGGAGCGCCGAAGTAATGCTGGGAATAGTTGGCCAGCAAGGCGATCGGCCGCCGATCCGGCGTGGCGAAGGCTACCACGGATAGTTGCGGATCGACGGGACCCGAAGGACCGATCGCGTCAGGGTTCTGATAGCCGGGATGCATGTTGGCGCGCACAGAACGCAGACCGAACGGATCGGTGAGCATCTTGTCTGAACGGTAGATCCAACGGCGGTTGTGAGTATGCTTGAAATCATCGATGGATGCGAATCCGGCGATGGCAGGTTGAAGCCGCGCGCCGGCATCGGCGATGGCTTGTGCGATGCGAGGAACCAGAAAGGCGTGGTAACCAGGCTGCGCATCCGACCCCAGGCACGCCATCGCGGCCGGAGCCGAATGAGAATGCGTCGCGGCGATGAGCATTCTATTGACGGGAATTGCCGTCTTGGAGGAAGCCAACTCCTTCGCCTCGTCGAGCAGCTCACGCGGCAGCATGCACGAATCGACGATGGCGATCGATAATCGCGTCTTCCCGTCATCGAGAACCAACGCACTGGCATACAGGGGCATCTGGGCCTTGGCTGCTGACCGTTCCAAGAAGCCGCAGTTCACGATGACCGGAAACTCAGTCGGCGTTACGTCGACTCGTGCGTATCCGACGCGCAGTTGCGCGCAGGCCGGCAGCACCCAGAAAGTCCAGAAAATCGTCCGCATCACCTAATCCTACAAGCCAGAGGCTCACGTGGGGCAGGATTTATCCTGCTGGCCGATTTTCAATTGGCCTCGGCAGGCTCATTTCCCGCGTACGGCACGGCGACCTACCGGGCTAACGCTGCGAGAGCTGTAAGCGCTTCAGCCAAGACATTGTCGGGTCCGCCGATGTAATACTCCGGCGCCGGCTCGACCACGACGTCCGGGCGCGCCCCGTGGCCGTCGAACAGCCGGCCGTCCGACTGGAAGGAGATCATGGATCCGATGCGAAGACGGAGGGGCGTCGCACCGAGGGAGACTGTCTGAGTGGCCGCGCTTCCGCCCGCGCTCGGAGTGCCAAGGAGAGTGACGTTCTTCATCCTTTTCAACCCGGCCAGAAAGATGTCGGTCGCACTGAAGCATTTGCCATTCATCAGCACGACGACCGGCCTTTGGTAGTGATAAGTATCGGGGTCGTTGAGCCGGCTGAGCGCCATGTAGTGCCAATCGCTGAACTGCCCTTTCGGCGGTTCCCACTGAGGCTTGAATGTCTTAACGAACTCCGCAATTGCCCGCCTCTCGGCATCGGTCCATTCCTTGGCGTTGGATCGATACATGAAGTGGCCCTTGGCCAGGTGGTCCTCCTTGTGTGCCGGGTGAAGCCGATACGCTGCCGCCGTGAACACTCGTGGCGGATCACTCGGAGCGGCCAAGTAGGAGTAAATTAGCCGCAGAGCATCGCGGTCGCCTCCATCATTGTCACGAACGTCGATAATGAGGCCCGTCGTGCCCCGAAACTTTGGCATCCACTGTTTGATCTCTTTGATGGACGATGCCTTGTCCATATAGGCGAGGCGCAAATATCCGAGGTTCCCCTCCAGCACGCGAGAGCGGCCACGAGGCCATACGCCATAAGCCGGCGACGAACTAGCGACCCGAAGTGTCAGCGCTCTGCGGGTCTTGCCGTCCGCTCCAACGAGCACGACATCGACTGTGTCTTTTCGCGGGAGTTTCATCAGGTCGCGAACCAAATCGAGGTTGCGCAAGCGGCCGAGGCAGCGGTGGCGGAGATACTGCGGGGATCCTTTCGGGACCAGCACCGCTGCGGCGCTACACCATTCGCTGACATCCCTGCCATCCATCTGCGTCAGGTATGGAAAGCCCTCGGCGAGGAATGTAGTGCGATCAACATTGAAAGCAATGAACCTCTGACCATCTGGTTCGATCAGGAACGGCAGATAGCGTTTCACGGGCAGTTCATATCCGTCGACGCCAGAATGGCCGTCGATACCAAGGGCGATGATCTTGTGAATCTCGATCCCAAGTTCGTCCACCAACATCCCTGCGCCCGCCTTCTTCCGGACCGCGGCAATGGCGCCATCAAAATCGGCGCGATTGGCATGACGATACGACCAGCGCCCGTCCAGAGCGGCCTTTAGATCGTCCAGCGCCTGCTCTATCGCCGTAGGATCGAGGTTGCCGTCGCTTTGTGCACCGGCGCATAAGGCAAAAGCGCCGAGGCCGAAAGTTGTGATCGCGATCCGGGCGATCCCGGCGGATTGAGTCATAGAAGCAACTACGTATCTGGCAGCGAAAAGTTCGTTGCGATTCGATAATGAGAGAGCCGCGACCTCATCATCGTCCGCTGAAGACTCACGGTTGGATGCGGCAACTGCGTACGGGGCGAATCCGCACTTCCGCCGCAGGAGGTGGTCTCGCCCACATATCCCAGGCCGCTATACGGCAGCGAAATCGACCTTTTCGTAGAGATCGGCTAGAGGGAGCTTACAACCGATCGAGCCGACTTCGAGAATATCTTCTAGGCGAGTGGCTTCCGACAGCAGCCATCGGCCGTCGGGTTGGAGAGTGTAGAGATCGACGTGAAGGCGGTCCTGCGAGATGAGCAGATATTCCTTCAAAGTCTCGATGGAGCGATTCCGAATGCAGTTCCAGATCCAAACGTCCTCTGGGACCGTCGGGACATAGTTGAGTGGGCCGTTGGCGGTGACGGCTGCTGGAACAAATGCACAATCACGAGATTCAAAGCATCGAGAGGTGAAGTATCTTGTGCGGGAATGATCGACAAAATCGCTGCCGTAGGGTAGTGCTCGGTGACAGAGTTATACTTAAACGAACATTCCACAAATGTCGACAGGATATTCCCGCTTCTGCTCGTCGTCCTCCTCCATCCAGCGGGTCGCCTCGATGCATGCTCTTGCAGTTCGCTTACGTTATGCGAACGTCTCGATCAAACACCCGTCATCTTCCTCGGTGAAGTGGTCGATGGTGGGGTAGCGCCGGACGAGGACCCCTGGTACAGCAAGGCGGGTGCCGCCCGCCTTAAGGTCATCGAAGCGTTTCGCGGCATTCCGAATGATGCTCACGAAATCGACATAGACCTCTTCTTCATACCAGGGATGTGCGCGCCCAACCCATACCTCCGCGGCGAGCAGGTCCTTGTTTTCACGCACTTCGACAAGGGCAAACGCGCCCTTCGCGATGGTGGCCGCACTCAGTCCGTAAGCAGCAAATGGGATAGCCAAAGAACTCGACACAGTTCGCACATATTTCCGCGGTGAAATGAAGACCACGATTTACGGAAGAATTGCTCCGAACACGGACACGGGGATGGTCGACTATATCCTCTCCGTGAAGGAAACGCTCCCACTCGCCGGTGCGACGGTAATCGCCGAAGCACAAGGTAAGAAGTATCAGGCGGTCTCCGACGCAAACGGAAAATACTCGATAACGGGGCTGCCCGGAGGCATTTTCCAAGTCCACGCCGAACTATCTGGATTCGAGAACCGCGATCGCGAACGTACCGTCCAAGTCAACGAAGGAAGCTGCGCGGTCCAGAATTTCGGCCTATGGGCAATCAACGCCGTCGAAGGTTTCGCCTATGACCAGAACGGCGCGCCAGTACGCGGACTGCACGTCTTCCTCCGGCGCACGGGGACGAAGGAGAAGTTCGGCAAACAGGCGACAACGAACATCCAAGGTGCATTCCGATTCACCCAAATCGACCCTGGCGAGTACTCGGTCGCCGTAAGCCCTGCGGGCGAAACCGCCGACTCCCCCTACCCGAGGACCGCCAGCGTCGCGCCGATCCAAGTTGGACCAACATCAACCATCGAAGCGGTTACCCTCACACTCCCACCGCCAATCGCTACTCGCAACATCCGTATTCACGTAACCGCCCCGACGGCAAGCCGCTAACCGAGGGCAATATGACCTGCGCCCAGACCGGAAAAGAGAATGAGGGCTATCCGATGAGCGAAGGTCTGAATCCTAAACCAGGTGGCACGATCTGCCGCGCCCTGTCCGATCGCAGCTATCGCATCCGCCTTGAACGCTCAACGGCCCACGTCACGCCAAGGCTCTCCAATGGCCCCGAAGCCCTCGTGCCACCCGGACGCGAAGACGTAGACATACACCTGAAACTTCCCTGATCCCTGAGGTTCCGCCCGTGAAGTCCTCTTATCGGAATGTGGGCCCACCCGGGCATCCGCACTCCGCTCGCCCACATAGATCCTCACCGGCCGCCTACACGGGCAGCGAAATCGACCTTTTCGTAGAGATCAGCTAGAGGGAGCTTACAACCGATCGAGCCGACTTCGAGAGTATCTTCGAGGCGCCCAGATTCCGACAGCAGCCATCGCCCATCGGGTTGGCGAGTATAGAGATCAACGTGAACGCGGTCCTGGGAGATGAGCAGATATTCCTTCAGAGTCTCGATGGAGCGGTAGTGTTCAAACTTGCGGCCTCGATCGTAAGCTTAGGTGGACGGAGAGAGGATTTCGGCGATGAAGACGGGATCGAGGAGGATGTCGAAATGTTCGTCCTTGAGTCGCGGCGGCTCGCAGACTACGCTCACGTCCGGATATGTGTACAAGCCGGTGGCTGGAACGTGCACTCGCATATCGCTCGAATAAGCTTCGCAGCCTTCATCTCGAAGCTGGTGGTGAATCGAAGCGTAGAGATTGCCGCCGAGGAGGTTATGCACACGGCTGGCGCCCGCCATCGCGAACATCTCGCCGTTGTAATATTCGCTCTTGTATTCGGCTTTTCGCTCGATTTCCAGGTACTGCTCTGGCGTAAGAAACGGCTTCGGAAAGGTCGACACAAGAGGCTCCGCTCAAACCAACTTAGCACGCTAGCTCTTTTTACTTGAACAGCGGCGAAACCCATGTGGGCGAGGTTGGAATCCACGACCGGCTCCCGTAGTCGCTGAACAGGAAGATCAACAGGATCGCGAGCCACGCGATGCCGACCACCGCCGCGAGCTTCGTCAGCAGGCGTGCGTGCCTCAGCTCCATGAAGAACAGCACCACGACTGTGGCCTTGGTGCCTGCGATCCCGAGCGCTATCGGCGTGTTCAGCGCCCCCAGGTCGAACTTGGCGGCGACCACTGTGACCAAGGTGAGCACCATCAGCGTCAGGAAAACACCGATATACATACCCACCGGCGTCACGGGGTGTGCAGGTGCGTGCGATTGCCGGGCCATGTCAGTGTCCTCCCCCGCCGTGGAACGCCAGCCCCAGCAGGTACAAGAGCGGGAACAAGAAGATCCATACGATATCGACGAAGTGCCAATAAAGGCCCATGTTCTCGATCGGTCCAAAGTAGTGCGCATGATACCGGCCCTGCTGCGCCTGCCGTATGAAGTACAACAGCAGCCCGGCGCCGACCACCATGTGAAGGGCGTGCATTCCCGTCATTGCGAAATAGAACACATAGAACATTTGGGCGCCCTGGGCGAGCGCCGGGTCGGGCCATTGGAAGTTGGCACCGGGGATCAGATGATCGCGATACTTCGCCGAGTACTCGATCACCTTTACACCCAGGAATACCAAGCCCAAAAACAGAGTCGCTATCAGCCAGTTCCGGACCCAGATGTTCCTGCCCAATTGCGCCGATCGTACGCCAAGCGCCATTGTCAGCGAACTGCCGATCAGCACGACGGTGTTGAATCCACCCAGAAAGATGTCCAGGTGATTGGAAGCGGCTTCAAATCCGGCCGGCATCTGCGACCGGTAGAGCGCGTACCCGGCGAACAACCCGCCGAAAAACATGATCTCGTTAACCAGGAACAGCCACATCCCGAACGAGGTGGCGTCCAGTTGCTGGTCGAGATCCTCAAACTGGTGCGCTAGCCCTGGCGGGTGAGCGTGCTCCTGGCCAGCTTCCAGATCCGTCGTGTGCGAGGCCAACTTAGTGTCCTCCTACTGCCTTGGGATTGTAGTCGTAGGGTTCGGTGATCACCGGAGGCTCGTCGAAGTTTTCCACCGGCGGGGGCGAGGGAATATCCCACTCGAGACCCTTCGCGCCCCAGGGATTGGGCGGGGACGGCGCTCCCTTCCCCAGCGAATAAATGAAGTAGATGATCGGCATCGCGTAACCGATCGCCAGAATGCTCGCGCCGGCGGTCGAGAACACGTTCAACACCTGCAATTCCTCCGGATACGCGTGATAGCGCCGGGGCATGCCCACCCATCCCAGGATGAACTGCGGGAAAAAGGTGAAGTTGAATCCCGCGAAAATCAGTCCCGCCGAAATCTTCGACCAGAACTCGTTGTAGAGGCGGCCGGTCATCTTAGGCCACCAGTAATGGAGGCCGCCCATCAACCCCATGATCGCCCCGCCCACCATGATGTAGTGAAAGTGCGCCACGACGAAGTAGGTGTCGTGCAGGTGGATGTCTACGCCGATGCTCGAGAGATACAACCCCGTCAAACCGCCGATGGTGAACAAACCGATAAAGCCGAAGCAGTAGAGCATTGGCGTCTCGAGTGAGATGGAGGCTTTGTACATCGTCGCCATCCAGTTGAACACTTTAATCGCCGAGGGCACCGCGACGAAGAACGTGATCACCGAAAACACCAGACCTGCGTAAACCGACTGGCCGGAGGTGAACATGTGATGGCCCCAGACCACGAAGCTGATAATGGCGATCGAAACACTCGACATTGCGACGAAATGGTAGCCGAAGACTCTCTTGCGGCAGAACGCCGCCACAAGCTCTGAGATCACTCCCAATGGCGGCAGGATCATGATGTAGACCGCGGGGTGCGAGTAAAACCAGAACATGTGCTGCATCAATACCGGGTCGCCGCCGAGCTTCGGATCGAAGAACCCGAACTGGAGCGTCCGCTCGAGACCAATCAGCACGATCGTGATAGCTACCACGGGAGTCCCCAAAACCTGGATGACGCTGGTCGCGTACAGCGCCCACAGGAACAACGGCAACTTGAACCATGTCAGTCCGGGCGCCCGCATCTTGTGAATCGTGACTATGAAGTTCACACCGGTCAGAATGGACGAGAACCCGTTGATGAAGATTCCAAGGGCGGCTGTCATGACCGCGCCATTCGAATAGGTGCTGCTGTACGGCGTATAGAAGGTCCATCCAGTGTCGACGCCGCGCACCACTACCGCCGTCAGGGTCATTAGCCCGCCGATCACAAAGAGGTACCAGCTCATCAGATTCAGGCGGGGAAAGGCCACATCCTTGGCGCCGCACATGATCGGAATCAAAAAGTTCCCGAGCGTCGCTGGAATCGCGGGAATCAGCACGAAAAACACCATGAGAACGCCGTGCGTGGTGAATGCTTTGTTGTAGTTCTCGGCTGACATCAGATCGCCTTGCGGCGTCATCAGCTCCATCCGCACCATGCTGGCGGCAAAGCCGCCGAGAATGAAGGCTATGGTGATGCCGATCAGATAAAGCATCCCGATTCGCTTATGGTCGAGCGTGAGGAGCCAGGATGCCAATCCGTGGGTCGCGTTGAGGTAATGCTTTCGTTCCTCGACAGGAGGCTGAGGAGCCATCGGTGGGGATGTCAAAGTAGCGCTCATATCGTCCGTTCCTATTTCTTACCGCCCTTGGTTGGGGCGGCCGTCGAGGTTTGTTGCTTCGTTTGGGCCTTGATGAAGGCGATGAGCTGGAGAACCTGATCTTCGTTGAGCTGTCCCTGGAATGTTGGCATCTCGGTGGTGGTGTAGCCGGCCACGATCTTGGCGTTCGGCTTCAGTATCGATTCACGCAGGTACGCCTCATCCACCAACGCCCGTCCCCCGTTGGCGAGTTGGACCTGGGTACCGATGATGTCCTTGAGAGTTGGGCATCGGCCCGAGTTGTCTTCCTTGTGGCAGGAGGCGCACCCATACCGGCTGAACAACCGCTCGCCGGCCTGGGCCATCGTCTCTCCGCGATTGACTCCCGCAAGCCACGCTTCATAGTCCGCGGGCTCCATCACGTGGACCCAGCCGATCATGCCCGAATGCTGGTTGCCACAATATTCGGCGCAGTACAGATGAAACTTCCCGGTCTTGGTCGGCGTGAACCAAACGCTGGTGTACATGCCCGGTACAACGTCCTTCTTTACCCGGAAATCCGGGATGAAAAAGCTATGCAGCACGTCCTCGGTGGTCATCAGCAGCTTCACCGGACGCCCAATGGGCACATGTAGTTCATTGATCTCGCGATGTCCTTCCGGATGTTGGAGCTTCCACATCCACTGCTTGCCCACCACGTACATTTCCATGGCGTGCGGCGGCGGATTGTAGCTGACGAAAAACACATATGCTCCCCAGCCGAAAATAATCATCACCACGAAAAACGGAACAATCGACCAGGCGACTTCGACCAGCAGGTTCTCCTTGGGAGGCTCGGGAACTTCATCCTCCCGCTTGCGGTGATACTTGATCGCAAGAATCAGGCATCCCAGGAAAATCGCAGCCGTCATGACTACCGTGACGATGGTGATGAAATAAAAGAGCGCGTCAACGCCCGGCGCGATGCTGGATGCCTGTTCAGGTACGAGCGGCAAATTCTTGTTCATGAGAAAACTTTCTGCGCCTGTTCTGCCGCCAGCTCACAACCCAGAACCCTACCATTCCCAGGACAACCGCGATGCCGCCGGCGCGCAGCAGGTTCTTGATCAGCAGCCCGTACTTGCCGGTAATCGGATCGTAGTGATAGCAGAAGAGTAGGATTTGATCGACAGCCGTGCCGATCTTGCCTTTGCTGGCCTCGATCAGGCCGAATCGAAGATCGCGGGCCGAATATTCGACCCCATAAAAGTAGCGCGCCACGCGCCCATCCGGTGTCAGCACAATCGCCGCACTGGCGTGGGCCCATTGGCCTGTGCTTGGGTCCCGCGTATAGCGAAATCCTATTGCATCCATCACACGCCGGATGTTGGATTCATCTCCCGTCAGGAAATGCGAGCCTTGCGCGCCGGACGGCCGATCGTAGCTTTCGACAAACTCTATCTTCTTTCTGGCGGCGTGCTGTGCTGTCTCCGATGGATCGAACGATACCGCGATGATGTCGAAATCCTGGCCTAGGTTCAAGGTCATTGCACGGACCGTTCGCAGAACTCCGCGCAGCGCCATGTGGCACAGCATCGGGCATTCGAAATAGACGGGGACAACAACCACGGGCCGGATTCCCATGACCGCGCCGAACCGGACCTTCTTGCCTGTATCGTCTGTGAACTCGGTGTCGAACGGAACCCTCTCATTCAGTTTCTGATCGATTCCGACGTTCTTCAGGGCGCCAGGCATCTCGGTCCCGACTGGTACACGCCCGACGCCGGCCCAAACGGAAGAGAGCATTAGACACAGTGCAGTCAAGAAATACCGATGCCATACCGCTGTGGCGCGGGCTTCAGCCTGCCGCTTCGAGACTCCTCTCGGCCCACGCGCCAAGACGAGTCTCGGCGCGGCACCTAGGAGTGCATGCGTCACGCAAACAAGCCGTTTTCCGTTCAGCATGACGTTACCTCTTGGTCTCCGCGGCGCGAGCCGCCGGCTTGGGCACCGGTGTTGCCGGTATCCCTTTTTGGAGGATCATCTCCATCGCCTTCTCAATCGGAATCCGAACCGCTCCCGCTTCCTTCCGGACCCAGCCATAGGAATGCAACTTCCTGTCTTCCTCGGCGCGCAGAGCAGCCAAGTCCAGAGCGGAGTCGATCTGTAGATGCGGCCGCGGCGGAAGCATGTGCTCCTTTTCCATCGGACTCGGTTCGCGCCCTTCCTCATACGGCATGTTCTGGAAACCATAGTGCAGCGCCCACATCAGCACCAGTGAGATGAAAATTGTGATGAACATCGCGATGCCATATTTGAAAATCGCCGGGACATCGGCGTCGGTCGTTTCATAACCCGGATTTTGATCGTGCTTAGGATCGTGTGCGCTCATCATTGCTCCTAATATGCGCCCCTAATGGTGGCTCGCGGCGGTCAAGCGCGCCACTTCCACCGGCACCAGAGAGCGCCGGCCCAACTGCCAGATATACGCGCCGATCCACAACCCGCCGAGCGCTACCGGCGCAACCAGATCCATCCAGTGAATCGAGTGATGCGCCGCTTCCTCGACTTCATGGAAAGCCGGCGCGATCAGGAAAGTCAAATCCACAAACCGCATCATCAGCATGAACATCGCGATCGTCACCAGAATCGCTGACTTCTTCTTGTTAACGCGCATCAACAGCAGAAAGAACGGAACCGCGAAGTGGAAAATCATCAGAGCCACGGCGACCAGACCCCAGATTCCTTGCCCACGCTTCACATACCACGGCGTTTCCTCGGCCAGGTTGGCGGACCAGATGATCAGGTACTGCGAGAAGTTCACATAAGCCCACAAAACAGTAAACGCGAACATCAGCGTCCCCAGATCGTGGAAGTGGTTCGGCTTGAGCAGCGACGCCATCGGTTCGTGCTGCGAAAGTCTTTTTAGGACAACCACCAGGAACGCCGTGCAAGCGAGCGCGCCACCCACGATGTAGAGTACGCCATACATTGTCGAGCCCCAGTGCGGCTCGAGCGACATCCCGAAGTCAAAAGCAGCGAATGTCAGGGCGAGCAAATGCACCACGATTCCGGGCCCGGAGAGCGCGCGAAGCTTGTCTTTGGCCTTCTCGCCGCCGCCGTTCTCCTGCTCCCGCGACCATTTGTTCATCAGGAAGCCCATGCCGATCCAGACGGTGAAGTAGATCGCCACCCGCAGCGTGAAGAAATTCGGATTCAACCACGCCGACTTGGCTTGCAGGATCTTGTCATGCGCCACGTGTTCGGGGTTCGCCCACTCGTAGAGCTTCGGCAGATTCAACAAAACGGGCAGCGCAAACAGCAGGTTCACCCAAAGTGTACGGCCCCCGGTCTCGAGCAACCGCCGGATCACAACTCCCCACTGCCCGCCCACAAGGTGATGCAGGCATAGGAGGCCGTTGCAGGTGACGCCGATCAGCATCCAATAGATGAAACCGATGAGATAGGACCGGAAAAACTGGCCGGAGTTAGACGCGTAGCCCGCGGCCAGCGCCACAGCTCCGGCCAAGCCAACGAAAAGCGCCTTGTTCCGAAGGCCATTCAAATCCGGAAGATTTGTCGTGTTAGTCAATGCCGTGTCTCCTGGGCAGGAGCCGCCTGCGCCGGGGCGTCCAGTTTGGGACGGTCTGCCGGAGGCACATCCTCGATCGTCGCGTTCTGGCTCAACTGCAGGGCGCGGAGATAAGACACGATGGCCCAACGGTCATTCACCGGGATGCGGGAAGCGTAGCTCGGCATGGCGCCGAAACCGTTGGTCATCACGTCGAAGTAGTAACCTACCGGTTGCTGGCGGAGCCGATCCTGGTGGTAGGTCGGCGGATGCTGGAAGCCTCGCTGGACCACCATGCCTTCCCCGTCACCTAGCCGTCCGTGACAGGGCGTGCAGTAGATATTGAAACGATTCTGCCCGCGTTCGAGCAGCTCCTTGGTTACCGGCACCGGGATCTGCGTCACAAACGCATCCCCCTCCCTGCCCTTATAGAATTTGGTGTCAGTCTTCAGATATCCCCGCGCTACGGTTCCATCCACAACCGGACGAGCCGACCGCTGATCCGGCCAGAACTTGCTCTCGGCATAAGGTCGATACCGCGGCTGGTCGTGCATGTCCTGGCGGCATGCAACCAGGGTTAGCACCAGGGGAAGGAGGAGGAAGCGTTCAGTTCGCAACTTCCACAACCTCCTTCACGTTGTGCTGCGCCTTAAGAAATTTTTTCAAAGCCTCAGCATCGAACTTGGAATCGGCCGACTCGACGCACAAGAAAAAACGGTCCGTCGTGGCCATCTGGAACCGGGGATTGTTCCACACCGGATGGTAGGGCATCGGCAGCCCGTTCAGAATGATCATTCCGAGCACCGCCGCGAACGCAGCAAACAGAACAGTCGTCTCAAACGTCGGCGGCACGAATGCCGGCCAGGAGAAATTCGGTTTGCCCCCCACGTTCATCGGGTAGGAGATCATCGTGATGTAGTACATCAGCGAGAATCCGGCCAGACACCCCATCAGCCCACCTGCCAGCACCACCTTCTGCACCGAGTTGTCTTCCCAGCCCAGCGCTTCCGTCAAACCGTGAATGGGCAGCGGTGTATAAGCGTCCATCTTCTTGTAGCCGGCGTCACGCGCATTGCGGCAGGCCGCCAGCAGGTCTTCTGCAGTGTCGAACTCGGCCATCACGCCGAACATTGCGTGGACTTTGTCCGGGGCGGGAGCGGAGGTGCTCGCGTGTGCGCTCATACTAATGCTTGGCTCCGGAATGCGCCGGCTTGATCAGGGTCTTGATTTCGAAGATCGCCATCATCGGAAGCGCCCGAATGAACAGGAACATCATCGCCGTAAAGAATCCGAGGGTCCCGACGAAGGCGCCCCAGTCAAACGCCGTGGGATAGTACATGCCCCACGCGGACGGCATAAAGTCGCGGTGCAGGCTCATCGGGATGATCACGAACCGCTCGAGCCACATGCCGACGCTGACGAACTGGCTCACGATGAACAAAACCAGCGGGGTGCGGCGCATCTTCTTGGACCACAACACCTGGATCGAGAGTCCGTTGCAAACCCACAACATCCAATAGAAGGGCCAATACGGCCCGGTGAGGCGGTTCATGAACATCGACCATTCATACTGATTGGCGCTGTACCAGGACATGAAGATCTCAAGACAGTATCCGTAACAGACGATAAAGCCCGTCGCCATCATCACCTTTGCCATGTTTTCCAGATGCCGCGTGGTGATGTAGCCCTCGAGGCCGTACCATTTTCGGACCGGGATGGCGAGCGTCAGCACCATGGCGAAACCGGCATACACGGCGCCGGCAACGAAGTAAGGGGGAAAGACCGTGGTGTGCCACCCCGGTACAATGCCCGTTGCGAAGTCGAATGACACCACTGAGTGCACCGAAACCACCAAGGGGGTCGAGAGGCCCGCAAGGAGCAGCGAGGCAATCTCATACCGGTGCCAATGCTTGGCTGATCCGCGCCAGCCGAGCGAGATGAACGCGAAGAGTTTTTTCACGAACATCGACTTGGCCTTGTCGCGCATCGTCGCCAGATCCGGGATCAGCCCGACGTACCAGAACAGAATCGAAACCGTCATGTATGTCGACACCGCAAACACGTCCCATACCAGCGGGCTGCGTGGCTGCGGCCAGATCGCCATCGTGTTGGGATAGGGCAGCAGCCAGTAGGCGAGCCACGGACGTCCTGTGTGAAACACGGGATAGAGACCGGCGCACATGACAGCGAATATTGTCATGGCCTCGGCGAACCGCGCGATGGACATGCGCCAGTCCTGCCGCATCAGCAGTAAGATTGCCGAAATCAGCGTGCCCGCGTGGCCGATACCGATCCACCAGACAAAGTTGATAATGTCAAAACCCCAGCCGACCGGCTGGTTCACGCCCCATAGCCCAATGCCCCGAACCACCAGGTTTCCGAGCGAGAACAGCAGGAGCTGCATCACGATAAACGCGACGCCGAAAACCATGAACCACTGCCTGGGTGTTTTCTCGGTGAGAACGATCCCAGAAATGCGGTCCGTAACATTAGTATTGGTATGGTGCCCTTCGAGGACAGGGTCCGGATGTTCGAGCCGAACCACCGGGGCGGGCGAAGGATTCTGAAGTTCGGTCGCCATTACGCTTTCTCCAATTGCGGGTTCGGGTTACGGAGGCGCGCGAGATACGTGGTGCGCGGCCGCGTGTTCAGATCGAGCAGGAGCCCATAGTTCCGCGGATCCTTCTTCATCCTGGCAATCTTCGAGCTCGGATCGTTCAGATCGCCGAACTGAATTGCCTGCGTCGGGCAGACCGCCTGGCAGGCCGTGACGATCTCTCCGTCCTTGATCTTGCGGTCCTCCTTCTCCGCCTCGATCCGGACCGCGTTGATCCGCTGCACGCAGTAGGTGCACTTTTCCATCACACCCCGGCTGCGCACAGTGACATTGGGATTCCGCACACCGTGGAGACTCTGCGTATCCCAGTCGTTGTACAAGAAGAAATTGAATCGCCGGACTTTGTATGGGCAGTTGTTGGAGCAGTAGCGCGTCCCGACGCAGCGGTTGTAAACCATCTGGTTGAGACCCTCGTCACTGTGGGTGGTAGCCGCCACCGGACAAACGGTTTCACAAGGTGCATTCTCGCAATGCATGCAAGGGACCGGCTGGTGATGAATGTCGGGACTGTCGAGCGGACCTTCGAAATAGCGGTCCACTCGGATCCAGTGCATTTCGCGGCCCTTCGTCACCTGCTCTTTGCCGACCACTGGAATGTTGTTCTCCGCCTGACAGGCGATGGTGCAGGCGTTGCAGCCGATACAGGCATTCAGATCGATCGCCATGCCCCACGAATAGCTTTTGTATTCGTAGTCAGGATAAAGCGACAGCAGATGCTTCTTCTTCTCTTCTTCCTGTGCGAAGTCGGGGTGCTTCTTGTAGTCCTCGAGTGAAGCGTACCGGATCATGTCACGGCCCTCCATTGAGGAATGGTCTTGCGTGGTGGCCATCAGCGTCCGGTCGCCCGTCGCATGAACTTCGGCGCCCGAACCCGACCAAAGGTTGGTGGAAGTCCGAACCAGGTTCGCATTGAACCCGACTCCGTTGCCAATCTTGCCCGATCGAGTGCGACCGTAACCTAGGTGCACAACGACGGTGTCGTCCGCCTGTCCTGGTACGATCCAGGCCGCCCCCCTGACTGTGCGGCCACTATGACGCAATTCAACGACCGGCTCTTGCGGACGGCTGTAGCGGAAGGTGAATCCCGTATCGCGCGAGAGGCCGAGCTTCTGCGCCGTGGCCGGACTCACCATGACGGCGTTCTCCCAAACGATCTTGGTCAGCGGCCGCGGCAGCTCCTGCAGCCAGGCGTTATTAGCGAAGCGTCCATCGTGAACGCTGGCGCAGGGCCGGAAGTTGATCTCCAGAGCTGAGGCCGCCGGAGCCGCCGACAGGCTCGAGGCGAACTCCCTGCGGAGAGTCACGTTCTTGGCCGGAAGCGCCGTATTGGCCAGCATTCCGTCATGCACCGCCTTTTGCCAGATGTCGTCGAAGTTGGCCGTCTTTACCTGCCCGGCCCAATATTCTTTCGTTAAATCGAGAACCGAGCGGCCACCCTTGTCGAGCAGCACAGCCAGGACCTCGATGGTTTGCTTACCTTCGTAAAGTGGCGCGATCAGCGGCTGCTGGAGCGTGACTGTGCCATCGTAGGCGCGCAGGTCGCCCCAGGACTCGAGCGCGTGCGCCATGGGGATATGCCAGTGGCACAGCGCAGACGTTTCATCATCGTAGTCGCCCAGGCGGATGCGCAGCTTCACCTTCTTTAGAGCATCGGCGAACTTCAGATCCACCGGCGCCGAGTACACCGGATTCGGCCCAGCCATCAGCAAGGTCGAAACCTTGCCGCCGTCCATTTCCGCGATCAGATCTTTGAGCCCGGTGTACTGCTCATCGGCGCGTACTTCGAGCGGCTCGGTGTAGAGCGCCGTCTTGCCCACATTTCCCAACGCGATGTTCATCGCGTTGGCCAGCGCGTGCACCGCGGGAGACTGATGTGCGCCCGCGATGACAACCGACGTGCCTTTGTGATCCGTAAGATCCTTAGAGACCGCTTGCAGCCAGTTCGCTGGAGCTTTGGTTGGAGCAGCGGGCGTGCCCGCACCAACAGCCGCGGCCAGCGCTCGCGCGAAGTTTTCGATTTCCGCCGTGCTGAGAGCCAGCCGGTGATCCGCGGAGCTGCCCGTGATGGAAGGGATGGGTTCGACGACGTACAGTCTATTCATCGACTCAGGCTTGCGCCGTGCCGCAAAGT